>Ga0209469_1000899_pt1 | contig 17284 bp, 19 predicted proteins | sample GraSoiAngelo_123_FD_185880 | JGI IMG/M metagenome (GOLD analysis project Ga0209469, IMG submission 185880) | Grasslands soil microbial communities from the Angelo Coastal Reserve, California, USA - 14_0927_02_40cm (SPAdes) (version 2) | ecosystem: Environmental > Terrestrial > Soil > Grasslands ... | reverse complement strand
CCGCTCGCGGACCTGGTCACCGCCGCAGGCGGGCTGACGCCGCACGCTAAGGTAGCCGGGATGCGGGTCGAACGGGCGCGGCAAGAGATCTGGAGTGGGGAGCTGTTGGAGCAGGCGCTGGGCAGCGGGGCCACGCTCGACCAGCTGAGCCTGCGCGCGGGCGACCGGGTGTACGTGCCCAGCTCGGGCGACGTCGAGCGCACCGTCCGGATCCTGGGCATCCTCGTCGCCATCCCCGCCGCGGTGTACACCCTGACCCGGATCTATTGATGGACGGGCGCGGTCGCTCGCGCGTGGTTCTCTCGGTCGTGGGAGCGCGTCCCAACTTCATGAAGCTAGCGCCGCTGGCCCGCCAACTGGCCCAGTGGCGCGGGGCCGAGCACGTCATCGTTCACACGGGGCAGCACTACGACTGGGAAATGTCAGAGGCCTTTCTCCAGGACCTTGGCATGCCCCGCCCAGACTATAACCTCGCCGTCGGGTCGGCATCACACGCGCAGCAGACCGCCGCCATCATGCAGCGGTTGGAGCCGATCTGCGTGCGCGTGCAGCCGGATATCGTGCTGGTCTACGGCGACGTGAATTCGACGTTGGCGGCGGCGCTGGTCGCGGCGAAACTCGGCATCAGCGTGGGTCACGTCGAGGCCGGCCTGCGGAGCAGAGATTGGTCGATGCCCGAGGAGATCAATCGCGTCGTGACCGACCGCCTGTCTGATCTGCTATTCATACCGTCGCGTGATGCGGGAGACAACCTGTGCGCAGAGGGCGTACCATCCGAGCGCGTTCACTTCGTTGGGAACGTCATGATCGACTCCCTGGTGGCGCTGTTGCCTGCGGTACGCCGTCGTAACGGACGCAACCGACATGCCCTCGGAGACGGACCCTACATCGTCGTGACGTTGCACCGGCCTGCGAATGTAGACGACCCCGCCACGCTGCAGGAACTACTCGTGACACTGTCGGAGCTATCCGAAGAGCGGCAGGTACTGTTCCCGGTCCATCCACGGACCCGGGCGCGCCTGCACGGTCTGAATTGGCAGCCTCCCAACAACGCTCTCGTGCTCCTTGAGCCAGTGTCCTATATCGACATGCTCAGTCTTGTCATGGGAAGCGAACTGGTAATCACTGACTCAGGTGGCCTCCAGGAGGAATCCTCGTTTCTCGGCATCCCTTGCCTGACCGTACGTCCGAACACTGAGCGGCCGATCACCTGCAAGGTGGGCACCAATCGGCTCGTCGCGGCCCAGCGCGCAGCCATCCGGGACGCAGCGCACGAGGTATGGGGGCGGCGCTGCGATCCCGCTCCAGTCATCGAGCGCTGGGACGGTAGAGCGGCCGAGCGGATCGTAGTGGTGCTGCGCGAAGGCGCCTGGGCGGGGTCTTGCCACACCTAGCGGGTTAGTCCCCGCCGTGCCATATTCGCCGTGCCCTTGCAAGTGTCGCGCATGCGCATCACCCACCCCCGTTCAGGACGCATCAGCTCCCCCCCCGGGACTCGTTCGGGCCGAATGGTTCGGCGGCAGCTGGATGAGGCCGAGCCCTTCGCGTCCGTGCCCCTGCCAATGGTACGGGCTGCCGCTCGGCGGGTCGTAACCGCTTGGAGCCAGCAGGGCGACGACGCAGAGGTGGCGCAGGTGCTCGACCTCCTCACGCTGCTTACGACTGCCGTGTGCGTTCCGGAAGCAGACGGGCAACGGCCCATCGATCCGCGGGCCGGCAGCGCGCTCGGCCGGCTCCTGCTCGACATGCTGCGTGCCGAGGTCGTGCGCGCGTGGTCTGAGAAGGTGAGCAGGTATGGGGAGGCGCTCGCGACCCTGACCGCGATCGAGCGGGTTCGCGAGGCCATGGGACGCGATGGCGGACGCTATTTCACGTCTCAGCTCTCGGGCCCCGACGGCCTGGAACTGCTGGTGGCGATCGTCCACGACCTGCGCTCTCCGCTCACAGCTATTCTCTTTCTGGCGGAGGAGGTTCAGCGTGGCCGGAGCGGGCCGGTGAACGAGCTGCAGCGGCGGCACCTTGGGCTGATCTACGGCGCCGCGCTCGGGCTGAGCTCGGCAGCAAGTGACATCGTCGAGCTGGCGCGGGGCGGTGACCAACTCGCTGAAAAGCGCCGTGTGCCGTTCTCGGTGACTACCGTTCTTCAGTCGGTGCGCGACATCGTCGAGCCGATGGCCGAACAAAGACGCACGGCCATACGACTCCTCCCACCCGAGCACGACAGTCGTCTCGGTCACCCTGTGCCGTTGAGTCGCGTCCTGCTGAACCTCACGACGAATGCGCTCAAGTTCAGCGATCGAGGGTCGGTCGAGATTGAGACGCAAGAGCGGGGCCCGGACCGAGTCGAATTCGCCGTGCGCGACCACGGCAAGGGCATGAGTCCCACGATCGTCAGGACGCTCTACCAACCGCTGCGGCGCGCCGCGGGGCGGATAGGCCACACTTTCTCGCGGACTGGGCTCGGGCTCACCATGTGCCGGGCACTGGTCGCAGCGATGGGGTCCGAGCTGAAGGTCGAGGCGCGCCGCGGCTGGGGCACACGTTTCTTCTTCACTTTGGGGCTCCCCCGTTCCCCGCGGCCGCCCGCCGTACAGCCTGCCCGTGCGCCTCGCGCAGCCGCCTCACGGCGGCGTTGAGCGGCCTCCGCCGCGTCGGACAGCCCATTGATCGGCGACACAACGCAGCGGCGTGGGCAAGCAATCGACGGGACGAGTTCGAACTGCTCGACGGGGAAGACCTCCTGGGACTCCTACGCGAGCACCGCGACTGACGGGGGCTAGATACACACCGCGCTGGCGCTGGTGCTCACGGGCGGCGGCGCGCGGGCCGCCTACCAAGTTGGCGTGCTGTGCGCGATCGCCGAGCGCGCGCCCGCGTTCGAGTTTCCGATCCTAACGGGCGTGTCGGCGGGGGCGATCAACGCCGTCTACCTCGCCGCCCACCGCGGTCCGCTTGCCGCGGCCGCGGCAACGCTGCGCACCGAGTGGAGCCGCCTGACGGTGGATCGCGTGTATCGCGTCCGGCCGATCGGCATCGGACGCGCGCTGCTCCGCAGTCTTGCGCAGATGGCGCTCGGCCGCCGCAGTGGGGCCGCGGCACTTCACGGCATCCTCGACATGCAACCGCTGCGAGAGTTCCTCGCGGCCGGGATCGATCTCGCCGGCATCGACCTGAACATCGCCGCCGGGCGGCTCCGGGCCGCGGCCTTGAGCGCGACGTCGTACGCGTCAGGCGACACGGTGACGTTCGTGCACGGGTCCTCAGACGTCCCCACCTGGCGGCGTGCTCTTCGCTACGCGGTCCGGGTGCGGTTGACGATAGACCATGTGATGGCATCCGCGGCGTTGCCGATTCTGTTTTCCGCGGTCCGTGTGGGCGACGCTTTCTACGGCGACGGGAGCGTTCGGCAGACCGCGCCACTCGCCCCCGCTATCCATCTGGGGGCCGGAGCGCTCTTGGTCATCACCCAGCGCGCCGATCCCGAGCAACGCTCAGTTGTGCCACGGCTCGGCAACTATCCGACCCTGGCGGAGGTGGGAGGACTGTTGCTGCACTCGATCTTTCTCGACGCGCTGGAGGCGGACGTAGAGCGCCTGGAGCGCCTCAATCGGGTGCTCGCGGGGCTGCCGGCGAGCGTGCCGGCACCGGACGGGTTACGGCCGGTCAGATTGCTGGTGGTGCGCCCGTCCCGCGACTTGGGCGACCTCGCAGCCGGGCACGGCGCCCGCCTGCCCCCGTTGATCCGCTGGGTGGTGCGCGGCGTCGGCGGGGACCGCGCAACCGCAGTCGACTTCCTGAGCTACCTGTTGTTCGATCCGGCGTATACGACGACGCTGATCGAGTTGGGATACGAGGACGCCCGGCGTGACTGGCCCCGCATCGAGCGCTTCCTGGCCGCGGAGCGCGAGCCGGGCAAGCCTATGGCTTGATCAGCCGCTCCAACCCGTCCTCGTTTATCAGCTTCACGGTGGTTTCCCCACCTTCCGCCAGCACTTGGACATACGTCGGGTCGGATTCGCCGCCGATCAGAAGCCCCGCCCCCAGCTGCGATGCTCCGAGCTTGACATTCGGCCTGCCGGCGGGACTCATCAGACGGAACAACACGGTTTCAGGATAGGGCCTGCCCTTCCACTTGACCTTTGGATCCTCCGGGAGCACCGCCAGGCTGGCTCGAACCTTCCCTCGATCATCGACGATTTCGAGCGCGCGTGCCCGGATCACAGCCGGGACATCGGCCGTCGCCGCCGCACCGGGACGCGGTTGGACCAACTGGTACGAGAGCAGGCCCGCGTTTATGGCGGTGAGGACAATGAGGAGTCGTTGCGTGTTCATGGGGTTCCTTTGAACGGTGTTACCGGTCCTGCCTCTCCAGATGCCCCGATTTGATGCGTCGGCCCGTCATGTGGTTTGAACGACAAGGACCACCGGACGGGAACTTCGAGGTTATAGAGTTGCTTTCTGACGAGAAAGGTTCGCAACCATGCTCAACACTGGTCTATAACGATGCATCGCGTATGAGTCCGTACGGCACCCAGTACCGCTTGGCCCGGGCCCTCGTCGACTACCTGACTGGTCTCGACCCCAGTGCCGTGGGGCTCGTGCAAACGTTGCTCAGTCTGATCCCAAGCCGCAGGTCGCGCGGGGGATCGTCTCGACGATCAAGGTAGAAGTGAATCATCCGGTGCGCACCTCGCTCGGCGAGCTGGCGCTCCTGTTTCTCAAGCTCGGCACCATCGCCTTCGGCGGTCCCGCGGCGCACATCGCCATGATGGAGGACGAGGTCGTGCGGCGCCGCGGCTGGCTCACGCGCGAGCAATTCCTCGACTACCTGGGCGCGACGAATCTGATCCCCGGACCCAACTCGACGGAAATGGCGATTCACATCGGCTACGGACGGCGTGGCTGGCCGGGGTTGATCCTCGCCGGTGTGTGTTTCATCCTGCCCGCTGCGCTCATCGTGAGCGCGTTCGCCTGGGCCTACGTCCGGTTCGGCACCGTGCCCGCGGCGGCGGGCGTGCTCTACGGCGTCAAGCCCGTCGTCATCGGCGTCGTGGTCCAGGCGCTCTGGGGACTGGGCCGTTCCGCGGTGAAAACACCGTGGCTCGGGGTGCTCGGTGCCGGGGCCGTCCTCGCCACCGCCCTTGGGGTCAACGAGTTGGTGGTGCTCGCCGCGGCGGGTGCGATCGCACCGCTCGCCCGCGGCGCGCGCCGGCTCCGGTCGTCGGTCGGAGCTGCCGGCCTGCGTCTCCTGGCCGTCCCGTCGTGGCCCTCGCTCCGAGCGGCTGCAGCCGCGGGCGGCGCGGTGGCCAGTGTCGGCACGACGAGCGCGAGCGTCGGGCTCTGGCCGCTGTTGGGTGTGTTCGTCAAGATCGGCGCGGTGCTATTCGGCAGCGGCTACGTCCTGCTCGCGTTCCTCCGAGCTGATCTCGTGCAGCGGTTTCACTGGCTCACGGAACAGCAGCTGCTCGACGCTGTCGCCGTGGGACAGGTGACCCCCGGGCCCGTGTTCACCACGGCGACCTTCGTCGGCTAGGTGCTGGCGGGCGGTGCCGGTGCGGTCGTCGCGACTGTCGGCATTTTCTTACCGGCGTTCGTATTCGTCGCCGCCAGCGGCCCGCTCGTGCCCCGCCTGCGGCGCTCGCCGACCGCTGGAGCGGTGCTCGACGGCGTCAACGTCGCCTCGCTCGCCCTGATGGCCGTGGTGACGTGGCACCTCGGACGAGCTGCGCTCGTGGATTGGCTGAGCACGGCCTTGGCGCTGGGGAGCGCACTCCTCTTGCTTCGCTACCGAGTGAATTCGGCGTGGCTGGTATTGGCGGGCGGCCTCGCGGGCGTGCTTCTTGAAACCGCGTAACGGACTGACGAGGCAGTTACCGATGTCCAGGGTCAGCATGCGCTACATGATTGACGATGTGCCTGCGGCAATACGGTTCTATACGACGCTCCTCGGTTTCACGCTGGAGCAAGACGCCTCGCCAGCCTTTGCATCGGTCGTCCGAGACGGCGTGCGGCTCCTCCTCAGCGGTGAGGGTAGCTCGGGGAAGCGTCCGTTGCCGGACGGTCGCCGCCAGGTACCGGGCGGCTGGAACCGCATTCACCTGGAAGTGACCGATCTCGCGGCGGAGGTTACGCGGCTGCGTGCTGCGGGGGTGTCATTCCGCACGAGCGACGTCGTGGCCGGGCCCGGCGGCTCGCAAGTCATTCTCGACGATCCTTCGGGCAACCCGGTGGAGCTGTTCCAGCCGCGTCGCTGAGACTCCCGGCCCGGCGGGAATCGAACCTGCAACCCACGGTTTTGGAGCGCACCCCTAGCAACGCCGGCGTTGGCGCTCCGCGTCAGGGTCCCTACCGATTCTAACCTGTCGCGTCCTCGCGGGCGCCTGGTAGGGCAGTCTTCCGGCAGGAAGGGGCTGTTTTTTGGCGGCATCGTATTGCCGCCCTGCGCACCGCACGGTACGTTCATCCCCCTCCCTCTCGAGGACCTTCCCATGCGCGCCTTCTTGCTAGCCTCCACCGTCGCTCTCATTGGTCACGCCACGGCCGCAGACGCCCAGGCCCGGACTCCAGCGCAGCGCGGTGGCATCAAGCTCTCTCAAGTCGCCGGCACTTGGGACGTCAAGTCCATGGCCGGCCCGAAGGACAGCGTGGTGGTGCCGTCCGTGGTGACGGCCACGGCCGACGGCAAAGGCTGGACGATGAAGCTCGCCAACCGCGAGCCCATCCCGGTCCGGGTTGTCGCGGTCGGCGGCGACAGCGTGGTCACGGAGGCGGGGCCGTTCGAGAGCGTGCTGCGCCCCGGTCAGATGGTGACGACACGCACTGCGGGGCACTACAAGGGCGACACGATGACGGGCACGATCGAGGCGCGCTACGCGTCGGGGGACGTCATCTGGCTGAAGACCGCAGGGACGCGCAGGAAGTGACACGGGGAATCCCCGAAAGCGCAGGGCTTCCGAGGGAGGCGCTCATGTGAAATGCGTGCGTCCGCTTGCAAGGAGCACATTCACAGACGCGTGCTACCTCCACCTCGGAGGCCCCATGTACTACATCTTATGCCGCTTGCTCAGAGCTTGCTCGGTCGAAATCTCGTTACCGCTCTGATCGACGTAATGAATATCGAACGGCGCGTCCGAGTGCAGAAAGAACGAACACGAACCGCCTACGCATGTGAACTGGTGCACATGTCTGACAGGAGCATAGGCGAACCCGCCGGTATGTAGGTTCACGGCTTGCTCGCCCTTCACTTCCACCCTTCCGACACCACTAACCATCATGAGCTGTTCGTTCGCTGTATGAAAGTGCCACGGCGCCTTACATCCACGGGCGCCTTTGACCATCAGCACCGATGCACCCTTCGTAGGGTCACCCTGTTCCACTGCGGCGGTAATGCAATCAGGCAGATTTGGAATCTTCTGGAACCTGCCAGGTGGCGTGTTCTGAACGATTGGCTTGTCGTCCCCTTGGCCTAGAGCGGTGGCGAACAGAAGAGGCAGCAAGAACAATCCTGTGGCTGTGAGGATCTTGCCACGACTCCACATGGCTCAGCCTCCACTGAAGTGACCTCTCTTGGAGATGCTATCGTACACCCACGCCTGGGCTTGTGCAATTGGCTACGGAAGGGCCCGCGCTTGGAGGCGTGGTCGGCCGCCAGCGGTGTCAGCCATGGCACAACGCTCCTAAGCGCTCCGTCGCGACCTCGAACGACGAGGGCCTGACACCCTTCTGACATGCCGCGATCTGGAAACCACCGAGGCGTGGCTCCATGATTGCCTGCTCGCCCTAGCAGCGGAGGTGTCTCATGCGGTGTTCCCTAACCCTGCCCATCGGCCTCGCCGTCCTCGTCACGTCGTGTAGCGCGGCGCCAACCGGCGTGGTCGCTCGGCAAAACGCTGGTCGGAGCCTGCTCTCTGCCGACGCGTCGGCCAACGGCCGCGGCGGCGTAATGCCGGCCTACTATGACGCCCAGCTCTTCACCATCAACTTCAAGGAGGAGCCCGGCGGCGCGGAGCAGGCGTTGCTCGCGCACAACGGCTCGATTAACACCATCTACATGTGCGACGCCTGCGAGGCCGCAGGCGTCATGTTCACAAGCGTCCTCGACGCGATTCAGGGGGACGGCTTCAACCCGCTGTGGCGCGAGGTGCAGATCTCATTCAACGCCGGCCACGCACCGCGGCAACTGTTCTCGGACAACGAAGTCGCCGATGCAGCGGCGGCCGGTGAGATCACGCTCGCGCCAACCGACGAAGTGTACCGCTGCTCGGTGATCGGCCCGAACAAGTAGCCATCGACGGCGGGGTCGTCCGATGAAGTCCTCCAGTCTCAAGCGCCGCGAGCGCGCGACAACGCGGGGTAAGATGCTCCGCTAACAGGCCCGGCAGGAATCGACCGGTAATGTCGCGGGCGCAGGCGAGCGACGGCGGCAAAGATTCCCCGGGACTGAAAGAGCCGCACCATTCGGTGCGGCTCTTACAAGCCCGGCAGGAATCGAACCTGCAACCCCCGGTTTTGGAGACGAGCCTCCGAAGTCCCCCGAAGACCCGCCGACTCCGTAAGCGTCCCTCGAAGACGGAGATCGACCGAGCAGCTTTCCGCCCACGTCCGCGATAGTCCCCCTAAATCCCGCTACTCAGGGTGCACTTCAGGGTGCACCCTGCAGGGGCTGATCCCGGACTCGCGTGGCGAGACGGCAAGGCGCCGAGCTCGTTTGGTGGGTGGCACGCGAACGACTCAAATGCGCGTCGGCGACCCGACGGATTGGGCTACGCTGAGCGTTCTGGCTGCCGCTCCAGTCGAGCCGATGCAGCTTCGTCGTTGGCTTCCAGGTTTTCTCGCAACGCCGTTATTACAGGTGGACTGTTTCTATGTCCTTGACCAAGAGCCCGTCCGAGCGGCTGTTGATCCAAGGGGCCTGCAAGCGCATGGCAGCATCGAACGTCTGTCTTCCCTTGTCAGTCAGAACGACAAGTTGCGCCCGCCGGTGATGCGGGTTGGCCTCGAATGCGACGAGCCCTTCCTTGTGCAGGTCGTTGATGATCCGCTGCACGTTTTGGCGATTCGCGCCCAGGTTACGAGCGAGCCACGCAACCGGCTGTGGGCGGTCGGCGGCGACGATAGCGCCGAGGATCTGCCAGCGGGCGCTCGTCAGCCCGAGCCGCGCCACCAGCCGATCGCCCGCGGTCAGCAGTAGGCTGTTAAGCCGGAATAGGTCGAGCATGAGGAGAAGGATCGGGCCAAGGAGACGGGGCATTCGACGGCAAGAGAGGCGGCGCAGGTGGCGCTCGCGGCCAAGGCTCGGCGGCTCGTGCTGTCGCACGTTTCGGCGCGGTACTCGATCAGCGCCGAGGAGTTGATCAAAGAGGCACGGGAGGTGTTTCCAGAAACCACCGTCGCAATTCGCGGCACGATCCACTCCTGCTGTTCCGCGTTCCGACTTCCGCGTTCCGCGTTTCGCTCCGCGACTCGCCGTGACTGCGTCGCTCGCACCCGGGTCTCGTCGCTAAACGCGGCCGCCAAAACGCGAAGGGAGGAGGTTGCGACATGAACAGGGGTAGTTGGTATGCGCGGACTCCCGCTGGCGTTGGTGGGCTTGGGCGTCGCGGGGTCTGCGGTGGCACAGATGGAGACGCAGTCGGGTGGGGCACGGTGGGCGGTGAGCGGGATGTTCGGCGGCGCATCGGGCACCGCGAATCTGGGATCGAGCCTGGACTGGCGCACGGGGTGGTCGGCGGGGGCGGATGTGACGCGCTGGTTCAGCAGGATGCTTGGCGTGCGGGGCGATGCGACATTGGTGCGCAACGATCTCAACGGCTCGCTGGCCACCATTCCAGCAGGGAGCAAGTTCAACAAGTTCTCCTACCTCGGCAGGTGGTGCTGCGCCGGGCCGGCGGGAGCGACATGCGGCTCGAGCCGTTCGTGCTGGGTGGGCTGGGCGCGGTGAGCGTGAATCGCACCAGCAGCGACTCGACATTCATCCGGTTCGCGGGTGACCTGGGCCTGGGCGTGGGCTACCGGCTCGGCCTGCGCGCCGAGGGACGCGACTTGATGTACAAGTTCGATCGATATGGGCTGAATAAGGCGTAGAATGATATCGTGTGGGCGGGAGGTGTGACCCTCAACTTCTAACGCGGAAGCCTTCTAAGCGCGGAACGCGGAAGTCGGAACGCGGAACAGCAGGGGAAGGTCGTAGCGCGCCACGAAGCTCGCCGTGCTGTTCCGCGTTCCGCAGTTTCGAGTTCCGCGTTCCGCGTTACACGTGTTTCATCCTCGCATGTCGCTCGCGCGGACGATGGATTGGTTTAGAAACCAAGCCACCACTCACCATCCAAACGGCTGAGGAAGACATCCCCACGGTGGAACGCAGCCAAGAGTTCCGGACGACGTGAGTGCACCAGCGTCCACGGCTCGGCCAGCGTGAAGCCCAGGCGATCTCCCGTGAAGCATTTCACGAACTGAGGGTCCAGCCTGCCGCGCACCGTGATAGCTCCACGCTGCCAGGCGTGGTAGCACAGCTGGGTGAAGACGTCAGGGTGCCGATCATCGAGGGCAGCCATTTGCACTACCTCCGCGCGCGAATCCGGCCCAAAGGCGTAAATGAACCAGCCGATCACGGCGCCCGCCTCGTCCAACACCTCCACCTCCTCAAGCGGCCCGAGGGCGTGCCGCTCTGCGAGACGCTCGAGCAACCATCGGAAAGATGCCTCGTCGTAGACCGGCACAAGGGAGTCCTTTCCTCCGAGCCGCGACATGTACTCGACCATGGCGCGGCGATCGAGCGTCCGAGCGATCGTCGCCGGCCGGCGCTCGCGATATCGCCCGGGAAGAATACGTGTGGCGGCCCCGTCCAGCAGGCGGCACAGGGGCTGCGTGAGGGTTGGGAATCCGCGCCAACCCAAGCGGCCCGCCGCGTACTCAAACGGGCACAGCACGCGCACCCAGTACAGGCTGAACCAGAGCGTGGTCTCTCCCCCCAGGCGTTCGAGGATCTCCCTCGCAGTAGGGTTCGCGCGGTCGGATATCGAAACGTCCTGAGGGCCGCCGAAGAATGCCCGTAATAGCATGAATCCCGCGATCCCGCGTTCCGCCGGGTCAACCATGAGCTCCGTACTCACGGCTGCGCGGACCGCCTGGTCTCCGAGGCGCATGCGCCTGGGAATGACGCCCAGAAAGCCCGCTTGCACCCCTCGGGCGTCCTCATAGACGAACGAGGGGAACGCATCGTCTCGCCAGGGATTCTCAAAGAAAATGCGGTGGTAGTAGGCAGCGAGGCCGGCGTCGCTCGGCTGCTCAGTGAGATGGAAGATCTTGCGTCGCAGACGCACGATCGCTGTGATGTCCTCTGGTCGAAAGGCTCGCACGCCGGCCATCACACCCTCCCGAGGGGGTCTACAGCCGACCCCGGCTGCGCGCCAGCCGACATTGCAAGGATCTTGCCGGCTGAGCTTCGAGCAGACACCCCCTGCCACACCCGTTCCGTTTGGAACAAGCTAGTGGGCTGGAAAGCGGTTCGGGATCGGCGCTGCGCTCGACGGCGCCGGCGGTGGAACTGGCAGAACCGCTCGGGGTCTGAAGCGCTCAAGTCACTGCGTCGCATTCGACCCGGCAAAGATCGTCGTGCGTGAGCGCTCGCACTGGCCATGTTGCGTCGGCGCAGCAGGAGCGTGGGACCGTGCGAGCTACGCCCTGCGCGCTAACTCAGTTACGACAAATGAGATAAGACCACGCCGCCCGGTCCGCGCCCTCAGCCCGCCTCTTGCGGCGTGGCCAGTCCGTGCCGCACGCGATTGAGTTGGAAGAGCCGAACAGTGGCGCCCGGAGGTTGGAGCCTGCCAGGCAAGAATCATCGTGCCCGTTCGCCATCATTCCAATGTAAGGCCGCGCACCAGCGCGTTCGCCGACCCGCCATGCGAAGCACGCCCACGCCGAAGCAACCGAAGCATGGTGCCATGAGGGTGCTCGTCACTGGCGCGGATCAGCACCAAGGGCTGGCTGTCATCCGCGGGCTCGGTTTGAAAGGGGTGCCAGTCGTCGCCTGCGGCAGCGAGACGAGGAGCCTCGGCTTCTACTCGAGGTTCACGCAGCAGCGTTACGTGTATCCGTCCCAGCACGGCGATCGTGAAAGGTTCATCGACGCGATCCTGAAGATCCTCGGCGAGAGTGGGGCGGAGATGATCATCAACAGCCTGGAGACGACGCTCGTCGTGCTCGACGGCGCGCGCAGTGAGATCGAACGGAGGGCCGTGCTTGCCAGTCCCGATTCCCAGACGCTCGAAGTGGTCATCGACAAGCTCAGGACGATGGAGCTGGCGCGGCAGGTCGGCGTCCCGGTTCCGCGGACGCTCCACGGCAGCACGGCCGCCGAGGTCCTCGCGCAGTCCGATCGACTGCGCTTTCCGGTCATTATCAAGCCGCGGGGATCCCCGCTCCACCGGAGCACACAGCACCGATTGGATTTCAAGGTCCGGTACGCGAATGACATGAAGCGCTTGAGCGCCCTCCTCGAGGAGGCGGAGGGCCGTGGCGCCGTTCCTCTAGTGCAGGAATACGTTCCCGGCGTGGCCCTCTGCGTCGCCGGTGTCTACGACCGGGGGCGACCGTTGGCTCGCTTCCCCTACATGCGCGTGCGCGAATTACCGATCACCGGTGGGGTCAGCGTCCTGCGCCGGAGCCTGGCGCCGGACGAGGGGCTGTACGCCTATGTCGATCTCCTGCTGGGCCAATTGAAGTGGCACGGTGTCGCCATGGTGGAGTTCAAGTACGATGAGCAGACGGGCGCATACACGCTGATGGAGATCAACGGACGGTTCCAGGCCTCGACGGCCCTCAGCCTCGACGTCAGCATGAACCTGCCCTGGATGCACTATGCGCTCTACGCCGGAGAGAGGGTAGAGCCAGTCGAGCAGTACCGCGTAGGGGTGTGCGAACGCTACCTCCGGTATGATCTGATGGCGCTCGTTGAGTATCTCTTCGGCGATACGATCTCTGAGGCGCCCGATGCGGCGCGGCCTCGCCTGCCGTCGAGAACGGCGCTCCTGGGTCGCTTCTTGTGGGATTTTCGCCCCACCGTGAAGTACGACGAGTTCAAGACCTGGGACTGGCGCCCGGGCGTGGTGGAGATCGGATCGATCGTGCGAGAGACTTACCAGCGGGTTCGATCGATCGCGGCGAGACGACTCTCGCGGTTTCAAGCAACCCAAAAGTCCTTCCTACGCGAGCAGTGGCTCAGGGCACGACTACGGGTGATCCGCCTGTTCCATTCCTACGATCCCGCTGGGTTGGAGGCCGCGCTCAGGAGTCTGGGCCTCAAAGAAGGCGACACCGTCCTGATGCACAGCTCGTTCAGCGTATTCAGCGGGTTCCGCGGAGAGCCCCGAGAGGTGATCGATTGCCTGCTGCGCGTCATTGGCCCCACCGGGAACCTGTGCATGATGTCGATGGCCTACACGGGGTTCGCGTACGACTACCTGAAGAAGGACCGGGGCGTCTTCGATGTAAGGAGGACCGTCTCACGTATGGGACTCATCACCGAGGCCTTTCGCCGGAGAAGTGGGGTCCTGAGGAGTCTGAATCCCGTTCACCCCGTGCTGGCTCTCGGCCCCGAGGCGGCGAAGCTCGTCGCGGATCACGAGAGGCAACTCCATTCGTGCGGAAAGGGATCGCCGTTCGCCAAGCTGTACGACCTGAAGGCTAAGATCCTGTTTCTCGACGCCCCCTTTTCCACCTGCACCTTCCTTCACTATCTGGAGGACCTGTTCCAGGCTCAGCTTCCGGTCCAGGTGTACTCCGACGAACTCTTAGAAGGCACTGTCATTGATGCTCGAGGCACTGAGTTGGGAGTCAAGACCTACGTCTTCAACCCGAGCACGGCGGAGTTCCGCGACCGAGTCTGGGACGCTCTTGAACGTGAGCTTTCGAAGGCAGGTGTATTGGTCCACCGGAAGGTCGGCAATAGCCGCCTGCTGTTGGTCGCCATGGCAGATCTGGTGGCCGCCGCACGGGGGATGGTCGAGCGACGTTTTCCGGGATCGCCGGACAACGGGGCGAGAGCGGGTCGGGGATGCCAAGCAACGCGGTGAGAGAGAAGATCAGGGCTTTCCTCGTGCGCCAATTCCCGCGGGCCCGGGTCCGGGGGTTAACGGACACCGATGCGCTCCTGGAAAGCGGCGTCCTCGATTCCCTCGGTGTGCTTGAACTGGTTGCCTACCTGGAGAAAGGGTTCGAGATCTCCATCGCCGACGAACAGCTCGTGCTGGAGAACTTCCAGACAATCGAGCGCATCGCCGCGTTCGTCGAAGGGCAGCTTCAGGACAGATCCCGGCCCACGTCGGATCGTCACGACAGAACTCGTTTCCAACCCTGAGAATGAGCATGGACTTTCTCGTCCATCACATGCTGCGGACGAGCGCTGGTCGGTTTCCCGGCAAGGAGGCGTTGGTTCATGCCGATCGTCGCCTGAGCTATGAAGACGTGGCCGGCCAGACCGGCGGCCTCGCCCACGGCCTTCGGAGCGTCGGCCTGCGGCGAGGCGACCGCATCGGCGTCTACCTGGAGCCGTCCGTAGCGCAGGTCCTCTCCTTCTTCGCGATCTCTCAGGCGGGCGGGGTCTTCGTCCCGGTCAACAAGCTCCTCTTTCCAGAACAGGTCGCCCATATCGCAAACGACTGTTGCATGAAAGCGCTCATCACCAACCGGACGAAGCTCGGTCTCCTGGAGCCTGTCCTCGAGAGGATGCCGTCCCTCGAGTTCATGGTGGTGCCGCGGAATGGGGAGTGCCCGCCAGCTCGCGTTCCCACCTATGTCCTCGAGGAACTGTGTGAATCGCCCCCTCCGGCTCAAGTACGCGACTATGGGATTGAAAAGGATCTGGTGGCCATCCTCTATACCTCGGGCTCAACGGGAAAGCCCAAGGGTGTCATGCTCAACCACGCCCAGATCATGGCGGGGAGCTCCATCGTATCGACCTATCTGGAAATCTCCGCTGCCGAGCGGATCCTGGCGGCTCTTCCCTTCAGCTTCGACGCAGGCCTCAACCAGCTCATGACGGCGTTCCAGCAAGCGGGTACTCTCGTCTTGATTGATTTCGTCTTCGCCCAGGAAGTCGTGCAGGCGTTGCTCAAGGAGCGGATCACGGGACTCGCTGGAGTCCCTACACTATGGAGTATGCTGGTCCAGCCCAACTCGACCCTGCTCAAGCATCGGTTCCCCGACTTGCGCTACATCACGAACACGGGTGGAGCGATGCCGCAAGGCGTGCTCGCCGTGCTGCGCCGTGCTCTTTCGACCACCAAGATCTTTCTGATGTATGGCCTGACCGAGGCGTTCCGTTCGACCTACCTGCCGCCGGAGGAGCTGGACCGCCGTCCGACCTCCATCGGAAAGGCCATTCCCAACACCGAGATCCTCGTGGTAGACGAACGCGGTCGGCCGTGCGGCCCGGGAGAGGTCGGCGAACTGGTCCATCGGGGACCGACCGTCTCGATGGGTTACTGGAATCAGCCAGAGCTCACCGCCAGCGTGCTGCGGCCCCATCCATTGCTGCCTCCGGAGCTCGGCGATAGTGAGAAGGTCTGCTATTCCGGCGATCTCGTGAAGATGGACGAAGCGGGGTTCCTGTACTTTGTGGGCCGGCGAGATACGCTGATCAAATCCTCGGGTTTTCGCATCAGCCCCACCGAGGTCGAGGAGGTGCTGTTCCAGAGCGGCCGGCTGCAGGGGGTCGCGGTGATCGGCATTCCCGACGAGGTCCTGGGGCAGTCCGTGAAGGCATTCGTAGTACCGCGAGCCGGCGAGGCCCTGGATCGCGACGACCTGGTCTCCTTCTGTGCAGAGCGGATGCCCCGTTACATGGTTCCGAAGGAGGTCGAGGTCCTCGAGGCGCTGCCAAAGACCCCGAGCGGCAAAGTCGACTATGTCGCACTGCGGCGTCGCGCAGGACCGTAGCTGTGACGCACGCTGTGTCGCTCGTCGCCCAGTACTTCGGTTCGTCCGGAGGCGAGCTCCGAGTTGGCGGCGTCCCGGTCGGGAGCATCGCCGCGGAATACGGGACGCCCCTGTTTGTCTATGACGCCTCCGTGCTCGAGCGGAAATGGGCGCTGCTGCGGGGCACCCTGCCAGCGCAGTTTGCCATCAGCTACTCCGTCAAGGCCAACCCGAATCGCGCCTTTCTCAGGTTTTTCCTGGGTAAGGGGTGCGGCCTCGAAATCGCCTCGGGAGGAGAGTTTCATCAGGCCTTGAGCGCGGGGTGTCCAACGCAGAAGGTCCTCTTCGCGGGACCAGGCAAGTCCGAGGCGGAGCTCGACCTCGTGCTCGCCCGGGGAATCGGGGAGATCCATGCGGAATCGCTGCTCGAAGTTGACCGCATCCAAGTCATCGCCGCCCGCCGGGGCGTGCGGGCCAGGGTCGCCATACGCGTCAACCCCGGTGAGGAGGCGCAGGGCGGCGCGATGCTCATGGGAGGCAGGCCATCGCCGTTCGGGGTGGATGAAGAGAGCCTCGAGGCCGTGCTGGATCGGTTTCTCTCGGAGCCCTCCCTCGAGTTTGCCGGCATCCACCTCTTCACCGGAACGCAGATTCTGGATCACACCGTCCTGACGCTCCAATGGCGCAAGGGCCTGAACATCGCGACGCGTGTCGCGGAGCGGTTACAACAGCCCCTCCCGGCGCTGGATTTTGGTGGCGGCCTCGGGATTCCGTACTTTGAAAACGAACGCGAGCTCGACATGGCAAGGTGGCGTGAAGATCTGGTGGCCCTGACAGCCGAGATGCAGCGCCAGCCATCGTTGAGAGGCACCTGCTTCCTGGTCGAGCCCGGCCGCTATCTGGTTGGTGAATCCGGGATCTACGTCACACGCATCAACGACATCAAGACCTCACGTGGGAAAAAATTCCTGATCGTAGACGGTGGCATGAATCACCACCTAGCCGCGTCGGGAAACCTCGGTCAGGTCATCAAGCGTAACTTCCCGGTTGCTCTGCTGAACAAGCTTGACGGGAAGCCCCAGGAGACAGTGGATGTGGTGGGACCGTTGTGTACACCCCTCGATGTGCTGGCCAGAGACGTGCGACTGGCTGCGGCGAGCGTCGGGGACCTGGTTGGAATCTTCCAATCGGGCGCGTATGCTCGAGCAGCCAGTCCGCTGGGCTTCTTGAGCCATCCAACCCCACCCGAGGTATGGGTCGAGGACGGGCAAATGAGTCTGATTCGTCGTCGGGGAACCTACGACGATCTGCTCAGCGATCTGGTTTCCTCCCGCCGGCAGGCCCCCAATCCAGCCGGACAGGCTAC
>Ga0209469_1000848_pt1 | contig 17991 bp, 16 predicted proteins | sample GraSoiAngelo_123_FD_185880 | JGI IMG/M metagenome (GOLD analysis project Ga0209469, IMG submission 185880) | Grasslands soil microbial communities from the Angelo Coastal Reserve, California, USA - 14_0927_02_40cm (SPAdes) (version 2) | ecosystem: Environmental > Terrestrial > Soil > Grasslands ... | reverse complement strand
TGAAATCGTCTCCGATTCCGCCGGCCGTCAATCAGGTTGAGTTCCATCCGTTCCTCTACCAACGGGAGCTCCTCGAATATTGCCAGGGCCGGCGGGTCCAGCTCGAAGCGTACAGCCCGCTCACCCGCGGGAGTCGCCTCAAGCATCCCGTGATCAAGGAAATCGCCGCGAAGTACCGCAAGACCCCGGCGCAGGTCCTGATCCGATGGGGACTCCAGCACGGCCTCGTCGAAATCCCGAAGTCGGTCCGCCCGGAGCGGATCCGAGAAAACGCGGACGTCTTCGACTATGAGCTCGGGTCGGCCGACATGGCGAGACTCGATGCGCTCGACGAGCGATCCCACCTCGCGTGGAACCCCGAGGATCTCCCGTGAGTCCCGTCGGGGACGAGTGAGGAGCATTTTACCTCGCCGTCGGATGTCCCGCCGTGGTCCGCCCCCGATACGAGCTGCCGGGAAACCTCCGACCGGCGTCGCTCCAGGAGCGGCGGCGTTTCTACGCCCGACGGATGGATTACGAAGCCGCCGCCGCGTGGATGTCCCGTCCCGCCGGAGGCCGTATCTTCGCCTTGATCCTCGGAAGGCACTCGGGAATCTACCCCCGGCGATTTCGGCATCTGAAGAATGTGCCTCTCATCATCGACGACGTCGAGAAGGTGCGCGACCTCCGACCGTATCTCCTTCGGTACTTTCCGGAGGGCGTCTACTACGACCGGAACGTGTACGCACCTCTGGACGAGACACGGAAGGCGCGAATCGATTACGCGCAGGCTTGGAGGAGCCGGGTCTTCCGCGGGCAAGAGCTGGCGTTCGACCTGGATCCGGAGAATGTCGACTGTCCAATCCACGGCGACATCGCCGCGAAAATGGCTCGTCATCAAGGCCTCTCCTTCTGCGATTGGGAATTCGCTGAGATCCGGCGGCAAGCGGCGGAACTGTTCGACGAATTGGCGCGTCGGTGGAGCCGCCTCCGAATCGTGTTCTCGGGCCGCGGGTTCCACATCCATGTGTTCGACGGCGACGCTTTTCAGCTCTCCCGCAAGGAGCGGGGTAAGATTGCCGCTTCCGTCGCGCGGCGTTATGCCATCGATGAATGGGTCACTTCTGGCGAGATGCGACTGATTCGGCTGCCCTTTTCCCTCCATGGGATGGTTTCTAGGATCGTCATCCCCATGCCGCGAGGCCGCCTGGAGTCGTTCTCCTATGACGACCCGCGGGCTGTCCCGAGGTTTTGACTCGTCGACTCACCGCTTCTTCGCCTTTCGTTCCTTGCGTCCCGAGTAGTACGCCTTCTTCTTGGCCCCCTTCTTGCGGGCCGACTTCCGTTTCTTCGCCGCCATGGGACCCGCATGTGAAGGCGACATTGAATCCTTTGCCTTGATGTCCCGATTGGTACGACAGAGCGGGACCTTCCGGGCGATGTGCCAAAACCTTCGAGTAGGGGAACGCCAATGGGCGGCACTCGTCCGGAGGAGGTACCTTGGCGCAAGGACCCATGTCCGCGTCACCTGTGCCCGTTTCAGAACCGCCCGTCTCGCCCGCTCCGCGGACGTCGTCGCGACGGAAATGGATCATCATTGCGATCGTCGTCATCCTCATCGGGTCCGCCGCGGGCGGCGCGTACTTGCTCTTGCAGAGCCAGACCGTCTCCTTGCGGGTCGAGACGACGACCGTCTTCGCCACCGCGACCGAGCCGGTCGCTTTCGATGCGAGGATCACAGGTGGCACCGCGACGACCGTCAACTGGATCTTCGGCGACGGCGCGAAGTCGTCCGGAACCACTACCTCTACGTCCCATGCCTACGCGACGGCGGGGACCTATTTCGTCGGAAGCCAAGCCAATCTGAGCGGAGGGTCGAGCGTCAATAACTTCGACGCCCTCTACGTCATGACGGTCGGTCCTCCAAAGGACCTGACCACCCGGGAGAGCCTCGGCGTCATCGCCATCAACCGGACGGCCTCTGCGCCGGGAGCTCCCCTCATTGCCGCAGGCAAATGGATCGCGGCCGTTGGGAGCGTCCAGCAAGCCCCGTCCTATACCTTCAGTGTCAAGACCACGCCGTCTCTTGGGACGACGCAATGGGACAACTATTCCTGGGCGGTCCAGGCGCTCTCCTTCTCCTTCGGCGATGGCTCCGCGCCCGTTTTCAACATCTCGGACCAGCCGTACCGGATCAATCACACCTACGCATCCGCCGGCATCTACGCGTTGGCCTTGGCGGTCGCGACCCAGAATCAGACGATGAGGACGACGTGCGACGTTACGGGTTGCTCTTCGACGCCCCTGACGAACGTCATGCCGTTCCAGATCCGCACGACCGTGGTCGCCCAGACGATCGCGGTGGGGACGTACAGGCTCCTCACCTACTCGGGGAGCGTCGTCAATCCGGGCCTAATCGTCGTCCAGGAAGCGGTGACCGGGAGTTACACGACGCTCGATCCAGGCGCTGACTACGAGTCCGTCGGATTCGAGACGATCGCGAATACGTACCAGACGCTTCTGTGGTACGACGGGACGAAGTCCGACGCGTTCGTGCCTGTCCTCGCGGACAAGATCCCGTCCACGACCGACGGCTCGATTAGTTCGGACCACAAGAACTACACGTTCCACATTCGGCCCGGCGCAAAGTTTGCAGACGGAACCGCCGTGACGCCGTGGGATGTGAAGTACTCCTTCACACGGACCATGCTCTTCGTCTTCGGGACGCCGGGCACCAGCGGGTGGATTCAGTCCCAGTACCTCTTGCCAAGCCTCAGCCCCGCGGACCTGACCTTCGCGAATGTAAACAACGCGGTGTCGGTGGATAACACGAGCAACACCGTCACCTTCCACCTCACGGCGTCGGTGCCCGAATTGCTCTGGTTCCAGATTATCGCTGACCCGCTCGGTTCTTCGATCGTGAGTTGGAAGTGGCTCGAGGCGAACGGGCCTGCCCTCGCGTGGACCCCGGCCGGCTTCACGGCCTACGAGAAGTACGGCGACCTCGTCAACTATGTCCCCGCCTGGCGGGACAAGACGATGGGCTCCGGGCCGTACACCGTCGACTATGTCGTGCCGGGCGAGTCGGTCGCCATGAAGCGGAATCCGAATTTCCAGGCGTTGCCCGGGATTCCTGCCCCGACGGTCGAGCGCGTGTTCCTTCAGTACGTGGAATCGCCGTCCACCCGCGAGCTCTCCCTGGAATCAGGTCAGGCGGACATCACGACGTACAACCCGAGCAACCGCTTCGACGTGATGCGACGGATGCAAACGGACGGGCTCGTCCACATCGAGTTCGTGCCGACGCTCAACCTCTTCTGGTGGAACTTCAACATGGAGATTGCGCCCAGCGCCGACAACACGGTCCCCCGGGACTTCTTCGCCGACCTCAACATGCGGAAGGCTTTCTTCTACGCCTACGACTTCCAGAATTACCTCGACAACATCGTCGAGAACAAGCACTTCAACGCGAAGTTCGCGGACTCCTTCAACGGGATCATCCCGAACGGCATGGTCGGGTACGAGAACCTGTCGAGCTACGACGTGTTCGACATGGTGAGAGCTCGGCAGTACTACAACACGTCGAAGTTCGTGACGAGTCACGGAGGCCCCGCGAGCGCGTCGTTCACCCTGACGATCGTCGTGCCGACGGCCGACCCGGTGAACTTGGCCGCGGCCCGTGCATGGGGAGACAACCTCCAGAAGCTCGGCCCGGCCGGGAACATCGTGATCAACACCCGGACGATGTCGTTCCACGACATCATCGCGGAGATGAACCCCCACGCGAACCGCATGTCCCTCTGGTACCTCGGCTGGTTGCCCGACTACCCGTACCCGACGGACTACACGTACCCGATGCTCGAGCCGGGCAACAACGCCACGGAATACGGCGGGACGTACCCCGCCGCGAACGGCTTCAACATCAGCTATCTCGCCTCGCTCGGCGAGACGGCGCAGTCCCGGACCGCCCAGAACATCTCGGACTGGATCAATGCCACGTTGTCGGAGACGGACATCAACGTCGTCGTCGACCTCTCCCGGAAGGCGCAGCGCGAGGCGATGCTGAACCTGACGATCTACGTGCCGGCCCAGCAGCAGTACAGCTTCTTCGTGTACCGCACCTGGATCCAAGGCATCCCCCTCGAGAGCAACCCGATGCTCGGGGGGACGGACATCCTCTACAACCTGCTGGCGAAGTCCGGGACGATCCAAGGGGCCGTCGCGACGTCGAGTTCCGCGGGGCCGGGCGCCCTCGGAGGATTCGGCATTACCCCGTTGATTGCGCCGCTCGGCCTCCTCGCGGTGCGAAGGCGGGATGAAGAGCCCTAGCGAGTCCGGCCTTCGACGATCTGCGCGATTCGCCGTCGGCGGGAGACGGGCCAGAGGACGCGGTAGAGGCGGAGTTCGAGGTATGCGAGCCCAAAGAATCCCGCCGCGAGGAGCGGTAAGAGGATCGTATCCGCGCTCGGAAACGACAGGTGGACCTGCAAGGCGACGAAGAGGTCCGAGGCCAGGCAGCCCACCACGTACAACCCTCGAACCATGTCGCCGAACACGTACGCGACTTCAGGATGACGTATCGAGAACGTGGAGCCGGAAGACCCAGTCGACGGCCTCTCGGTGATCCGGACTCGGTCCACGGTGGCGCCTCGGCGGGGGCCAACCGTCGGTCGGCGTGCCCGGGTTGTCATGAAGCGCGACAAGCTTAAACCTGCACAGTGAACGGGGCGTTTGCCGGGAGAGCGCAAAGGCTATACAACCGCGCGGGAATGGTCGCAATGACCCGATGCGCCTGCTGCTGTTCATCGTGCGTCGACTCCTCCTGTTAATTCCCACCTTGATCGGCGTAACCTTGATCACGTTTGTCTTGAGCCGCGCGGTCCCGGTCGACCAACTGGTCGAGACCTACTTGAACCTGCGAAGCCCGATTCCGCGAGTGCAGCAGATCGCCACGGCCCGCGCCCTGCTCCACCTCGACGATCCCATTCCCGTTCAGTACGTCTACTACCTCGGGCTCCTCCTCCGCGGAGACTGGGGCTTCACGAACACGGAACTGTACCATGGGACCGTCACCTCGGCCCTGGTGCTGTTCTTCCCCCCGACCGTCGAGCTGGCGGTCGCGGCTACGTTCCTCGCCACGTTCCTCGGCATCCCCCTGGGCACCGTCTCGGCGGTCCGCAAGGACCGGCTCTCCGATCACGTGACGCGGATCGTCGCCCTCACCGGGTATTCGATGCCCCTCTTCTGGCTCGCCCTTCTCCTCCAGATTTTTGCGGTCCGGTTCGTCCCGTCGTTGCCGATCAATGGACAGGTGAGCCCGGGCATCCTAAGCGGGCGCGCCTGGTTGGTCGAAACGGGCGTGTTCGAATCGAAGCCGACTCACTTCCTCATCCTCGATGCCGCGTTGAACGGCGACGGCGAGATCTTCTGGAACGCGCTCCAACATCTCATCTTGCCGACCGTCGCCCTGACCTACGGATTCCTCGGCGTCATCCTGCGCATGGTCCGTTCCGGGATGGTCGACGCGATGGGCCAGGAGTACGTAAAGACGGCGTGGTCGAAGGGCCTCCCGGAGTCCGTCGTGATCCGCAAGCACATCCGGCGCAACGCGCTGCTCCCGGTCACGACCGTCGTCGGCCTCCTCTTCGCGGGACTCCTCGGCGGCGTGGTCCTCGTCGAGGACGTGTTCGTCTGGAACGGGATCGGACGATGGGCGACCGTCGCGATCATCAGCCATGACCTCGCGGCGATCCTCGGTACGACCTTGATCTTCGCCCTGTTCCTCGTGCTCGTGAACCTCGTCGTGGACATCATCTACGCGTACCTGGACCCCAGGATCACTCTGTGAGGACCATGGGAGCCCACGTCGAGGTCCGCCGCGGGATCCGGAGCGCGAGCGGGAGGGCCGAGCTCTGGCGCGGGTTGCGTCGCAGGCTCGATGAGTACTCACTCACCTTGCGCCTGCTCCTGAAGCGCCCGCTCGCGGCCGCGGGCCTCCTGATCACCCTCCTGTACGTCGGCATCGCGATCGCGGCGTCGTTCCTCCCGGATCGGGACGTCCTCCAGACGAACTTCACGACCGCCTACCCACAGCCGCCGTGGTGGTGGGGCAACGGGACGCCGGGCTCCTGGTTCGGCACGACCTATCCGGGGATCGATCTCGGCATGGCGATCTTCAAGGCGATCCGCATCGACCTCTACTACTCGAGCATCGTCGTGCTCGGCGGCGCGATCGTCGGCATGCTCGTCGGACTCGTCGCCGGGTACAAAGGCGGCCTCTTCGACGAAGGGCTCATGCGCTCAACAGACGTCGCCTATTCGATCCCGTTCCTCGTCTTCGCGATCGCCGTGGCCTACGTCATCTCCCGGGACTTCACGACGCTGAACCTCTCTCTCCTGATCCTATGGTGGCCCCCCTACGCGCGGCTCGTCCGCTCGCAGGTCCTGGCCGTGAAGGCGAACATGTTCGTCGAGGCGGCGCGAGCGGCCGGCGCATCGGATCTGCGGATCATGTTCCGCCATATCTTGCCGAACACGCTGGCCCCCGTCTTCGTGCAGGTGTCCCTGGACCTGGGCGTCGTCATCCAGATTTTCGCCGCGTTGATCTTCATCGGCTTCGTCCCGCACAGCGGATACCTGCCGGAACTCGGAGCCCTCATCTTCTACGGGTTCGGCAGCGAACCCACCTCGTATCCGTGGACGATCCTGTTCCCGGGACTCGCGCTCGTGATCTTCACCGTGGGCGTCAACCTCCTGGGCGACGGCCTGCGCGACGTCCTCGACCCGAGGCTCCGGAGGTGAGGGACTGTCCCCCTTGCTGTCCGTCCAGGGGTTGCAGACGGAGTTCCTGACGCCCCGCGGGGTGATCCGGGCCGCGGACGGCGTCGACTTCGACATCCAGGAGGGCGAGGTCCTCGGCCTGGTCGGCGAGAGCGGGTGCGGGAAGTCCGTCACCGCGCTCTCGATCATGTACCTGATCCCGACCCCGCCGGGCCGGATCGCCTCGGGCGCCATTTGGTTCCGCGGGATCAACCTCCTCGCGGGGAGCGAGAACGAAGCGACTGTGCACCGCGGGCTCGGAGGCAAACCGAAGCTCGTCCGGAACGACAGTGCCCTCCGGAGGCACCGCGCGCGGATGGCCAAGGTCCGCGGCCGCGAGGTCTCGATGATCTTCCAGGAACCGATGTCTTCCTTGAACCCGGTCCTGTCGGTGGGCTACCAGATCGCGGAGGTCCTGATCTATCAGCGGCGGAAGATGATCTGCGATCGCCTGCTCGCACGGAAAGCGATCACCGACGAGGACCTCGAGCTGTTCAAGGAGGCGGTGACGCATCCCGATGCGGCGCAGCGGGAACGGCTCCTCACCGATTTCTGTCTCCAGAGCGCCCTTCCAGTCGAGAAGGTCGCCGCGATCATCGATCGGTCCGGCCTCCAGATGGAGGAGCGCCTCGCGAGGATCCGGCGCCTCTCGGAACGGTCGAGGACGCGCTATGCCTGGTTCCTTCGGCTCGCTCGCGAACTCGATGTGCTCGAGTCGGAATGGATGACCCGCGAGTGGCGGGTCCTCTCCGGAGTCGCGTCCTCGGAGGACGACCGGCGCCGGCTCGCGGCCCAAGCGCAGTTCCGGTCGCGGCAGGTCCTCTTCAAACTGGTCATGTCGATTCCGGTCCTCCACCGGATCCTGATGCGACCGATCGAGGAAGAGGCCCGCCGCCGCGTGCTCGAACAGCTGAAGAACGTGCGGATCTCGGAGCCGCACAAGGTGTACAACGAATACCCGCACGAGCTCAGCGGCGGCATGCAGCAACGGGTGATGATCGCGATGGCCCTCGCGTGCGATCCGGCCCTCATGATTGCCGACGAGCCGACGACCTCACTCGACGTGACGACGCAGGCCCAGATTCTCACGTTGGTCCGGGACCTCCGCGAGCGGATCCATTCCTCGATCCTCTACATCACCCATGACCTCGCGGTGATCGCGGAACTGTGCGATCGGGTCGCGGTCATGTATGCCGGCAAGATCGTTGAAGAGGCGCCGGTCGGCGACCTCTTTGCGCATCCGCTCCATCCGTACACCGAGGGATTGCTCGAGTCGATCGTCTCCCTCGACAAGGAGGTCTCCTCGGACGCGCCGTTGCCGACGATCGCGGGGACGGTGCCGGATCTCCTGAGCCCACCGTCCGGCTGCCGGTTCCATCCTCGTTGCAAGTATGCGTTCGCGCGATGCAAGACGGAGGAGCCTCGCTTGCTCCCCCAAGGGGACGGCCGCCGCGTCGCGTGTTTCCTCTACGAGGAAGGGGGTTCCCGTGCTGCCGAGCGATCGCCAGGCGCATGAGATCCTCGTTGGCGCCGTGGGCCTGAAGAAGCACTTTCCGGTGAAGGGCGGAGTCCTCCGCCGGACGATCGCCCAGGTCCGGGCGGTTGATGGGGTCGATCTGTTCGTCCGACGCGGGGAGACGCTCGCCCTCGTCGGGGAGAGCGGCTGCGGGAAGACCACCCTCGGACGGCTCCTGTTGCGGCTCATCCCTCCGACCTCCGGCGAAGTCCTGTTCAACGTCCCCGCGAATCTGTACGCGAGCGCCAGGGACCGTTGGCACCGGATCGCGCAGGACGACGGCGCGATGCGTAGCCCGAAGGGACCTCAAGGCGACGGCCTCGATCCTTACGCGATCACCCGCCTCCGGACCCGGGCCTTCAAGCCGCTTCGGAGGCGGATGCAACCGGTGTTCCAGGATCCCTTCACGTCGCTCGATCCGAGGATGCTCGTGAAGGACATCCTCGCGGAGCCGATCCTCATCAACAACCAGATGACCCGACCCGAGGCGATGGAGCGCGTCGCCCAGCTGCTCCAAGAGGTCGGCCTGAGGCCGGACCACCTCTATCGGTTCCCTCACGAGTTCTCCGGCGGACAGCGTCAGCGGATCGCGATCGCCCGAGCCCTCGCCCCCGAGCCCGAGTTCCTCCTGCTCGACGAGCCGACGAGCGCCCTCGATGTGTCGGTGCAGGCCCAGATCCTCAACTTGCTCAAGGACATCCAGCGGCGGCAGGGCCTCACCTACCTTCTCATCACGCACAACTTGAGCGTCGTCCGCCACATGGCCGATCGTGTGGCGGTGATGTATCTGGGCCGGATCGTCGAAGAAGCCTTGACCCGCGAACTTTTCGAGTCCCCCCTCCATCCGTACACGAAGGCCTTGCTGTCCGCGGTCCCCGTGCCCGACCCGAAGAGGCGACGGGAGAAGATCCTGCTTCCCGGCGACGTGCCGAGCTCCGTGGACCCCCCGACGGGTTGCCGTTTCCACACCCGATGCAATGCGGTCATGCCCCACTGCGGTTGGAGCCCGCGCGACGCGGCCTCGGCCGCGGCCTATCTGTTCGACTCCTCTCGAAACCCCCACGCGTCGACGCTGCCGGCCCTGTCCGAGGTATCGATGGAGGGAAACCGCCTGAGGTTGCTCTTCGGCGGATCGCGACCCACCGAGGCGCAACGGCAAGTCGTCGCCGATCTCGTCCGCGGCCGAGCGGCCGAGGCGGGCGGGATGGCCTTCCAGGCGATCCGCGAGGTCGCCCTCGAAGAGGGGTCGATCGTCCTCGAATTTCCGCCGCCTCTGGAGCCGGCCTGGGTCGAGGTGGCGCCCGGTCACTCGGTCGCCTGCTACCTCTACCCGCAACCGCAGGCATGACATCGGGCCGATCAAATCGACGAGCGCCGGCGAGGCCTCTTCAGTTTCGACGAGGCCTGACGCACCGAAGACACGTTCGCTTCGACCTCAAAGCCTTCCGCGACGAGCAGCTTCTTCTTCGTCTCTCGCCCGCCGATCGCGGAGTACGCGCCCAGGCCGCCGGCCTTCGGGACCACGCGGTGGCACGGGATCACGATGACCGCGGGATTCCGGGCGCACGCGGTCCCGACCGCCCGGGACGCGTTCGGCCGGCCGAGCCGCCGGGCCACCTCCCCGTAGGTCATCGTCGTGCCCGGAGGGATCGTCCGCAGGAATTCTAAGACCTCGCGTTCGAAGGGGCCGACCTCGAGATGGAGCGGGATGTCCCGCAGGTCCCCCTCCCCCGTCCGCACGTGTTCGAGGATCTGGGCGAGGTAGGGATGGTCCTCCCCGATACTTGCCGGCGACGCCTTCTTCGCAAGGCTCACCGCTGCGACGCGGTCGCCGAGAACCTCCAGCTGGACGTATAAACCGAGCTCGCGGCTGAACTTGGAGTACACCTCGAGGGCCTCCGCGTGGGGCCGGCCGGATCGCATCCGGACCATCGGCAGCATCGCGCGGATGACGTGGTGTTCTGCCCGGTTCAAGTGCTGCTCGAAGGTGCTCCGCGCGATCCCGAGGGACACGCTCACGTCCTCCGTCGTGACGTTCCGGGGGAATTCGTAGTAGCCCGCGTCGAAGGCGGCGAGCAGCGCGCGGGCCTGTTTCTCCGTGAGCTTCGGGAGGAACAGCGGCGACGAGAGGGCCCCGATGGTCCCCTGGCGCCCGACGGGGCGGTGCTTGGACACGAGGCGCGCCTCGGGGAATCGGTCGAGGACGGTCCGCGGGTCCGCGCCGTCCTCGAGGAGAAGGGTGATGAGGGCCTCGCCCCGCTGCCATCGGATCGGAGGGAGGATGTGCGCGTTGTCGGCGGCAAGCGACGCGATCGATTCCTCCTCCGGCTTGCCTCCGCTCAGGAGGAACGTAACCTCCTTACCGGAGCGGTTCTGATAGAGGACCTCCCGATCGGACTCCCGGAGTTCCGGCGCATCCTCGATGCCCTCGGCGTCCCCCAGGAACCGAAGGAGGAGCATGGCTCCCAGCGGATACGCGTCGATCGCGAGGCCGGGTTTCCGCTCCGTCAGGTCTTGGAGCGGACCGGGCGCGCGAGTTGCGAACGTCACCTGGGTCGTCACGGTCTCGCCCCTCGGCTCTCCATCCGTCGCCGGCTCATCTCCCTCGAAGGCAATAGGTTTTGGCTCCAGGTCCTGCATGGGCCGTGGATGGCCGTGCTCGCCAAAGACGTTGGCCCGGCGATGGCCGGTCGCGTGGAGCCTTCGGGTGGGAGCGATCTGCCACCCGTCCTGTACGCAAAGCTGATGCCTTCCGAGCGCGAACGCCTCGATTGGGCAACGGCCGGATGGACAAGGCGTCGGTCGAGGGGGTCGAGGTCCGAGCTCCCGTCGCCGAGCAGGATGAGTCGCTGTTCACGGCGGAGGCGCTCGGGTTCCTCGCGGCTCTGCATCGAAGGTTCGACGGTGCTCGGCGGGATCTCCTGCGACAGCGGGCTCGGCGACAGGAGGCGCTCGATCGCGGCGGGACTTTGGACTTCCTTCCGGACACGCGCGCCGTACGGGAGGGCTCCTGGAGCATTGCCCCGGTCCCCTCGGATCTGCAGGACCGGCGGGTCGAGATCACCGGGCCGACGGATCGCAAGATGATGATCAATGCCCTCAACTCCGGGGCGAGCGTGTTCATGGCGGACTTCGAGGACGCGAACACGCCCGCCTGGCGAAACGTCGTCGAGGGCCAGTTGAACCTCATTCGGGCCGTCCGGCGCACGCTCGAATTCCGCGGCCCGGAGGGGAAGGAGTACCGACTGAACCCCGAGACCGCGACCTTGGTCGTGCGGCCCCGCGGGTGGCATCTCCCCGAGAAACATCTGCGCATCGACCGCAAGGTCGCTTCTGGGAGCCTCGTGGATTTCGGGCTGTACTTCTTCCACAACGCGAAGGAGCTTCTCGCCCGGGGGACGGGCCCCTACTTCTACCTCCCGAAGATGGAGAGTCATCTCGAGGCCCGCCTGTGGGCCGACGTTTTCCGCTTCGCCGAGGAACGGGTCGGGATCCCGGCGGGAAGCGTGAAGGCGACCGCCTTGATCGAGACGATCCCCGCGGCGTTTGAGATGGAGGAGATCCTGTACGAACTGCGGGACTACGCAGCGGGCCTGAACGCAGGCCGATGGGACTACATCTTCAGCATCATCAAGAAGTTCCGCGCTCGCAAGGAGTTCGTCCTGCCCAATCGGGCGCAAATCACGATGACCGTTCCGTTCATGCGGGCGTATACCAACCTGCTCGTCCGCACGTGTCACCGCAGGCGTGCGCACGCGATCGGTGGCATGGCGGCATTCATCCCGAGCCGCAAGGATCCGGCCGCGAACGAAATCGCCTTCGCCAAGGTCCGGGAAGACAAGATCCGGGAGGCGAACGACGGATTCGACGGGACTTGGGTAGCCCATCCGGACTTGGTCCCGGTCGCCATGGAAGTGTTCGATCGGTTCCTCGGGTCTCGGCCGAATCAGGTCGACCGACTGCGGGAAGAAGTCCAGGCCTCGGCCAAGAAACTCCTCGACGTGCGGGTCCCCGGCGGGACGGTCACGGAACTCGGCATGTCGAGCAACATCGGCGTCGCGATTCAGTATCTCGAGTCTTGGCTACGGGGGGTCGGGGCCGCGGCGATTTCGAACCTCATGGAGGATACGGCCACGGCGGAGATCGCCCGGTCCCAGATCTGGCAGTGGTTGCGCCATGCCGTGAGGCAGCACGACGGCCAACCTCTCACTCTCCTCCGGGTCAAGGAGATCGAAGAACGCGAACTCGCAAGGATCCGAGAATCGATGGGAATCGAGGCATTCCGGACCGGAAAATTCGAGGAGGCGCGCCAACTGTTCGACGCCATCACCTACGCGGACACCTTCGTCGAGTTTCTCACGCTGCCCGCGTACGAACGGATCGACTGAGAAACAGTTACACTCGCCGAGTCTACTTCGTCCGCTCGAGCCGCTCAAGGACGATCATCGCTCGAAGGGTGATCATCTTGCTGGGCTTGCCTACGGCCTCGATCCCGAATGGCACGGGCGCGTGCTTCGGATGCTTCGCATACCACTCCGCGATCGAGCCCTCGACATCCGGATGAATCGCGTCGAGGTTCCATCGTCCGTCGGACCGGCGCTTCTCTTTTAAATGGGAAATTGCGTGCCTCATGCGGGGGTCCTCCCCGTATCCGAGGGCCGTCATGAAATCGAGGCCGACGAGGAGATCGTAGTAGTAGTGCGTAGGATAGTGGAAGCGATACCAAGGTTCGTAATGCTCCCCCTGGCGGTGAAGTTCCCGCTGCAGGTAGAACTCGGCCCCGGCCTCCACGGCTCGCTTCATCGCTTCGGTCCACTTCTTCTTCGGATAGACGGCGAACGCACTCATCGGCTCCCATGAGTCGAGGTTCCGGCCGCTCCCGAAGCAGCTCCATCCCCCGTTCTTGTCGCGGTGCTCGACGAACCATTCGAACGCTCGTGCGACGTCGGGATGGTCCGCGTATCCAAAACGGACGAGTGCGCGCGCCATGTTGCCTGTCGTGCACAGGTGCGCCTTCTTGTCGCGCTCGATGGCGAAACCTCCGTCCGGCCTGGAGTATCGACGGATCCATAGGTCACAGGCCCTCTCGATTCGCGGGTCGTCCATCGTCAACGCGAGGTCGGACAGGACGAGGAGCATCCAATTCGTCGAGAGGTACTTCGGCTGGTACAGGCTTTCGGGGCCCACCCACCAACCCTCGGGATTCTGCCGGGCCAGAACGTCTGCGGCCCACCCTTTCTTCGGAATGAGTTCCTTCGCGTCTTGGACCTCCGGATCGTCTTCCGCCTTTCCAACGAGCTCTTTCAACGTCAGGTATTGGACGGCAGGCTGGTCGTCCTCAAGCAACCAATCCAGGACTCTTTTCGAAGCCAATGGCGGACCCGGTCCCATCAACCCGTCGGCCGATTTCATGTTTCGGGTGCTTCGTGGAATGTCCAGGGTGGGCGGGATGTATCGCTAGGACATATGGCGTGGAACGCTCCGTCGTCAACTGGGCGTGGGTCCGAGCGCGGTGTCGAGGATCGAGGCCCATCCGTGGCCCGACAGGAACATGGCCATCAGCCCCGGCTCTCCCGGGAAATGATCGGGCATCGGACAGTACAGGGAAAGGGGGAGGGTTCTCGTGAGGGAATCCAGGGCCGCTTCGATTCGCAGGGTGAGGGCCGGGTACTGGGGCGCCGAGGCGAAAAGGGACGATGCGATTTTTCCGACCAACCAAACCTCCGGATATCCTTGGCCCCGCGCGACCTGGATGAGGCCTTGGATCGAGAGGAGGAGCACCGCGAGGACGCCGGCAGTCTTCAACATCTCGAGGCGGTCGTCCACCGATTCCAGGGACACTCGGCCGGAGTCGAGATCCTCCCCGCATTCGGACTCGACGAGCTCGCGGCGATACGCCTCGATGTCGGGCGAAGGCAGTAGTGCGACGACCTTCGCGCCTCGTTCAATCCCTCGCTTGACGAAGCCCATCGCTCGCCGAGCTTCGTTCGCCGGGTCCGAGAAATCGACCCAGTGACTGTGCGTCTCCAATTCCTGCAGGGCTGCTTCACGCGGCCGCGGTCCCCGGAGGGCCGCTTCGCGGCGGGCGAGATTGTCGACCGTGGCGGCCTGCGCGGAGAATATTTCCGCAAGCCCCTTGGCAACGCGCTCCCGCTCGGACAGGTCCTCCCCGCGGATTTTCAAGCGGAGGGTGGATCGCAGCGTCCTCGCGGTCAAGGTCCCGAGGACCATCTCGAGGGCGTGCCAATACGCCTGGTCGCCCGTCCGCTGCCGGACCTCCTCGATCGCCTCGCGGACGTCGATCACGAGCCGCCTCCGTCCGGGAATAATTCCAGCGCGACCCCGAGTTCCCCCGCGGGGATGAGATGGCTGTGGTTCCGCAGGACATCCCAGAAGGCGGCGGCGTGTCGCTCGGGGATGAGCTTCCGGGCATCGTACGCGCAAAGGAGAGACCATGGAAACGCATCCCTCCGCTCGTGACATGCTTGTTCGAACGCGATCGCCTGTTCGAACCGCCCGTCCTCAAAGAAGCGGTCGATCCGGTTGACCCAGAGGCGCAACGCCGGATATCGATCCGGTACACCCTCGAACGTGTCGTGAAGGAATTGCGTGACCGACGGCGGGGAGACTTCCTCGGGGTCCCTCGGTTCGCCATTGATCGCGAGTCGATTGGCGATCAGCAGCGCGCGCGATCGGAGGAGGGAATCAACCTCGAAGCCCGCGTCGCCGAGGGCCTTCCGAATCACGGCGGTGTCGAGCGTCGAACCGACGCAGCAGACGCGCTCGCCCCTCCGCAAGGCCTCCGCGACGAAAACGCTGGCGACCTCGACTTGTCGCCTTCGCTCCTCGTATACCTGGAGGACGTGCGACCCGAGGGGCGGTGCCCGTACGAGAGAGTCCCACTTGGGGACCTCGAGGAGCGGCCTAGGTGAGCGGCCGCTGGCCGTTCGTTGGACCATCGCCTATTCGGAGTATCGGGTCAGCCCGCTTGAATGCTTCAGAGCTAACGGTAACTAGGTGCGTCGATGGACGTCCTTCCTTTTCCATGGATGCGTGATCCCATACGTCGCGACGACGGATCGAACCGGGTCCCAGGCTAGGTCCGCCGCGTCGGAGAATCCCGCCGGGCTGCAGGCCACCGAGCCCGGTTGCATCCGCCCTTATGTAGGATGTGCAGTTACGGATGCGCGTGCCTTCGAAGCGGCGAACAGGAAGAACGACTTCGCGATGCGCCTGGGCGGAGACCGATCCCCTCTTGATGGAATATCACGACTCGGAATGGGGCGTGCCTCAACACCACGATCGAACGCTGTTCGAGTTCCTCATTCTGGACGGCGCTCAAGCGGGCCTGTCCTGGCTCACGATCCTGAGGAAACGCGAGGCGTATCGGAAGGCCTTTCTCGGTTTCGATCCGGAGGCCGTTGCCTCGTTCGATTCAGGGGATGTCCGACGGCTGCTCGCCGATGCCGGGATCGTGCGAAATCGGCTCAAGATCGCCTCCGCGATTCGGAACGCGCGGTCGATCCTGGCCATTCGGAAGGAGTTCGGCAGCTTCGATGCCTACCTCTGGAGGTTCGTTCAGGGCCGACCCCGGACCAACCGATGGAAGAGTCTGAGGCAAATTCCCGCGCGCACCCGCGAATCGGACGCCCTGAGCGCGGACCTGAAGGCCCGAGGATTCTCCTTCGTCGGGTCGACGATTTGCTACGCCTTCATGCAAGCGGCGGGCATGGTCAATGACCATGTGGTGAGCTGCTTCCGCTACGCCGAGGTGTCAAGGCTCCCCCTGACGGTCCATTGAAGGGGCCTAACTATTTCCCACTCCAGTCCCTTGGCGGGTGTCGGCGACAACGTGCCGGAGACGCGGGCCTGGCAGCAGATGCGGGAGATGTCCGCCCGTCTCCTGAAGGAGCGGACCGGGTCGGGCGTCGACGCATGGAACCGACGGATCCGGAAGGAGCGACCGGGCAGCGAAGCGGATTTGCGCGCCTGGTTGACGAAACATGGCGTGACCGGATATGCCCAATCGTTGCTCGTGATGGAGCGCTTCGGATATCCGGACTTCATGGTAGCGAGCGCCGATGAACTGATCCGCGGGCAGTACGCGGATCGGCCGAGACTCCGCCCCATCTACGATCGGATCATCGAGGCCGCGGCTTCCCTGGGCGAGGTGACCGTCCAGGCCCGCAAGACCTACGTTTCGCTCGTCTCCCGCAAGCGGACGTTCGCGCGAGTGCAGGCGTCCGCGAAGAACCGGGTCGACGTCGCCTTGCGTCTGGAGGGTGCAAAGCCAGGCGGGCGCCTGAAACCTTCGCGGATCCAGGAGACGATGCGGGTGCAAGTAGGCCTCGCTTCGCCCAAGGACCTGGATTCCGAGGTCCTCGAGTTGTTGCGACGAGCATACGAGGAAAACCGGTGAGGTTCAGCCCGTCCTCCTACAGGGTAGACCTTCCTCCCATGTCGCTGCCGTTATCCAGTCCCGCTGTCCAATGGCTTAGACGGATGGGTGACGGCGACGCGTCGACGAAAGCCTAGCTCTCGCGCCCGACGAAGTCGCGATAGACGTGGATCGCTCGTTCGCTCGAGTGCCAATCCCCCGAGATCTTGATTGCGGGCAATTCCTCCTGCCCAGCGCGCAAACCGAGGTACTTGGCCGAGTATGACCCGCGACGCCCCAGCACCCGCAGCGGTTTGAGCTCGTCCTCGCGCGTGCCGACTTGGTCGAGGAGGTCGATCAACGAGCGCGTCATCGACACCCGCAGGAAGGTCTCCAGCTCCGATAGGTTTCCTTCGTGTCCCCGGACGAGGCCGTGGAGGTACCGGTCACGATCTGGCGGGAGGATGTGGACGGGCGGCCAGTCGTGCTTGAGAAAGTGCAAATTGAGGAGGAGCCGGCCGACGCGGCCATTCCCGTCGCCGAACGGATGAATTGATTCGAACTCGAAATGCATCCAAGCCCCCAGGCCGAACGGGTCCTCGCCGAGCATGTCTCGCCGCGTGTACTCAGCCTCCCACCTCGCCATCATGGGGAGCACCTGCTCCATCCGCGGCGGCGCGTGCTTCATGCCTGCGATTCGGACGTTGACCCGTCGCCACTGGCCGGCATCGGCCTTAGTCCCACCGAAGACCTCCCGATGGAGCTGCAAAGCGGTCGCGAGGCGGATCGGCTCTCTCCGTCGGTCGAGCAGTTTCGCAAAGGCTGCGGCGTGCTGGATCGTCTCGATGACGTCGGGCATCGGTCGATTCCCGACCGATTTCTGCTCGAGAAGGATTCGCTCCACGTCCGAGCGGTCCAGGGTGTTCCCTTCGATTGCGTTCGTACCCCATGTGTTCAGTGCGCCAGTGCGCTTCCAAACATCTTCGGGCAAGGAATCGAGCGGGCTTCGGGTGAGCAACTCTGCCCTCAGGGTGGCTAATATGCTTTTCCGCATCAGCAGATTTGAATCCCATATTGACTATTTAGATGTATATGTGATAAGACAATAAACATACCATAGACCATATGCACGTGAGTCCCGCGAACCCGCGGCCGTGTCGTGGCGAGCAGGGTTCACGCCTTCTGACGGAACTCCATCTGTTGGAAGACTGCGATCGTGAGGATGACCATCGCGATCGAAAACGCGATGAGGATGCCGACGGCCGTCGCGACGGAAAGGTCCGTGCGGTATCCGGCGAGG
>Ga0209469_1000811_pt1 | contig 18526 bp, 19 predicted proteins | sample GraSoiAngelo_123_FD_185880 | JGI IMG/M metagenome (GOLD analysis project Ga0209469, IMG submission 185880) | Grasslands soil microbial communities from the Angelo Coastal Reserve, California, USA - 14_0927_02_40cm (SPAdes) (version 2) | ecosystem: Environmental > Terrestrial > Soil > Grasslands ... | reverse complement strand
GGCTTCCCGATGGGTCCGTTCGAGCTCGCGGACCAGGTCGGCATCGATGTGCTGCATCACCTGATCAAGAACGCGAATCGACCGGTCCCGCGGAGCGTTCAAACGCTGATCGATGGTAAGAAATTCGGGCGCAAGGCCGACGAAGGGTACTACTCGTACAAAGGTGGCCGGCCGGCTCTGAGGCCGGACATGGGGAGCGGATTCGATCCGATTCGGATTCTCGCGCCAATGATCAACGAGGCGGCGGAACTCGTCGCCCTCGATGTCGCGAACCCCGCAGAGATCGACGAGGCGATGCGCCTCGGCACAGCGTTTCCCGATGGACCGCTGGCGATGGCCGACAAGTTGGGCATTGACACGGTGCTGTCGGCCCTCCGCGATCACCCCCGGTCGAAGCCCGCGACGATCCTATCCGAGATGGTGGCGCGCGGGGACCTCGGGGCCAAGTCCGGGAAGGGATTCTACGAACACCGAAGGGAGCGCGAGATGATGACGCAAGGCACCCTCTTGATCGCGAAGGATTCGGCGACGCACGTGGCGACGATCACGATCAACCGCGCCGACTCTCTGAACACCCTCACGCCGGGGTTCTTCGAGGACTTTGATCGGGCTCTCGGGGAACTGCAGGCCGACGAGGCGGTCCGATGCGTCGTGATCATCGGCGCCGGAGACCGGGCGTTCAGCGCCGGGGCGGACTTGACCTCCTTCACGGAAGTCTCGAAGGCGTTCAAGGTGTGGCGGTCCTCCCGTCGCTCGCAGGAGGTCTTCCTCCGGCTCGCCAATTTCCCCAAGCCGACCGTCGCGGCGATCAACGGCCATTGTTTCGGAGGAGGCCTCGAACTGGCCCTGGCGTGCGATTTTCGGATCGCTGCGAAGCGAGCGAGGTTCGGGCAGACCGAGGTCAATCTGGGCCTCGTGCCCGGCGCCGGCGGGAGCCAGAGGCTCGTCCGGCTCCTCGGCCAAGCGAAGGCAAAGGAGCTCGTGATGTTGGGGAGCCGTCTCACGGCCGATGAGGCAGCCTCGTTCGGCGTCGTGACGAAGGCCGTCGAGAACGAAGCGTTCGCGGCAGAGGTCCGCGCACTCTCCGAGAAACTCGCGAAGCAGGCGCCGATCGCAATCCAGCTCGCGAAGGTCCTCTTGAACCGCGCAACCGACACCCCGGTCGACGCGGCCCTGGAGATGGAGGCGATGGCGTTCGGCCTCGTCACCTCATCCGAGGACGTCTTCGAAGGGCTGCAGGCTTTCCTGGAGAAGCGAGAGCCGAAATTCAAGGGCGAATGACGCCGGCTCTCCGGAGTCCTCATCGGGCAACGATGCCCTTCTTCGAAAGTCCCGTGATCTGCCTTGCGCTGAAACCGAGGGACCGCAGAATCTCCTCCGTGTGTTCGCCTTTCTTCGGGACGCGGACGGGGTTCGCGGTGGTCGTCACGGCGTGTTTCGCGGGATGGGCGATGACCCGCCGCTTTCCGAGTCCGGGGATGTCCACGGCCGGGAGGAGGTTGCGGGCGGCGACGTGCGGATCTTCCACGACTTCGGGGAGGCGCTTGACCGGGGCGATCGGAAGTCGTTCGGGTTCGAAGAGGCGCTCCCACTCCGCCAGCGTCTTCTCGCGGAACCTGGCGGCGAGGGTCTTCGCGACCGCGGCCCGGTCGGGTTCCTCCGCGAACTGGCGCTCGGACAGTTCCGGCGCCCCGACGAGCTCGCACATGCGGACCCAGAACTTCGGTTCGACCGCGGACACGGAGAGCCATCGGCCCTCCTTCGTTTCGTAGAGGGCATAGAACGGGAAGGTGCCGGTGAGGAGCGTCTCGCCCGCGATCGGCTCCTCGCCGGTCGCAAAGTATCGGGCCAATCCGAGGACCATGAGTGCGATCGTGGTGTCGTAGATCGAGAGGTCGATGAACTCGCCGCGGCCGGTGCGGTCCCTCGTCCGAAGCGCCGCGAGGATCGCCAGCGCGGCATTGAAGCCTCCCGCGAGGTCGGCGATCGGCACGCCCGGGATCGCGGGACGGGGATCCGAGCCGCTCCGGGTCACGGCCAGGATGCCGGCGAGGGCCTCGAAATTCAAGTCGTGGCCGGGGAGGTCCTTGTACGGGCCGGTCTGGCCGTATCCGGAGAAGGAGCAGTAGACGATGCGGGGATTCATCATCGCGAGGTCGTCGTACGAGGCGCCGAGCCGGGCCATGACCCCGGGCCGGAACTGCTCCACGACCACGTCGGCGCGGCGGCTGAGTTGGCGCAGGATGTCCTGGCCTTCCGACGTCTTCAGGTCCACCGCGAGAGACCGTTTCCCGCGGTTCACCATGAGGAACGGGTAGGACGTGCCATCGACCAGCGGCGGGACCGACCGCATGTAGTCGCCCAATGCTGGATCCTCGATCTTGATCACGTCCGCCCCGAGGTTCGCGAGGAGCTGGGTGCAAAACGGGCCCGGGAGGAGCCGGGTGAAATCCAGCACGACGAGGCCCTCGAGGGCAGCGACCAACGCGCGCGACATCCGGGAGCGGGCTTTGAACCTTGCTCCGGGGAGTCGCGCCCCTAAGGGGATGAGTCGTTCGCGGCCATCCGCAATCGATCGATGAGAACCCTTGGCCAACCTTCTTATTCCGCGCGGTCAATGGTCTCGACTGGAGACTCTCTCATGCGAGACGCCGTCATCGTCGAGGCCGTTCGCACCCCCATCGGGAAGCGCGGCGGCGCCTTGAAGGACTGGAGGCCGGACGATCTGGCCGCGTTCACCCTCCGCGCCCTTGTCGACCGCGCCGGGGTGGAGCCGAAGCTCGTCGAGGACGTGGTCCTCGGCTGCGTCACGCAGGTCGACGAACAAGGCGTGAACATCGGCCGCCTCGCGCCCCTCATCGCCGGCTTCCCGGAGTCCGTCCCGGGGACGAGCGTGAACCGCATGTGCGCCTCGGGCCTGCAGGCGTTCAACTTCGCATCGATGGAAATCATGACGGACCAGGCGGACGTCGTGATCGCCGGGGGCGTGGAATCGATGTCCCGGGTGCCCCTCGGGTCCGACGGCGGGGCCCTGAGCCCGAAACTCCTCGAGAAATACGAGATCGTCCAGCAGGGGATCTCCGCCGACCTCGTGGCGGACAAATATGGCGTCACGCGGGAACAGATGGATGAGTTTTCACTGTGGTCCCACCGAAAAGCGATCCGGGCAATCGACGAGGGGCGGTTCAAGCGGGAGATCGAGCCGGTCCCGGTCCTCGATGAGAACGGATCGAAGCGGATGTTCGACACCGATGAACACCCGCGACGGAACACGTCCTTGGAGAAACTCGCATCCCTCCCGCCCGCCTTCAAGGCGGACGGACGGATCACCGCGGGCAACTCGAGCGGGATCAACGACGGGGCCTGTGCCCTCTTGGTCACGAACCCTGACGCCGCGAAGCGATTGAAATTGGAACCGAGGGCGCGGGTGGTCTCGACCGGCGTCGCGGGCACGAACCCCACGATCATGCTCGACGGGACGATTCCGGCGATCCGAAAGGCCCTGGCGCGCGCCGACCTGAAGGCCGACGACATCGACCTTTGGGAGGTCAACGAGGCCTTCGCTTCCGTGCCGATTGCGACCCGCGAGACGATCGGATTCGAGGATGCGCGGCTGAACGTCAACGGCGGAGCGATCGGGCTCGGCCATCCGCTCGGCATGAGCGGCGCCCGATTGATCACGACGATGCTCCATGAGATGGAACGGCGGGACCTTCACCGGGGACTGGCGACGCTGTGCATCGGGTTCGGGATGGGCGTCGCGACGATCATCGAGCGTCCGGCATAGTGCCCATTCGTGCCCCCGGGGCGTACCGAAATCCGATTGCAAAATCGAACATTCTGAGCGACAAGTATATTGCCCGTCCGCGGGGATGGGAAGGGCGAAGTCGGAGTAGCCGGTCTCCGTGGACCTCATCGCTTGGGCCGTATTGATCTCGTTCGAGGGAATCATCGGCAGTGTCGCGGTCCTGCTGGTCCTCACTTTCGCTTCCTTCTCTCGCATGGAAAAGAACGTCCGCCGGGCGCGGATGTTCATCATGGCGGACCGGATCCAGCGTTTCATCGGAGCGCTCACGCTCGGGTTCGTCGTGCTCGCGGTGACGTTCGCCGGGAGCTTGGTTGGAGTGGTTCTCCCCGCAGCCGTGGTCGGCGGCGCGTTCTTCTTCTTCCTTGGGACGATCGCGTATGGGATTGTCGAGCTCTATTTCATCGTTCGACCGCGGCGGAGCGTCCGGGCGCCGGGGACATCGGCGCTCTCGGGGCTGCGGCGAGGACCCTCTCTGAAGCCGGTCCCAATCGAAGCAACGGAGGAGGAAGGGGATGCCGCGAGCTGAGCTTCGTCCGGAGGCGTTGGATCTGGGTACGAAAAGCCTAGAGGGCATCGAGGCCCAGCTGGACGAGGTCCTCCAACAGCTCCGGCGAAAGGTCCGAGGCGTCCGCGGTTCCGTCGTCGCCGACTCCAACGGACTGACGATCGCCTCCGACATCCGCGAGGGCGTGAGCCCCGCGACGCTGGCCGCGATGAGCACCCTGATCGCCCAGTCGGCGGGGAGCGTCTTCGAGAACATCGAGATGCCAGGACCCGATCTCATCATGATGGAAGGCCCGGAGTCCAACGTCGTGGTGATCCACATCGCCCTCGCCGACGTGACGCTGCTGACCCTGATGGACAGGTCGACGAACCTCGGAGTGCTGAAGATCGAGGTCGGCCGCGCGGCGAGGGGCATCTCGTCCGCGCTGGGATTCACCTCCTCGAAGGACCGGACCAGCCTCTCGGAGCTCTTCATCATGACGAAGGGCGGCCTATTGATTCGGCATTATTCCGATAGCCTGCGGACGGACCTCGACCGAGACGCCCTGAGCGGCATGCTGGTCGCCGTCCAGGAATTCGTGAAGCAGACCCTCGCCTCGAAACCGGGCGCGTTGAATCAGCTCCGGTACGGGGCGCACAGCATCTTCTTCTTCCGCGGCACGTACACAATCGCGGCCGCGGTGGCCAAAGAAAGCGACGCAGAGGCCCTCCAATACCATATCCTCGACGCCTTGCAGGATTTCGAAGATCGATACGCCGCTACCTTGGAATCGTGGAACGGCGATGTCGCGGCATTCCCGGGACTCGATGGCTGTTTCGAGAAAGTGATCAAGGGCTAGGCCTCTCCGGATCCGGCCGGCGCCTTCGGGGACGTAGGTGGAGAAGGTGCGCTTGTCTCGAGGCGCCTGCCGAGAGAACTTGTTGAGAATCATGGATCGGTTGAGGACGAGCCCGTGGCCCGCTCTACGATCCGAAGCTGACCTCGATTAGTCGACGATCCACGACGAGCGTGTCCACCGCGCGGATCGTGATGACGGCGACGCCGGAGGCCACCGCGGTCGTGACGCCTGCGCCGACATTCCGGAACGTCTCATTGAACCAGACTGCATAGGCCGCCGCGTTCGCGGAAGTCACGCGGAACGTGACTCCCTGGTACCAGTACAGCCACTGGTTGAGGCGGCAGCCGTTGAGGCGCACGTTGTCCTTGGTCTGGAACCCGAGCCAGTTTTGGACGTTGCCCGCGGTCACCTGCGCGTCGATGGTGGCGGTGGCGATTGACAGCTGCGCCGTGGACCGGTCCGCGTTGAACTTCGCGTCCACGAAGTCCCGCACCGTCCAGTTGTCCTGCGCCCATTGTGCGTAGTTGGCGGCGTTAACCAGCGAAGGCCGTATCGCGGTGACGCCCGCCGGCTTGGCGGCGCCCTGGGCGGCCCAGTATTCGAAATCCAACCGTCCCGACGTGATGTCCGTGGACGTTTGGCCTAGCGGGGCTTTTTGGATCGACTGCGTGAGCAGGTCCCGGCCGATGACGCGCCCTTCGACGGTCTCAAACCCGGTTCCGGTCGCGATCTGCGGTGCCCCGACGAGGGTGGGGAAGGTGGCCGAGAGGCCGAGTCCGTCCCCGGTCTCGCGGTAGGATAGAGGCATCGGCCGCCACAGGGTGGTGCTCGTGCCTTGCCGTACGTTGATTGCGCCGGCTTCCATCCGGAGGGTCTGGGCCGGGTAGCGAGTCGCCCCGAGGGTCAATTGGAGTGCGCCGAACGACGAGTCCGAGGTCGACTTAAGGCCGCACACGAACGCGCTCAGGTAGCGCCGGCTGATCTCGTAGTAGACCCAGCGAATGTCATTCGCGGTCACGGCGTGGTAGTACGTGCCTCCCGTGTTCGCGGCGATCGTCTTCATAAGCGGTTCGTCGATGTCCGCTCCCAAGCCGATCGTGTAGATCGTGATGCCTAGCGTGGCGGCCCTCTTAGATTCGGAGATGGCCAGCGCGTCACTCGCCCCACCGGAATTCGAGCTGCAAGGCGGGGAGGGAACACACGCGGTGTTCTGGCCGTCGGTCAGGAGGATCAAGTTCTTCGCATGGGTCGGGTCCCCGTGCGCGACGAATTCATCGTTCGCGATCTTGATCGCCACGCCGAAATTCGTGCTGCCCGACGAGTCGATCGTGGTCAGGTCCGCTTGGGGACTGACGTACATCATCTCGCCGTTCGGGGGATAGTTGAGGAGGTGCGCGGGCCCTCCGATGTTCGCGCGAGTGAAGGCCGCGTTGTCGTCGAAGTCAATGCTCGCGACGCGGTCCGGCGGAATGAGGTTCCTCATGTATTCCTGGGCCGAGGAGATTCGGAGGTTCGACGGGTCGTTCCATACCATCGACCCGGAGCTGTCGATCGCGAGGATGACGTCCTGATCGATGTGGGTGACCTCGGCCTGGAACAACTTCGGGACGTACTGGAACGAGACGGCGATCGAGGTGCCGTTCGCAGGGTCGAATCGCAGGCTCCCCTGTTTCGCCGTGGAGAACGGCGACACCGCGTCCGTCCCGATCGGGACCGGGATGGAGAACTGGGACCCGTCGACGGCGGCGAGTTGGGTCGCGAGTCGGAGCCGCTCGAAGGCGTCGATTGCGGCGCGCGAGGTCGCCCATTCCGCGTTGTATTCCTGTGCCGGGACGACCTCAACGACCGTGAGCTGGATGAACAGCAGGATGACGAGCAGCGTGAACATCGTCGCGACGGTGGAGGCAACGCCTTCGGAATCCTCGCGCAAGGGAAGAGGCATAGACGACTCTCGAGCAGTCGTCCGGGCGCTCATTAAAACGTTTCCGTCCGAAAATCATTCGTGATTGGGATTGCTCGGCGGACCAAGGAGATTTGGAATTCCACCATGGAGCCCCTTCGAGACGCCTCGCAGGTTCACCGACACCCGCGGTTCTGGATGGAGGAGCGGTTGAGTGTGCCTCAGGAGTTTGCAGTCGGATTCGCCCTGGCGGGAGCGGCCCGTGCGAGCGTCCGATGCGTCAAGCTTTTCAACGGCGGCTCTTCTCGCCAGGCGTGTTTCAACCCTGGCGGTCCTTCCCGACGATGGTCGCCAGCGGCCTCGTCATCGGATTCGTGACGGGCGGGTTTCCGGCCTATTCGAGAGAAATCTCCCAGATTGCCTTGGGCCTCGGGATGACCTTCGCGATGACGGAGATCTCGTTTTCAGGGATCTCCCCCCGACAGGAGTTCCGTCGGTTCCTCGCCTCCCTGGTGATCACCTACGGAGCGCTCAGCGGACTGATCCTCCTGTTCGCGTTCCTGACTGCGGATGCCGGGATCCACGACGGTTGGGTCCTCATGGCGTCCGTCCCTCCCGCCATCGCCGTGGTGCCCATCACCGCATACCTCAAGGGCGACACCCGGCGGACGGTCATCTCCCTGGCCATCCTGTACTTGATCGGCCTTCTCCTCGTCCCCCTCATCACGGTGGCCTTCACGCACCAAACCGTCCCGCTGGGCGACCTGGTGCTCCAGACGATCCTGCTGATCGGTCTGCCGATGCTCGCGTCCCGGCCCCTCCGGCGCTTTCCCTCGGTCGTCGCGATTCGGACGAGCGGCGTGAGCGTCTCCTTCTTCTTCCTCGTCATCGCGATTGCGGGCTCGACGCGTGGTCCCTTGCTTCAGCGACCCGAGTTGCTCTTCTCCCTCGGCTCGTTCTCCGTTGCCCGGACGTTTGGGATCGGGACCCTCGCGATCCTCCTCGGGCGGGCGCTCCGCTTCCCTCGAGATGATCAGGTCGCCCTCACGGCCTTCGCGTCGTTCAAGAACCTCGGCCTGACCGTCGTGTTGGCCTTCGCGGTCTTCGGACCGGTCGCGACCCTTCCCTCGATCGTCTCCCTCGTCTGTGAAATCCTGTGGCTCGCGACGCTCCCGTTCCTGTTCCGAGGGGACGCCCCGACGGCCTCTGCCGCTGGCGCGAGCTGACCTAGCCCTCGGCCGCCCCTCGGGCCGCGAGCGCGGCGTCCACGGCTTTCCGGACCGGCGCGTAATCGTCCGGATTCCGGAAGACATCGCGCCCGTCGACGATGACGGCGAACCCACGTCCCACGCGATGCCGGAGGCCGAGCCAAATTCCGCGAGGGGATTCGAGGCCGACGACCTCGATGCGAAGGCGCGAGCCGAAATCCCCGACGAGGCGTTCGGCGAGCGCATGCGCCCGCTCGGAGTTCTCGCGGAGCAGGTCCGGTGTCTCGCGACGTTCCTCGTCCATGAGGGCTTCAACGCTCACATTCGTGAATGGCTGGGCACAGGCAGGCCCGCACGGTTTGAGAATTGCCGGAAGGAGGCCGAGCAGTTGGACCTTCGGCGGCCTTGCAGACACCGCCTCCCATATTTCCTTGCGGGACTATCTGCTTTTTCTCGTCTGGCTCGCCCCGTCCGGGTGGCGCCAGCCGAGCGGGCATCGGCGATTGCCGTGCCGCGTAAACGTGACTTTTAAGCGGCCAGGGACGGATACCGTGACAGCCAGTCGCATAGGGGCTGGGTCGTGGGAGGAGTCGCATGGCAGGCATACTCGAAACGCCGTTTCTGTGGGTCATCGCAACGATCGCGATCTACTCGGTCGCCTATTGGGGCTATGGCAAGTGGATCGACCGGAACATCTGGCGGTCCGACGCGAAGAAGACGACGCCCGCTCACATGTACATGGACGGGGTTGAATATTTCCCGGTGAGCCGTTACGTCCTGTGGGGCTATCAATTCAAAAGCGTCGCAGCCCTCGGCCCCATCCTGGGTCCGTTCATCGGCATCACCTACGGTTGGCTTCCCGCCCTCCTCTGGATCATCGGTGGGAATTTCTTCATTGGGTGGCTGCAGGACTATGGCTCGATGATGCTCTCGGTCCGCAAGGAAGGCCGCTCCTTCGGGCCAATTACCTATGAGTTCACGGGGGCGAAGGGGCGCACGAACCTCCTGGCCTTCGTCTTGTTCTACCTCATCATCATCTCGGCGGCGTTCATCGCCCTCATCGCGGTGTTCTGGAACTCGTTCAACGGGACGACGTTCGTCCCGACGATCGGAATCCTCATCGCCGGGCTGCTTTGCGGTCAACTGTTGTATCGAGTCAAGATGAACGTCTTCGCGGTGACGGGCATCGGGCTGGCCCTCGTGGTCCTGAGCCTGTACCTCGGCACGATCCTCCCGGTAAAACTTCCATGGGGGACCTGGAACGTCGCGGTCTGGGGGGGCATCTGCGTGCTGATCCTTTACCTCGCGGCGATCCTCCCCACCCCGACTTTCATCCAACCGACGAACTATCTTGCGTTTTACCCCGCCTACGCCGCGATCATCTTGATCATCGTCGGTGCGCTCGCGACGCCCTTTACGAACGTTACGATCAAGCTCCCCGCGGGACCGTTCCTCAACGACCCGCAAGGGATCCTGGGTCCCATCTGGCCGATCCTGTTCGTCGCGATCGCATGCGGAGCGATTTCGGGATGGCACAGTCTGGTCAGCAGTTCCTCGTCGTCGAAGCAGCTCGATATTGAAACGGACGCGCTTCCCGTCGGCGGCGGTGCGATGCTGTCGGAGGGCTTGCTGGCGCTCGCCTCCCTCATCGCTTACATGGTGCTAACGCCCCTCTTCGTGTTCGGCGATGGGAGCGCCGCGAACCCGGCCCATAGCAACATTGCCGCGTGGCCCGTCGGGGCGGCCGCCCTCGTGGCTCCGATCCTCGGCATCCAAGCGACGGCCGTGATTCTCACGACTTTCTTCGGGCTCGTCTTGGTCATTTATGCGCTAACAGTCCAAGCACTGGTGACTCGGTTCTTCCGTTTGGTCGCCGGGGAGACCTGGGGGGAAGGCCGGTTCCGCGCGCTCGGGAACAAGCATGTGGCCACGGCCGTCGGCCTCGGAGTCCCTTGGGCTTTCGCGGTCACGGGCAGCTGGTGGGCTTTGTGGCTCTATTTCGGCGGCGCGAATCAGCTCCTGGCCGGCCTTGCGATTATGTTGATCACGATCCATCTCGCGCGGGTACGCGCGCGATCTCGGTACTCGCTCGTCCCCGCCGTCTTCATGGTCATCACGACTCTGGCCGCACTCGTCTGGCAGACGGCGACGTTCGCGTATTCGGTCTGGGCCTATGTGCAGAACGACAAAACGTGGATCCTCCGGAACGTCCGCCCACCGATCCAGACGGATCCCAATCTCCTCTGGGCCGCGATCGTGATCAACGCCGTCTTCGTCATCATCGGTGCCGTCCTCTTCGCGGTGGGCCTATCCATGGCCGTTCGACTGTTCCGTAGCTACTCCAAGAGTCTGGCAGAGGCGCGCACGAGGGCCCCGGCCGCCGCCGATGGAGGGACGCAGGAAAAATAGCCGGCGCTAAACATCAAGCTATTAGGACCCCCGCGCATCCCTACGGAGAGGCGCGGCAGATGAGCGACTCGAAGGAACCGCCGAGCGAGAAGACTCGGGCGAGAAAAGTCAAGGAAGGCGTGAAGGGCGTCTTCTACGGAATGGCCGCGCACGGCCACGTGACCGCCGCCCTCAGGACGCGGATGTACCTGGAACATTTGTTCATGTTCATCACGCTGGGCGACATGCTCGGGGTTCCGGTAATCCCTCCGTATTACTCGCTGAAGATCCTGCCCTACGCCGTCCCGAACATCAAGAGCTGGAAGCAACGCGTGTTCCGGGAGCGGGACTTCACGGACCAGGTCTTTTGAGGGTCGTCGATGGGCCTTTCCACCTACTTCGAGAAGAAGGGCGACGCAGGCATCGTGATCTTCGCGGGGAAAGGTGGCCTCGGGAAGACGACGTGCTCGGCGGGATTGAGCCACTACATGGCCTCGAAGCGGAAGCGGAAGGTGCTCTGCTTCTCGACGGACCCCCAGGCGAGCCTGAGCGACATCTTCGACCGGGACATTTTCGGGAAGGGACTCATTTCCGTCATCCCGCAGCTCGACGTCGTCGAAATTGACGCGGACCGGCGCGTGGCGGAATACCAGGAGCAGGTCAAGCAGAAAATCCGCACGATGTACGGCATGACCGACCTCCCCCCGGAGATCGAGGAATATATCGATTCGACGTCGGCGGAGCCGGCGATGTACGAGTCTGCCACGTACGACGCGATGGCGGACCTGGTGTCCACGAGCGGCCACGACCTCTACGTGTTCGACATGCCGCCGTTCGGCCACGGGGTCCGGATGATCGCGATGGCGGGGATCCTGAGCCAATGGGTCGGAAAGATCACGGAGGCCCGGGAGAAGGCCCAGGAGTACGAGGCCGTCGCCGCGACGCTGAAAGGGGGGAAGGTCTCCGAGGACGAGGTCTTGCGGGAGCTGCAGGAGATCCAGGCGAAGATCACTCGATTCACGGACCTCATGGTCGACCAGCGTCGGACATCGTTCTTCATGGTCCTGATCCCCGAGCGAATGGCGATCCTCGACACGGAACGCGCCTTGGAGATGTTCGATTCCCTGGGATTGCAGATGGCGGGGCTGATCGTGAACCAGGTGTATCCGAAAGAACTCGCGGACGCGAAGGGAGGGGAGGCGATGGACTTCCTCCGGAACCGGGCGCGGATGCAGCAGAAATACCTCGATGAGATCCGTTCGAAGTTCTCGGGAAAGGTGGTCGCGATGCTGCCGATGTATCCTCGGGAGCCGCGAGGCATGGACATGATCGAGAAGGTCTCGCAAGACCTCCTCTTCGGTCCCGCGCTGTGAGGAAGACCGATCATGACGACGATGCCCGAACTCTTGGCCCAGCGGCCTAAGATGCGGTACATCTTCACGGGAGGCAAGGGAGGCGTGGGGAAGACCGTCGCTGCCGCGGGACTCGCCCACCACTATGCCTCCCAGGGCGAACGGGTCCTCCTGGCCTCGCTGAATCCCGTGCATTCGCTCTCGAGCTTGTTCGGTCAGAGCCTCTCCGGGGGAAAGGTCGTCGAGGTGAAGGGCGCAAAGGGCGTCCACGCCGTCGAGGTCGAGACGTCCGAGGTGGTGGAGAGGTACCGCAACTCGATCCGCGGCCGCGTGAAGGAGTTCCTGAAGTGGGCGGACATTCCTCTCGACGCGAAGCCGTTCATCGAGATCGCGACGACGAATCCCGCCTTCGAGGAGAGCGCGATGTTCGATCGGATGGTCGACTACATCCTGAAGGAGGGCGAATCGTACGATCGCGTGATCTTCGACACCGCCGCGGTCGCGAACGCGGTCCGCCTCATCGGGCTGAGCAAGATCTACGGCCTGTGGCTCACGCGGATGATCGACTCGCGGAAGGAGGCGCTCAGCATGCGCGTCCAACTGTCCTTCCGCAAGGAACGGGTGATGGAGGAGGTGAAGAAGGATCCGCTCATGGCGGACCTCATGTCCATGAACGAGCGCTTCGACCAGGCGAAAGGGGTCCTCGTGGATCCGGAGTCGACGGCGTTCTTCTTCGTGACCCTGCCCCTGGCCCTGCCCATCGCGGTCGTGCGGCGCTTCATCGGCATGGTGCAGAAGTTCAACATCCCGATTGGAGGGGTGATCGTGAATGAAGTCCTACGCCCCGAAGTCGCCCTCCAAGAGGGAGCGGGAGAGTACCTCGCGAACAAGTACCACGAGCAGATCGGCTACATGAAGGTCCTCTACCGAGACCTGGGCCCCCTCGTGCGATCGTACATTCCGCTCTATTCGTCTGAAGTCGGTGGGGTCGACATGATCCGTCGAGTCTCTGAGGACATGATGTCGTACACGCCGCCTTTCGCCGCGCAACTCGCGGGCGCGGCATGAAACCGACGACGCGCGACCACGTCGTCGCCGCGACCCACTTCGTCCTGGGGCCGTCGAATTTTCTGGTCCTCCGCCTTCCGGAGAACTGGGACCTTCGCCTCGGTCGGGCGCCGATGGACGTGGACTACACGACGTACGTCGACGGCGTGCGATGGGCACAGGCCGGTCAGGCGTCGGCCATGCTCGTTGACTCCAAAGCTCGGCGGGGGATCGAGCTGACCGTGAAGACCTCCCGCGGTTCCATTCCGCCTCCGAAATTGGTCGAACCGCGACCGGGCCGTTGTCGGATCGGAGGCCATGACGCGACCTACGAACTCGGGACGGCCCATCTCGGCCTGTTTGGGACCAAGACCTATGCCGTCCTCCACATCGCGTTCCGATGCGAAGAGACCCAACGACTCGTCGACCTGCGCTTCATGCACCGGGGGAGCGTGGAGATGCTCGAGGACCTCCTCCCGCCCCTCGAGAAGGCGCGTTGCCATTAGGCGACGAGTCGGTCCGCCAGGGCCCGAATCGCTGAGAGGCCCCTCTTGGCGTCCCCTCTGTCGACGGAGAGGGAAGCGGCGATTCCGGGAGGGCCTCCCGCGGTGACGTTGAGAGCCATGACGGAGGTCAACGCCGTCGGCTCTAACGTCTCTAGCAGACGCAGGACCCGGTCCGCATCGTCCGCGGCAAGGAGCACGGCGCGCTCGCCCACCGTGGCGCTCGACCAGTCGGATCGCGCGCGCCTTCGCCGTTGCCCGATCCGCGTAGCGGGGTCGACGAGCTCGAATCCCACCTTGGGACTCTTGCTGAGAGCGGCTTCCACCAGGGCGGCATCCCTTCGACCCTGCGCCATACCAATGGCCCAATTGATCGGCATTTCCCGAGGCCGGAGGGTCATCGTGACCGAAACCCCCCGAAAAGGTTCGTCCGCCTCCTCCGTCGTCATTCGGAACGCGGTCGTGCCGAACCAGCGAACCTTCCAAGTGCCTCCGAGGCCCAGGACCGCTTCCTTCATCTCTCTCGCCAGTCGCGCCGCAAGCCGGCGGGAGTACACAAAGGCGGCGAAGTACCAGGCGGAGAAGAAGGCGGCCACTACGAGGACGACGACCAGTCTCGGGTCCGTTTCGGCCACAGCGGGCGAACCGCACGGCGCGACTAAAGGCCTCGGGTCCTGTCGGAAAAACCTTACCGGGGGCCGTCCATCGGCGAAATGGGGAGACGGGCTGAACCGGGCGAGTCGTCTCTGGAAGACGGTGAAGGAGATCCTCTGGGGTCTCTTCGTCTACGACCTGTATACCGAGAACCTGAAGATGCGGATCCGGTACAACGATGCCGTCAACCTGCTCGTGTTCTCGGAGCAACTCGGCATCCCCCTCATGAATTCGTATGTGTCAATGCGGCTCCTCCCGTACTTCGTCGGCGATCTCGAACATTGGAAACGACGCGAACTCCGCGAGCGAGACTTCCTCGACGACGCGCCGGACCTCCATTGACCGTGGGCGGCCGGTTCGTCCTAGTGGCCGATGACCCGCGACCCGAAATAGAAGGTGACGACGAGCGACAGCGCGTCCTCCGCGCGGCTCGCGAACACCGTTGCTTGCTGCGCCGCAAGGGCGATGCAGATGTAGACGCTCAAGGCCAGGGCGCCGGCGGCGATGATGTCCCGCGCGATCGTCGCCAGCCGTTTTCGGGCCGTGCTCTCGTGAGCCCGTCGATGGACGAGCCACGAGATAGTGAGTCCGGCAGCGTAGCCTCCCAGGACTTCGAGGATGGCTTGCAGATCGCCGGGGATGCCATCCCACGTTGGATTGCTTCGCAGGAACCATGCTGCGAGCCCGACGAAGCCTAGGAACAGAAGGCCGCGGACGACTTTGGTCCGGCGGGGCGTCGTCGGGAGCCCGGCCGGCATCGCCTGTCCGGGGGCCGCAGCGGGTGTCAGAGGATGCATGACCGCCCGGCTCCCGAAGTAAAAGGCGATGACGACCACGACGGAATTGACCAGGACCGACGGGACGGGCCTCCCTTGGATCAAGAGGTAGGCGTAGGTCGCCGTCACGATCAGGGCGATAATCCCCCGGACGCTGCCGCGGGGGAGGCGCAGCGGCTCGGGAATCGAGGTGGTGGGGGCAGCCGCCACGGTCGCGGAACGGTCCGCGCCGGGCTTAAGGCTGCCGAGGGATCAGGGCGATGACGAGGAAAATCCCGGCGACGGCTTGCGTCAGGCGGCGGAACCAGCGCTGCCCACGAGGCTTTTCCCGGTGGACCGCGTGCGCCGACGTCCTCTGGCTGCGGTGAGCGGAGAGGAGCCATTGGGCATTCGGGGCCCCGTATTCCCGGCGGGCGTATCGGTCCGCGTCCGTGCCTTGCCGGTTCGCAGAATCTCGGACGACGGCCCAGGGCACCGCCCCAATCATCGGACCAACCTCCACGGGGAGGCCTCGGGCCCGGCCGGAGACCATGCCCGACGGGCGGGGGCGTCGACAGGACGCGCGCCGAAGGCCTTTCGACGCTTTCCAAAGCGTCCGTTTTCTTTGTTATAACGCATATTTGCCTGATAGCAAAGGTTGTTTATAAAGCAATCGTTTTAATTATAGAAACGGTTATAAACAGCCGCAAACATACATTGTTCGAGGCCACTACGAAGGCATTCAAGCTCATCAAAGACCCCGAGGCGTTTCAACTGCTGGGGGACGAGACCCGACGGCGGGTCATCTACCTCCTTCGAGCGAAGGAGATGACCGTGAGCCAGATCGCGGGGGAACTGAACCTGACGCCGCAGGCGATCTACCATCACATCCGCAAGTTGCGGGATGCCGGCATGGTCGAGGTCGCCCGCGAAGAGCGCGTGGACCATTTCATCGAGACGTACTATCGTGCGACGGCGGAAATCTTCAATATGTCTCACGGCAGCGGGTCCTCCGGAACATATCATGAGGAGATGGCCGGCGAGAGTCTCAAGGCGCTCGCGAAAATCGGCCTCACCGTCCGGGAAGATCCCACGATGGCCTCGCGGCTCGTCGAGGTGGAGAAACGGATGGATCAGATCGGGGAGAAACAGACCTGGGCGGAGGCGATCGCGGGCCTCGAGGACGTCGACTTCTTCGTGAAACAGGGCGTGGACCACCTGGCGAAGCTCCTGATGATGAGCGACAAGGAGTTCAACGAATACCTCAACCTGATCAAGGAAGAACGCAAACTCCTCCGTTCGCTCACGGAAGCGCCGGGGAAAGCGGAAGTCGTCGCCCGGAAGACCTAGAGCTCCCCGATCTCTTCGCGGGAGATGACCACCCGCTGGATCTGAGATGTCCCCTCCCAGATCTGGAAGATCTTGGCGTCCCGCATCCACTTCTCGACCGGCTCGTCTTTCATGTAGCCCGCGCCGCCGAGGATCTGCACCGCGTCCGTGGTGACTTCCATCGCCATGTCGGCGGCGAACAACTTGGCCATGCTCGCCTCCTTGTTCATCGGGAGCCCGCGGTCGCCCATCGCCGCCGCGCGCCAGGTGAGGAGCCGAGCCGCATCGATCTTCGTCCGCATGTCCGCGAGCATGAACGCGATCGCCTGCTTCTTGGCGATCGGGGCGCCGAAGGCCTTCCGCCGCCGGCTGTAGTCGAGCGCGTATTCGTACGCGGCCCGGGCGATGCCAACCGCACCGGAGGCGACCAAGGGTCGGGATGTTTCCAGGGTCTTCATCGCTCCATAGAAGGCCGTCGTCTCGTCGGAGCCGAGCATGTTCTCCGCGGGGATCCGGCAGTCGTCGAGGATGACTTCGGCGGTATGGCTCGCGCGGACGCCCATCTTGTCCTCCACCTTCCCCGTCTTCAGGCCTTTCGTGTCGTGCTCCACGACGAACCCGCGGATCCCGAAGTAGCCGAGGCTCTTGTCCACCGTCGCGAAGACGACGTGGATGTCCGCGATCCCGCCGTTCGTGATGAATCGCTTGACGCCGTTCAAGACCCAGTGTTTCCCGTCCTTCGTCGCGGTGGTCGAGATATTCGCGACGTCGGATCCGGCGTCGGGTTCCGTGAGGCACAGGGCGCCGAGGCGGGCCTCGGGTCCGGTGAACCGCGTGAGGAACCGCTTCTTTTGCTCTTCCGTCCCCATGTGGATGATCGGCAGGTAGGCCAAGCCCGCGCCGATCAGGCCGGTCGCCATCCCCGCGCAGCCCCAGTTCAATTCCTCGGTCACGAGGACGTGGGTCAAGGTTGAGTCGATCCCGCCGCCCCCGTACGCCTCCGGGATGAAGGCGGTGTCCAGTCCGAGGGCGTGGGCCTTCTTGATCACGTCCCAGGGGACCGTCCCCTTGCGGTCGTGCTCCAGGGCGACGGGACGCATCTCCCGCTCCGCGAATTCGTGGGCGGTCTTCTGCATCAGCCGTTGTTCGTCCGTCAGGTCGAAATCGACCATCGTCCCGCCCTGCCGCCGCTCCCGCTGCGCCCATGAAGGCGGCGATATTTAATCGTTTGATGGTCATCCCCGCCGGATGCGCGTCTTCGTCGCGGGGGCGACGGGAGTCCTCGGCCGGCGCGTCGTGCGCCAGCTCGTGGCCCGCGGCCACGTTGCGGTCGGCCTCACACGGTCGGAATCCGGGGACGCCACCGTCCGATCCCTCGGAGGCGAGCCGCGGCGGGCGGACCTGTTCGATGCCGACGCGCTCGCGAGGGCCGCGGAAGGGTGCAGCGTGGTCATCCACGCCGCGACCGCCATCCCGACGAAGGTCCGGACGCGCCCCAAGGATTGGGACATGAACGACCGGATCCGCCGCGAGGGGACGAGGGCCCTCACGACCGCGGCCGGCCGCGTGGGAGCCGGTGCCTACCTGCAACAGAGCGTGGTTTGGGCGGTCCGCGGCCTGGAGGGCGCGCTCTTCGACGAGGATGCGCCTCCCGCGGGGGATCCGATTCTCGCCTCCGCCCTCGAGGGCGAGCGCATCGCCCGGGACGCAGGAGCCAAACACGGGTTCCGCGCCGCGATCCTTCGTTGCGGCGGCTTCTATTCGGCGGACGGCTGGCACACGAGGATTCTGGCCGAGTCCCTTTTCCGCGGCCGTCCCGTCCTCGTCGACGGCGGGACCGCGGTCTGGTCCTGGCTGCACGCGGAAGATGCCGCGAGCGCGTTCGTCGCGGCCTCCGAGTGGCCCAAACGGGGCGTGTGGCACGTCGTGGACGATCGGCCGGCGTCGTTGCGTGAGTTCCTCGGATTGCTCGCGGAAAAACTGGGGACTCGACCGCCTCGCCAGGTCTCTCGATCGCTCTTGCGCCTCTTCGTCGGGCGCTACACCGCCGGACTCCTTGCCGCATCCTTCCCGACGTCCAATGCGCGATTCCGTTCCGATTTCCGGTGGACTGCGTCGTTTCCCACCTTCGAGAAAGGCCTCGGAGAGGTGGTCGCCGCATGGCGGTCCGAAGGATTCCCCGGGAGGCAGGTGCCACGGACACGAGGCGGCTGACGGCCCTCTTCATCGCCCTCGTCTT
>Ga0209469_1000803_pt1 | contig 18570 bp, 13 predicted proteins | sample GraSoiAngelo_123_FD_185880 | JGI IMG/M metagenome (GOLD analysis project Ga0209469, IMG submission 185880) | Grasslands soil microbial communities from the Angelo Coastal Reserve, California, USA - 14_0927_02_40cm (SPAdes) (version 2) | ecosystem: Environmental > Terrestrial > Soil > Grasslands ... | reverse complement strand
TGCGCTACACAAGGACAAGCTGCTGAGTCCTGAGCTCCAGTTCCTGCAGAGCGAGGCGAGCCAGTCAGGCGCCCTCCGGCCCGACGGCTCGATCGACCTGAGCGGCAATTGCAACGCGTGGGGAATTCCATGGGACTGCGTGGCGCTGCGGCGGGTCGAGGCCCGGTTCGGCAACGGCGACCTGCTGTACACGCCCGCCGAGCAAACCCGGGCATTGGACACTTACTACAACGCGTTCTTCGGCCCCTGGCGCTTCCACGGGCCGGCCCGTACGGTGCGGGTTGGTGTGGAGGTGGCGTTCTGAAGTCCGGTCCAGACATCTATCCACTGGGCCCGCAACGAATTGCGCGCTTACCTCACGGCGGGTGTGAAACCGCGGCTGCGGGGGCTCCGTAGGACGGCACAATGAGCGACCTCTTGTTGCAACACCTCACCGCCGATGAGACCGAGCTATGGGCTCAGGGACTGCTTCCCGCGGCGCGGGAGCTGCACCTCGCCCAGTGCCCGGAGTGCCGCGGCGTGGGCGACCGCGAGCGGAAGCTGTTCCGCGCGCTGGCGCAACTGCCCCGCTTCGCGCCCGAGTTCGGCTTCGTCGAGCGGGTGATGGCGAAAGTGCAGATCCCGAAGACGGTAGAGGACGGTCCAAGACGGTCGAGGTAAGACCCCCCGACCGTCTTCGACCGTCCTGGACCGTCTCCCACCGCCCTCACGCTCGCACCTCCGCTCCCACCCCGACCCCCAGCATCCGCGCCGCGCTGCCGTCCCGCACCGCGATCTCCACCGTTCCCCCGCTTCCCACTAGCGCGACGAGCTGCCCGCGCGCCACATCGCCGAACGTGCGCACCAGCGTACCGACGGCCGTTCCAGCCACTTTGATGCGCACGCCAGGCTCCACCTGATCGCCGGGAATGTTGGAAACCAGCGTCCCGAACCGATCGACATAAAGCACCTCGCCGACGACCGCCGCGCCGTCGTGGCGGGCCACAGGGAGGGGAGAGCGGTACGGATCGGTGATCGCGTGACCCAGGTGCGTGAGGGAGGCGCCGATGGCGAGCTGGGCCGCCGCGCGGGCGAACACATCACGGGCGTGAAACGTGGGCGCGGCGCCGGGCGGAATCGGCAGCGACACGTAGTGGGCATCGCCGGGGAGGCACGACAGGAGACCATTGTCGGGCGCGACGAAGAAGTGCCCTGCGGCGCCGGCGGCGAGGGCGCGCCGCGTCGTCCCTACGCCGGGATCGACCACGGCGAGGTGCACCGTACCCTGGGGAAACCGGTGCCACACGCGCCCCAAGATGTACTGGGCCGCCCGCAGATCGCCGGGCGGCACCTGGTGGGTGATGTCCAACAACGCCGCGCCGTGCACGTGCGACAGCAGCACGCCCTTCACCTCGCCGACATAGCTGTCGGCGCTGCCGAAGTCGGAGAGCAGGGTGATGATGGGGGGCATCGGCCGTCAGCAGTCAGCCATGAGCCGTCAGCTGCATCATACAACGGCCCGCCGCCAGGCGCCCGAGGTCCAGAACAAAGCCATGGCGACGCCGCGCGCAATCGCGGTCACTGAGAGGGCCAACCAGATACCGAGCAACCCGATCGTGGCCGACCACCACGCTGCCAGCGGCAGCCGCAGGAGCGTCAGCCCGGTGCTCACGGTCTGCGGCCAGAACGTGTATCCAGCGCCCGCGAGCGCGCCCTCGAGAATGATCTCGAACGTCTGGCCGATCTGCGCAAACGCGATCACCCGCAGGTAGAGACTGCCGTCGGCGATCACCGCCGGGTCCGTCGTGAACAGTGCCACGAGCGTTCGCGGGATGGCGAGAAACGCGAGCGCGGTCGCGGTGGTCACGAGGAGGCAGTAGGCGACCGTCATCCGCACCGCCTGGCGGGCGCGCTGCTCCTGGCGGGCGCCCAAGTTCTGGCCCACGAGCGCGCTGGCCGAGAGGGCGAACCCCGAGATCGCCATGAAGCCGAGCCCCTCGACCTTGTGCCCCACGCCGAGGGCGGCGAGCGCGGGGGTACCAAACTGCGACGTGAACCGCGTCAGCCACATGTAGATCAGGCTCAAGAGCACGCCCGCGAGCGAGAGCGGTGCGCCCACGCGAAAGATCGTGGGCACGGCGCGCCAGTCGGGGGCGTCGAGCCGGACGAGGCCGCGTCGCAGCGCGATCACCACCCCGATGAGGAATCCGCCGCCGCGCACCATCACCGATGCCGTCGCCGCGCCCTCGACGCCGAGCCGGGGGAACGGGCCCAGCCCCGAGATGAGCAGCGGGTCGAGCCCGACCGACAGGAGCACCGACGCCGTCAGGATCAGGAACGGCGTGCGCGTGTCGCCCGAAGCGCGGAAGGTCGCCTCGACGGCGAAGAAGCCGAACACCAGCGGCCCGCCGAGCAGCCAGGTGTCCAGGTACGCGTGCCCGAGTTGCGCCACCTCGGGTGGCACGCGCATGAGGCGGAACAGGTCGGCGGTGAGGGCGAAGCCGAGCAGGCTCACGGCCGTGCCCGCGGCGAGCGCATAGAGCACGGCGGCGCCGGCGGCCCGGGCCGCGGCGTCCGGCAGCCCCTCGCCGTGGCGCCGCGCCGCGACCGCGATCAGCCCCACTTCGACCATCTCGCCCAAGGACAGGAGCACCCACACGTAGAACCCCGCCGTCGACACCGCGGCGAGCGCCGCGGCGCCGATGAGCCGGCCCACCCAGATCGAGTCGATGAGGTTGAAAGAAAAGTGGCACGCCATCATCGCCACGGCGGGCGCGGCGAGCCGCAGAATCACCGGCCGCAGCGGCCCTACGGTGAGCGAGCCCGGCGGGCGGGCGACGGTCGTCACGCTCGGAAAGCTACCGGAGCGCGGGCCGGGCGGGCAACGAGCGACAGCTGGAGATCAGTTGCTGACCGTGATCGTGATCCCCGCGGAGGTGGTAGTGTGGCCGGCGGCGTCTCGCGCGATGGCCGTGAGCGTGTACGTCCCGTTCGGCACTCCGTGCGAATCCCACGCCAGCGTGAACTTCGTGATCGGCGAGTCGGTCGTCACTTCCGATCCGATGTTCTGCCCGCTCACCTGGAACTGGACCCCGGCCATGGCGCGATCGTCCACGGCCGTGGCTGTGAGGCTCACGGTCCCCGTCAGCGTCGCGCCATCGGACGGCGCGAACAGGGAGATGACCGGCGGCCCCACGTCCGGCAACGTGGTCGGGTGATTCGCCTTCCACTGCGCCACCGCATTGTTCCAATACTGGAGACCGGCGGCCCCCGTCATCACGGTGAAGCAGCTCGGCAGGGTCTCCGGGAAGGGACCGGGACCGAGCCAGATCATCACGTTGTTGGAGCAGTCCGCCAGCTTACCGGGCGGCGGCGCCAGGAACTCGTCGTGATCGTTCGAGTTCTGATCGACGCGGAAGACGTCGTTCTGGAGCGACAGCTTGGGAGATGTCGCACTCCACTCATAGAAGCCGCCGTGGCCGGGAGCGGTGCCTGTGAAGACTCCGTCCATCGGCTGCAATCGAATCAGCGTGTTCTTGATCGTGATGACGTTATTGCTGCCGTCCTGGGCTGTCGTATACGGCCGCGAGGCAAACCCGATGAAGCAGCCGTCCAGCAGCGCGTCGTCGACCGTGCCGGAGAACACGAAGTGATTCTCGACGCAGCCGTCACGCGCATAGTGGATGTAGGCACGTCGCAGCGTCCAGTTCGGAACGTTCTTGCCGAATGCGACCCCGTCGCCACGATCGAACGTGCGAACATTCTCGACGATCACGTTGGGGCCGTCAGGCACCACGGAATAGTGTGCGAGCGCGCTGCTCCAGGAAGTCGCAGGCGGCAGGTCGCCGATGCTCTCTCCGCCTGAGAAGCAGGTATTCGAACCGCCGCCCAGCCGGATCGAAATATTGTCCGACGTCAGGAACTGAGCCGTGGAGGCGTCGATCTGAGTGTTATCCGGCAAACTTATGTTGGCGAAGGCCGACGTCTGCACCCCGCTCAGCGTGATGGTGGGACTCGTAAGACACGAGATAGCAGTCGGAGCAGTGACGCTAATCGCCGAGCTGCCGCTCTTGCCTTCCGAGGTCGCGGTGATCGTCGCTGACCCGGCCACGAGCCCCGTCACGAGCCCGCTTCCATTCACGCTGGCCACCGCCGCGGCGTTGCTGGCCCACGTCACGACCCGCCCCGACAGCGCATTCCCGCTCGCGTCTTTCGGTGTTGCCGCGAGCTGCACGGTTCCCCCGACGGTCAAGCTCGCTGACGCCGGCGTCACCGTCACCGACGCCACCACCGCGTTCACGGTGATGGCGGCGGACCCGGTCTTGCCTTCGCTGGTGGCCGTAACCGTCGCCGGGCCGGCACTCACGCCGGTCACCAGGCCCGTGGTCGACACCGTCGCCACCGTGGGGGTGCCAGAGGTCCATGTCACCACGCGCCCCGTGAGCACGTTCCCCGCCGCATCCTTCGTCGTGGCGGCGAGCTGCACCGTGCTACTGACGGCCACGCTCGCCGACGCCGGCGTCACGGTCACCGACGCCACAGGGGCGGTCACTGTGATGGCAGCGGACCCGGTCTTGCCCTCGCTGGTCGCCGTAACCGTCGCCGGGCCGGCGCTGACGCCGGTCACCAGCCCCGTGGCCGACACGGTGGCCACGGTTGGGGTGCCCGAGGTCCATGTTACCACGCGCCCCGTGAGCACGTTCCCCGCCGCATCCTTCATCGTCGCCGCCAGCTGCACGGTGCCACTCACGCCTACGCTCGCCGACGCCGGCGCCACGGTCACTGACGCTACCGACGCCGTGATGGTGGCTTTGAACACCGCGAACGTCAGCGCCTGGCCCGTGACGTTGTCCACGGCCCGCGCCTCGACGCGCTGACTGTCGGCGGGATTGGTCCCAAGCGTCCACCGCTCCTGCGCGATCCCGCTCACACTCGTGAGGGCTGCGCCGGCAAACACACTGCCGCCGCCGCTCGTGACGCGGAAGTTCACGAGCTGCCCGCTCTGCGGCAGCCCGTTCGCATCCACCACCTTCACGACCAGCGGATTCGGGAGCTCCTTGCCGGGCGGACCGGACTGGAGATCGCCGCTCACGACCTGCACCGACACGGGCGCGCTGGGCTGCAACGGCGCGGCCGCCTGCTTCTCGCAAGCGTACACCAGCAAGCCCGCGCTCAGCAGCAACAACGCGCTCGACAGGGGCTGCGTCAGACTCTTGATGCTGGCCATGAACCCACCCTGGAACGAGGTGGAACCGGTAGGGACCCGCACTGGGCGGGAGACGCTGCATATCGCGTGCTGTCGAGTTCGTGATTTGGGCGACGCAATACTCTCCGGCGGCAACACTTAGCCGACGGCGCGCGTTCAGCTTGAAACGGACCGGTGCGATTATGTAGTGCATCAGCAACGGAATGCGGCGCTGCGCACTCAACGGGTCAACGCGCTCGAGCTTTGGAGCGTCGCCGCGCCTTGCTGTCGTAGAGTGAGCGGTCCGCCGCGCTCAGGAGCGCTTCCAACGAGTCGCCGTCCCGCGGGTATACCGCCACCCCGACGCTGACAGAGAGCGGGGGCTTCTCGCCATCCCGCGCCACCCGCTCGGCGACGCGCCGGGCGACGTGCCACGCCGCCGCGTCCCCCGTCTCGGGCAGCACCACGGCGAATTCATCGCCGCCGAAGCGCGCGGCGGTATCCATCGCGCGGCACGACCCGAACAGCGTTTCCGCCACGCGGCACAGCGCCAGGCTGCCCACCAGGTGGCCGAAACTGTCGTTGATCTTCTTCAGGCCGTCCATGTCGAGGAGCACGACGGCGAACGACCGCTCGGTCCGCTGGAACCGCTTGATCTCCGCGTCGATCGCGTAGGTGAGCTGGCGATAGTTGGCAAGGCCGGTCAGCGGATCGCTCACCGCGAGCTGGCGCAAGCGGTCCTCCACCTGGTTGCGCTCGGCCACCAGGGCGGCGAGCGCCAGGGTCATCACCGACGTGACGCCCATGAACGCCTGCAACAGCAGAAGCGACTCGTTGTGCGTCGCCCGCACGAAGGGCCCGAATCCGTGCAGCGTGCCCCAGATGGCGATCGCCGACAACACCACGACGGCGCTCGCCGCCTCGCGCTGCGCGAAGCGGAACGCCGCCCAGATGAGCAACGGGACGCACAGGAACTCCAACGGATAGTTCTTGACCCGGGACGGAAACAGCCCCCCGAACACGGTGAGGCCCACGACGATCACCCACAGCAGCAGCGCCGCGGCCTCGATCAGCTTGGCCCGTAGCCACGGGCGGCGCGGCGTCACGAACCACAGCATTAGGGCGGGCGCAACGACCAGGTCGCCCGCGGCGTCGCCGAGCCACCACGTCCACCAGATCGACCCGTACTCGGCCCAGCGCGCGTATCCCGCCAGCGAGATGGTGGTCACCCCCACAGTGGCGCTCACGCTCGTGCTGACCATGGCGGCGAGCGCCGTGAAGACGAAGACGTCCTGCGGGCGATCGAAAGCACGGCGACCGCGGGCGAAGCGGTTGACCAGATACGCCCCCACCACCCCTTCCAGGGTGTTCCCCAGCGCGATGCCGATGGAGGTCGCCACCGAGCCCGTGGTTGTGAGGTTCACGAGAAAGGCGCTGGCGAGAATCGCGGGCCAGACGTCGTAGCCGAGCAGGACGAAGGCGACGAGGGCGATGCCGGTGGGAGGCCAGACCGCAGTCGCGCTGGCGTTCACGAAGGCAAGCCGCAGCCCGAGCTTGCCGGCGATGAAGTACGCCGCGCCGAGCGCAAGCAATAGCCCCACACGTCTGAGCAAGCGCGACTGGATCATCCAGTCCCCGATGTATCAGGACGGCGGGGCGCGCGCCCTTACTTTATGCAAAGACTCAGCTGGTCGAGGTGAAGTCACCCCCGGACCCAGCTCCCCTACCTTATAATGGTCCTGGCGCAATGCCAGAGTGGCGCCGCCGCAACGGCCCGAAAGGCTCATGGCGGCGCGGCGGGGACCTCCTCAAGGAACCGCTGGAACACCGGATTTCCGGGGTAGCGCGCCGCCAGCCGCCGCACGTAGCCGCGGGCTTCACGCTCGAGCGCGGCGCGGCCGCCGGGGTCGCGCGCGGCCTCGCGCACCAGCGCCGCTGCGAGCACCCAGTTCGCCTCCACCCGGGCGAGGTCACCGTCGCGCGCGACGCGGCGCAGATAGCTGATGCCGAGCTCGGCGCTCCCCGACCCGAGGCCGATCAGCTTCGCCACGAGACGCGCGAGGGCGCTGGCCCGCGCGAGGCCGTATTGGTAGACGCCGAGCCCCAGGTAGCAGTCGACGCAGGTCGAGTCCGCTTGCAGCACGCGCCGGTAGGCGTCCCGCATCGCTTTGCCGTCTTTCGCGGCGCCCCACGAGTGGCCCTGCAGGTCGCGCTGGCGCGCGCGGTAGCCGAGCGCGGTGGCGAGCCAGAACTCGCGCGTGGGGCCGGTGGGCTGCGCGGACGCCCGCGCGAGCGCGACGCTCAACAGCGAGTCGATGCGCCGCGCCTCGTACGCGTCGTTCTCCAGCGCCGCCGCCCACCAGATGTAGGCGCCCGCCTCGAAGATCAGCGGCGCGGGGTCGGCTGGGTCGTGCGTGGCGAGGGTGGCGAAGTACGCGGCGGCCGTGGGGAAGCCGCCCGCGTACAGCGTGTCGAGCCCGGCGCGCAGCTCGGGCCGGTCACGGTCGGGAAGGCCGGCGCCGCTCTGCAGCAGCAACAGCGTGGCGACGACGAGCGACACGTCAGTGAGCGAGCGCGGCGAGCTGCTCCGCGACGTGGCGGGCGACGTCGCTCAGCGCCTGCGCGGCCGGTGAGTCCGGTTCGGCAGCAACGATCGGGCGCCCGGTGTCCGCGAGGTCCGCCATGTGCGCCTGGAGTGGCACCTCACCGAGCAGCGGCACGCCCAGCTCTGCGGCGAGCCGCTTGCCTCCGCCCGTCAAGAAGATCTCGGTGCGCTCGCCGCACTGCGGGCACACGAAGTAGCTCATGTTCTCCACGACACCGATCACCGGAACGCCGACGCGCTCGAACATCTTGGCGCCGCGCAGGCTGTCGCCCACGGCTACCTCTTGGGGCGTGGTCACGATGATGGCGCCGCGGATGTGGAGCGTCTGGGCGAGGGACAGCTGGGCGTCGCCGGTGCCGGGCGGGAGATCGACCAGGAAGTAGTCGAGCTGGCCCCACTCCACGTCCCGCACGAACTGCTGGATCACCTTCATGATGATCGGCCCGCGCCAGATCGCCGGCGCGTCGCGCTCCACGATCAGCCCGAGCGACATGATCTTTACGCCGTGACTCTCGAGCGGCTGAATCTTGCCGCCCCGCACCTCGGGCTTCTGGTCCACGCCCATCATGCGGGGAACGTTGGGCCCGTAGATGTCCGCATCCATGAGCCCGACGCGGTGCCCCTGTTGGGCGAGGGCGACCGCGACGTTCGCCGAGACCGTGGACTTCCCCACCCCACCCTTGCCGGACGAGACCGCGAGCACTTTGCCGAGGTGCGGCAATTCGACCGGCGTGGGCGGTGGCGGCACCGCTCCGGGGCCGGGCCGGCGAGCGGTTTCGCGTGGGGTGGGCCCGGCCGCTGCAGCGCCGGCGTCGGTGACGTTAACCCGCACGGCGGTTACACCCTCCACGGCCTGTACCGCCTTGCGAGCCTCGCGCGCGAGGGTCGGTGGGTCGGCTTGCGTGAGCGTGAACGTGAACGTGACCTGCCCCGCGCCGTCCACCGCCACGTCCTTCACCATGCCTGCCGAGAGGACGTCCTTGCCGAGGCGGGGGTTCTGGAGCTGGGCGAGGGCGCGCTCGACGCGCGCTTGCAGGGTGTCGGAGGCGGGCACGGGCGGAAAGCTACGCAGGAATCAAGCAGGGGGGCAACGAGCGGGCCGGATCGCCGGTGCCGCATCCCTTGGAAGGCATAGGGATTGCACTGGCGGTGTAGGCTCGATCACGCGCCTATGCCCGACGACCTGAGCACCGTGCGCCGCGCCGAGCACGCAGGGGCGCGGTGGACTACGTACCTCCTATTCGCCTGCCTGGCGCTCGACGCCGTTGCGATCGTGTCCGGCTTCTCGCAACGCTCGTTGCTCGCCCGCGCCATGGCGGGCGCGCAACTGCTTCCCGGCGAAGCTGCTGCGAGCCCACCACGACATGGGCCTATCGGCATGCTACAGCTGGCGGCGTTCGCATGCACGGGCATCGCGTGGCTGGTGTGGCTGCATCGAGCGTACGGTAACCTGGCGCTGATCGGCTCGAAGCGATCGCGCTTCAGTCGGGGCTGGGCCATCGGCTGTTGGTTCATTCCCGTCGTCAACCTCGTGCGGGCCTACCAGATCATGAGGGATCTGTGGCTGCGGAGCGAATCGATGAACGACCGCGACGGGTATGACGGCCTGCCCGTCCCCGCGCTGCTCGCGACGTGGTGGGTGGTGTCCCTGACGTGGGGAGCACTGGGGGTGGTGGTGGCCATTCTGGCACGGGACGCCTATACGCTCGAGCAGCAGACCAACGTGACCGACCTGGGGCTGTTCGTCCACGCCGTCGGACTGGTCGCGGCGGTGCTCGCCATGAAGGTCGTTCGACGCATCGACCGTCACCAGCAGGGGTTTCGACAGATCGGCGTAGCGGCGTGATTCAGCCGCGGGCTGAGAGCCCGCGGTGTGCCCTCCGACGGTGATGTCCAGAACCTTCTGCCGCAGACGCTAACGTGCATCTCCACGGTGCGCGTGCGGATGTCGGGCTGCTCCTGCCAGACCATCTCCACTCGCGGGGCCAGGATTTCGCGGGCTAAGAGCCCGCGCTCGGCTCCAAGGTGCGCCCCGTAGGGGCGCACGCGCGCGCCGAGCGTGCTCTCTCAGGGTGCGTTCCAAACGATGCGGCCGTGCGCTTCCCGTCCCTCGGCGCTACGAGATCCCTCATAAGGTCGTCCCACGTCGATGACCCACGACTCGTTTGATGCCGCTCGACTCATTCAAGGATTGACGGCGGCTAGGGTAGGGATTGAAGGTTGCTAGGGATTGAAGGCGGCTAAGGTAAGGATTGAAGGCGGCTAGGGATCGAAGGCTGCTACTGCGCGATTGATTTTACGCGGGCTGAGAGCCCGCGCTCGGCTCCACGGAGCGCCGTAGGGGCGCAGGTGCACGCCCTCTTACCCCACGCCACGAGGGGCTCTATGATGGAGATCATCCCCCGCCGGGACCCTCTTCTTGGCCGACGCTCTGACGCGCCTGCAGGCTGCCCTCGCCGGCCACTATATAATCCAGCGCGAGCTCGGCCGTGGCGGGATGGCGACCGTGTACCTCGCGCACGACCTGAAGCACGATCGCGCAGCCGCCATCAAGGTGGTCGACCCGGAAGTGTCGAGCGCGATCGGGGTCGAGCGGTTTTTGCGGGAGATCCGGCTCGCGGCCCAGCTCCAGCACCCCCACATCCTGCCGCTGTACGACTCGGGCCAGGCCAGCGGGTTCCTTTATTATGTCATGCCGTTCGTCGCCGGCGAGTCGCTGCGAGAGCGGTTGGAGCGTGAGAAGCAGCTGCGCCTGGACGAGGCGCTCCGGATCACACGCGAGGTGGCCGAAGCGCTCGACTACGCCCACCGCTACGGCGTGGTGCACCGCGATATCAAGCCCGCGAACATCCTGCTGGCCAACGATCAGGCAATGATCGCCGATTTCGGCATCGCGCGGGCGTTTGCCGCCGCGGGCGAAGACAAGCTGACGCAGACGGGGCTGGCGGTTGGGACGCCCGGCTACATGAGCCCCGAGCAGGCGAGTGGCTCGACCCGGCTCGACGGCCGCAGCGACATCTACAGCCTTGGCTGCGTGTCGTACGAGATGCTCGCCGGGAGCCCGCCGTTCACGGGATCCACGCCCCAGGCGATTCTGGCGCGCCACTTGAGCGATCCCGTGCCGCCGCTGCGCACGGTGCGGCGCAGTGTGCCGGCGTCGGTCGAGCAGGCGATCTTGCGCGCGCTCGAGAAGGTGCCGGCGGACCGGTTCGCCACCGTTACGCAATTCGCGGATGCGCTCGAGGCCCCGGCGCCGGCGGCTCGCCCGCATCTGCGGCCCTGGCTCGCCGCCGGTCTCGCGGCAGTGGCGGCGGCTGTGGCGCTGTACTGGGTCTTTGCCATCCAGCCGTCCGGGAGCAACGGGGCCGCTGCCGCCGGCTCGGCCGACACCTCACGCTACGTGATTTTGCCATTCGTGCATGCAGGCGCCGTCACGCCCCTTAACGAAGGCGAGCTGCTACAGGACGCGTTGACGCACTGGAGTGGCATTGCGGTGGTCGACCCGTTCCAGGTGCGGGACGCGCTGGCGCGGCGCGATGGCCGGACCCTGAGCGGCAGCGACGCCCGGGCGGTGGCCTTGGATTTGGGTGCGGGTCGCTACGTGCGTGGGGAGGTGTCGCACATCGGCGATTCAGTCAGGGTGTACGCGGCGTTGTACGACGTGACCCGCGGAGGCTCGTTCGTGCGGGACGGCACGATGAAGCTCGGGAGCAAACTGGCGAAGGCCGAGGCAGCTTTCGCTAACCTCGGCGAGCAGCTGCTTTTTGGGAGTGCTGGTCCGGGCGCCCGGCTCGAGAGTCAGACCGGCACGAACTCGTTTCCAGCTCGCCAGGCGTACGCGCAGGGGCACGCCGCGATCGAACGCTGGGACCTGGCGGCAGCGGACTCGGCGTTCGCAGCTGCGACCCGTTACGATCCGCAGTACGCTCAGGCTTTTCTCTGGTTGGCGCAGACACGGTCATGGATGGCGCAGGGCCGGGCGTGGAGCGACACACCCGTGGCCACCTGGCAGTCGGCAGCGGAGCGAGCAGCCGCGGGACGGGCGCGGCTCTCCAGCCGCGACCAGCTGCTGTCGGATGCCTTGCTCGCCCTCGGGCGAGCAGAAGTCGACCGCGCTTGTCGCGTCTGGACCCGGCTGACGGTCGTCGATCCTTACGACTTTGCCTCGTGGTACGGACTGGGCAACTGCCTCAGCCGTGACGATGCGGTGCAGCACGACCCCACCACTGCATCGGGGTGGCGTTTCCGTAGCAGCTACCAGCAGGCGATCAGAGCATACGTGCGCGCGTTCCAATTGCTGCCGTCCATACACAGGTCGCTGCGCGGCGAATCATACGAGTCGGTGCGGCAATTGCTGATGACCGGGGGAAACAACGTGCGAATAGGTCGCGCAGTCGCACCCGACACCACCGTCTTTGCAGCCCGGCCCATATGGCAAGGGGACACGCTGGCGCTCCTCCCTTACCCCCGCCAAGCGTCTCTCGCCCTCGAAGTCGTGCCCGAGGCCGTGACTGTGGCTGCCCGCCACGAGCGCGAGCTCTTCCTCGAGGTCGCCACGGCTTGGGTGACGGCCTTTCCGCGTAGCGCCGACGCCCTGGAAGCACTGGCAATCGCTCTGGAGATGCTCGGCAATCCCGCCGCCCTCGACACGCTCCGGCGGGCCTCGGCCCTCGCGACCACGCCCGGCGAGCGCGTTCGCATCGGCGTTGGCGAGGTTTGGATGCTAGTCAAGTTTTCCGTCCCCGCCGATGTGGCGGGGCTGCGCGCCGCGCGGGCATTGGCGGATTCCGTGCTGCGGGCCTATCCACCGCCCAAAGCACCCGAGCCTCTCTTGCTCGCGACGCTCGCGGCGCTCACAGGGCACGCTGAACTCGCGGCTGCGTACGGCCGGGAGCCGCCCGCCGCCACCGAATGGATCGTGCCCGCGCCGTTGGCCCAGACCGCCCTGCCTCTCGTGCTACTCGCTTCGCTAGGCGGGCCAGCCGACCGCCTGGGCACGTTGGAGCAGCAGGTCGACTCGGCCATCGACAATGCGCTGGCAGCGCCGCTGCGCCAACAGACGCGCCTCCAGTGGCTCGCGCGAGCAGCTACGCTCGCGTTTCCAGACTACCGATTCAAATCAATTCCCAGGCTCGCCGGAACGGGGGATTACTTGTTGGACGGACAAGCGGCGTTCCTGCGGGGCGATACGGCCGCCGTCCGGCGACTATTCGCCGAGCTAGAGACAGCGCGTCGCCATCTCCCACCGGCACAGTTGACGCTCGATGCGCTCTATCCGGAAGCGTGGCTGCTAGCAGCGCTCGGTGACGAGAAGGCGGCGATCACATGGCTTGATCCGACACTTGTCTCCCTCTTGTCGACGCCCCCGGAGGTTTTCACCGACCCTGCCAGGGCTGGATCCCTGGTTCGGGCGATGGCCCTGCGAGCGGACCTCGCCGAGCGGGTGGGGGACCATGCCGTCGCCGCGCGGTGGGCGGCGGCTGTCGCGGCTTTCTGGTCCGATGCTGATCCGTTCTTGCAGCCCCTGGTCCGCCGCATGCGGCGCCGGGCTGGGTGAGCGTGCGCGCTGGGCTCTGTACCTCTAGAGAAGAGGAAGTGACCATGAAGCGGCAAAGCGTGCAGGCCCTGGTGCTGGCTTCGAGTCTCGTCGCGGGCGCGATCGCCTGCGAGACCACACTCTCAGGTGGTGCGGCTACGCCTACCATCGGGCGTCCTGAGTGCCCGTCCGACTCGTTTGCAATCAGCGTGGTCGACAGCGTCCGCACCCTGAGGGGCGTTGTGACTCATCCACGGACCATCACGACGATTCCGCTGGCTGGCCCCATCAGCAACGTGCCAGAGTTCCACGACTGCCAAGAGCTGATCAAAGACAACGGGTACCTCTCCCTCTATGCCATCTTCGCCAGTTTCCGGTTAGACTTGCTGGCCGACAGTCTCGACACGCTGAAGTACACGATCACGAAGCGGGCGTTTCCCGCCGCCGAGATCTACAGCAGCGACACCCACGAGTACGGGCCGCTTGCCATTAAGCCCTACTTCAACTGCCTGTATTTCTATCGCGATGGGTCGCAGTGGCGGGCAAACATGGTGCCGATCGGAAAAGACGAAAAAGACTGTGGCAAGCCCCTGGTCAATCCTGCCACGGCCGGCACTGAGCTAAAGGTTCTCCCGGTCAGCCCCAAGTCGAATGACGACGCATATCCTCCGGTCGCGCGGTGGGACTGGGACCCGGCACACGGCGAGCAATACATCGGCATCAAGTGTGGCGTCGCGTGGTGCGAGGTCGGAAGTCAACAGTTCGCACCGGCCTCCGCACTGACGGCTGGCCCGTCGTTCGACCCCATCACCGGCTTCACCACGACCACAGGGACCGACCAGGTGTACGCGATCAAGGGCTGGTACGACGAACAACAACTCGCGGTGCCGGCCGCAGGTGGCGGTGTTCAGCCGGGCGCGGTACACGGAGTCATCATTCCGAACCCCGTCTTGGGCCAGCTCAATCAGGCGACCGACTTTCACCCCACCTCGAGCAAACCGTGGGTGCACGTCGCCACCGCAAACGTCACTGGCCCCTACTCAAGCAAACTGCACCTCCGGAATGGCGACAACAAGATCTACCTCTGTTATGGCACGGCGATCGAGTGCCACGTGCCGGGCCCGGTACCCACTTGTCCACCATCAGCGGACGGCAAGTGGTGGGCGAAGATCGAGTCGCCTTACTGGCTCTGGCCGTTCTGGCTTTCGCACAAGGCAACATACCGTTGCGTGACCCAGCGCCCGCACCCGAGCGTCAAGATCCCAGGGACGGTGCGTTGGCGTTGGACGGTGGACGACGAGACGGGCTGGATACGATGCACCAATGGCTGCTGTCAGGTTAACTGAGTTACGACGGCCCCCCGCCCCGGCTCGACCCCCGAGCCGGGGCGGTTCGTTCGGATCACAGCAGCGCGATGTTGAACGCGGCGCTCTCGGCGCTCTTCAGCCCCGAGGCGGTAACCTGCAGCGTGTAGCCGTTCCCGAGCTGGTCGATGCTCAAATCGTCGAAGCGCGCGACGCCGTTCACCGCCCGCACCATCGTGGTCCCGGACAGTATGGCGTTCCCGAGCAGGCTCCCGTCGTGCCCCTTCGCGATGGTCACGTAGCCGGTGAAGCTCGTGACGCGGTTGCCGAGGTCGTCTACCGCCGTCACCTCTACCGCCGGCGTGATCGTCGCGCCGGGCGGCGTCTTGCTCGGCTGCACCGTGAACACGAGCTGGGTCGCCTGGGGCGGCGGCGGCGCGGTGATGTTGAACGCCGCACTGGTCGCTCCCGCGAGCCCAGCCGCGCTGGCCGTCAAGGTGTAGCCGTTCCCGGCCAGGTTGATGCTCAGATTCGAGAACGTCGCCACGCCGTTCACCGCGGGCACGCTCAGCGTGCCGGCGAGCGTTCCGCCCGCCGGGTTGGCGTCGAGCGCGATCGTAACAGGCCCCGTGAAGGCCGGCACGAGGTTCCCGGCGTCGTCGAGGGCCGCTACCTTCACCGCCGGCGTGATGGCCGAGCCGGCTTGCGTCGTCTGCGGCTGCCGGGCGAACCCGAGGTGCGTGGCTGCAGGCGGCGGTGGCCGTGGGGCGGTGATGTCGAACGGATCGCTGGTGGCACCGGTCGCGCCCGAGGTGGTGGCGCGCAGCGTGTACCCGCTGCCGGCCTTGTCGACGCTCAAGTCGGCGAACGTCGCGACGCCGTTCACCGCGTTCACCTGCGCCGTGCCCAACAAGGCGGCGTCGCTCGGGTTCGCCTCGAGGCCCACAGTCACGGGCCCGTTGAACGTCGTGGCCGGTTGACCGGTCGAATCCTGCACGGTCACCCGCACGGCCGGCGTGATCGGCTCGCCCGCGGGCGCGTCGCCCGGCTGACGGGTGAACGCCATCCGCAGGGGAGTTCCCGGGCCGCCACCCGGATCGTGCAGCAGCTTGTCGATGCGGCAGGCCCCTACGAATCCTGCCATCGCCGCGAGCAGGCCCCAAGCCGAGGTAATGCGCAGTCGCTTCATAGCCTGCGCGGGCAGTGTCGCAAACATCGCACCGTTTCGCTCGGCTATGGCGACTCGAAGCAACGCTCTGCGCCACGTTGCTTCAAGTGTCGAGTGCACGCAACGGTATGTGGAGTGGCCTCCGTGCTGCAGATCACAAGCTTTGCGCCCAAGCTGCATTGGAGCCGCAACCGTGGTGGCGGACTTGACGGATCCCCCTCGGTGGCCCATAATCGCCCTCCGCCGGAGAGTTGCGCCCCTCTCCCTCACACAGGGAGCGACGTATGCCGCACCTCCGCGTTTCCCGCCGCGCCGCAATCCTCGCCGTCATCGGATTGGGCGCCAGCCTCTGGACCGGCTGCTCCGACCGCTCACCCGACGCGCTCATCGGGCCATCGGCTCAGCGACACTTCGCCGGGGATCAGTTGCAGGAGATTCACGCCGTGCTCGCCGTGCACAAGCGGCACAGCGCGGCCCTCTTGCGCCTGCCCGGCGTGGTCGGCACCGCCGTGGGCCTGCTGCCGAACGGCAAGGCGGGCCTCAAGGTCCTGCTGGCGAGTCCCGACGTGCACGGGCTGCCGAGCGCGCTCGAGGGCATTCCCGTGGTCACGCAGGTGACGGGCATGCTGGTGGCGTTCAGCGATCCCACGAAGCGACAGCGTCCGGCGCCGCTGGGCTTCTCGGTGGGCCATCCGGCGATCACAGCCGGCTCGATCGGGGCGCGCGTCGTGGACGGCTCGCGCACCGTCTACGTCCTCAGCAATAACCACGTGCTCGCGAACTCGAACGATGCCAGCATCGGGGACGCCACACTGCAGCCGGGGCCGTACGACGGCGGCACGGCTCCAGCCGATCAGATCGGGACGCTGACCGCATTCAATACGATCGACTTCTCGGGCGGCGACAATACCATCGACGCCGCCATCGCCCGCTCCACCACGAGCAACCTCGGCAACGCGACGCCCACAGACGACGGGTACGGGGCGCCCAGCGCCACCATCTTTGGCGACGCGAATAGCGATCACGTGTTCGACGACGTGGCTACGCTGCTGGGCCTCAACGTGCAGAAGTACGGCCGCACCACAAAGCTGACGCATGGGCAGATCACCGGGATCAACGCCACGGTCACGGTGTGCTACGAGGTGTTCTTCGGCTTCTGCATCAAGGCAGCCCGGTTCGTGGATCAGCTCGTCATCGAGCCCGGGACCTTCTCCGGCGGCGGCGACTCGGGCTCTCTGATCGTCACCGATGACGGCAACAAGAACCCCGTCGCCCTGCTGTTCGCCGGCAGCTCCACCCAGACGATCGCGAACCGCATCGACCTGGTGCTGAACCAGTTCGGGGTGACCGTGGACGGCGGCAACTCGCCTCCACCCACGCCCGTGACGGACGTCGCGATCACGAGCGTCAGCGCACCGACTGCGGTCACCCAGGGTGCTACGGTCAACGTGGTCGTCGCGGTCCGGAACGCGGGCAATCAGCCGGTCAGCAGCTTCGATGTGAGCCTGCAAGACGCGACCGACAACGTGGCGATCGGGACGCAGACCATGGCGAGCCTCGCGGCGGGAGCGAGCACGACGCTTACGTTCAGCTGGAACACGACCGGGAGCACGATCGGGAATCACACGCTCACCGCGAGCCACAGTCTCACGGACGACAACGCGGACAATAACCACGCTTCGACCACCGTGACCGTGAACGGGGCGTCGAGCGTGATCCACATCGGCGACCTGGACGGCTACCCGTCACGCAACGGGTCGAACTGGTCGGTGACCGTCGAAATCACCGTGCATGACGCCAATCACGCTCCGCTCAACGGCGCGACCGTGGTGGGACACTGGAGCCAGCTGGGGCAGAACTCGAACACCTGCACCACCGGGGACCTGGGCGGTAACGGGACGTGCACCGTGCTGTTCCCGTCGCTCAAGCGGAGCGTCAGCTCGGTGAACTTCACGGTCGTGAGCGTGACGATGCCGGACCGGATCTACGATCGGACGCTGAACCACGACGTGGACGGCAGCAGCAACGGCACGACGATCAAGGTGTCCAAGCCATAACGGTGACCTCCAAGACGATCCGAGAAGTGCTCGCCGCCCACACCGACACACTCATGGCGCTGCCGGGTGTGGTGGGCACCGCGGTCGGGCTGCGCGACGGCGTCGCCTGCATCCGCGTGTTCCTCGCTGACTCGAGCGCCGTGGCTCGGGGGAGCATCCCGGCGCAGCTGGAGGGCTACCCGGTGAAGGTGGAGGTCACGGGTCCGATCCGCCCGCGACGGCCCTAAGGTACGCGCCGCACCTCCGCCACCACACCCGGATACGCGTGCAGCAGCTCGGCGCCGCGTGCGTCGTCCAGCACTGTGAGCGCCGTCGCGAGACCGTCGGCCGTTAGGCCGTCCTCGGCCACGACCGCCGCCTGGCGCCGGCTCGTCAACCCGACGCCAGTGCGCGGATCGACAACGTGCGAATACCGCACCCCAGCGACGATCACGTACTGCTCCGTGTCCCCGGAGAGAGATAACGCGGCGTGTGCCAGTGCCCCGGCCCGCCCCCGCACCGCCTCACCGCCTCCCGGCACTGCCACGCGCCAGCCCGCCCGGCCCGGGGGCGGATCTCCCACCACGATGTCGCCCCCGGCCTGGATCAGCGCCCGCGTCACGCCGTGGCGGCCGAGCACCAGCAGCGCCTGGTCGAGGATGTACCCCTTGGCGATGCCTCCTAGATCGAGCCCCATTCCCGCGGTGTCGAGCCGGATCGAGCGGGTCACGGAATCGGCACGGACTTTGCGCCACCC
>Ga0209469_1000797_pt1 | contig 18642 bp, 17 predicted proteins | sample GraSoiAngelo_123_FD_185880 | JGI IMG/M metagenome (GOLD analysis project Ga0209469, IMG submission 185880) | Grasslands soil microbial communities from the Angelo Coastal Reserve, California, USA - 14_0927_02_40cm (SPAdes) (version 2) | ecosystem: Environmental > Terrestrial > Soil > Grasslands ... | reverse complement strand
CGCCGGGGGGAACCGTGGTGACGGCGCGCGTCGCGCTGGGGATGGTGGAGCTCCACCTCCCGGACGTCGATTCGCTGAAGGGCAAGCGGCACGTCCTGAAGGGCCTCAAGGAGAGGGTGCGCGCGCGCTTCGAGGTCTCGGTCGCGGAGGTCGACCACCAGGACGTCTGGCAGCGCACGACCCTCGCGATCGCCTACGTCTCCGGCGACGCGCGGCACGCCACCGAAGTGGTCTCCAAGGCGATGGACTTCATCGAGGACAACGTGGAAGGGCGCGTCATCGAGACATTCGTGGAGGTCCTCTGATGCAGGGCAAGCGGCTCGACCGCGTGAACCAGCTCATCAAAGAGGAGATCTCGACCCTCCTCCAGCGGGAGCTCAAGGACCCGCGGCTCGGCTTCGTCACGGTGACCGAGGTCGAGACCTCGAAAGACCTTCGCGTGGCGAGGGTCTTTGTCTCGGTCCTCGGCGACGAGGACCAGTGGGCGGCGTCGCTGGCCGCGCTCGGGAGCGCCCGGGGCTTCGTCCGCCAGTGGCTCCGCCATCACCTCGACCTCCGGGTCACGCCGGAGCTCGACTTTCGGGCTGACCGCTCGATGGAGCACGCCGCACGCATCCAGGCGCTGCTCCGGCGGCTCAACGAAGACGCGACATCGTGAGCGGCGCCGTCACCCTGACTGGCACGACGCCCACCGAGGCCGTGCTGGCTCCGTTCCGGGCCCAAGCGGGCCGCGCCCTGATGCTCGGCCACGTCCACCCCGACGCCGACGTGCTCGGCACGCTCCTCGCGCTCGGCCAGGCGCTGGAGGCCCGAGGCTGGAGCGTGACGTACGGCGGCCCGCATCCGGCGCCGGCTGCGCTCGTGTTCCTGCCGGGCGTCGAGCGGTACCAGCGGCTCCACACCCTCGACGGCAGGTTTGACGTGGCCGTCCTGACGGATTGCCCGAACCCGCAGCGCACCGAGAGACTCATCGACCAGGCGCGCCGCGCGGCGGCCACCGTCGTGAACATCGACCACCATCCAGACAACCGGCGCTACGGCGACGTGAACTGGATCGACGTCTCCGCCGCCGCCACCGGCGAGATGGTCTATGAGCTGCTCGTGGGGCTCGGCGCCCCGCTGACGCCCCCGATCGCGACCAATCTGTTCACAGCGCTCCACACGGACACGGGCTCGTTTCGCTACTCGAACGTGACACCGCGGACGTTCCGGACCGCCGCGGCGCTCGTCGATGCGGGGGCCGCCCCCGCGTTCGTCTCGGAGTGGCTCTACGAGCGCCGCGCCCCCGATGCGCTCCGCTGGCTCGGCGAGGCGCTCGCACGTGTGGAGGTGAGCGACGACGGGCGGCTCGCGTGGCTCGCGCTGCCGTCGGGCTCCGTGCCAGAGAAGTTCATCGAGTCTGAAGAGCTCGTCAATTACCCGCGCTCGGTGGCGACGGTCCGCGTCGCGTGTCTCTTCCGCGAGTCTCTCGGCCAGGTGAAGGTGAGCCTCCGGGGCAAGGGCGACGTGGACGTGCAGCGGATCGCGGCGCGGTTCGGAGGCGGCGGCCATCGCAACGCGGCGGGGTGCACGATCGCGGGGCCGCTTGCCGAGGCGACGCGGGTCGTGCTCGCGGCGGTCCGCGCTGCGCTCGCCGGCACTCCCGAAGCGCCCGAGGCCGGGGGATCGGCGAGATGAGCGTGAGGGTCGGTCGCTCCGGCGTGCTCGTCGTCGACAAGGGCGCGGGAGCGACGTCGTTCGACGTCGTCGCGCTCGTTCGTCGGCGACTCCGCGTCCGCCGGGTCGGCCACGCCGGCACGCTCGACCCCGGGGCGACGGGCGTCCTGCCCGTCCTGATCGGCGAGGCGACCAAGCTCACGCCGTACCTCATGGACCAGGACAAAGAGTACGTCGCGACGGTCCGCTTCGGGCTCACGACCGACACCCTCGACGTCAGCGGTCGCGTCCTGTCGGAGACCGCGGTCTTCCGGCTGGAGCGGTACCTGCTCGAGGAGGCGTGCCGGCCGTTCGTCGGCCGGATCAAGCAGGTCCCGCCGATGTACTCGGCGGTCCACCACGCGGGGCGGCGGCTCTACGAGCTGGCGCGCGAGGGAATCGAGGTCGACCGCGAGCCGCGGGAGGTCGTCGTCCGTTCGATCGTCGTCGACGAGGTCGCCCCGCCGCGGGCTACGCTTCGCGTCGTCTGCGGCAAGGGCACCTATGTGCGCGTGCTCGCCGCCGACCTCGGGGCCGCGCTCGGCTACGGCGGTGCCGTCGAGCGGCTCGTCAGGTGCCGCGTGGGCCCCTTCGGTCTCGCCGACGCGATCCCCTGGGCCGATGTCACCGACGGCGATGTGGCAGTGCTCTGGTCACGCATGGAGCCGCCCGAGTCCGCGCTGGCGGGCTGGCGCCGTGTCACCCTCGACGAGCGGACGGCCGCCGCGTTCGTGCATGGCCAGGCGGTCGAGGTCCGAGCGCCGGCGCGCGGCGAGGCCGGCTCCCACGTCCGCGTCCACGACGCCGCCGGCGGGTTGCTCGGCATCGCCACGGTCGCGGCGGACGGGTGCCAGATCAAACCCGTCAGAATTCTCCATGCGGATCGTCCGGGGACTCGAGTCCTACCCGCCTGAGGCCGACCCGAGCGTCGTCGTGCTCGGCGCGTTCGACGGCATCCACCTGGGCCATCGTGCGATCCTCGGCACGGCCGTGGCTCAGGCGCGGCTCTCCGGCCTGCAGGCCCTCGCGTGCACGTTCGATCCTCACCCGCTCGAGGTGCTCCAGCCCGAGCGCTCTCCGTTCCCCATCACCACCCTCGAGGAGCGGCTCGAGCTGATCGCCGAGACCGGGATCGACACGACCGTAGTCGTCCCCTTCACCCGCGCTGTCGCCGTGGTGGAACCGGAGGACTTCGTCAGGCGCGTGGTCGTGGGGACCCTGAAGGCGCAGGACATTGTCGTCGGCTTCAACCACCGCTTCGGCCGCGGCGCCCGTGGCGACGCTGCGCTGCTCGAGAGACTCGCGGGCGAGCTCGGGTTCAGGGCGCACGTCGTCCCCCCCATGACCGTCGACGGTGTCCCAGTGTCGTCCTCGGAGATCAGGAGCGCGCTCCAGCGGGGAGACCTCCCGAGGGCGGCGCGGCTGCTCGGGCGCGCCTACTCCATCCAGGGCGAGGTCGTGCGCGGCGCGGGCCGCGGCCGAACCCTCGGCTTTCCGACCGCGAACGTCAGGACGGCGCGCCCGCTCCTCCTGCCCGCTGGGGTCTACGCCTGCCAGGCTGACGTGGAAGGCGCGCACTATCAGGCGGTCATCAACGTCGGCGTCCGGCCCACCTTCGGTGAGACGGAGCTCGCGGTGGAGGCCCATCTGCTCGATTTCACGGGGGATCTTTACGGCCGCCGGGTCCGGCTCACGTTCCTCCGACGCCTTAGGGACGAGCGCAAGTTCTCGAGCGTCGAGGCCCTCCGCAGCCAGATCGCCCTCGACGTCCTCGCTGCTCGCCGGGGCTCTTGAAGCCTAAACTTTACTTCCCGGAATCCCCGTGGTAGCCTAACCGCTATCTGTGGACAAAAAAAGGCGTTTTGAACCCGTCCTGGCGGAGCCGGCTCCCCGGGGCGTGGCGATTGGGGGAGGCTCCCCATGCCGCTGACCGTCGACAAGAAGAAGAGCTTGATCCACCAGTTCCGCGTCCATGAGGGCGACACCGGGTCGCCGGAGGTCCAGGTCGCGCTCCTGACGGAGCGGATCAACGGCCTCACCGATCACTTCAAGCAGCACACCAAGGACCACCATTCTCGGCGTGGCCTCTTGATGCTGATCGGCAAGCGCCGGGGGTTGCTCGAGTACCTGAAGAACAGGGACGCCGAGCGTTATCGCGCCCTCATCGACAAGCTCGGGATCCGCCGGTGACGGCAACAATTCACGGGTCCTCGGACACAGCGAATATGGGGTGGGCGCTGTCGCCCGCTCGACACGGCGTTCGCCGGATTCCGGCCGACACGCGAGGACGATCTTTCAGATGAGTCATACCGTACAGACCGACATCAACGGCGAGCCGTTCTCCATCGAGACCGGCAAGGTTGCTAGGCAAGCTGACGGAGCGGTCGTCGTCCGCTACGGTGGCACGATGGTGCTCGCCACGTGCGTCGCCGGCAAGACCGGGAAGGAAGCTCAGGACTTCTTCCCGCTCACGGTCGAGTACCGCGAGCGCATGTACGCGGGTGGCCGGATTCCCGGCGGGTACTTCAGACGGGAGGGCGCGCCCTCGAAGAAAGAGACGCTGACGTCCCGGCTGATTGACCGGCCGATCCGCCCACTCTTTCCCGGTGGCTTTCGTAACGAGGTTCAGGTCATCTGCCTCGCGATCTCCGCCGACCAGCAGAACGATCCCGACATCCTGGCAATGAACGGCGCCTCCGTGGCGCTGTGCCTGTCGGGCGTCCCGTTCGACGGTCCCGTAGGCGCGCTGCGGGTCGGATTGGTGGACGGCAAGCTCGTCGCAAACCCGACGAACGCCCAGCAGGCCGTGTCGAGCCTCGAGTTGGTCATCGCCGGCACTGAGGAGGCGGTCCTGATGGTCGAGTCGGGCGCCAACGAGGTGCCTGAGGAGACCATGCTCGAGGCGATCGCCTTCGGCCACGCCGAGTGCAGGCGCCTCGCCCGGCTCCAGAAAGACCTGGTCGCGCGGGCGGGAAAGCCGCGCTGGCCGCTCGACCCGAACGCCGGGCGGGACCGGGAGCTCGAGGCGCGCGTGCGGGCGCTCGCTGCGCCGAAGCTCGCGGTTGCGCTCGCGACGCCCGAGAAGCAGGAACGGGCGGGGGCTGTCAGCCGCGTGTTCGACGAGGTCTGGGCGGCGCTCGCCCTGGACGAGTCGAAGCGCGATCACGCGCGCGCCGCCTTCGAGGCGATCGAGGCTGCAGAGGTCCGGCGGCTGATCGTCGAGAAGGGCCTCCGCCTGGACGGCCGGAAGCTCAACGAGATCCGGCCGATCACGATCGAGGTGGGGTACTTGCCGCGGGCCCACGGCTCGACGCTCTTCACGCGCGGCGAGACGCAGGCACTGGTGTCCGCGACGCTCGGCACCAAGTCCGACGAGCAGAAGATCGAGACGCTCGAGGGCGAGACCTGGCGCCGCTTCCTGCTCCACTACAACTTTCCCTCGTTCTCGGTGGGTGAGGTCCGGCGGTTCGGCGGGCCCTCCCGGAGGGACATCGGCCACGGCGCCCTCGCCGAACGTGCCGTCGAGGCGGTGCTTCCGGCGGAGGCGGACTTCCCGTACACGATCCGCGTCGTGTCGGACATCCTCGAGTCCAACGGGTCCTCCTCGATGGCGACGGTGTGCGGCGCGTCGCTCGCGCTCATGGACGCGGGCGTGCCGATCAAGTCCCACGTCGCCGGCATCGCGATGGGGCTCGTCAAGGAAGGCGACAAATTCGGGATCCTGACCGACATCCTGGGCAGCGAGGACCACTACGGCGATATGGACTTCAAGGTCGCCGGAACGGAGAAGGGGATCACGGCGCTCCAGATGGACATCAAGATCGCCGGCGTCTCACTCGAGGTCATGCGTGCGGCGCTCCGTCAGGCGCGCGAGGCCCGCCAGACCGTGCTCGCCAAGATGCGCGAGGCGATCGAGAAGCCGCGGCCCGAGCTCAGCCCCTATGCGCCCCGGTTCGTCACGATCAAGATCCGTCAGGAGAAGATCCGCGAGATCATCGGCCCCGGCGGCAAGGTCGTGCGGGGGATCCAGGAGCAGACGGGCACCAAGATCGACATCGAGGACGACGGCCGGGTCACCGTGTTCTCGTCGGACCAGGCGTCGGTCCAGAGGGCGATCGCGATAATCCAGGACATCTGCCGCGAGGTCGAGCTCGACCGGATCTACCTCGGTAAGGTCAAGAAGATCGTCGAGTTCGGCGCGTTCGTGGAGGTCATCCCCAACACCGAGGGGCTCCTGCACATCTCGCAGATCGCCGAGAACCGGATTCGCTCGGTCCAGGACGTGCTGACCGAGGGTGACGAGGTCCTCGTCAAGGTCATCGAGATCGACGGCAACGGCAAGATGCGGCTCTCCCGCAAGATGGCGCTGCGCGAGCAGCCGGCGCTCGCCGACAAGGAAAAGCTCAAGAACCCACAGGCGGCGAATCCTCCGCGCGCCTGAAAAGGCGGTCCCCGTGAGCGAAGGATACCGGAAGAGCGTCCCTCCGAGCGGCATCCGTGTCGTCACGGAACGGATGGAGCACGTCCGGTCCGTCGCGGTCGGGGTGTGGGTCGAGACCGGCTCCCGGCACGAGCCCGAGGGCCGCGCCGGCATGTCCCACCTCATCGAGCACCTGGTTTTCAAGGGGACCCAGACGCGCACCGCCGAGGCCATCGCGCGCACGATGGACTCGGTCGGCGGCCAGATGGATGCCTTCACCACCAAGGAGCACACCTGCTTCTACGTCCAGGTGCTCGACGAGCACCTGCCGCTCGCGGTCGATCTCCTGACCGACATCCTCCTCCACCCGGTCTTCGACGCCGAGGAGCTCGAGCGCGAGAAGTCGGTCGTGCTCCAGGAGATCAAGATGGTGGAGGACACGCCCGACGACCTGATCCACGACCTCTTCGCCGGGCAGCTCTGGGAGGGCCACCCCCTCGGGCGCCCGATCCTCGGCACGCGTGAGGCCGTGAGCGGCTACGACCGCAACGCGGTGCTCTCCCACTTCGGCGAGGAGTACGTGCCGCCGCGGATCATGATCGCGGTCGCGGGCAACGTCACCCACGACCGGGTCGTGAACCTCTTCGACAGGGGCTTCGACGGCTTCGCCCGCGCCTCCACGCGGCGCACGGATACGCCGCCGGTCATGAAGTCCGGGGTCAACATCGTCCACAAGCCGCTCGAGCAGGTCCACGTCATCATGGGCTTCCCGGGCCTGCACCACTCCGCGCCCGAGCGCTACGCCCTGTTCGTCCTGAACGACGTGATCGGCGGCAGCATGTCCTCGCGCCTCTTCCAGGAGGTGCGGGAGCGCCAGGGGCTCGTGTACGCGATCCATTCGGGCGTCCAGGCGTACGCCGACACGGGGACGCTCTACATCTACGCCGCGACCGACGCGCCGAACTTCTCGAAGGTCCTCAAGTCGATCCTCAAGGAGATCCGCGAGCTGAAGAAGAGCGGGGTGATGGCGGAGGAGCTCGCGCGGTCCAAGGATCACCTCAAGGGTAGCCTGATGCTGTCGCTCGAGTCCACCTCGAGCCGGATGAACCGCCTCGCCAAGCACGAGATGCACCTCGGCTCGTTCCTCACGATCGACGCCATGCTCGCGGCGATCGATGCCGTCCGCCACGAGGAGGTGCAGGCGCTCGTCACCGAGCTCCTCGACGAGGACCGCCTCGTCCTGACCACGCTGGGGCCCCTCGATCGCCGGAACCTCCCGCGCGAGCTCCTGCACCATTGATCTTGGGGGGCCCCGACATGGCCCCCCAACCCCCCCATCCCGCGTCTCGATCGAGCGTGCAGCTCGATCGCTCCGGCAGGCAGCCCTTCTCGAGCGCAGAGACTTTCGCTCCGGGGATTTTTGCTCTAAGGTGAGGGCGTGATCGAGCGTTACACCCGCCCCGAGATGGGACGCCTCTGGAGCGAGGAGTCCAAGTACGGGGCGTGGCTCCGGGTGGAGCTCGCCGTGTGCGACGCCTACACCCGCCGCGGTCGCATTCCTCCCGACGCGATGGCGCGGATCCGCCGGACGGCGCGCGTAGACATCGCGCGGATCCTCGCCATCCAGGAGCGCGTCAAGCACGAGATGATCGCGCTCCTCACGAGCCTCGAGGAGCAGCTCGGGCCCGACTCCCGCTTCGTCCATATCGGCCTCACCACGAGCGACGTCTGGGACACGGCCCTGGCGCTCCAGCTCCGCGACGCCGCGGACCTGCTCCTCGCGGGACAGGCGCGCCTGCGGGACGCGCTTCGAGCGCTGGCCCTGCGCCACAAGGACACGCTGACCGTCGGCCGGACCCACGGCGTCCACGCGGAGCCGACGAGCTTCGGGCTGAAGGCGGCGGTCTGGTACACGGAGGCGCAGCGGAACCTCGAGCGCCTACGTCGCGCGCGGCAGGTGGTCGCGGTCGGCAAGCTGTCGGGAGCCGTGGGCACCTTCGCCCACGGCGAGCCCGAGCTCGAGGCGGAGGTGTGCCGGGAGCTCGGGCTCGAGGCCGCGCTCGTCTCCACGCAGATCGTCCAGCGGGATCGCCACGCCGAGTTCTGCGCGATGCTCGCCGTGGCCGCCGCGTCGCTCGAGACGATCGCGCTCGAGGTGCGGGGGCTCCAGCGCACCGAGATCCTCGAGGCGCAGGAGCCGTTCGGCGAGGGGCAGAAGGGCTCGAGCGCGATGCCGCACAAGCGGAACCCGGAGCTGGCGGAGCGGATCTGCGGGCTGGCCCGGCTCCTCCGGACCAACGCGCTGGCCGCCCTGGAGAACGTCGCGCTGTGGCACGAGCGCGACATCAGCCATTCGTCGGTCGAGCGCGTGGTCCTGCCGGACTCGACGATCCTGCTGGACTATCTGCTCTCCCTCACGACGTTCATCGTCGAGGGGCTCGAGGTGGACCCGGCACGGATGGCGGAGAACCTCGAGCTGAGCCACGGGCTCGTCTACTCGCAGCGGGTGCTGCTGAAGCTCACGGAGACGGGGCTCGCCCGCCAGGTCGCGTACGAGATCGTCCAGCGTCACGCGATGCGCGCCTGGAGGGAGCGGCGGCCGTTCTTCGAGCTGCTCGCGGCCGACCCGGCGGTGACGGAACGGATCGGGAGCGACGAGCTGAAGGCCTGCTTCGACCCGGCGTGGTACCTCCGGAACGTGGACGCCATCTTCCGGCGGGTCGGGCTGATTCAATGAGCACGCGGAGGGCGCCGGTGAACGTCGAGACGCGCGAGAAGCTCTACGAGGGCAAGGCCAAGATCGTCTACGCCACGGACCACCCGGAACTGATCGTCCAGTACTTCAAGGACGACGCCACGGCCTTCAACGCGCTCAAGCGCGGCACGATCGTCGGCAAGGGCGTCGTCAACAACCGGATGTCGGCAGCGATGTTCACGCGGCTCGAGCGCGCAAAGGTGCCGACGCACTACCTCGGGACGCTCTCCGACCGCGAGATGCTCTGCCGCAGGCTCGACATCATCAAGATCGAGACGATCGTGCGCAACGTGGTCGCGGGCAGCCTGGCCAAGCGCACCGGCCTCGAGGAGGGCACGCCGATCGGGCAGCCGATCGTCGAGCTCTACTACAAGTCCGATCCGCTTGGCGACCCGATGATCAACGACGACCACGTGCGGATGATGAAGCTGGCCACCCCGGCGGAGCTCGCCTGGATCAGGCGTATGGCGTTGAAGATCAACCGCGTCCTCCGACCCCACATGCTGAGGCGCGGGCTCCTCCTGGTGGACTTCAAGCTCGAGTTCGGCCGGGCCGGCGGCCGGCGCTACCTCGGCGACGAGATCTCGCCCGACACGTGCCGCCTCTGGGACCGGGAGACACGGGAGAAGCTCGACAAGGACCGGTTCCGTCGTGACCTGGGCGGCGTGGAAGAGGCGTACCAGGAGGTCTACCGCCGCCTCGTCGATCAAACGGCGCCGGGCTCGCGGACATCGCTACAGTAAAGGTCCGGGTGCTCGTCCGTCTCAAGCCCGGCATCCTCGATGTCCAGGGCGCCGCGGTCAAGCGCGCGCTCGCCGGCCTCGGGTTCGCAGAGGTCGCCGACCTCCGCGTCGGCAAGGTGATCGACGTGGAGCTCGACGCGGCGACGCCGGAGGTCGCCCGAGCGCGGGTCGGCGAGATGTGCCGGCAGCTTCTCGCGAACCCCGTCCTCGAGGAGTACACGATCGAGATGGCCGACGACCTTGCTCCTCGTCGTGCGGTCCGGTAAGATGATTGTGCCATGCGTTTCGGCGTAGTCGTCTTCCCGGGCACGTGGAGCGACTGCGACTTCCACTATGTGATCTCCGAAGTGCTCCACCAGCCGGTGAAGTACGTCTGGCACCGGGACCGCGACCTCGACGACCTCGACTGCGTCGTCCTGCCGGGCGGCTTCTCCTACGGCGACTACCTGCGCGCCGGGGCAATCGCGGGACGCTCACCAGTCGTCGAAGCGCTGCGAGACCTCGTCGCCCGCGGCGGGTGCGTCCTGGGTTCCTGCAACGGCTTCCAGATCCTGTGCGAGGCGGGGTTCCTGCCCGGCGCGCTGATGCGCAACGAGTGCCTGCAGTACCGCTGCCAGTCCACGCACCTCGTGGTGGAGAGCGTCGAAACGCCCTTTACGCGCGGGCTCCGGCTGGGACAGGTGCTAACCATGCCGATCTCCCATGGCGAGGGCAAGTACCACGCGGATCCTGAGACGCTCCGGACGCTCAGGGATCGTAGCCAGGTCGTCTTCCGCTACGCCGACGCGGACGGACGGGTGACCAGGGCCGCAAATCCCAACGGGTCCGTCGAGAACGTCGCCGGTATCGTGAACCCGGAGGGCACTGTGCTCGGGCTCATGCCGCACCCCGAGCGGGCGGCGGAGGCGGCGATGGGCAGCACGGACGGGCTCCTGCTGTTCCAGTCCCTGCTCGGAAGCCTCGTCGAGGATGGCAGCTTCCTCAAGCGGTAGCCGGGGTTGACGGGGGCTCCACCGAAGGTCACGCTCGACCTCGCGAGGGACTCGGGCCTCACCGCCGAAGAATACGACCGGATCACGAGCCGCCTCGGCCGTGACCCAACCTACGCCGAGCTGGGACTCTTCGCGGCCCTCTGGTCGGAGCACTGTGCCTACAAGCACTCGCGCGTGTACCTCTCCCGGCTCCCCACCGAGGGGCCGCGCGTGCTCCAGGGGCCCGGCGAGAACGCGGGGGCGATCGACATCGGCGACGGCTGGGCCGTCGTCTTCAAGATCGAGAGCCACAACCACCCATCGTTCATCGAGCCGTTCCAGGGCGCCGCCACCGGCGTCGGCGGGATCCTGAGGGACATCTTCACGATGGGTGCCCGCCCCATCGCCCTCCTCGACTCGCTCAGGTTCGGTGAGTTCGACGACTCGAAGACGCGCCGCCTCGTCGAGGGCGTCGTGTCGGGCATCAGCTGGTACGGCAACTGCTTCGGCTGCCCCACGGTCGGCGGCGAGGTCGCCTTCGCGCCGGAGTACGCCGGTAACCCGCTGGTCAACGTCATGTGCGTCGGGCTCGTGCGCGCCGACCAGATCTTCCGGGCGCGCGCCGAGGGCGTCGGCAACCCGGTCTTCTACGTCGGCAACAAGACCGGCCGTGACGGGATCCACGGAGCGACGATGGCGTCGGCGACCTTCGACGACTCGGCCTCGGAGCGGCGGCCGACGGTGCAGGTGGGCGACCCGTTCACCGAGAAGGTGCTGCTCGAGGCGTGCCTGGAGGCGATGAAGACCGGCGCCGTCGTCGGAATCCAGGACATGGGCGCCGCCGGCCTCGCGTGCTGCACCTCCGAGATGCCGGCGCGCGCGGGCACCGGGATGGATGTCGAGCTTGGGCGAGTGCCGCAGCGCGAGGTCGCGATGACGCCGTACGAGATCCTCCTCTCCGAGTCGCAGGAGCGCATGCTCCTGGTCGCCGTGCGGGGACGCGAGGAGGAGGTCCGGCGCATCTTCGCCAAGTGGGAGCTCGATGCGGTGGAGATCGGGCGCGTCACCGCGGCCGGCACGCTGACCGTGCGGCTTCACGGCCGGGTCGTCGCCCACGTCCCGGTGAGCCTCCTCGCCGAGGCGCCGAGGTACACGAAGCCGACCGCGCCGCCCGCGTGGCTCGCGGACCGGCTCGCCTTCGACCCGCTCGCGCTGCCCGAGCCCGCCGACTACGGCGAGGCGCTGCTGGCCCTCTGCGCGTCGCCGGGCATTGCGTCCAAGGACTGGGTCTTCCGCCAGTACGACCAGCAGGTCGGGATCAACACGCTCGTCCTGCCCGGCTCCGATGCGGCGGTGCTCCGCGTGAAGGGCACGCCGCGGGCGCTCGCGGTCTCCACCGACGGCAACGGGCGCCACGTCGTCCTGGACCCGCGGTGGGGCGCCGCCATGGCGGTCTGCGAGGCGGCGCGCAACGTCTCCTGCTCGGGCGCCACGCCCGTCGGGGTGACCGATTGCATGAACTTCGGCTCGCCCGAGCGGCCGGAGATTCTCTGGCAGTTCGCCCAGGCGATTGACGGCATCGCCGAGGCGTGCCGCGCCCTCGAGATCCCGGTAGTGGGCGGCAACGTTTCCTTCTACAATGAGACCAGCGGCCAGGCGATCCTGCCGACACCGATCATTGGGGTGGTCGGCGTCCTGGAGGACGCGGGGCGGCGGGCGACCCAGTGGTTCAAGGGCGCGGGTCACCGTGTCGCCCTGCTCGGGCCGGAGCGCGTGAGCCTGGGCGGCAGCGAGTATCTCTGGGGGGCCCACCGGCGGCTGGCCGGCAGGCTCGCGCCTCTCGATCTCGAGCTGGAACGGAAGGTCCAGGCGGCGGTTCGCGCGGTAGTGAGCGCGGGGTTGGTGACGGCGGCTCACGACTGCTCCGAAGGCGGGCTGGCCGTGGCGCTGGCCGAGGGTTGCGTGTCAGGCCGCGAGCCGGTTGGCTGCGAGGCCGCGCTCGACGCGGCCGGGCGTGCCGACCAGGTGCTGTTCGGCGAGGGACCGTCGCGCGCGGTAGTCACAGTGGAGCCGGCGCGGGTGCGCGAGTTCGAGGCTCTGATGGCGGAGTCGGCCATCCCGTGGCGGTGGATCGGGACCACCGGGGGCGACCGGCTCGCGCTCCGGCTCGGAGCCAAGACGATCGTGGATGTCGCGCTGGACCGGATCGAACGCGCGTGGAGGAGCGGATTTGAGCGCCACATGGCGTGACGACGACCGGTTCCACGACGAGTGCGGGTTGTTCGGCATCTGGAACCATCCGGAGGCCAGCAACGTCGCGTACCTCGGACTCTACGCGCTCCAGCATCGCGGCCAGGAGTCCGCGGGCATCGCGGCCACCGACGGCATCAACTTCCATACCGAGAAGGCGATGGGCTGGGTGGCCGACGTGTTCGGGCCCGAGCGCCTGCGCCGCCTGCCGGGCCACCGCGCCATCGGCCACGTCCGGTACTCCACGGCCGGAAGCTCCAATCTCAGGAACGCCCAGCCGATCACGGCCAACACCGCGCGCGGGCCGATCGCGATCGCCCACAACGGCAACCTCACCAACGCCGAGACGCTCCGCCGGGACATGGAGAGCGACGGCGCGATCTTTCAGTCGAACTCGGACACCGAGGTGATCCTCCATCTCCTCGCCCGGGCACCGGCGGGCCCGCTCGAGGACCAGATCGTCCACGCGCTCGGCCAGGTGAAAGGCGCCTACTCGCTCCTGATCCTCACGCCCGACACGATGTACGCGATCCGCGACCCGTACGGCTTCCGCCCGCTCACGCTCGGCCGCCTCGGCGAGGCCTGGGTCGTCGCCTCGGAGACGTGCGCGCTCGACCTGCTGGAGGCCCGGGGGGAGCGCGACGTCGCGCCCGGTGAGATCGCGGTCGTCTCGGACGCGGGCCTCCACACGATCCGCCCCTTCCCGCCCGCCGAGCGCCTGCAGTGCGTCTTCGAGTACGTGTACTTCGCACGGCCCGACTCGATCCTCTGGGGGCGGAACGTGCACACCGTGCGAAAGGCGCTGGGCCGCCAGCTCGCGCGCGAGCACCCCGCCGAGGCGGACATCGTCATCCCGGTGCCGGACTCGGGGACGAGCGCCGCGCTCGGATACTCCGAGGAGTCGGGCACGCCGTACGAGCTGGGGCTCATCCGCAACCACTACGTGGGCCGCACGTTCATCGAGCCCAAGCAAGGCATCCGCCACTTCGGCGTGAAGGTGAAGCTGAACCCGATGCGCGAGATGCTCGAGGGGAGGCGGGTCGTCGTCGTCGACGACTCGATCGTCAGGGGCACGACGAGCCGGAAGATCGTGAAGATGATCCGGGGCTCCGGGGCGCGCGAGGTCCACGTGCGCATCTCGTCCCCACCGATCCAGTGGCCGTGCTACTACGGGATCGACACCCCGACGCGGAAGGAGCTGATCGCCTCGAGCCACGTGCCCGAGGAGATCCGCCGCTATCTCGCCGCCGACTCGCTGGGGTATCTCTCGCTCGAGGGCATGCTGAAGGCGACCGGCGCCGACCCGAGCCACTTCTGCCACGCGTGCTTCACGGGCGACTACCGCGTGGGGATGGAGCCGGAAGCGACGGACCAGCTCCGCCTCTTCGACGGCTGACGGACGGCCCCGGCGACTCGATGAAGCCTCTGAGCTACCGCGCGACCGGCGTCGACATCGACGCCGGCGAGGACGCGGTCCGCCGCATCGCGCCCCTCGCGCGCGCCAGCGCGCGTCCCGAGGTCCTCGCGGGCGTGGGCGGCTTCGCTGCCTTCGTGAGCGTGCCCTCGCGCTACCGCGAGCCGGTCATGGTCTCCTCCACCGACGGCGTCGGCAGCAAGCTCAAGGTCGCGTTCCTCGCCAACCGCCACGACACGGTCGGCATCGATCTCGTCGCCATGGGCGTCAACGACGTCCTCGTCCACGGCGCCGAGCCCCTCTATTTCCTCGACTACATCGGCACCGCGCGTCTTGACCCGGCGCGCGTCGAGACGATCGTGAAGGGCATCGTCGCCGGCTGCCGGCTCGCGGGCTGCGCCCTCGTCGGCGGCGAGACCGCGGAGCTCCCCGACCTGTACGCCCCCGGTGAGTACGACCTGGCGGGCTTCGCCGTCGGCATCGTCGAGCGCTCGCGGATCGTGGACGGCTCTCGGGTCCGCCCGGGCGACGTCGTGCTCGGCCTCGCCTCGTCCGGGCTCCACTCGAACGGCTACACGCTCGTGCGCCGGATCGTCTTCGACATGATGAAGCTCGGGGTGGACGCGCTCCTGCCGGGAACCGGTCGGACGGTCGCCGACGAGCTGCTCACGCCGACCCGGATCTATGCCAAGCCGGTGCTGGCGCTGCTGGAGCGCGCGGAGGTGCACGCGATGGCGCACGTCACGGGTGGCGGCCTCCCGGGGAACCTCCCGCGCGTGCTGCCTGACGGGTGCCGCGCGCGGATCTCGCGCACGGCGTGGACGCCTCCGCCGGTCTTCGCGACGCTCCAGCGCGCGGGCCAGGTCGCCGACGCCGAGATGTTCCGCGTGTTCAACATGGGGATCGGCTACGTGATTGTCCTGCCGCCCAAGGACGCCGACCTCGCGACAGATGTCCTGCGCGACACCGGCGAGAGCGTCCTGCGGCTCGGCGAGGTCGTGGCGGGCGAGCGCGGCGTGGAGGTCGTGGCGTGACGTCCGGGGCGACGCCGCTCGGCCTCGGCGTCCTCGCCTCGGGCCGCGGTTCGAACCTCCAGGCCATTCTCGACGCGTGCGCGCGTCCCGGCTTTCCCGCCCGCGTGGTCGTCGTGATCAGCGATCGCGAGCGGGCACAGGCCCTCGAGCGTGCACGCGCCGCGGGTGTCGAGGCACGCTTCATCAATCCCAAGGATTTCGCCGACCGCGAGGCCTTCGACCTGGCGCTCGTCCGCGAGTTCACGGCGCGCCAGGTCGGTCTCGTCTGTAGCGCCGGGTTCATGCGCATCCTCTCGCCGGTGTTCGTGCGTGCCTTCGCAGGGCGCGTCGTGGGTGTCCACCCCGCGCTACTGCCCGCGTTCCCGGGACTCCATGCTCAGCGCCAGGCGCTCGCGTACGGCGTCAGGGTCGCCGGCGCTACCGTGCACTTCGTCGACGACGGCGTGGACACCGGGCCGATAATTCTACAGGCGAGCGTGCCCGTGCACCCCGACGACACGGAAGAAACCTTGTCCGCCCGCATCCTTGTGGAGGAGCACCGCCTGTATCCCGAAGCCATCCGCCTCTTCGCCGAAGGGCGGCTCACGATCGCGGGGCGCAAGGTGCTCATTCGATGAAAGTCCGCCGCGCGCTCGTCTCGGTCCACGACAAGACCGGCGTGGTCGAGTTCGCCCGCTCGCTCGCCGCGCTCGGTATCGAGATTCTCTCGACCGGCGGCACCGCGACGCTGCTACGGAAATCCGGGGTCCCCGTCCGTGACGTTTCCGACGTCACCGGCTTCCCCGAGATGCTCGACGGCCGCGTCAAGACGCTCCACCCGAAGATCCATGGGGGCATCCTGGCGCGGCGGGACGCTGCCGCCGATGTGGACGCGCTCGAGAAGCACGGGATCCTGCCCATCGACCTCGTCGTCGTCGCCCTCTACCCCTTCGAGGCGACGGTGGCTCGGTCCAGCGTCACGCTCGCCGAGGCGCTCGAGCAGATCGATGTCGGCGGTCCCGCGATGGTCCGCGCCGCGGCGAAGAACCACGCGAGCGTGGGCGTCGTGACCGACCCGTCCCAGTACCCACGCGTGCTCGACGAGCTCCGCGCCGACGGCGGGGCGCTCTCCGAGGCCACGCGCGCTCGCCTCGCTCAGGAGGCGTTCCGGCGTACGGCCGAGTACGACGCCGCGATCGCGAGGTATCTAGGCTCGGAGGGGGGCTCCGCCCCCCTTCCGAACCTCCCCCCGACCGCTTGCGCCGGCGAAGCCGGCGCTCGAACGGAGAAGTTTCCCGCGGTGCTCAGGATCGACGCCGAGCGGCGGCTCGGGCTCCGCTACGGGGAGAACCCTCACCAGGCGGCGGCGTTCTACACGCCCCTCGACGGGCCGCGCCTCGGGCTTGCGGCGATGACGCAGCTCCACGGGCCCGAGCTGGGCTACAACAATGTCCTCGACTTCTCGGCGGCGCTCGCCCTCGTGTTCGAGTTCGACGAGCCTGCGGCGGTCGTCGTCAAGCACACGAACCCGTGCGGCGTCGCGCTCGGCGCCACGGTCGGTGAGGCGATGACCCGGGCGAAGGCGTCCGATCCGGTGTCGATCTACGGCGGCGTCGTCGGCGTGAACCGCGCCGTCGACATGGGCGTCGTGGAAGCGCTCGCCGGAACCTTCGTCGAGATCCTCTTTGCGCCCGCGTTCGCGCCCGACGCGCTCGACGCGCTCCGGAGGACGAAGAAGAAGTGCCGGGTGTTCGAAGTCCCATGCGATCGCGCGAGCCTTCCCCCACGCCTCACGGAGTACCGGAGCGTTCTCGGCGGCCTGCTCGCCCAGCAAGCCGACCTGAGCGATCTGGACGCGGCAGCACTCAAGACCGTCTCGAAGCGTCCGCCGACTGCTGCCGAGATGGACGCGCTTCGCTTCGCCTGGCGCGTCGCCAAGCACGTCAAGTCGAACGCGATCGTGCTGGCGACCCGTGGCCAGGTCGTGGGGGTCGGCGCGGGCCAGATGAACCGCGTGGACTCGGCGCGCCTGGCCGTGATGCGCGCCCGCGAGGTCGGCCTCGAGACGGCCGGGACCGTGTGCGCCTCCGACGCCTTCTTCCCGTTCCGCGACGGCCTCGACGTGGTTGCGAAGGCCGGAGCCACGGCCGTGATCCACCCTGGGGGTTCGCTGCGTGACGAGGAGGTCGTTGCCGCAGCCGACGAGCACCGCATGGCGATGGTCGTGACGGGAATCCGCCACCTCGGCCACTAGCGAGCGGCCCATGACCTGGCGCCAGCCCGAGCGGATCTACGGGGTGCGCGAGCTCACGCGGATCCTGACGCTCACCCCCAAGCGCGCCGCCCAGCTCCGCCGGCTCGAGCTCTTGCGCGGCGAGTCTGGCTACACCTTCCGCGACCTGCTCGCGCTGCGCGCGGCCAGCGCGCTCCTCGACGCCGGGGCCTCCGTCAGGCAGATCAAGGAGACGCTCGCGGCGCTCCGACGGCAGAACCCGAGCCTCGTCGAGCCGCTGGTCGAGTTGCGACTCGTGCTCGAGGGCGACCGGCTCCTGGCGCAGTCCGACCGCGTTCGCTTCGACCCGCGGAGCGGCCAGCTCGTCCTGGCGCTCGACGAGGGCGGGCTCGAGAAGGCGGCGAACGCCACCCTGGTGACGGGCCTGGTCCGGCCGCTCGCGCCGCCGATCGAGCAAGCCGAGACGTGGTTCGAGCGCGCGAGCGAGTGGGACAACGACCCCGCGCACTGGCAGGACGCGATCGAGGCGTACCGGCGGGTCGTCGCGATCGATCCGGGCTGTTGCTGCACAGGCTCGGGAGCTACGACGAGGCGGAGGCCGCCTACCGGTCCGCGCTCAAGCACGACCCGCGCTGCTGCGAGGCCGAGTACAACCTGGGAAGCCTCCACGAGGACCGTGGCCTGATCGAGGAGGCGATCGCGGACTACCGCAAGGCGCTCGAGATCTCGCCCCACTATGCCGACGCCCACTTCAACCTCGCGGGCGCGCTCGCGCGCGCCGAACGCGGCCAGGAGGCGATCGAGCACTGGCAGCGCTACCTCGAACTCGACGCGGGCAGCCCCTGGGCGCGGATCGCGCGCGCGCACCTCGAGCTCGTCGAGCCGCCCGACCAGAGCCAGTCCGAATGAGCGATCGCGCATGAGGATTCTCGTGGCGGGGCGAGGTGAGCGCCGTCGAGGCGCGAGCCGAGCGGGGCGCAGGGGCCAGCGAGGAAGGTGATGCGGATTCTCTTAATCGGCGGCGGTGGCCGGGAACACGCGCTCGCCTGGAAGATCGCCCAGAGCCCGAGCGTCGAGGCGCTCTTCGCGGCGCCCGGCAACCCGGGCATTGCGCGTCACGCCGTGTGCGTCCCCCTCGCCGCCGACGC
>Ga0209469_1000781_pt1 | contig 18833 bp, 16 predicted proteins | sample GraSoiAngelo_123_FD_185880 | JGI IMG/M metagenome (GOLD analysis project Ga0209469, IMG submission 185880) | Grasslands soil microbial communities from the Angelo Coastal Reserve, California, USA - 14_0927_02_40cm (SPAdes) (version 2) | ecosystem: Environmental > Terrestrial > Soil > Grasslands ... | reverse complement strand
TTATTGCCGCAAGGTGACCAAGCAAAGAGAGCTGATTCGCGCGAATCATGGTGAGCTTCTTTCCATGCGCTGAGATCAGATTGAAGAGGCCGAACCCGATCAACGCTGCTGATAGGCCCAAAACTCCGACTATCCATGGTTGGACTAATAGTAGCAGAACGCCTGCGAGAATCAGGAATCCTCCTGAAGCTCCTAGACCCACACGAGTCCACCTTGCAGCGGTGGAGAGGCCTTCGCGTAGTCCAAGATAATTGTAAAGCTTGTTAATGGCCCGTTGCGGCGAACCGAGTAACCTCGTCAAGAACAAACGTCCTCCCTCCTTGCGCCCCATTCTTTTGAAATGATCGTGGTGCTGGAATTTTCCCACTTAAGGATTACGTGGAAAATAGCTCTATGGCTCTGGAACAGCCTCGTTATGAAAGGAAGATTCGCCGCAACTTTGAATCTCTAGTCGAGAGGTTCTTTCCACGAACTCGTCTCACTTATCATGTCCTCGATCAATTCGCAAACGATGTGACCTATCATGATATGACATTCCTGTATCCTCTGGGCATCATCCGAGGGGACAACAACTCGGTGATCACACAACGAGGCGAGCTGCCCGCCCCCAGAACCAGCCAGGGCGATGGTTATCGCCCCGATCTTCCTTGCTTCTTGGACGCCTCTGATAACGTTCTGCGAGCGGCCGGTCGTACTGATGCAGACGGCAACATCGTCCGGCTCCAGTGTCGCCTGGACCTGACGTGAGAAGATTTCGTTGAAACCGATGTCGTTGCCTATGGCGGTCAGAACTGAGGTGTTGGTCGTTAGGGCAGACGCTCTGAAGGCAGGTCGCATTCTCTTAAACTTCCCAACAAGCTCCGCCGATATGTGCTGAGCGTCGGCAGCACTTCCGCCGTTTCCGAAGAAGACAACCTTTCGACCCTTTTGCAGTGCCATAGTCATAATGTGAGCCATCTCGACGATATCATCGAGACACTCCCTCGCAACTCGTTCTTTTGTTTCGATGCTGCTACGTATGGCTGCGAGTGCCGCGGAGGATCGGCTACCTTCTTCCGCTGGTCGCTTGTGAGCTAGTCGGCTATTTTGCATCGTCTCTCATGGTCCTACTTTGGGCTCCGCCAGGTTTGCAAACCCTCGAGATCGAATCTGACCGGAAAGGCCTTCCCACCGAGATGCTCGACCTCTTTTTCCACATGGACCCGTTTGCCAGGCTCACAGTATAGGAAGAGGAATCCTCCGCCTCCCGCTCCTAGAAGCTTGCCGCCGATAGCTCCGTTCCGCCGGGCGGCTTGGAGTAGCTTGTCGATCTCATCATTGGATATCGCGGAGTCAAGCGCTTTCTTCGTCTCCCACTCAGAGTTCAGCAGTCCAGCGAACTCTGTGAGGTTGCCGGTAAGGAGGGAGTCCTTCATCTGGAGCGTCAATTCCTTCATACGCTCAAGTGCGTCCATGACCTTCAACTCCTTATTTTCGTACGACTCTATCTGCCTCTGAAGAATACCCCCCGAACGTCTTGTCGTCCCGGTGAAGCAGAGGAGGCTACTATACTCCAGTTCGTTCAAGGTCTCTCGCTTTATGCGAAGAGGATTGACGATGTTCGCCTCCTTCTTGAACTCGATCAGGTTGAAGCCCCCAAAAGTTGACGCGTATTGATCCTGCAAACCTCCTGGAATTCCAACATCGTTCCTTTCGACATCATAGGCAAGATTTGCTATGTCGTAGTCTGTCATCGAAGTGCCCCTCCATTCGCGGAAGGCGCCTATCAGTGCGACGCACAGTGCCGAAGACGATCCCAGCCCTGCGCCCGGGACAGCGTCGTATCTGAGATTTGCATCAAATCCTTCGTCCACCTGAAAGCGCTTGGCGACCGCTTGGACGAACTCCACCTCTCCACTGGTCTCCAGCTGACCAAGTCTCCGGGGTCCAGTAGAGACATCTTGGTCTTCCCTGGATACGGTAACCATCCCATCAGTTCGAGAGGCAATAGAGCAGTAAGCATAATTCTGAATCGTAGAAGAGAGAACGACCCCGCCCTTCAATCCGGGATAGGGAGGGACGTCTGTTCCTCCTCCCGCGTAGCTGACTCTGAGAGGAGCCCTGGCCCGAATCCTCACCATATCATCTCAACATCCTCAACCTTTCTCTCCGCTTTGGATGATGCTAGAAACCGCGTTCTGCAAGTCTCCTACATTGGTCTGGACACGAATACCCCGGCACCCAGCCCTCTTCGCCGCCTCGAGATCAATCTCCTTGTCTCCGATCATCCAAGACCCTGCAACATCAATCCATAGATCCCTTGCAGCTCTTAAAATGAGGCCAGGCTTGGGCTTTCGACAGCTGCATCCCTCCCCAGGCAGGTGTGGACAATAGTAGATGGCATCTACCATGCAGCCCATTCGCATGAGCTCCGACTGGAGTTTCTCATGAATCCTGACCATTTCGTCGTGAGTGGCCAATCCCCTTCCAACAACAGACTGATTTGTCACGACGACCAATCGGAAGCCATGTTTTCGAAGATACTGCAGGGGTGGACCGATCCCTGGCAGAATCTCAAGCTCTTCCGGGGTCTTAACGTAGTCGGGTCTTTCTCGAGTCAGGACACCGTCTCGATCAAGGAAGACCGCTTTGTGAGTCAGTTGCCCGCCCCGAGCCCCCTTCGCGATGTGAATTAATAGCGTTTTTCCGGAGCCAATTGTCAGAGGAGAAGGAAGAGAAGATAGGCTAAACACTCCAACAGGCTCGGGAGTCTTGACAACTGTCAAAAGGATGTCTGAGTTTGGGAAACTTTCGTTAGCCTCGACATAGGTGTGTACCGCTCAAGTTGGAGTCGTGGATATTAATATCAGGCATTTCGCTTGCTTTCAGTATACCTGGTCTCCTGTTCTCCTACTACACCATGCTTCTCTTTCTTAGCACATTTCGGTACCCAAAGTCTCTCGCTGAAGGTCCCTCCGTTCAAGGAACCCCATTGGTCTCAATTCTGATAGCGACATTCAACGAGAAGTTCGTCATAGCCAACACCCTGGACGCTATCAAGAACCTCGACTACCCTAGAGACAAGTTGCTGGTTGTTGTAGCGGACGACTCGTCAGACGAGACCGTCGATGTGATCGACCGGAAGATCCTGGAGCTCAACAGCATGGGCATACAGAGTGTAGTGTCGAGGAGGAAAGGCCGCGCGGGTTTCAAGAGCGGTGCGCTGAGCCAAGCGGCCCCGCTACTCAAGGGGCATTACGTTCTGCTTTTGGACGCCGACTCGACGGTCAAGCCAGATATACTGACGAAAGGGCTGACCGCGTTCAGTCGAGACCCTCGGATTGGCTTCGTCTCATTTCGAGTCGGCCACTACAACCGAGAACAGAACCTAACGACTCGACTATTTGCGCTCCAGCTTGACCAAGGAGACACCGTCACAAAAATGGGCGCTTATTCGATTGACTCCCCATACTCCTTCCAAGGTGGTTTCGTCCTAGTATCGATGGACGTACTCCGACAGGTCGGTTTCTGGACGAAAGACTCGATCGTCGAGGATGCGGAATTGTCTTGCAGAATATACTGCGCAGGGTACAGAGGAGTATACCTGAGCAATGTTCGAATATTCAGCGAGGATCCTTCGAGCTTGGAGGTATGGAAGAAACAAGCAGTCCGCGTAGCTCAAGGCTGGGCGAGCTGCGCCGTTGCCAACGGACGAAAGATTCTGAGCTCCAACAAGCTCTCTGTCTGGAGGAGAATTGTCCTGTTTTCTACTTTGGTCGGACCCTTCCAAGCACTGAGCTGGATAGTGGTTACTTTCGTGTCGGCCCTCGGCCTAGTCTTCGGGCTAACCGCGCCCTCAAACTCGATATTCTCAAGTCCAATCTACATCATTATCGTAACACTGCCTGTAGTTTCCTTCTTCGCTTCAGGCATCTATGCGCTTCACATCCAAAAGATAATGACCCCGCGCAACCTTCTACTTCTTCCACTACTCTCCTACACCACTTCTTGCATGATCACTGCAATCACGATCGGTTTCCTGAACGGAATACGCGGCAAAACAGGCTACTTCTTCAGAACTCCAAAGCATGGCCAAGCAGGAGAGAATAACAGGCAGTATCATCGAGACATTCGCCTCGACAGGATTGCGATCGCCGAAGGCATATTCGCAACACTGGCCATTGCGATGAGTGTGATAGTACTCATAGACGGGGTCTGGGCCCTAGCCCTAACCCTCCTCGGGTTTGGAGCACTGACACTCAAGTCAATGAACCTAACTCGGATCTCGGGTCGGACGAATCGTGTTGGCCTGAAGAACAATACAAGCTGACCGTTCAGACGACGCAGTAAGAGGGTGCCCCACAATCCGGTCTAGACCCATTCTCGGGACGAACTCTCTCTAGTCGCGCAAACCTAATGCCATGGCAGAACGGGATTCGCTTACTGCGCCACTTTTTGATCACGGTCTTCCGTAGAATCTAACGAAAAATAGATGGCCACGAAACAATAATACAAAAGGGTTCGCAGAAACGATTGGTCGCGACCAAGACGACAAATGGTCGACGATAACCTAACCTATAATTCGTAATCTTCTGGTCTTTCTTATGGATACTGAGAGTCTGCGGTCCTGAGCTCAGGGATAGCCGAGGTTTCCGGCTGAGTTCCATGTTCCCGTGCTGGCCCAATTCAGTCCCTTGCTGGCGTTGCCTCTCAAGTCATTTCCCACAATGATAATGCCATCGCACGTATCTGTTACTAATATTCCATTCCATTGACTTGTGTTCCCGCTTGCGTTTCGGCAGATGTTTCCTACGATCATCACGCTCTCGGACCCATTCGATATCTGTATCCCATTCCAATAGGGATTGACACACGAATTATTACAGCAGGTGTTTCCTATAATTGTGATGAACTGCGTGCCGTTGTTGATGAGGATTCCGTTGTTCTCGTTGGAATTCACCTCGTTTCCCACAATGGTTACATTGAGTGCCTGATAAAGGAGGATTCCCACGAGGTTGCGAAATGTTATGTCGTTATTAGCAATATATCCCTCGCCGCATCCAATCACGGCTAAACCATTATTGCCGTTGCTTTGAAAAAAGCTGTTGACTACGTTGAATCCGTAAACCGTTTCGAATCTGATACCATCCTGGTCGTTCGAATATATGTTGCAATGGTCCACATTGACATCGCCTTGGGAGCTTCCTTGAACTCCGAGAAAATGAATCCCGTGATTCTTGAAATTGTTAATTTGGAGATTTTCAAACCGATATCCCCCGGTAACGAGAGAGGTGGGTTGCACCAGAAACGCTTTCTGCGAAGTCGTATTGAATGGCTGTAGAGGGTTAGGGTTAGTCTTGTTCCCTTCTAGCTGAAAGTTGGAGAACCCTACCTCCTGGCCTGTTACCGTGAATATTGGGAAGTCGCCGCCTAGAGCAGTTTGCAATATTGGGCGGTTTCCTTCACCGACAATGAAGATGTTATTCGGAACTGTGATGGTCTTCGAGATAGAATAGACCGTGCCTGTGCGATGTCGAAGAAAGATTAGGCCTCCATCTCCACCTAACTGACTGACGGCCCATCCGATTATTGTAGCCGCATCCCCGCCACTCTGCACGACGGTGCCGCTATTCCCGTCGATAGCATTGACAACTCCACTCGAGTCGATAAAAATGACGTAGCTCGCCAGATGTAGGCTTGGGGTTGTACCGACGCGCAAACCTTCAGCAGAGCGAAGTTGGGTTCCAATCGAGAACCCGCCAATAGCGGTCCCAGCGCCCAAGGCTCCGACTGAAGCTAGCTGTTTGAGGAATCTTCGTCTTGATACATCTTGAGAATTTACGGTTGACAACCGAACGAGTTCGCCGAGGTCTAGCTATATAAGAATGCCATCAGAAGGAAACACTGAGCGAGCAACGGTTCAGTTCTGTATCCCATTCCTTGCGTGTACTTTCGTTGTGGATGGTTATATAATCCATAAATAGCTAGAAACTCCGATTTCGGAAATCCACGTGAAAGATTACCTTTTCGGATGCGAAGACCACTATTGACGATAGCTTCTACAATTGTTGACAACCTTGATACTTTGCTTGTCGACAGCACCTTTCACCCCAGGGTGGTTGTTTGCATTCCTGCATACAATGAGGAGACCAGAATCGGACATGTGATTAGAGAAGCTTCCCTGTTCGCGAATCAGATTCTCGTCTGCGATGATGGATCGTCCGACGGAACCGCATTGGAAGCTGAGGCCAATGGTGGCAGGGTGATAAGGCATTTCAGGAATCTTGGTAAAGGAGCTGCCTTGAGGACTCTTCTGCGCGAGGCTGAGAAGGCGTCTCCTGACATTATCGTCACGATTGACGGGGATGGACAGCACAGTCCGCGGGATATTCCTAAGTTATTGAGTCCGATTCTTGATAGGTCCGCTGAGGTTGTAATTGGCTCAAGATTCGGGAATGGAAACGCTGTTCCACGATACCGAAAGATTGGAAACTCCATTCTCTCTGCACTGACAAACATGTCTGCAAGAACCAGCGTGCGGGATACTCAGAGCGGATTCAGAGCTTACTCCTCGAAAGTAATCGCCACCATGGTCATCTCTAGAAATGGAATGGGCGTCGATTCTGAGATTCTCATAAAAGTCGCGAAAGAGGGTTTTAGGATTGTTGAGAGGGATGTATCAATCAACTATGAAGGAGATACTTCCACATTCAACCCGGTGAGCCATATGTTCCGAGTAATCTGGGGACTGTTTCTGGCTTTTGTGAAGGAGCATTTCAACGAATTTGCGCAACGAGAGTCGGAAACTCTTCCACAAAAGAATTCGCCACCCTCACGATTGGACAAGGTCGGGAATGGCGGGTTTCCGGAGGCTGAAAATAGAGGTCTAACTCCCCGACTCAACAGCCCTTTACAGTCACCCTTGACTCCGAGGCATACCGACAACCATCATGGCGGATAGGATCAGAGGGTCGATTCATATAGCGAGCCCTGACTTTGGTTCCTAGAATCTCAAATCATAATTTCTTATCCCTTATGGTGATTGAGGCGGATTGTCTGATAACACGCAACTTGCTATTCTGTTTGGCCTGACGAGCAATATTTCAGGCTGAGTCTCGGAAAAATCGGCTCGAGAAGTAGAGTTTCCACAAGGAACTGACTTCTTCGGATTCGCGGGGCCTAAACCCAATGGCAATAAGTTTGCCAGTGGACCGTGTCATTTGTATCCGCTTCTCCACTCTTGCGCTCCGACCCCAGCCTCCGAAATGCGTCCCATACAGAGAGTCGTGGTGTGACGCGGAAAATCAAAGTGCCCAGAATTCATATCAGAGTCAATTGGTGAACCATTACATGAAAAGAATCAGTATCTCGGTCATCATCGTTACTTGGAACAGTAGATACGCTGTCACGAGATGTTTGCGATCCTTGGAATCTCTAGACAAAACTTCTTTCACCCTTGAAACAATAGTCGTAGACAATCACTCCGACGATGGTACCGCGGAGATGCTCGAGAGTGAAAGCAAGATTCTCACGAAGGTAGGCTTGAAGCTGATCCTCAACACGAGCAACCTAGGTCTCTCGATTGCAACTGAGCAAGCCTACGAAATTGCAAGCGGAGAGTGGATACTTCTCTGCAACCCTGATGTAATATTTACAGACGATTTTCTAAGAATGGTATCCTTTGCGAGATCCCAAGACGATTATTCTATGCTTACAGCAGAAATGGTAAATGAAGCCGGAAGCATTCAAAGAGTTGTCGTCAGGCGGTTCCCCACGGTTGCTAGAGTATTCTTCGGTTTCAGCGTGTTTGGTTCTCATGTTGATAAGTACCTTCTGGGCAATTTTTTCTTAGACGATTACACTTATGCAAGGACAGATTTTAACGAACCCGTGAGTCCGGTCGAGCAACCGGGTGCAAGTTTCTTGCTTATCTCACGAGACGCGGTTGAGAGGGTTGGTGGAATATTCTCGCAGGAGTTCCCTATCTGGTGGAATGATGTGGACCTTGCTAAAAGAGCTCACGAGGTAAAGATTCGACGAGGTATCATGCCAGCTATAAGAATTCCACACGACCTAGGGCATAGTGCGAAGAAGCTCCCTAGGCCTATTCGGCGTTACATCTTCTGTCTTGCCATGCTCCGGTATTGCAGGAAGTGGAAGATGTATCCACGCGTCGTCCAATGCCTGTTCTTATTCGACGGTTTACTCAGCATAGTTTTCGGATGGCCTCTTTGGAGTGCTAGGCTTGGCTCGAGCGGAGGACTCCGCGAAGGTCTGGACTACAGTGCGTCACAGCTCAGAGGAGTACTTACAGGCTAATGCGGCAGATTACCCTCGTGTGTCTTCTGCTAATGTGCTTTGATTTTTCCATTCAAAATATGGCATCGAGTCACAAGCATTCCCGCGCACGTAGTGCCATGCTAAAAGGGAAAAACCTCTAACTTTTCAAAATGTTTGTTGTGTATTTCTCGTCACTCATTCAAGAGCACTGAAGGGGGCACACTTGAAGCTCGTCAAGAGAGATTACGACCGCCATCGTCGGTCCATTGGAGGCTGAAATTATCGTTATGGTGTGAATACCCGACGTAACATTTTGCAAAGTCACAGGGATAGTCAACGGTCCTTGGCCACCATAAAAATGGGTAAGACGCGGCTGATTGTCGAACAGGATTTCGAGGGGTGCTAGAGTAGCATTTGAACCGTCAGGGAATCTGAAGGCTTGCTGCCGGTCAAGCAGTCTTAACGTGAGTTCCATCTTGGCCCAGGACTGGGCAAGACTAATCGTGTAGTTGGCCTCAAAGTGTGCTCCGATTCCTCTTCCGACGTATTCAAGATCCTGCTGAGCCTCAGTCCATGTAGCATTGGCCACGTACGAAATTGTCTTTGTTGTCCAGTCTGAATAAGCGTACAGTCTCCAGTAGTCTACCTGGCTCGCGTTTAGTTGATTTGGCGGAATAATGTATATCCCACTTCCAGGAGCCGTCTCAAACTGCTTAACGAATATTTCTGAAAGGGGGCGGTCATAAGTGTCTCCACCCGCAATCACGATAGGATAAGAAGCAACGGTGGACGCAGCCCCCAACTGCATAAGCATCTCCGCTCTGTATCGAGTGGAACTTGCCATTTCATATGAAGGGTCGTACTGCCACGCGTAGACGTCTGCAGGGTTGGGAAGTGTGAAGAGATATTGGAGTTTTCCATAGTACGCGAAGTTGTCTGGAGCGTTGATCCCGAAGTATGCCCGGTAAATAGAGTTTACATCTGCCGCAGTCGGACCATACATCACTAAGATAGGCTGGTTGTAGCCGTACTGACGGAGGAGTTCCGCAGCCTGGGTTAGCCTATTGACATCGTCTTGGGACACGTAAGGGCGTAGGAACGTGTCGGTTGCGGCGATCGAAGTAGCCAATGTGGCAATCAGCAGAAGGGCAAGGCCAAACGGAAGCAACGAATTTCTAGGGACTCTCAGCTTCATTCGTGCCAGAAGTTTCCAAAGCCAAGTATTCGACGATAACGATGCTCGGACTCGAATTGACTTGGCGCCCGATGCGATAATCATGGGGACCGGCACTACATACAGGAAACGATCATATGGTAGACCCAACACTACGGCAATGGGCAGGAGAACAACAAGAGCGGCAAGCCAAGATACGATGAACAGAGAAGCCTGGCTTCCCTTCTGAGCCTTTCTCGAAATCGTTACCAGTCCTAGCGCTGTCCACGGCAAGGCCAAACCCCCGAGGAAAAGGGCCGCGGTCGCCAGGATCGAGAGGGGGGATTGTGGCGCGAATCCTATCAGCGCAATTCCCGCGGCATAATTCGACAGGAACGGCCAGATGAGGGAGAGGGCGAGGATAACCGGTACCGAAAGGAGCGACGTCACGAAGACTGTGGCCTTGACGTTTCGCGTGAAGGAGAACAAGAGCAGGAGAGACAGAGACAAAACAAGGTAGGTCTCAATTTGGGTGTACGCTACCACGGCTAGTAGAGGGAGCCACAGTAAGAAGGCACGTTTCCAATTGGTTCGCCACGAGAAGTGTGGCCTGCCCAGCTGATAAGACACTAAGATTCCGAGAATCATGCTCACGCTGTAAGAGAGCAGATTTCGATTCAGGTCGGACTCTAGTCTCAGCGTGTTGATTGTTAGCCCACCCAACAAAGCTGCAAGGTAGCCAAGTCTTCGATCAGATGTTATCTCAAGGGTAAGTCGGTAGTAGGCGTAGCCGAGGGGAAGAGCCACAATGAACGGAAGAATCCTTTCCGCAACGGAAGTTTGGCCCACTAAGGTGCCGAAACCGGCGAGAATAATGACATACAAATTAGGATAGCTAATACGGAATAGGTATTGGGCGCCCTCCGCGTAAAACGCTTGTGCGGACCACACATAGGTGGAGGTGTCCCATCCTAGAAAGAGGCCGGACCCGTATCTGAAGTATTGAACGATGGAGAAAAGAGCCAACGGGAGAGTAAACAGTCCAATCGAGAAGCCGATCGCCCTTGCCTGATGTAAAGATGTAGACTTACGTGTCGAGATTGTTTCGGACCTCTTTGTTTCTTGAGATGCTATTTCGCGAGAGGTCATCGGGACGAATGAGCCTCACTGCTGGTGTAGGGCATCAGGGAAGATGAGAAAACCCGCAGAATATCCTTTGGACTTGCCAACACTTCCTTCCTCATTACTTCTCTGTCAGACACTCGCCTAATCCTCGGTGAGGAACGTCTCTCTCTCCACAACTTAGGAAGGCTCACGATGAAGTCGTTCATCGCTCGCGCGGTAGAAAGCGCATGTTCTTGTCTCCCAAGAATCGCGAGTGCGATCATCCCAACCAAGCGAGTGGCAAAAGAGGTTGGAAGAAAAAGAATGAGGCTGGAGAACTCGTAGTTTCGTGCGGCACTGAGCAATGAATTCCTATCGACATAGTAACGGAGCCTAGCCTCGTGAGCTCTTCTCTGAGTGATCATGTGGCGAAGAACCGAATTTCGAGAGCAGACAACTCGGAATCCGGCAATCCGGGCCCTCCAAGAAAGATCCGTCTCGTCGAAATACATGAACAAATCTTCATTGAATCCGCCTATCTCTCGGAACAAGTTCCGCTTGATGGCGAAGGCAGAGCCATTGGGAGAAAAGACTTCGCTCACCTGCCGTTTGAGATCTAATTGCGAAGAACCGAAGCCCACGTCGAACCCATACCCAGTCCACCTTTCAAAGATCTGGCCAATGCTGACGAGCATTGTTCCATCCCAAGACAGAACGGCTCCTCCGCATACACCGATACTCTCGTCACGACTCATCATTGAGACTATCCCTTTCAGGAACTGGCTGGAGAGGGCGACGTCTTGATTCATGAAGAGGAGAATATTTCCTCTCGCGACGCTGGCACCGCGATTGCCTCCAGCACCATAGCCTCGGTTCTGCCTTACCGCAATAATACGCGCCGTGGGTAGGGAGCGACTCACACGGTCGAGTGTGTCATCAGTTGATGCGTTGTCAACAACGATGATTTCCAGCTTCGGCCATTCAAGGTTCTTTAGGCTTCTAAGAGATCCTTCTATAACGGCACTTCCGTTGTGAGTAACCAAGATTATGGAGACTAGCGCGAGCTCGTCATCCAAGCTTACTTCACGTACAACATTGAGTGTGACTACAAGGCTCTTCGCGGTGTTTCTTAATGGTGTGCAATCGCTGTTGTCTTGAACCCATTGTGCGAAATCATCGTCTGGTAATACTGCATCGTTTCTGACGCGACTGTGTTCCATGTACGTGATAGGCCGGCCTCTCGTGCTGATTGTGAGAGGGACGCGTGCAGCTTCTCTTCTGTGAGCAGACTCTCCATTGCTTTCGCAAGAGGTTCTGGTTTGCCTGGAGTAACCATCAAGCCAAATTGTCGCGGAGACAATTCTTCTCTGAAATACTCGTTGTCGGAAACTATGACAGGGACTCCATGGCCTATGGCCCAAGAAAGTACTCCGCTCGCAGAGACGTTGTACGAGTAAGGGAGGATCACGAACCGTGCTTGTTCAAACAATTTGTGGGCAAGTGTGTTGTCGACCGCGCCCAGAAAGTGAATCTTTTGACCCAGCCCGAGTCGAAGGGCTCGGTCTCTGAGTTTTGACTCGTATCCTGGGTAGTATGGAGGGCTAGACCCTGCCAGCAAGAGTTCGCAGTCAGGTCGTCTCCTCGTTAAGAGCGCGAAGGCCCTGAGGAGGTTCTCAATTCCTTTTCTAGGCGAGATGACACCGAAGTAGAGAATAGGATTTTGGATGCTGCCGGAAGATTGTTCTTTCGGTGAAGCACGGTCCCAAGGGTCAACTCCATGGGGAACGACCACAATTTTCGACGGACGCACATGATACTGTTCGATAAGTCTCCTTTTGAAAACCCGAGCATGTACAAGTATTCCGTTAGCAAACGATCCAACGAGCTTGTACGAGAGCAATAAGAATGCCTCTAGCAGAACTGTGGGGAATCCCTTCGCATTCGGTGATGTATCTCTTACCTGGGACAGCTGACCACTCGTGGAGGGTAGAACGGAATGCAGTGTCACTAGAGTCCTCAAGCGGGCCACGCGTAGGAGAATCAGAAGTATCGGCAGCCCTATAGATGCGTAGATTGGACCATACGAGTGGATACCGTAGAATTCGAACTGAACATGCACTAGGTCAGGCTTGTCCCTGACTGCTCTTTTCAAGACTTGGAAAGGAAACATGTTCTGACTCCAAACTCTAACTGCTTCGGGTCCGAGTCCCACCATTATCTTGGGCGATTTTGATGATATGGCTGATAGCGGGCCATATAGGACGCACCGGGCCCCTAACTGGCTGTACCCTTCAATGAGCTTCTTGGAATAGAGCGAAGCGTCATCGACCATCGCAACGAGAAGGCGGTTCATCATGGGATCATCAATTTCCGATGTCCGGTCCGCTAGACAACTCCTCTCTGAAGGCAAGTAGGTTGGACCCGAATCCGTATGTTAGATGCTTGTGACTCCCGAACTGCTCTTTCAGGCCACGACTCCTCTAAGGGTCCGTGAACCATCCAATATCGATCATAATCTCTGTCGCGTCGATAAACCATGGCTGCCTCGCTATACAACTAGTTTTCCCCAAAAAAGCATCAATGCAAGTGCACTCCGGGTGTATGGAACTGTCGATCTAGAGAGGTCTTGGCACTGCAGACTTGCATCGGTTGCTGTGGGTCGTGTCAGACGAACGGCTATAATTCCTTTGTTTCCAAAACAAGACCATTCTGGGAATTAGAATGGGTCGAAAGTCGATACGTGCTAGCGATTCAAGGCTGTTGAGCCGAAAGGCCTCTTCTAGGCAAATCCTCGAGGGTTGTGGAAAATCCAATCGGTTATCTAGTAGGTGAAGCAGTTTTGCCTTGATGTCGGGACTATCGACTGGGCAAGTTTCAGCTCAGAAGTGTGGCGATCGCGCATGTAGCTGCAGAGACCTCCGTTGAGAATCCAGTCAGGCATCCACTTTCAACCGTCAGGTCAAACATCGTTACATGTCATGCACTGGAGCCTGCTCGAAGAATAGACTGTGAGCGTTTCGTGTTCGCATCAACTGCAGCGGCATACGGCGACCGAAGAGGACGTTGCAGGGAAACCGACCAACCCGCACCCGCTTCTCCATACGCCGTTTCGAAGCTCGCATCCGAGCACTATTGCAAGATCTATTACAAGCTCTACGGAATCCCCACGGCAATTCTACGATACTTCAACGTAGATGGTCCTGCCAGTCGAGCAACTATGCAGGAGCCATCACTCGTTTTATTCGCCTAGGCTTGGAGGGAATGCCACCGATAATATTCGACGACGGAGAACAAACACGTGATTTTGTCTTCGTTGGCGATGCTGTAAGAGCGACAGTGGCTTCGTTAAGGAAACCGCTTCCCGGCGGGACGATTCTCAACGTAGGAACGGGGAAACCAACGAGCATCAAGTTGCTCGCTGAGAAAGTCCTTGGAAACCTAAAGCTCTACCATGTTCACCCCACATACGCCCCCGGGAGGCTTGGAGATGTCAGAAACAGCGAAGCTGATACCGCTCTTTCGCATAAGATGATCGACTTCCGACCAAAATGCAAGCTTGACGAAGGTCTTCGCGCGACAATCAACTGGTTGAAGAGGCTCCAAGGCCAAAATGTTAGAAAGCGCAGGCATCCCGAGACGCTATCGTGTGATGCTATAGGTGAAGGAGTTCTGTCTAGATGTAGTTAGCACAATTGTGTACGTTTGGCTCGGCTGGTAGGTGAAGGAGCTTCCTGAGAGGCTGCAATAGCCGCATAGGGGGCCGTAAGCACGTTGATCGCCCCTCCGTCGTTTTGACCGATGAACGATGCTAGGTAGCAACCCATGGGTATTGGGAAACCAAAACAGCCGGTCACGCGGTCACCTGCCGAATCGGTCACGGTGTAAGATGTGATCTCGATCGCGGCAGGTCCGCCGTTTCTAAGAATAAGAGTGGCATTGGTGTCGGAGCTATACGAATAGCCGTCGAGAGTTAGAGAAGGCTCAGGGGCAACGGTTACTCCAACTCGGACTTGTTCTTGCCAAGTCCAACCTTCGTAGGCCGTGATGGTCGTGAAGGTGTAGTTTCCTGTAGGGACAAAATCTCCAACCGCGATAGTAAGGATGACACTCGAAATCGATCGCCCGTTAAGTATCACACTACTCGTGCTAAGAGTGCTGTTAATGAAGCACCTCCCGAAGTAGGGACATGGTCCGTTTGGATAGATCATGTGAGGCGTTTCTGTGAGAGTCAAGTTCCCAGCGAACTGGTTGAGACTGGAATAGGTGATTTGAGATTCGACTGACGAGCCTTGCAACGGTCGGAGAGTTGTCTGGCTGACCTGCACGCTCACGTCTTGGGAGTGAACGGTGATGCTTGCTGAGTGAACCAGAGACCCGCTCGTAGCCACGACGGTAACGCTGTAATCTCCCAGGGAAGTAGCCCCGACCCTTATCGTTGTAGTCGCGTTTAAGCCGAACAAGGCTGCATCAGATCCGAGAAGAACTGTGCTAGTTGCTGCATTGCCCCGAACACCATTGGGAAAAAGTTGCTGAAATGGATACAGTGCCAGAAAAACCGTTTAGACTCTTGACAGTTACCAAGGACCCGCTCGAATTAGCGTCTTCAAAGGAGGAACTAGTCGACACTGGCTCTGGTCGAACATATAGAGAGGCCGGGTCGAGAGAGAGCTGGAAGTCTGCAGGGGAGAGGAGCTTCGGAAGATAGAAGGCTACCGAGGCGACAGCACCCGCAACCAGCAGGCCAACCATGAACAACCATAGCGGAACCGGTCTTCTTAGGTTCAAAGTCTCTGTCGAACCAGTCTTCATTCATCCTGTTTGGATGCGACTATTCAAGTTAGCTAGGAATCCAGGAACCTGTTGTCTAGGGTGGTCCCGCTCCACATTGCAGCCTAAAGTTCCGAAAAGCTCGAAATGATATAATCGAGCTTGTAGCGAAGACGATTAGTAATTGCTTGGTAAAGGTCTCTTGGCAATCATGAAACTCAGTGCAGTAATCATGTTATACAATGAGCAGGAGGTCATCGACGAGTTCTCTGAGAGGCTCCTCAAATCCCTGCGAGCGCTTCCCTTGGATTATGAGGTCATCTTTGTCATCGAAGGGACGGACGGGACCTTGGAGAAGGTCAAGAATCTCTCCAACGTGGACCCGAGAATCAAGATCGATTACACGGAGAAGAGGCTTGGACTGGGGAAGGCGATGAAGAAGGGCCTAGGGCTCGTCGATCCTGGATCCAACTACGTGTTGACGATAGACTCTGACTTGAATCATGACCCGGAGGAGATTATCCGACTGCTCGAGGCGTCAAAGGAGGCTGACGTGGTGGTTGGATGCAGGTCGAAGAGCCGCGGCCTTGTCAAGGAGCTTCCATGGTTCAAGAGGACGATCAGCGCGACGACAAACTGGGTCTTGAGAAACGCGTTCGACCTGCAGTCCAGCGATGTCACGTCAGGCTTCAGGATCTACTCCACGAAGGCGGTCGAGAGTATCAGAGACGACCTAGTGTCGAAGAACTTTGAGGTGACAGCGGAACTCCTGATAAGGGCGAAGAGGAAGGGGTTCTCCATAGCAGAAGTCCCGATCAGATTCACGCGCAGACCAAGGGGAACGAGCAAGCTAAGCTTTGTGAAGAGCGGCGTCGGATACGTCCAGCTCCTATTTCGCCTAGGGATATAGGAGAAAGAGCTGCCCTATTGGACTCCAGCCAACTCTCATCATGTCGCCATGAAGAATCGGCTATCTCGACCAGCTATCAGGAGTGTGAGTAAGGTCCCGAGCCAAGTCACCAAGGTTGGAGTGCACTCTTGGGCTGTCCTCGGCGGCGGAGAGGATGTTCTCCACTCGTACGGCGCCAACCAGGGCTTCATAGTAGGCAGAAGGGCGAGTCTCGTTGTTGACACAGGGTTTCATGACAGCGTCGCAGCCTCGATCCTTCCGAGGGTCAATTCGAAGACGCGCAGAATATTCGTTCTGAACACTCACTACCATTCGGACCATGTCTTCGGAAACAGCGTCTTCGCCGATTCCAAAGCGGTGATAATCGCGAATCAGAATTGCAGTCGCAGCATGAAAGCCAAGTCTGAGAAACTGCTTGACGGATATCGTAAGAGAGACCCAAAGCTCTCGAGGATGCTTCGAGGCGTAAAGATCGCCTATCCTGATATCACGTTTGCGCGCGAAATCGGGACGCAATTGGATGATCTGCTGGAGGCTGCGATCATCCATCCCGAGGCGAGGGCCCACACTGATGGCGACTCGATCGTATTCGTGCCTCGAGACAGGGTTCTGTTTGCGGGAGATATTCTCTGGGTGGGTTATCATCCGAACCTGGAGGATGCAGACCTCCAGGGTCAGATTGAGGCTGAAGCCTCGTCGAATCGTCCCTGGCCATGGGCCGGTCTGCGGACCAAGAGAGGTCGAGCGTCTCATCAGATACCTGGAAGAGCTGGATAGGAATATTCGTTCCGGCATACGGAAGGGTCTCCTGGGCGACGAGTTCGTTCGTCATGTTATTCCGAGATGGTCTTGGGATTGGAAGATGCAATGGCTGATGGAGTCCTACATTAACAATCTTGCCAGGAAGAATTGATCCTGTTAGCGTGCCTGTCCGCTGGGCTCTTCTCTCTTCAAGACAGGCAATGATCCTGACGCTGTGTCGGTGGGAGTCGTCTTTCTGATCATGTTGATCAGATGCTGCTCGACGTGTGGAGCAAGTACGCTATCAGGCTCGTGGCTCTCCAAGTCCGGACCCTCCGCCACCGCTATGTGGGCTAGCTCCTTCCGGGTCTGTCGCAGCTTCAGGAACAATCCCGCAGCGACAGCCGAGAATATGCCGACACTGCTCGCGGCCAGAAGCGCGAAACCGCTGCCCTGGAGACTCGAATTGACGTAGGCTTGGAAGTAATAGTTGTTCGAGTACTCCTCAAGGCTCCAGAAGATGAAATAGAAGATTACGATGGTCTGGACGAAAATCAACAGCTTCGCATAGCCGGGAACATGTCTAGTCGGAGACCCAACTTCGCTCGTCGTCGCATTTCACCGTGAGTAAGTAAGATCCTTGCTCCTATCCGCAAAATCTAGGTATCAGTTCGATAAGGGCAAATTGTGCCCATAGAGGTAGATAGCGAGTATCCGGGAACGATCCATCCGAAGAAGTATATTTCGAATGATGCCCTAGCTCATTGATTGTCTTCAGCGGTTCACACGGGGATTCGTATCCTTGAACCAAGATGACGCATCTGGGGTAGCTTACTCATTCTCTTCCCTGATTAGAACCGGAACCGCCATCTACGCTGGCTCCTCTCCTCGGCTTAGAGTGGTAATACCAGAGTAGACCCTGCAAGACACCGAGAGCTAGTAAGGCGCTGAGTAGGATGTGGCCGATGCTTATGATCGTGAGAGTCTTTCTTAAGAGGGCGAATGCCACCAGGGGAATGTTCTTGTCGCCAGCAAACAGTATCGTCAGCGTATCGATCGCCACCAGGGGGATTCCGAGGAGGAGGCTCTCGCGCGACGGCTTGAGCAGTAGTCTATAGTCCCCGTTTTGAAGCGCGTAGAGCATTACGAGTCCGAACGCGCCCATCTCGAGCAGAGTATCGGCTAGGCTGGGAATTCCCAGGTTCAATCCGACAGTCCAGTCCGGATATACCGGGTAGAGTATGGGGATCGTCCCGACAAGGTAGTCTCCAACTAGGTGGGACATTATCCCGATGGAGAAGGCCAGGCCGAAACGGCCCAGGAAGTAGGTCAAGACGACGACGGTCGGGATGATTACGAGGAGGGAGTGGGTGTACGTGTGATGCGCCAAGCCGAGGGGCTGGAAGTAGATGTCAAAGTCGGGAAGGACCCCGGCGATGAGGGCGAGGTAGGCTGGCATGCTGACACGGAGCCCTCGGGCAGAGGATTTCGAGAAGAGGTAGCTCCAGCACGCATGCCCGAGCAGAAACATTCTCGACCATCAGGCTCCGCGAGTCTTCCGCTCGCTGACAGAGGCCCTTACTAATGATTGATGCTGATCGTCGGTAGAGCGCAAGCGCCCAGACGATTGTCCAGAAATACTTCGACTTTTGACGCCTAAAGGTCCACTCTAGGGGTCTGGCCATGACGATTACTGATTTCATCAACTTCGTAGTCAACATCTTCGCCCAGCTAGGCTATCCCGGAATCTTCGTCTTGATGGTGATGGAGAGTGCTACTCTTCCAGTGCCGAGCGAGATTGTCCTGCCGCTCGGAGGATATCTCGTGTATCAGCGCAGACTCGAGTTCTGGTCAGTCGTGGCAGTCGCGACGCTCGGCAGCCTCATCGGCACAATGGTC
>Ga0209469_1000775_pt1 | contig 18938 bp, 11 predicted proteins | sample GraSoiAngelo_123_FD_185880 | JGI IMG/M metagenome (GOLD analysis project Ga0209469, IMG submission 185880) | Grasslands soil microbial communities from the Angelo Coastal Reserve, California, USA - 14_0927_02_40cm (SPAdes) (version 2) | ecosystem: Environmental > Terrestrial > Soil > Grasslands ... | reverse complement strand
GGTGTACAGCGCCGCGGAGATCGACCGCGTCACTCAGGTCGCGTTCGAGGCGGCACGGGGACGCCGGCGGCTCGTCACATCCGTGGACAAGGCGAACGTGCTCGAGGTGTCGCAGCTGTGGCGCGACACGGTCACGGCCGTGGGCCGCGAGTACCCCGATGTCCGACTGGAGCACCTGTACGTGGACTATGCGGCGATGCGCCTCGTCAGTAATCCTGCTGCCTTCGACGTGCTGCTGACCGAGAACATGTTCGGCGACATCCTGAGCGACGAGGCGGCGGTGCTGGTGGGCTCGCTCGGCCTCTTGCCGTCGGCGTCACTCGGCGCGGGGGCGGGGTTGTTCGAGCCGATCCACGGCTCGGCACCCGACATCGCGGGGAGGGGAGTCGCCAACCCGATCGGCGCGATCGCGTCAGTCGCGATGCTGCTGCGCTACGGGCTCCGGCTGCCGGAGGCGGCGGACGCGGTGGAGCAGGCGATCGGCACGGTGCTCGCTGCCGGAGCGAGGACGCGGGACATTGCGGCAGCCGGTGAGCCGGTCATGGGGACGCGAGAGATGGGAGAACGGATCGCCAACCTAGTGCGGAGTGCGGAGTGCGGAGTGCGGAGTGAAGACACGCCCGTAAACTCCGCACTCCCCACTCCGCACTCCGCACTCGAATGACCCTCCGCAGCAGCCTGATCACGCAGGGCACCCAACGCTCCCCCAACCGCGCCATGCTGCGGGCCGTCGGGTTCGGCGACGGCGATTTCACGAAGCCGATCGTGGGCGTCGCCAACGCGTACAGCACGCTGACCCCGTGCAACTTGGGGCTCGACGTGCTGGCGCGGCGCGCCGAGGCCACGCTGCGGACGCTCGGCGTGATGCCGCAGCTGTTCGGGACGATCACCGTGAGCGACGGGATCTCGATGGGGACCGAGGGGATGAAGTACTCGCTCGTGTCCCGCGAGGTGATCGCCGACTCGGTCGAGACCGTGTGCGGCGCCCAATGCATGGACGGCGTGCTCGCGGTCGGCGGGTGCGACAAGAACATGCCCGGCGCGATGATCGCCATCGCGCGCCTGAACATCCCGGCGGTGTTCGTGTACGGCGGCACGATCAAGCCCGGCCACTACGCGGGCCGCGACCTGACGGTCGTGAGCGCGTTCGAAGCGGTCGGCGAATTCAGCGCCGGCAAGATCGACGCCGCCGAGCTGCTCCAAGTCGAGCGACACGCCTGCCCGGGTGCCGGCTCGTGCGGCGGGATGTTCACGGCGAACACTATGTCCTCGGTGATCGAGGCGATGGGGATGAGCCTGCCGTACTCCTCCACCATGGCGGCCGAGGATGCCGAGAAGGCCGAGAGCGCCGCGCAGTCGGCTGCGGCGCTGGTGGAAGCGATCCGCCGAGACCTGCGGCCGCGCCAGATCATGACGCGCCAGGCGTTCGAGAACGCCATCGCCGTCACGATGGCGATCGGCGGCTCGACCAATGCCGTGCTGCATCTCCTCGCCATCGCCCGCCCGGCCGGTGTGCCGCTCGTGCTCGATGACTTCGAGACGATCCGCGCGCGGGTTCCCGTGCTGTGCGATCTCAAACCCTCGGGCCGGTTCGTCGCCACCGATCTGCACCGGGCCGGCGGGATCCCCCAGGTAATGAAGATTCTCCTGACCCACGGCGTGCTGCACGGTGACGCCCTCTCGGTCACCGGTCGGACGGTCGCCGAGGTGCTGAGGGACGTTCCCGACTCGCCGCGGCGCGATCAGGAGGTGATCCGGCCGTGGGAGCGTCCGCTCTATCCCAAGGGACACCTCACGATCCTGCGCGGCAACCTCGCTCCGGAAGGGGGTGTCGCCAAGATCAGCGGCGTGAAGGCGCTCAAGATGACGGGCCCGGCGCGCGTATTCGACTCCGAGGAGGCGTGCCTCGATGCGATTCTCAAGGGACGGGTCAAGCGCGGCGACGTGATCGTGATTCGCTACGAGGGGCCGAAGGGTGGCCCCGGGATGCGCGAGATGCTCTCTCCCACCTCGGCGCTCATCGGGGCGGGGCTGGGAGACGCGGTGGGGCTCATCACCGACGGGCGATTCTCCGGCGGCACGTACGGCTTGGTGGTCGGCCACGTCTCGCCCGAGGCGGCGGTCGGCGGACCGATCGCGCTGGTGCAGGAGGGCGATCGTATCACGACGACGCCGAGCGGCGGCGGCTCGATCTCGACGTGCCGGAGGCGGAGCTGGCCCGGCGGCGGGCGAGCTGGACGGCGCGCGCGCCGGCGTACACATCGGGGGTGTTGGCGAAATACGCCAAGCTGGTCTCGAGCTCGAGCCTCGGGGCTGTGACCGACGGCTGAACTTGACCAATTTGGTCAAATGCGGTATCCTTCCTACATGCGTCGTCACAAGAAAGCCGCTTCGGTGCGCGAGCCCGTGAGCCTATACGAGGCGAAGACCCATCTCTCCGAGCTGGTCGAGCAGGCCGCCCAGGGGCGGGAGATCGTCATCGCCAAGTCCGGCAAGCCCAAGGCCCGCCTGGTTCCGCTCGCGCCCAAAGACACGCGTCACCTGCGCAAGCCCGGCAGAGGGAAGGGCAGGGGCTGGATCGCCGACGATTTTGACGCGCCGCTACCGCCCGAGGTCTTGCGGTTGTTTACCGGCGAATCCGAGTGAGGCTGCTGCTCGACACCAACGCGCTGGTTCGGTGGCACCTCGATAAGCTTCGGCCCGCCGCGGTTCGTACCGTGCGGCGGGCCGAACTCGTAGCGGTGAGCGCGATCAGCGCCTGGGAGATCGCCATCAAGCGGTCCGTGGGCAAGCTCAAATTCGCGGATCCCGTGGAGCAGGTCGTCACAGAGAACGGGTTCGTCGCCCTCGCGGTGACCGTGCGGCACGGCGATCTGTTGCGTGATCTACCGTTGCATCACGCCGACCCGTTCGACCGGCTGCTCATCGTGCAGGCGCTGGACGAAGGGCTCACGATCCTCACCTCGGATCGGTCGTTCGAGCCCTATCGGGTGCCGGTGGTATGGGCGTGAGGGAGGCGGGTCGTGAGGGGCACCCTTCACGATCGGCGTAACATCCAATACAACAGGCCATTCACGTCCGCCAGCCCGACGCTGAAGTCGGCACGCGGCGCCCCCTGCACCCCCGCGTCGCGGCTCGGAAACACGCGTACCCCGATGCGGAGTTTGTCGGCGAGTAAGTACCAGGTGACGGGGATCGACCACACCGGCTCGGCTCCGATGGGGTTGCCCCGCCAGCGCCCGAACACCTCGACCCCCGCCTCCACACCCGACCACACTGTGCTGGTGCGCTTCCAGTGCAGAGCGGGACCGACTGCCCAGCGGTATCGGTCGACGTCGCTGGCGGGGTCTCCCGTCAGGTGCAGCGGCACCGCATCGAGCGCCAGCGCCCACGGATTGCTGAGGTGCAGCGTCGGCCGGTATCCCAGCTCGAATCCGCGACTCTTCGTATTGACGCTCACATAGTTGGGAAGAAGCGTGGCGAGCCACGCCTTCCCGGCTCGCTGGGGAACGGACGATGTGTTCAGGTCAAGCCCGCGACGATACCGGTAGGCGATGCCCGATTGAAACACGGCCTCACTCAGCGCCGCCACACCAGCCCAATCCTTTTCGCCTGCACGCTTGCGTGCCCGCTCCACCTTCCAGAGCTGGTGCAGCATGAGTCCAAGCTTGCCCGCCAGGAAGCGCTCCGGGTTTTCGACGAACCGCTCGAAGCTCTGGTCCATATCGCAGCGGATCGGCGACTCAAGCCAGTTTTCGGGTGCGCAGGTCTTCCCGCGACTGACCGCCCGGCCGACCGCGCGGCGTAGCGTATCGTTCGCAAGGCGCCGCAACATGGTGCGAAAGCCGTCCCGGCAGAGAACACTGACGATCGGGTCTCCATGGCGGCACTGGGCGTTGTCGAACCGCTCCTCCTCGAGCCGGAAGTGCTCCCGCAGCAGCCCGAGGACCACGCCGTCGCGGGCGCGTGCTCCACCTGGCGTGACGGCTGTGGTATCCCGGACCTGCCACTCTCGCTGATAGAGCGACCGCAGCACGGTGCGCGGGAGCCGGTCGGCGCCCCAATCGAGCGCGTTGGTCTCCACGAGATCGTGCAGGCGGCGCTCGACGCACGGCGAATCGGTTCCGCTCCCCCGGCAGGCTTCGCGCGCGAAGAACGACAGCGCATCGTAGATCCCCAGATAGAAGTCGTACTCACGAAACGGCCTTCCCAGGAATGCGGCGAACGAACCCAGCCGCTCTCCGACCACGAGGAAGCGGCGCTCGGTGGCCTTGATGTTCTCGCGCGCGAACACGGCGGGCGCCCGGGCGAGCAGTCGCCCAAACGCCTGTAGCTCGTACTGCCGCGCGGCCGGTACCGCGCCGGCGAAGAGGTCCAGTAGTGCGGCGATGCCACCCGTCGCCGCTGCTGGTTTCCCCGCTGTGAGTTTGGCCCGGCCGAGCCGGCCGCTCTGGCGGTCGGGATCGATGAAGAGCAACAGGGCGTTGGTATCCGGGGCACGCGGGTTCTTCCAGATCGTCTCATCATAGATCCCCGCCGCGAGGTCGATGGGGTTGTTGTCGAAGATCCCGCCGTCGGAAAAGAGTGCGCTGTCGGGTGACGGGCGGCCGCACCCGGCGCCAGGCTCCGTTGCGCGCTTGAGCCAGACCGGCGCGAAGGCACCGGGAAACGCGGAGGACGCTTCGATCAATGAGAAGACCTCACGGTGATCGATCAACCCATGGCAATCGGGTAAAGGGAGCAGGGCGCCGAGGGCTCCGTTGCTCAGCACGTCGGCGGACGGCGCCTGGAACTCGAGGGTCGCTCCGCGATTGCGCAGCACCACCAGCGCGGCATAACGCTGCGTGCGCGCGTACAGACTCGGGGAAATGGCGACGGACTCGGCGGCGACTCGCGTGATCGTCGCCCCGACCGGAATGGCGCAACCCTGCGGCGAGGAGGACGCGGGCACGTCGTCCATCGCGGCCCTGACGGTGTCGAACAGCACGCGGTCGAAATAGCGCCGACTGAAGAGCGCCTTGGTGGTGTCGCTCTGGTCGTAGCGCTCGAGCGGAAACAGCTGATCGATCCCGGTGCGCACCCAGACCTTCCACAGGAGACTCTGCTCCGGGGCGGTTGGGGCGCTGGTGCGGCACCATTCGATGGCGGCGAGGAATCCGTTGATGTTGCCGGCTGAGGCTCCCGTCACCACCCTGAGATCGTAGCGCGGCAGGTTCCAGACTCGGCGGAGTGAATCACGGGCCGTGAGCTTGAACACCTCCAGCAGCCCCCAGTTCAAGCCGGCCTCATACGACCCCAGGCTGACTCCGCCGCTGATCGTGAGGAGGACGGATACCCGTTGTGTGTCGCGCTGCAGTTGTCCCCTGGCAACGCTCGCCCACAAGAGGAGCGCGCAGCTGTACCGCACGGGGCGAAGAGCTCGCACAGGGTCATCTTACCACGACCCCCACTCGTGAGAGTGTTCGTTTCTGGGACGGCCAATCCCACAAGCGACCAAGCGAGCACCTGCCCCTCTCTCGCACCTCGCGTAAGTGCCTGCGAATACTGTGATTCGCTCACGCCCGCGTGGCATACTGCCTGCTAATGGAGGGTGTGGAACTCGAGTCACGTCTCGTTTGATCGGGGGTTCGCCTGGACATTCCCCGTCCACCTGCACCCAAGCACCGCCGCTACGTGCAAGGCGGGATCGCCGCCGGGGCCGTGATCCTCTTAACGGTCTTCCTGACGAGCCTGAAGCCCGCCGCGCCCACCGTGGACCGGGCGACCCTGTACGTCGATTCGGTGCGCCGCGGCGAGATGGTGCGCGAGGTGCGCGGGCCCGGCACGCTGGTGCCCGAGCACATCCGCTTCATCACGGCACTCGCCGCCGGCCGCGTCGATCGGGTGCTCGCTCAACCGGGGCAGCATGTGAAACCTGAAACCGTGTTGCTCGACCTGTCCAACCCCGACGTGCAGATCCAGGCGCTCCAGGCCGAGCAGCAGTTGGCGGCAGCCCGCGCCGAGCTGGTGAGCCAGCACACCAATCTTGAGAATCAGCGACTGACGCAGACGGGTCTCGTCGCGACCACGCGCACCGAGTACTTGAACGCGAAGCGGGAGGCAGAAGTCGCCGAGTCGCTCGGCGCTCACGGCGGCATGTCGCGCAACGAGGCGGCGCTGGCCCGGGACAAGGCGGTGGAGTTCGAGACGCGCTATAGCATCGAGCAACAGCGCCTGGCCTTGATGGCCGAAACGATCGACTCCCAGCTCGCCGTGCAGCGGTCGCAGGTAGACCGGCTGCGCGCTGTCGCGGAGTTCCAGCAGAATGTGCTGCGGTCGCTCCAAGTCCGGGCGGGCGACTCGGGCGTGGTCTCCGACTTGACCCTCCAGCTCGGCCAATACGTGCTTGGCGGGACGATGCTCGCCAAGGTGGTCCAGCCTGGGAAGCTCAAGGCGGTGCTCCAGATCCCCGAGACGCAGGCGAAGGACGTGACGATCGGCCAGAAGGCGGCGATCGACACGCGCAACGGGATCATTCCCGGTCACGTGATCCGGAGCGATCCCAATGCGATCAACGGCACCGTGGCGGTGGACGTGGCGCTCGAGGGCACGGCTCCGGGGGCGCGACCCGACCTGAGTGTGGACGGGACGATCGAGATCGAGCGGCTGGAGCGCGTGCTCTACACCGGCCGGCCGGCCTACGGCCAGCCCAACAGCACGATCGGGATGTTCAAGCTCACCGATGACGGACACTACGCGACGCGCGTGCAGGTGCAGGTGGGGCGCAGCTCGGTCAACACGATCGAGGTGATGCGCGGGCTCAACGTGCGCGATTCGGTGATCCTGTCGGACATGTCGCAATGGGACAACGTGGACCGGGTTCGGATCAAGCGATAGGAGACGCGATGGCCAGCAACGGCTCGCTCATTCAGCTCCAGGGGATCAAGAAGGTCTTCTACACCGACGAGGTCGAGACCCATGCGCTCGCGGACGTGCATCTCGAGATCAAACAGGGCGACTACGTCTCGATCGCGGGGCCGTCGGGGTGTGGGAAGACGACGCTGCTCTCGCTGCTCGGCCTGCTCGACACGCCGACCGAGGGGACCTACCTGCTCGAAGACCGACCGGTTGCGAATCTCTCCGCCGCCGAGCGGGCCAGAATAAGGAACCGGCGCATCGGATTCATTTTCCAGGCGTTCAACCTGATCGGCGACCTGACCGTGTACGAGAACGTCGAGCTGCCGCTCACCTACCGCGGCATGGGCGGCGCCGAGCGCAAGCAGCGGTCGCAGGCGGCGCTCGAGCGGGTGGGGATGTCGCACCGCTCGAAGCACTATCCGGCGCAGCTCTCGGGGGGACAGCAGCAGCGCGTCGCGGTCGCCCGTGCCGTCGTGGGTGATCCCGCGATCCTGCTCGCCGACGAGCCGACGGGAAACCTGGACTCGACCAACGGCGAGGCGGTGATGGAGCTGTTGCGGGAGCTGCACCGCGGCGGGGCGACGGTATGCATGGTCACGCACGATCCACGCTACGCGCAGCATGCGGACCGTACGGTGCAGCTGTTCGACGGGCGGGTGGTGGAAGAGCAGGGGTCGGGGGTCGGGGGTCAGGGAAGGACGACACCGACTCGAGCGCTCTAACCCCCGACCCCTGGTCCCTGAGCCATGCTCCACGACCTCCGCTACGGCATGCGGATCCTTCGAAAGAACCCGACCTTCGCGCTCGTGGCGATCCTGGCCCTGGCGCTCGGCACCGGCGCCAACGCGGCGATTTTCCAGCTCGTCAACGCGCTCCGTCTCCGCTCGCTTCCCGTCGAGCAGCCCAATGAGCTCCTGTCGATTGGGATCGACCAGCACGGCAAGGGGCGGGTGGGCAGGGGGTATCCGGGCCGGTCGATTTTCACCGAGCCGCTGTGGCAAGAGATCCGCTCGCAGCAGCAGGCCTTCGCGTCGCTGTTCGCCTGGGGCAACGGCAGATGGGATCTGTCCGCCGAAGGAGAGGCGGTTCCTGCGTTTGGGTTCTACGTCAGCGGAGGTTTCTTCGATGCCCTTGGGGTGCACGCTCGCCTCGGTCGCCTGTTGACGGAGCTAGACGATCAAAAGGGATGCGGCTCGCCCGGCGTGGTGCTGTCGCATGGGTTCTGGCAGGCCCGGCTCGGAGGGCACCCGGCTGTGATCGGGCAGACGATCATGCTGGACCGACGACCGTTCCAGGTGATCGGGGTCACGCCGGCGGGCTTCTTCGGTGTGGAGGTCGGCCGCACGTTCGACGTGGCACTCCCGCTCTGCGCCGAGGCGCTGCTGCGCGGCGAACAGGCAGGAACCGGCCGGCGTGCTGTCTGGTGGCTCGACATCATGGGACGTCTGAAGCCGGGCTGGACGGTGGAGCGAGCCCAGGCACAGGTCGCTGCCATTTCACCCGGCGTGTTCCAGGCAACGGTGGCGCCGACCTACAGCGCCGACTGGGCAAAGAACTACACGTCGTTCACGCTCACGGCGAGACCTGCCGGTACCGGCGTGTCGAACCTGCGGAGCGCGTATGCGACTCAGCTGTGGGCGCTGCTGGGCGCCACGGGGCTCGTACTGCTACTCACCTGCCTCAATCTCGCGAACCTGATGCTGGCGCGCTCCACCGTCCGCGGCCAGGAGGTCGCCGTGCGTCTGGCGATTGGCGCGTCGCGGCGTCGCGTGGTCCGTCAGATGTTGTCCGAGAGTGTGCTGCTCGCTGGATTGGGCGCCGTGGGCGGGCTGCTGCTCGCCCGCTGGATCAGCCAGACGCTGGTGCTGTTCCTCAACGCGCGCGGCAACAGAATCTTCCTAGACCTGACGCCAGACTGGCGCGTGTTTGCGTTCCTCGCCACCGTCACGTTCTTCACGTGCGTGCTGTTCGGCCTCAGCCCGGCGCTCAAGGCCACTCGCCGTGATGTGGCGAATGCCATGCAGCCCGGCGGCCGATCGTCGACCGAAGGACACGAGGCGCTCGCGCTGCGGCGCGGGCTGGTGGTCGTGCAGGTCGCGCTCTCGATGGTGATCGTGGTCGGCGCGCTGCTCTTCGGGCGCACCTTGAAAAACCTCGCCGCGGTCGACCTGGGCTTCGATCCCGACGTAGTGGTGGTGGCGGTCGACCTGAGCCGAACCGCGGTGCGGCCCGAGGCGCGGAGGCAGACCTTCGCCGCCATCGTCACGCGCCTCCAGCAGGTCCCCGGCGTTCGCCACGCCGCTGAGGCATTGATCGTGCCGCTCGACGGCAGTGATTGGAACGGACGCATCGTCACGGGCGGTGCGGTGCAGGACGGCGACGCGCACTTCGACGAAGTCGGCGGCAACTACTTTCGTGTGATGGGGACGCCGCTCCTCGCGGGACCGACGCGGCGAAGTCGGCCATCGTGAACGAGACGTTCGCACGACGGTATTTCCAGAACGCCGATCCAATCGGGAAGACATTCCAGATGGAGCTGCCGCCCGGCAGCCCGCAGCCCACCTACCATATCGTCGGACTGGTCCGGGATGCGAAATTCCTCGAGGTACGGGAGGAGCGCACCTCCGCGGCACTCAGGTTCTCGGCCAACGAATCGAGCGCGACGTTTCTGCCGATCGCCTACCTCGCCGTATCGCAGGACAGCGCGCCGCCTCCGGATCTTCGCATCGTGCTCCGCTCCGCCGTGCCCCCGGCGTCCCTCACCCATGCGTTGACGCGCGCCATCACCGAGGTCGCGCCCGCCTCCGCTGTCTCGTACGACGCTGTGTCGAACTACATCGACAGGTTGCTCGTCACGGAGCGCTTGATGGCCTGGCTGTCCGGATGCTTCGGTGTCCTGGCCATGCTGATCGCGGCGATCGGGCTGTACGGCGTGATGTCATACCTCGTGACGCGCCGCCGGATCGAGATCGGCGTTCGCATGGCGCTCGGCGCGGAGCCGCGCACCATCATCCGCATGATGTTCGCGGAATGCGGCGTGCTGTTGGCCAGCGGCATCGCCGTCGGCGCGGGGCTCGCCGGCGTGACGCTGCGGTATGCGGCCGCGCTGCTGTACGGTTTGACTCCCTTGGATGCGTCATCCTTCGCGCTCGCTATCGGCGGGCTGGGCTTGGCGAGCGTGTTCGCAACATGGCTCCCTGCGCGCCGCGCTTCCAGGCTCGCTCCCACAGTGGCGCTGCGGGAGTAGCATGCTCCAAGACCTGCGCTTCGCGCTCCGCGGTTTCCGCCGTGCTCCGGCCTTCGTTGCAACGGTGGCGCTCACGATCGCGCTCGGCCTGGGCCTGAACACGAGCGTCTTCACGATTTTCGACGCCTACGTCCTGCGGCCGCTCGCGATCCGCGACCCCGGCTCCCTCTTTGAGGTGTTTTTCCAAGACCGCCGCGGCTGGGGCAAGAGCCTGTCCTGGCGGCAGTATCAGGATCTGCGCGCGCTGCCGATCTCGTCGGAGAGCTTCGCGCACAACAGCGCGTTCGCACGCTCCGAGCGCGGTCCCATGCTCGGCAATGTTGTGACGGGCGACGCGTTTCGCGTGCTCGGCGCCGCTCCCGCGCTCGGCCGCACGCTCCTTCCGGAAGACGCGACGCTCCCGCACGGCGAGCCGGTGTTGGTCCTGAGCTACGATGCGTGGCGGGGGAAGTTTGGCGGAGACTCGGGGCTAGTTGGCCGCAAGATCGTCGTGCACGGCATTCCTCTCACCGTGGTGGGCGTGGCGGCGAAGCGGTTCACGGGCATCGGCCGCACCCTGCCGCCGGACTTCTGGGCCCCCGTTACCCTGCTCAGTCGCTTGGAGGGAAGCGACGATCTCTTCGGCGCGAAAGAGCCCGAGGTGCTGCGCGCGGTGCTACGCCTCAAGCCCGGAGTGGACGAGCGGCAGGCCCGCGCCGCGCTCCTGACCTGGGCCGCGAACGCCACCGCGGCCCTGCCCGACTCGCTCCGCTGGACCCACGTCGATCTCGTCTCGGTGGCGAGCGCGCTCGCGCTTACGCCCGAGACGATCGCCATGTTCACGCCGGCGGTGGTCGCGTTCGGGCTCGTCCTGCTCATCGCCTGCGCCAACGTGGCCAACGTGATGCTGGCGCGCGGCATCGCCCGGCAGCGTGAGATCGGGATTCGGCTGGCGCTGGGCGCCGCTCGGGAGCGGCTCGTGCGTCAGCTTCTCACCGAGAGCGCGCTCCTCGCGATCCCGGCGGCGATGCTCGGGTACGGCATCTCCCGTGTGACCATCGATGCCGGTGTGCGCCTCATGTTTGCGAGCGCGCCGGCTGAGTTCACGCCATACCTGCGCGTCATCCCACTCTCCCCCGACGTCCGCGTCTTCGGCTTCCTGCTGCTGGTGGCGCTCGCGTCGGTGCTCGCCTTCGGGTTGGTCCCGGCCCTGCAGGCGACGCGTCCCCAGATCGTGCAGGCTTCGCGCGGCGACGTCGACCGGACCTCCCGGCCGGGCCGCATGCGTACGACTCTCGTCGTGGGCCAGATCGGCATCTGCTGCCTACTGCTGATCGTCACCGGCGTCCTGCTGCGCGGCGCTCGCAAGGCAGATCGCCTCCCGACGGGCATGCGCACGAGCGACGTCGTCGAGCTCGATCTGGACGACCATGCCCGCGCCGCGGCACTGCGGCGACTCCGGTCCGAGCCGATCGTCGCCGACCTCGGTGCGTCCATGAAGGCGCCGCTCGATGGCATGTACCCGTCGCTGGGGGTGCGCGTGTCGGGTGCGCCGCGCATCGCAGTCGCGGGCGTCGATTTCGTGGACGCCGGTTTCTTCCGCGTGCTCGACGTTCCGATTGTGCGCGGCCGCGCGTTCACCGCCGACGAGGAGCGCCAGGCGGCGCCGGTCGCCGTCGTCAGCGAAGCGGCGGCGCTCGCGCTCTGGCCCGGGGGCGATCCCATCGGGCAGTTCGTAGTGCAGAGCGCCGAGCCGCCACGCCAGTCGGCGCTGGCGCGCGTGCGGTCGGCCCGGGTGATCGGCGTTTCGCGGAACGCGGTGAGCGGCTGGATCGGTACGGGCCTCGAGCGGCCGGTGATCTATTACCCGACGCGCGCCGACTCCGCGGGCACGAAGATCCTCGCCCGCGTGAGCGGCGACGCGAGCCAGGCGCGGCAGCGCATCGACCGCGACATTGGCGCCGTCGATCAGAGCGCCGTGATCGAGATTCACACGCTGGAGGACTATCTCGCCGTGCAGCGCTGGCCGTTCAAGATCTTCTCCTGGGCCGCGTCCGCCATCGGCGCGATCGCGCTCCTGCTCACGCTCATCGGCATCTATGGGGTGCTCTCCTACCTGGTGGCGCAGCGGACCAAGGAGATCGGCATCCGCATGGCGCTCGGCGCCACCGTACCTGCCGTGGTGGGCCATGTGGTGCAGCAAGCGTTTCGCTATGCCGCCATCGGGATCGCAGCCGGCAGCGTGCTCGCGCTCGGCGTCTCGAAGCTGTTCGCGTCGGTCCTATTTATCGTCGACACGTTCGATCCAGCGGGATACGCGTTCGGCGCGGCAGTGGTGCTGGCCGCGTGCCTGCTGGCGGCGTGGGCGCCTTCGCGGCGGGCGGCTCGGGTGGATCCGCTGGATGCGCTGAGGCACGAGTAGCGCGATGGACACCCTCCTCCAGGATCTTCGCCATGCGCTGAGGACACTGGCCCGGAGCCCGGGGCTCTCGCTCGCTGCGGTCCTGACGCTGGGGCTCGGTATCGGCGCGAACACGGCGATGTTCGGCGTCGTGGACCGGCTCTTCGTCCGCCCGCCGGCGCACGTGGTCGATCCCGATCGGGTCGTGCGAATCTACGTCACGACCACTACGCCCCCGTTCGGCGCGAACACCATGCCGATCGGGGCGTATCCGCGGTACGCCGACTTCCGAGACCACGCTCGGAGCTTCGTGTCCGTCGCGGCGTACGGCAGCAGGGGGCTCAGTCTGGGCGTAGGGCCGGCGGCTGAGGGCGTCGCCGTCCGTATGGTAACCGCGTCCTTCTTCTCGCTGCTCGGCGCACGCCCCGACCTCGGCCGCTTCTTCAGCACCGACGAGGACAGCCTGGGACACGCCGCGCACGTGGCGGTGCTGAGTCGCGAGTTCTGGACGCGTCGGTACGGCGCCGACCGAGGCGTGCTCGGCCAAAGGCTGCGGCTGGGACGCAGCGTGTACACGATCATTGGGGTGGCGCCGAGAGGGTTTTCGGGGATCGACCTGGAGCAGCCAGATCTTTGGCTGCCCCTGACGGCGGCAGCACCCGAGGTCTACGGGCCGGATGCGCTGACAAACCCCAGGCACTTCTGGCTCCGGGGAGTCGTGGCGCGGCTTCATCCCGGCGTCAACGGCGTGCAGGCGGCGGCTGAAGCAACGGCGATTTATCGCAGCCGCTTCGTCCAGGTCGGCGACTCTACGGGTACGGTGTCTCTTGGGTCTGTTCACGAAGCGCTCGGCCCGGTTGCGGGCAACGACGTGAAGCTCTCGGTGTGGCTCGCCGCGACCTGCACGATCGTGCTGCTCATCGCCTGCGCCAATGTCGCAAACCTCCTGCTCGCTCGCGCAGTACAGCGCAAACGAGAAGTAGCCGTGCGCCGGGCGCTCGGCGCGAGCCGCTGGCGGCTCGTACGACAGCTTCTCTCAGAGAGCGCGGTAGTCGCGGCGCTCGGCGGAGCGGCTGGTTTGATCGTCACCCTCTGGCTCGGACCAGTGCTTTCATCTTCCCTCATTCCAGATAGCACGGCGACGCCGTCGCTCGACGCACGTGTCCTGATCTTCAACTCGGTCGCCGTACTTGCCACCGCACTGCTTGCCGGACTGGCTCCGGCGTATCATGCCAGCGCGCCCGATTTGGGCTCGGCGCTCAAAGCCGGCGAGCGCGAGGGCGTCGTCCAACGATCGAGTGTTCGCACCGGTTTGCTGGTATGTCAGGTCGGTCTCACTGTCGTGCTACTCGCAGGCGCAGGATTGTTCGTGAGCAGCCTTTGGCGGGTGAAGGGCCTGCGCCTGGGATTCGATGCCGACCGGTTGATCGTGGCCGCAGTCGACCTCCGGCCGCTTGGGTACCAGCGCTCCGCCATCAACGCGCTGTACGAACAGATGCGAGACCGCGTGATAGCGCTCCCGGGCGTCCGCGGGGCGAGCCTGGCGGTAAGCGACCCGTTCCGGAACCTCTTCGCGGTCGAGCTCCACGTGCCGGGGATGGACTCGCTGCCGGGCACCCCGAGCGGCGGACCGTACATCGCGGCAGTCACGCCGGACTATTTCCGTACGATGGGCACGTCGTTGCGACGCGGTCGCGGTTTCGGCCCGGGCGATATTGCCGGATCGCAGCGCGTTGCTGTGGTGAACGAGACAATGGCGCGACTCTATTGGCCCGACAGCGATCCTATCGGCAAATGCCTGCGGATCGGTCCTCGCAAAGCCCCGTGTACGGAAGTCGTCGGCGTGGTGGAGGACACTCGACCGGGTCGGGTCACCGAAGGCGGTGTGGTTCAATACTTCATCCCGCTCGCGCAAGCAGACTCGGTCCTGAGGTGGCCTGTTACGGCCCTACTGGTCCGAACCGAAGGCCCGCCCGAGAGGCTCGTAGGTTCGGTGCGCCGCGAAGTCCAGGCGACATCGGCCGAGCTCCCTTATCCGACGATCGACCCCATGCCCGAGCTGTTCGCATGGCAGCTTCGCCCTTGGCGCCTCGGCGCGGTGCTGCTGACCCTGTTTGGGTTGCTCGGTCTGGCGCTCGCCGCGATCGGCCTGTATGGCGTCCTGAGCTACGTGGTGTCCCAGCGCACGCAGGAACTGGGCATCCGAATCTCGCTCGGCGCCGCAAGACGCGACATCCTCGAGCTCGTGATGGGGCAGGCGCTGCGTGTCACGGCGTGGGGCGTCGCGCTCGGCGTAGCCGGAGCGTTAGGCGCAGGACGGGCGATCGCCTCGCTGTTGTACGGCGTCACGCCGCACGATCCGGTGGTGCTCGGCGTCGTGATTGCGATTCTCGCGGTCGTGGCCGCGGTGGCGAGCTATCTCCCCGCCCGGCGCGCGACGCGCGTCGATCCGATGGTGGCGTTGCGATATGAATAGGGGTCAGAGCGTTCGGCAGCTTTCGACCGCGTCGCGCTCTCCTCGGTACGCCCCTGATCCCCGATCCCCGATCCCCGACGACCGATGAACGACCTCCGCTACGCGCTGCGCACGTTCGCCCGCACTCCCGCGCTCATCGCGGCCGCGGTCGTCTGCCTCGCGCTCGGGATCGGCGCCAACGCCACGATCTTCGGCGTGGTCGACACGCTGCTGTTTCGGCCGCCGCCGCATGTGCAGGACCCGGAGCGCGTGGTCCGGCTCTACTTTCGGCGGCACTATCCTGCCTTCGGCACGAATACGTCGAGCATCACCGGCTATCCGCTGTACACGCTGATCCGGCAGTCAGCGCGGTCCTTCGACGCGCTCGCCGCGTTCACCTACTCCCAGAACGCGAGCTTAGGGCGCGGCGTGGACGCGCGCCGCGTCCACCTGGTGCTCGCCTCGGCGAGCTACTTCCCGCTGCTCGGTGTGCGGCCGGCACTGGGGCGCTTCTACTCGGCGGACGAAGACCGTTTGGGCGGCCCCGCGGTCGTCGTGCTGGGTTACGGATTCTGGCGCGCGGCCTTCCAGGGCGACCCCGGCATCCTCGCGCGACAGCTCCAGCTCGGGCGTAGCTCGTACACCGTGGTCGGAGTAGCGCCGGAACGGTTCACGGGCGTGAACCTCGAAAACGTGGACGCCTGGGTGCCGCTCACCGCCTCCACACCCGAGCTGATGGGCCCCGGCTCGCTCAACCGCGGGTCGTACTTCCTCCAGATCATCGGGCGGCTCGGACCCGGCGGCAGGGAGCCCGCGGAGCGCGAGGCTACCCTCGCGTTCCGCGCCGAGGAGGTCTACGCGGGTGTCGATTCCAACGCGGTGGCCCTGCTTGGACCGGTGCAGCATGCGCGCGGCCCTGAGATGTCGCAGAACGCCCGGGTCTCGCTGTGGCTCAGCGCCGTTTCGGTAATCGTACTGCTCGTCGCCTGTGCCAACGTCGCCAATCTCCTGCTTGCGCGCGCGTTGCAGCGCCAACGTGAGATCGCCGTCCGGCTGGCGCTCGGGGCTGCCCGGCTTCGTCTGGCTCGCCAGCTCGTGACCGAGAGCGTGCTGCTCGCGCTCGCCGGAGGAGTCGCTGCCCTGCTCGTGTCACTGTGGGCGGGTCCCGTGATTCGTGCCTTTCTGCTCCCTGATATACCGGCCGTCGCGTCGGCGGTGGATGGCCGCGTGCTGTTGTTCACCGGCGGGGTGGCCCTGCTCACGGGATTCCTCGCCGGCTGCGTGCCGGCGCTCCAAGTCGGCCGAGCGGACCTGACGCCGGCGCTCAAGGCGGGTGCGCGCGAGGGTCGCTATCGCCGGTCGCGGCTGCGCTCGGCGTTGCTCGTGGGTCAAGTGGCGTTGACGGTCACGCTGATCGTGGGCGCGGGGCTGTTCGTGCGGAGCTTACGCAATGTACAGGGTCAGGACTTCGGCTTCGACCCGACGCATACGCTGCTCGCGACGATGGACCTGCGCGCCGCCGGGTACCGCCCTGTCGAGATCAACCAGTTGAACCTGCAGATGCTCGCCCGGCTCCAAGTCCTTCCAGGGGTCGAGGCGGCGGCCGCGACCATCGGGCATCCGTTCGGCTGGGCCACGGGCTGCAGCGTCTCCGTGCCCGGCCGCGACTCCATCCCGCAGCTCAAGGCCGGGGGACCGTACTGCCAGCGCGTGACTCCTGGGTATTTCGCCGCCATGGGCACGCCGGTGCGCGGGCGCGCATTCACTCCGGCCGACCGCGGCGCGCCGGTCGCGATCATCAACGAAACGATGGCTCGGCTGCTCTGGCCGGGCGAGACGGCCATCGGGAAGTGCTTCATGGGCCGCGACAAGCGGTGCGCCGAGATCGTCGGCGTCGTGCCCGATGCGCGCCGGTTCAATGCCGTAGAAGACGCGTCGATGCACTTCTATGTCCCGTTTACCCCCGACTCGAGTGAGTTCATTACCGCGCTCGTGGTGCGCGCCCGCGGCCGGCCGCAAGATTTGGTCGCGCCGGTGCGCGCCGCGATGCAGCAGACGGCTGCGAATTTGCCGTACGCCGCGGTGACTCCGCTCGCCGATCTCGTCGCCCCTTCGATCCGGCCGTGGCGACTCGGGACCACGATGTTCGGGCTGTTCGCGGGACTGGCTCTGGTCCTCGCTGCGGTCGGGTTGTACAGCGTGTTGTCGTACACCGTGGGCCAGCGGAGCCACGAGATCGGGATCCGGATGGCCATGGGCGCGAGACGCGGCAACGTGCTCGGTCTCATGGTGGGGCAGGGCGTCAAGATCGCGGCGCTGGGGGCCGGCATCGGTGCGGTGGTGGCGCTCGCCGGCGGGCGGGTGCTGAGCTCGCTGTTGTACGGCGTGTCGCCGCGGGACCCGCTGGTGCTGCTCGGCGCCGCTCTGATTCCGGTTGTGGTCGCCGCTGTGGCGAGCTACCTGCCGGCGCGACGGGCGGCGAAGGTGGATCCGGTGTTGGCGCTGAGATACGAATAATGAGCACCGTTCTCCAAGACCTGCGCTACGCAATGCGGACGCTGGCTCGGAGTCCAGGTCTAACGCTCGCGGCCGTGCTGACGCTGGGGCTCGGCATCGGGGCGAACACCGCGATGTTCGGCGTGGTGGACCGGCTGTTCTTCCGGCCGCCGGCGCACGTGGCCGATCCGGATCGAGTCGTGCGAATTAACGTGACGACCAGGGAGCGATACGGAACCTTCACTACGGTGATCGGGACCTATCCTCGTTACGCCGACTTCCGCGACCACGCGCGCAGCTTGGCGGCCGTCGCCGCGTATGGGGACGGCAGTTTCAGTCTCGGGCTCGGCCCGCAGGCGGAGCGGATCAAGGGTAAGCTGGTCACGGCGTCCTTCTTCTCCCTCCTCGGCGTCCGCCCGTTGCTGGGGCGCTTCTTCGGCGCCGACGAGGACAGCTTGGGGAATCCCGCCCATGTCGCCGTAATCAGCCGAGAGTTCTGGAAGCGTCGATTCCGCGAGGACCGAGCCGTGCTCGGCAGCACGCTCCAACTGGGACGGAGCGGCTACACCGTGATCGGCGTCGCACCGCAAGACTTTGCCGGCATCGACTTCGACGTGCCGGACGTGTGGGTGCCGCTGACCGCGGCGGCGCCAGAGCTCCACGGTCCCGACGCGCTGACCCAACACAACTTCTGGCTGAGAGGCGTCATCGCTCGGCTCCGCCCCGGCGTCAATCCGGCACAAGTAACTGCCGAAGGCACGGCGATCTACCGCACGCGATTCCAGCAAACCGGTGACTCGACCGGGGTTGTCTCTCTAGGCTCCGTTCACGACACCGCGGGATCTGGGAGAAATAGCGACGTCACGCTCTCGGTTTGGCTCGCCGCGATGTGCGGGCTCGTGCTACTCATCGCCTGCGCCAACGTCGCCAATCTCCTGCTCGCCCGCGCGGTGCGGCGCAAGCGGGAGATCGCGGTCCGGGTGGCGCTCGGCGCCAGCTCCTGGCAGAGAGCGCGGTGCTCACGGTGGTGGGTAGCGGGGCCGCTCTGCTCGTCACACTTTGGGTTGGGCCGGTGCTACGTGCGGCTTTGCTGCCCCAGGCCGCAGCGGGTTCCGTGCTCGACATCCGGGTCCTCCTGTTCACCTCGCTGGTGGTTCTCGGTACAGCGGTGCTCGCCGGCTTGGCTCCGGCGTACGAGGCGAGCGCTCCCGACCTTTCCTCGGCGCTCAAGTCCGGAGAGCGCGAAGGCAGGATCCGGAGATCAGCGGCTCGCACCTGCCTTCTCGTCAGTCAAGTCGCGCTCACAGTGGTGCTGCTGACGGGTGCCGGGCTGTTCGTCACCAGCCTGCATCGAGTGGAGGGCCTTCGTTTGGGATTCGATGCCGACCGTCTCATCGTGGTTTCGGTGGACCTTGAGGCACTCGGCTACAAACGCGCCGCGATCAACGCCCTCTACGGACAGA
>Ga0209469_1000763_pt1 | contig 19098 bp, 24 predicted proteins | sample GraSoiAngelo_123_FD_185880 | JGI IMG/M metagenome (GOLD analysis project Ga0209469, IMG submission 185880) | Grasslands soil microbial communities from the Angelo Coastal Reserve, California, USA - 14_0927_02_40cm (SPAdes) (version 2) | ecosystem: Environmental > Terrestrial > Soil > Grasslands ... | reverse complement strand
ATCGGGAAGTCGGCCCTGACTCTCTCTAGATCGTAGGATACAGCCTTCTCACTTGCATAGAGGGTTGCGTGTCGCTGCATGGGCTGTCCCATGACAGCATGGTTCGAATAGTATTGTGAGAAAATTTTCGTTTTACGCGTGGTGATGCTCTTCGGGGCTACGAGCGCCTGTCGCCTGCTCCTTCCCCTTCGGGACGAAGCTATGCCCGCATCCGCAGGTTAGGTAGCTCTCGGGGAAGTTGAACTTGAAGCCCCCGCCCATCTCCGTCTCGACATAGTCGATTTCTGCGTCGCCGAGAAGGTCTGCGCTCTTTGTGTCAGCGACAATGTTGACCCCGTTCCTGTGCTCTACCACGTCCGTTGGGCTGGACTTGTCGAGTTTGAGACCGAACTGGTAGCCTGCGCAGCCTCCCGCCTTTACGAATACGCGGAGGGCTAGAGACTGGTCGCTTACCTGCTTGAGGTAGTCCTGGACCTTCGTCGCTGCCTTGTCGGTTATGCTAATTGCCATTTCTTCCCTATCCTCTTAGTTACTTTTCCCCTTTTTAACCTTGAAGGTACCCGTTACGCCTCTCCGTGCCCGTTGGGAACGGCTTCCAGAACCTCTTTCTTCACCCAATCGTACCCCCTCGCCTCAAGCACATCAGCAAGCTCGGGTCCCCCAGACTTGACCATTCTCCCATCGAGGAGTATGTGCACATAGTCCGGTTTGATGTACCGGAGGATCCTCTGATAATGAGTGATTATCATGACGCCCATCTCTGGACCTACCAGCTTGTTGACTCCTTCAGCGACAATCTTGACAGAGTCTATGTCCAGACCCGAGTCTGTCTCGTCCAATACAGCTATCTTCGGCTGGATAATCGCCAGTTGTAGTATCTCGCAGCGCTTCTTCTCTCCGCCTGAGAATCCCTCGTTGAGATAGCGGGTTGCGAATGACTCGTCCATATCGAGAAGCTTCAGCTTCTCCTTCAACATCTTCCGAAAGTCGAGGACCGACAACATCTCCTGTCCCAAGTCGCCCTTCTTACCTCCCTGTCTGACCGCGTTGTAGGCTGTCCGGAGGAAGGTGGAGAGAGATACGCCGGGCACCTCGTAGGGGTACTGGAAGGCGAGGAAGAGCCCCTTCCTAGCTCTCACGTCGGGGGCGAGTTTGACGATGCTTTCGTTGTCGAATAGGATGTCTCCCTTTGTGACTATGAACTTGGGGTGTCCCATCACGGTAGAGGCCAGGGTGCTCTTGCCGGACCCGTTTGGACCCATGATCGCGTGGATCTCTCCCTGCTTAACGTGAAAGTCTACGCCCTTGAGGATCTCCTTGCCCTCGATGGTTGCATGAAGATCCTTGATATCCAGCTGGCTCATTCTACGGGTCTTCCTGTATTGCGCGATCTCTGATCGGCGTATAACTTACGTCATATTTAAGGACGCCAAGACCATGCACTTGATAGATCCCCGGATCGCCGGGAAGTCTGTGACTCCCCGACACTCGTTGGGGTTACAGCCTGATTATTCCTTTGCTGGAGCTTAGTTCTATCCAGCCTTCCGGATGGTAGGTAGAATGCCTATACAACTGACACCCACAAAGATCAAGGGAAGCAAGTATCTCCTCATCCCCAAAGATCTCGCTCAGCTCCTAGAAATTGACGACGAGAGCATCCTCAATCTGACCATTGAAGATACCGACAAAGGCCAACGTCTCGTCTACTCTATCCGAGAGAAATCTAACAAGTCAGCGGAAAACTAGTTGCGCAGAGCACCAAGATGAGTACAAATGGGATTGGTGCCGGAGTTCTTCGTGTTGTTGGGGATCGTTATTTTCCTGTGCATGAGCCTCCTGAGCGCCTTCCTCGATGAGGACTTGCCATCACGCTTCCAGTACTTGTTCCAAATAGCGGCCATTGTGGGGCTTGGAGAGCTTCTGATCGGTCAGGGATTCGTCGAGCTGATGCGCTTTCGGCTAAGCTTCGTCTATCTCGCGTTAGCCCTTTTCAGTGTAGTCGGCCTGAACGCATACCTTGCGGTAGTGCGTCGGAGAATGGATATTGCATCGACCTTCTCGGGAACGATAACAGTACCGACGCTTATGATCTCAGGGGTCTTCATCTCCTCCTTTCTGGGAGGCGGGGGAGAAGTAAGTCTCTCTCCAGCTGCGATATTGACTCTGTCAGTCTTGGTCTTCGTTGCCAGCCTCAGCATATTCGGATTCCTGCGTGAAGCTTCCAAGCACATCCGCAACATTCCCGGTGGACAAGGGTCAACGTCAGCCGGCCCAGTGCCTACGCCTCCAGGCACGGCGGAGACAGACCTGTCGTTGCATCTTCCTTCTATGCGAGAAGGAGATTGGGAAAAAATCATTGACGACAGAAGTGGTGAGGAATAGCAGATGAGAAACATTAGTGACATCTTGGATCTTAAGCACAAGAAATCTCTCAGGTTGGGGCTCCTACTGGTCTCAACACTATTCATCATAAGCTCGAGCGCACTCGTCTATGCCAGACTGATCTATGAAAACGCGCTCAACGTGGGCAACACAAGCGGAGTCACAACAGGATCAGGCACGACAGCGCCAGCAGGAGAAAGCTACCCGCCCGCCATGATTGTGGTTATAGCATTCTCAGCAATCGTAATCAGCATCAGCCTATTCGGGTTCCTACGCGAAGCCATCAAGCACAAAGCTTCCGGTGGACGAGAGTTATCGTTGACAAGTCCAGCATCCGTGCCCCGAGGGGAGGGAATCAGCTTGTCATCGCAGCTGTCTCCGAAGCAAGGAGAAGACTGGGAGGAATCTCCGAGGAAAGAAGAGGGTGAGGAATAGGATGTGAAGTGTGAGAAGTGAAGTGTGAAAGAATGTGCGAGAATCAACGTCCGCAATAGTCACAGAAGACAGTACAGGATCGGTCAGCGGGTCTTCTGTTTATGGTAGTACCACGCTAGTTTCCACAAGGTAACATGAACCAGAAGAAGGTTCTCAGTGGCGATTAGGAAGCTAAGGAGTCGAGGGAGGTGAAAGCATAGAATGAAGTTTCTTAGAGTCGAATGGACAAAGAAAAGAGGCAGTATTGCCCTCATGGCGACGGGTCTGGTTGTCTCAGCTTTCATTCTTGGTGGCTACGTAGCTACTGGGAACTGGAATCCGTGGGGCAACAGACACTACTACCAAGTGCTGAACGCGAACTTCCAAGAGTGTTATACTCCTGTTGGTGGCACTCCTCAGTGTCAATCAGCCCACAACGTGATCTTCGACGCTAGTGCGAAGTATGTCGAGCAGGTGGTCGAGAAAGGCACCGGTGGCCTCTGTACTGTAGGTGCGACTTGTAGCTTCAACTTCATTGCCATGACAAGCAATGCCGTAGCTCCTACTGCTGGCATGGCGTCTACGGGCGCAACTAATGGTCAATGTGGTAACGCAGGTTCTCAGGGCGGTACAGAGCTCACGACTAGCGGATTTGCGGCAGCTGCGGGCACTGTAACGGACATCACTGGTAGTACCGGCGCGCAATCTACGGTCGTAAAGACTTTCACTGCTACGGCTATCACCTCGGTCGCTCAGAGTTGCTTGGTCAACGAAAGCACGATCGACACCAACAGAGTCAACCTCGCCGCCCAAACGTTCACCGCCATCACTCTCCAGATAGGTGACACGATCCAGATAACGTGGACCCTAACATGGAACTGGAGCTAAGGCGTGTCACGCACCCCACTGAAGAAGGCTAAGCCCGAAACTCGGATGTTTCAATCTCCGAGTAAATCCCCTCCTATCACAAGTTCTCTATCGCGATTTTCCCTAGACTAAGCCATTGCTTTGTCTTTTGCAGTTCCGAAGACCAAACATCAAGTGTTACAACATGTGTATTCACCGTCAACGCATCGTTCTCAAAGAAGGAAGCTCCCTAACGGTCAATTCGTTTTCCTTGGAGTGGAGTCGAAGCGCGAAAGGTTTCATTGACTGCAATGCTGATCCTTGCAATCGTTGCAGCGGTAAGCATGCCTGTTGGTCACGCAACTAACAACGTTCACACTTTCTTCACGAACGCGACGACTGTGGGAACATGTGGGACACTATGCAAAGGACTGTCTAGTACTTCTGGAACCGGTTCGACTTCGACTGTAGAGACGAGTCTTGCGATTGGTTCAGCTCCGGCTTTGGATGCGAATGCTAATGCTGTGAAGAGCGCTAACTGGGTTTCTGGAACAACTTTCACTGTGGCAGGTCTTTCTACGAATACTGCTACTGATACAATTATTGCAATTATTTCAAACAGTGGATTGGTTATTACTGTTACAGGCCTGTCTACTCCAGGCATAACTTGGGATGGTTCAGCGCGTACTACTCTTGCACCTGTTTCTTGTGCCATGACTGCAACGGAATGGATTGGTCATACGACGGCTACTCTTTCTTCTGTTACGACAACTATTACTCTGAGTTCTACTCCAATAGGGGCTTCCGCGCAAATCGCCGCATTCAGTGGTTCTGAAGACCCAAGCGGAACATTCAATCCTTCTGATAAAGCCGCAGGATTTGCGAGCACCAATTCTCAATGCACTGGTGGTGCTTCTACTCCAACTGGCACAAGCGTTACGACTTTGAATGCGAATGATATGGTAGTTGGATTCGTCGTATCATCAGCCGCTTATACGGCAACTGCTGGAACCGGGTACACGCTTCTGGGGACTGCTACTTCTGCTGCATGTGGAACTGGTCCTGGTTGTAGTCTTGGAATGGAGGACCAGAGTGCTACTGCTACTGCCGCTTTCAACTGTGCTTTTACGGCACCAGTTAACAGATGGATTGTTATCTGTGACGCGCTTCAGTCCGCTCCGAAATATTTCAAAGTTGAGCCTGAGACTTCTGCATCTCTGACCGGAACTCCCTCATCTGCCGCGAACGGTTTCAGTGGAACGGGTTGGGTTTACAACGTTGCTGGTATTCAGAACGGGTTGTTTGACATTCAATCTGGAACATGGCAAATCGATTTAACGGGAGCAGTAGGTTCTACGACTGGAAATCCTGTTGCTCGATACTTCGTTACCGCATGGTCTTGCACTACAAACAGTTGCGCGACTGCAACTCTCCTGTGGAAGAATTGGGACACCGCAACCAACGTAGCAAGTTCGACAACTGCAACACCCAGAACATATACAACCGCGAGTCAGTCACAGATTACTTGGACAAGTGGTAACTTCTTAGCGTTCGAAGTATGGGTTGCGTGGCAATATTCTGGAACTACTACGACTACTACAATGACCGAGACAACAATCAGCACGGCAATGGACTTCATGACTCCTGGATGGGATAACGCTCAGAGTCTCAGTGGATCACTGACTTCAACCTCAGCTTTTGCTAAGATGACTTCTATGTTCAAGTCGCTTAGTGGCTCGCTGAGTTCAGTCTCAAGTTTTGTTGAGAAGACTTCAATTTTCAAGTCTCTCGCCGGCTCGGTGACTATTGCTTCAAGTCTTGCACATCTAGACTCAATCTTCAGGTCTCTTAGTGCTTCATTGCAGACGGCTTCAAGCTTTTCAGAGAAGAATTCCATCTTCAAAACTCTCGCGGCTTCAATCACATTCACAATGGGTAGCATGGTTGCCAATGTGAATTCTGGGCAATTGACTTGTAACTCTAGCCCTCATTCTTGCTCGACATCTCTGACCGCAACTTGGAATACGGCTTCTGGCTTAGCTGAGAAGAGTTCGCTCTCTAGGTCCCTCACTGGTTCGATGTCTCTAGTCTCAACCTTTGCTGAGAAGAGTTCGGTATTCAGGTCTCTGACCGGTTCACTGTCTCTTGTTGCCTCTGAAACTAAGGGTCATGCCAGGGGCTTGAGCGGTTCGCTAGGTTCATCTTCTGGTCTTGCTGAGAAGAGTTCGCTGTTCAGGTCCCTGACTGGTTCATTGTCTTTAGCTTCTAGTTTTGCTGAGAAGGGTTCCATTTTCAGGTCTCTGAGTGGTGCGTGGACCATGGCTCCTGGTTTTGCTGAGAAGGCTTCTCTCTTCAGATCTCTAAGCGGCTCGTTAGGTGTTGCTGCTTCTCAAGTCAAGGGTCTTGCCACTGCTTTGAGTGCTTCACTAGGACTATCCTCAGGCTTTGCTGAGAAGACTTCACTGTTCAGATCCCTGAGCGGCTCTCTGGGTCTTGTCGCGTCTGAGACTAAGAGTCTTGCCAGGGCGCTTACTGGTTCACTCGGTTTGGTCTCAAGCTTTGCGGCGAAGTCTTCGCTCATCAGGTCTCTGACTGGTTCACTGGTTTGGGCTTCAAGTCTTGCCGAGAAGAGCTCGCTGGTCAGGTCTCTCAGCGGCTCACTGACTCTAGGTTCGAGTTTTGGAGAGAGGTCTTCTCTATTCAGGTCCCTCACAGATTCTCTCAGCCTTGCTGGTTCTCAGACAAAGGGTCTTGTAAAGGCTTTGAGCGGTACACTGGGTTCGGCCTCTGGTTTTGCCGAGAAGAGTTCACTCTTCAGGTCCCTAAGTGGTTCGCTGTCCTTGGTCTCAAGTTTTGCCGAGAAGAGTTCACTCTCTCGGTCTCTGACTGCTTCACTGTCTTCAGCTTCCGGTTTTGCTGGGAAGAATTCTTTGTTCAGGTCTCTGACTGGTTCTCTGTCTCTTGTTGCTTCTGAAGCTAAGGGTCTTGCCAAGACTCTGAGTGGTACACTAGGTTCATCCTCGGGTTCTGCCGAGAAGAGTTCGGTATTCAGGTCTCTGACCGGTTTGCTGGGTTTGGCTTCTGGTTTTGCTGAGAAGAGTTCACTGTTCAGGTCTCTGACTGGCTCGCTCTCTTTGGCTTCGGGTTTTGCGGAGAGGACTTCTCTCTTCAGGTCTCTAAGTGGTTCTTGGACTACCGCCTCGAGTTCGGGTGAGAAGAGTTCGTTCTTCAGGTCTCTGGCTGGCTCGCTCTCTGTTGCGGCTTCTGAAATCAAAGGTCTTGCAAGGGCTTTTAGTGCCTCGCTTAATTCAGTCTCGAGCTTTGCCGAGAAGAGTTCCCTAATTCGCTCTCTGACTGGTTCACTGTCTTCAGCCTCTGGTTTTACTGGGAAGAATTCGCTGTTCAGGTCTCTCATAGGTTCACTGTCTTCAGCCTCTGGTTTTGCCGAGAAGAGTTCGCTCTTCAGGTCTCTGAGTGCTTCACTGACTATTTCGAGTTTTGAAGCACAAGTTAGCAACTTAGTCCACATTTTCTATTATGGCTCTACTTCTCAGCCTGGTTGCGCCATCAAGTGTGAACAGCTAGTTACTACTGCCGGAACGGCTGATACTACAACAAGTGTCAAGGTGGGTAGCAGCACTACTTGTTGCTTTGAAGTTGTGCCAGATGTCATCTCGTCCATCGCGACGGCAACGCCCTCTACCAGCACACCAACAGGTCAGGCTTGGGTCTATCCTACTGACCTAGGAGGTATCACGATTCAGAGTGGGCCTTGGCGGTTTGATACTACGATTCAGGCATCAAGGACTGGTACTGCTACTATGCGGTTTCTGGTCTGGTCTTGTCAGACTGCTTCGGAAGGAACTTGTACTCTTCTCTTCGATTTCACAGGAACGGCCAATATAGAATCAACCACTACTGGCCCAATACAATATACTGATGTAACTCCAACGGTAGGCCCGTTTTCGAACGTTCACTATCTAACAGTTGAAGTCTGGCTCAGTCCTACCGGGTCTACAGGTAACGGCGGCGCGACTGACACTATGACAACAGTTTCAAGCGCGAGTGGCGTTATTACTCCTTCTTGGCGTTACAGTCAGAGTCTTACCGCTATGATGAATTTAGCCTCAAATTTTGCTGAGAAGTCTTCCCTGTTCAGATCTCTGTCTGGTTCTCTGTCCCTTGTGGGTTCTCAAGTTGCAGGTAGGGCGTTAATCTTGAGTGCTTCACTGGGTTCATCCTCAAGTGTTGCTGAGAAGAGTTCGCTGTACAGGTCTCTGTCTGGATCTCTATCCCTTGCGGGGTCTCAAGTTGGAGGTAGAGCGTTAATCTTGAGTGCTTCACTGGGTTCATCCTCAAGTGTTGCTGAGAAGAGTTCGCTGTACAGGTCTCTGTCGGATTCTCTGTCTCTGGCTTCTGGTTTTGCCGAGAAGAGCTCGCTGTTCAGGTCTCTGTCTGGATCTCTATCCCTTGCGGGGTCTCAAGTTGGAGGTAGAGCGTTAATCTTGAGTGCTTCACTGGGTTCATCCTCAAGTGTTGCTGAGAAGAGTTCGCTGTACAGGTCTCTGTCGGATTCTCTGTCTTCATCTTCGGGTCTCGCTGAGAAGTCTTCGCTATTTAGGTCGCTGTCGGGTTCCCTGTCACTTACGACTTTTGAGACTAAGGGTCTGGCCAAGGCTCTGTCTGGTTCTCTGTCTTTAGTCTCAAGTCTTGTGGAGAAGAGTTCGCTGTTCAGGTCTCTGTCTGGTTCACTGTCCCTTGCAGCTTCTGGAATTAGAGGTAGGGCGTTAATCTTGAGTGCTTCACTGGGTTCATCTTCGAGTCTTGCTGAGAAATCTTCCCTGTTTAGGTCTCTGTCTGGTTCTCTGTCACTTACGAGTTTTGAGACTAAGGGTCTCGGTAAGGCTCTGTCTGGTTCTCTGTCTCTGTCTTCAGGTTTCGCGGAGAAGAGTTCATTGTTCAGGTCTCTATCAGGTTCTTTGTCCTTTGCTGGTTCTCAGGTTAAGGGTCTTGCCAGGTCTCTAACTGGTTCACTGGGTTCGGTCTCGATTCTTGCCGAGAAGAGCTCGCTCTTCAGATCCCTGTCTGGTTCACTGTCACTTGCGGGTTCTGAGACCAAGGGTCTGGCCAGGTCTATAACTGGTTCACTGGCTTCAATCTCGAGTCTTGCTGAGAAATCTTCCCTCTTCAGATCTCTCTCTGGTTCTCTGTCACTTACGGGTTCTGGAATTAGAGGTAGGTCCTTAATCTTGAGTGCTTCACTGGGTTCAGTCTCGACTCTGGCTGAGAAGATTTCGCTGTTCAGGTCTCTGTCTGGTTCTCTATCGCTTACGGGTTCTGAGACCAAGGGTCTGGCCAGGTCTCTAACTAGTTCTCTGTCTTCAATCTCGAGTCTTGTGGAGAAGAGTTCGCTCTTCAGATCTCTGTCAGGTTCACTGTCTCTTGCAGCTTCTGAAACCAAGGGTCTAGCCAGGGCTCTGACTGCTTCACTGGATTCAGTTTCGAGTCTTACTGAGAAGTCTTCGCTGTTTAGGTCTCTGTCTGGCTCGCTGTCTCTTACGGGTTATCTCGTCAGAGGTCGTGCGTTGAGCTTGACTGGTTCACTGGGTTCAACCTCGACTCTTGGCGAGAAGAGTTCGCTGTACAGGTCTCTATCCGGATCGCTATCTCTTGCTGCTTCTGAGACTAGGGGTCTTGCTAGGTCTCTCTCTGGTTCCCTGGGTTCCGTCTCGGATTTTGCAGAGAGGTCTTCACTGTTTAGGTCTCTATCTGGTTCGCTTGCTTCAGCCGCGAGTATCGCCGAGAGATCTTCGTTCTTCAGATCTCTCACTGGTTCGTTTGTTTCAGCCGCGAATGTTGCTCAGAGGTCCTCGTTCTTCAGATCTTTGATCTGTTCGCTTACTTTAGCGAGTTCTGAGACTAAGGGTCTTGCCAAGGCTTTGAGCGCTTCGCTAGGCTCAACCTCAGGCTTTACGGAGCATGTCTCACTGTTTAGGTCTCTATCTGATTCACTGGGTTTTGTGGCTTCGTTCTTCAGAGGTAGTACCGTGAACCTAAGCGCCTCACTTGGTTCAACCTCAAGCGTTGCGGAGAAGACTTCATTCTTCAGGTCTCTAACTGATTCGCTGGGTCTAGCTGGTTCTGAGACCAAGGGTCTTGCCAAGGCTTTGAGCGCTTCGCTAGATTCAGCCTCAAGCCTAGCTGAGACATCATCGTTCTACAGATCGTTGACTGGTTCGCTATCTTTGGGTTCGGGTCTTGGAGAGAATACTTCGTTCTTTAGGTCTTTGAGTGTTTCATGGACTATGGATTCGATCTATGGGAGGGGTTCACTCTTCACTGAGAACCTTCAGGCGAACTTCAACACTACAACGGTTCTCTCCGGACACTATGACTGTCACGATAACCTGATTGTCAATTGCGGTACTGTTTCTGGGTCCTTCGCGTTTCTAGTTGTTGCTCTTGGTGTTCTAATCTTCGGTATTTACGTAGCCAGACAACGTCGGCAATCTCCTAGTCTTCAGGAAGAGCTGGAGTCTGAGGAGGTTATCGTTGATGAGGAGGGCTGGGAATTAAAAGCTTCCGAGGAGGCAGAACGGAATGAAACGAAGGGTCCCGGTGACGAGCAAGGCTGGGAGAAGAAACCCGGAGGTTAGAAATGAAATGTTCAGTCAAGTTGAGAAAATCGCTCCCCGAGCTTCTTCAGGACCCGTCACGCCCTAGTCAATGATCACTAGCACTCTTACTACGGACAGTCGCATCTCCACAGCTGATCTGTCCATCACGTACGCACTCTCGGAACCTCAACTTCGCCAACTACCGTCTGGCCTTGAAGCGTGGAAATCAAGGAATATTGGTAGCTGTTATAAGCGATGAAGCTCCGAACGCGCCGTCATGGATAAGATGGAGAAGGCTTCCGAAAAGAAGAAAGGCTTCGTCAAAGAGTTCGTTGACTTCCTACAGACGTTCGGCGTCATCGGTCTCGCAATCGGCTTCGTCATAGGAGTAGCCTCGTCTGCCGTCGTAAACTCGCTGGTCAAGGACATCATCAACCCAATAGTTGGTCTGGTCCTTCCGACTGGAAACCTATCGTCACTGAACGCGACCGTTACTTCTCCGGTCTCGGGGAAACCGTCAGTGTTTCTCTACGGCGACTTCATCTCACAGATCATATACTTCATCATAATCGCGCTGGTGGTCTTCGTCATGTACAAGCAGTTGAAGCGATTCGGACTGGCCAAGATGTAATGACGATAGGCCGGTCGTGTGATTGCCTGTCAGGGGTAGGTCCGTATCCCGGTGATGATGAACTGTATCGCTATCGCAGCTATGAAGACCGCCATTACCTGCGCGACAACTGAAGAGCCAGTCTTCCCCAGCAACGAGTGGATCCGAGGCGTCTCTCTCATGACGACCCAGCTCAACAGCATCACGATCACAACTGAGCCCAACGTGACCAGGATGCCATAGGCTCCAAGAGCTATCATCGTCGTCGTGATTGCGCCCGGACCGACCAGGAGGGGGAATGCGATCGGGACGACGCCCACGTCTTCGTGCGACCCCGGCTTGGCGAACCTTTCTCCTCTGAAGAGTATGTCGAGAGCGAGGAGGAGTAGGAGGAGTCCGCCGGCCATCTCGAAGCTCGGCAGGCTGATGCCGAACAGCGCTAGTAGTTCCTGACCTACCAGAGCGAATATGGTTAGAAGGCTGGCTCCAGTGTAGATCACAACTCTGAACATCTTTGATCGATCGGGCTCGCTCATTGTACCCGTAACGTTTGAGAAGATTGGGACGAGTCCGATGGGGTCGACGATGATGAATAGGGCGACGGTGGCCCGTACTAGATCGATTACCGGGTCTGGGCTCATCTGCTCATCCTTGTCCTATCGGTCTCTGGTGGGCCGGGAGGGATTTGAACCCACGACCTTCGCCGTGTGAGGGCGACGTCCGTTCCGTGCTCAACGTGCATACCAGGCTGGACTACCGGCCCGAAAAGTGACTCTGTAAGAAAGACTATTTCATCTTTCAAGAGGAGGTTGGCAAGCTCGGTAAAACGCTATTGCGAACGAGAAAGTAGTTCAGGTTTACGGATCCATCTATCTGGGTCGAGGCCGCGAGCCGAAATTCTTGTTCTGTCCGCTACAGATGCTCTTGTGAATTCTGTCATAGAAGACGCGGTCATAGGTCTCTCCGCACTTTTCACAAGTCACCCTCCAAGACTTGTGAGCAGACTTGAACGGAGACTTTTTCATAGGAGCATTACCCATCGCTGATCAACCCAGTATTCAGAGAAGTCTTTTCTAAAACTTCGCCTGGATGACTAGTGTCGTACGGCTTCGAGCTAAATATTCGAACCTAGCGCGCTGAAATCGAGCGTCTCGTGGGCTCCGCGAGCCTTATCAGCATTCCACATAGTCGATTCTATCTATCGTAAGAGAAGTGCGTCCAGTGCCAGCAAGATTAGCTACAAAGATAGTCTGCACGATCGGCCCGGCATCAAGCTCTCCCAGTGTTCTTGGTCACATGATCCGTGCTGGCATGGATGTTGCCAGGATCAACTTCTCACACGGAACCTATGAGGAACACCTGAAGAGCATAAAGACAATCCGCAAAGTCAGCCACAGTCTCCGCCGCCCGGTAGCTATTCTCCAGGACCTGCCCGGTCCCAAACTCCGGGTCGGGAAGCTCGCCTCAGACCCTATGCATCTGAGAAGACTAGACACTATAACACTCACGACCAAGCCCAGCAAGGCCAAAGGCAAGATCCCCGTCGCATACCCCGACCTGCCGAAGGCGGTCAGGAAGGGGGACATGGTCTACCTGGCGGACGGTTCCATCAGGCTCGAAGTTCTGCGTACCACGCAAGACGAGGTGGAGGCGCGGGTTCTAGTGGGTGGGGACCTCGTGTCAGGCAAGGGACTGAACCTTCCCAGGCTACGAACACGGGTACCCGCTATAACGCGGGAGGATCGGGAGCATCTGCACTTCGGGCTCGAGAATAATCTCGACATCGTCGCAGTCTCGTTTGTCCAGAGAGCCGAAGACATCCGGATGGCAAGAAGGGTGGCGGAAGAGAAGGGACGAGAAATATTCGTCGTGGCAAAAATCGAGAAGAAGGAAGCCGTCGAGGACCTAGAAGACATCGTCAAAGAAGCAGACGGCGTCATGGTGGCACGCGGAGACCTCGGCGTCGAGCTGAGCCTAGAGCGAATCCCGATAGTTCAGAAGAGGATCATATTCGAGGCGAACCGCTCAGCGAAGCCGGTGATAACGGCCACGCAGATGCTTGAGTCGATGATCTCCTCGCCCTCGCCGACTAGGGCGGAGGTGACTGATATTGCGAACGCGATCATTGATGGCTCAGACGCGCTGATGCTCTCTGAGGAGACAGCCATTGGCGGTTATCCGGTCGAGGCGGTGAGGGTTCTCCAGAAGGTCGCGCAGGAAACCGAACGCTACCTCCCCAAAGAAATCACACAACAGAGACGCATGTGGCACGAGAACAGCCAGGAGGACGCGATCGCGTTCGCAGCGTGTGAAACCGCGCTCCAGATATCAGCCGCAGCCATCGTAACACCGACCCGAACGGGAAAGACTGCCCGCCGAGTCTCGAAGTATAGACCGCCCCTGCCGATAGTTGCACTCACCTCGCACGCAGACGTCGAGAAACAACTGCTACTATCATGGGGCGTCCAGACGGTCAGGAGAGAGATCGAGTCAACAGACACTATCTTCACTGAGGCGGAAAAAACTGTCCAGAGGCTCAAGCTCGCACGGAAAGGCAACACGATAGTCATCGTGTCCGGGGACCCGAAGGGTCCCATGGGACGTACCGACCTCTTGAAAATCCAGAGAGTACGATAGGCCCGCTTTCAGATTCTCGCGTCGGCTTTGTCTTCTTGATTCACCTGGAGTTTCCAAGAGTCGAGGGCGATGACCGCACTGATTCCCAGAAGGAAAACTCCGGATATGAAGAGGAGCCCATCGTTTATTGGTCCGTAGCTGATGTGACCGGGACCACAGCCTAGGTCACTCACTTGACTGCAGGTGAGAATTGAATCGATGAAGGCTACCATTAGGGCTGCACTACCGACTGTTCCAAGAACCGCGGCGACCCTGCCTCCCCATCGCATGAGGTCGATAGTAATCGACGCATCTCATTCCACTTTTGTTCAGAACACGTTCAGGGCCGAGTAATCCGCCCAACAACGCTCATCGGAGCGAGAATCTGAGGCATGTCCTCCTGCTCAAAACGGGAGTGATTATATCGACCCAGCATTTGCCGCAGACCAGAATGACACTAGTGAGACTTTTCGAAGAAGCGATCGGACAAGACAGATTTCAGCTGGGAGGCAAGGGCCATGGGCTTGTAGAGATGAGCTCGATCGGTCTACCTGTACCCCCAGGGTTGATCATCACAACTGACGCCTGCAAACAGTACTACGCCAAGGGTCGTCGCGTTCCTGACGGTCTGTTCAACGAGCTGAAGGGAAAGCTCAGACAGCTCGAATCTATCACCGGACGACAACTCGGCAATCGAGACAATCCCCTGTTTTTGTCAGTTAGATCTGGGGCGCCGTATTCGATGCCAGGAATGATGGACACCATCCTGAATCTCGGCCTCAACGATGAGACCACTGAGACCCTTGCCACGAGAACCGGCAATGAAAGATTTTCGCTCGATGCGCACCGGCGCTTCATCCAGATGTTCGGAAAGATCGCCCTAGGTGTCAACGGGCAGAAGTTCGAGGACATTCTTGAGGGCCACAAGAAGAAGCTAGGGGTCAAACAGGATGTTGAATTGAATCCTCAAGCCCTGAGGAGGGTCATTCAGGATTTCAAAGAGCTGATTATGCTCGATTCGGGAAAAGAGCTTCCGCAAGACCCTTGGACGCAACTGGAAATGGCGGTGGAAGCCGTCTTCCGGTCCTGGAGTAATCCTCGAGCCGTTGAATATCGTAGATTCTACAAAATAGCCGACGACCTGGGTACAGCAGTCACTCTGCAGCAGATGGTCTTCGGAAACATGGGCCAAGATTCCGGAACAGGCGTAGCGTTTACGCGCAATCCCTCGACCGGAGACAAGAAGCTCTACGGCGAATATCTCAGAAACGCGCAGGGAGAAGACGTAGTGGCGGGGATACGAACCCCTGACAGCCTCGACGCGATGCCACCAGAGCTCAGGCTCGACCTAGGCAGAGTGTCTGAGACGCTGGAACAACACTTCAAAGAGATGCAGGACTTCGAGTTTACGATTGAGAACGGAAAGCTCTACCTGCTACAGACAAGGAATGGAAAACGGACCGCACACGCCGCCGTGAAGATCGCCGTGGACATGGCGGGGGAGACGCTGATCAGTAGAGAGGAAGCGATTGCGCGGATCAACCCTGGCGATATTGACCAGCTACTCCATCGGACAATCGATCCCAAGGCCCATGTGAAGGCGATAGCCAAGGGTCTCAACGCGTCTCCCGGCGCAGCCTCAGGCATCGCAGTCTTCGACACTGACGAAGCCGCCAAACTGGGCGCTAAAGGGGACAAGGTGATACTGGTAAGACCCGAGACGACCCCCGAGGACATCCGCGGCATCATCAGAGCCCAAGGAATCCTGACTGTCCGTGGAGGCATGACGTCTCATGCCGCGGTCGTGGCTCGCGGAATGGGAAAGGCCGCGGTGGTTGGGTGTAGCTCTATCAGACTGGACCCCGACAACGGATACTTCAAGACCTCTGAAGGGATGATCGTAAAGAGAGGAGAGCTCATCACGATCGACGGCTCAACTGGTGAGGTGCTGCTTGGCACTGTCCCGATGATCGAGCCCGAACTTACGGAGGACTTTCGTACACTCCTAGGATGGGCAGACGGGTCCCGGAGACTCGGGGTCTGGGCCAACGCTGACACCCCGGAGGCTGCGAAGAAGGCCAAGGAGTTTGGCGCAGAAGGAATCGGGCTCTGCCGTACAGAGAGAATGTTCAACGCACCGGAGAGGCTGCCAATTGTTAGAGAGATGATAATGGCCGAGGATGAGGATCAGAGAAGAGAAGCGCTTAGACGATTGATTCCGTTTCAGCTGAGCGATTTCAAGGAAATGTTCAGACTAATGGCCGGTAAACCTGTTACTGTCAGACTTTTGGATCTACCGCTCCACGAGTTCCTCCCCTCGGCAGAAGAAGCGGTAGAGGAGATCGAGAACCTTAGGAAGAGACACGCACCCGCCTCAGCCCTGGAGACTGAAGCGCGTCTCCTCACCAAAGTGCACCAGCTGAGCGAGCACAATCCAATGCTCGGTCACAGAGGCTGCCGTCTTGCCATAACGTATCCCGAGATCTATGAGGCGCAGACTGAGGCAATCATCAGAGCAGCAATTGAGACGCGTCGAGAGGCTGGACAGACCGTTAGGGTCCTGATAATGCTCCCATTGATCAGCAGTGCCAACGAGATGATCTATCTTAGACGACACGTCGAGGCGGCCGCCGAGAGAGTGTTCGAGGAAATGGAGGAGAAGATCGACTACAAGATCGGGACGATGATAGAGACCCCGAGAGCGGCGTTGACGGCCGGAGAACTGGCAAAGTATGCTGACTTCTTCTCGTTCGGGACGAACGACCTTACTCAGACCACCTACGCGTTTAGCAGAGATGACGCGGAAGCCAAGTTCATGAGCCGATATCTCGAGAACAAGATTCTCACTGACAGCCCCTTCGAGGTCCTGGATGCTCAAGGGGTGGGCAGACTCATCAGCATGGCCAATCAAGAGGGAAGAAAGGCCAACCCGAAACTAGAGGTTGGAATATGCGGAGAGCACGGTGGAGAAACGAAGAGTGTGGCCTTCTTCCACCAAGCGGGCCTCGATTATGTTAGTTGCTCAGCGTATAGAATACCGGTCGCTAGGATCGCCGCGGCTCAAGCTGCTATCGCAACAACAAAAACGATTAGCACTGTCTAACCGCGCTTCAATCGCCGCTACGCAGCGGGTCCGCTCGGAAGGCTTTATTGGTAGCCGTCCTCGTAACGCGTCGCTCCCGCCAAGAAGCCCGGAAAAATGAAGCAGCGTCGACCGACAAACCCTGAACTGCTCGAAGCCATAGGCTACCTCATGAAGGCAGGTAGACAGTACCAGACACCGCTCTGGATAACGATAGCGAGCTTCCTGGGCAAGTCTCACAGAACGAGGATCGTCCTGAATCTAGGCCAGGTTTCACGGCACGTGAAGGAGGGAGAGGTTGTCGCTGTGCCCGGCAAGGTGCTCGGATCGGGCCTCCCGAAGGAGAAGTTGACCATTGCCGCTTTCAAGTTCTCTCCGCGAGCGCTTGTGAAGGTAGAGAAGGCTGGGGGACGCTGCATACCCTTCTCGCGGCTCGTCGAAGAGAATCCTCGTGGAACAAACGTCAGACTCCTCCGATAGCGAGACGGATACTCGAAAACCCAAGGGTCCGGTTCCGCTATTCTTCCTGCTAGGACTCTCGGGATCTTTCTCTTGGCGGCGTGTTTATCTCTTGAGACTTAGGTAGGCCGGGGGTCGAAAAGATTCTTCGCGTAGGATGAGAATTTTTTTCGCAAAATAGTTTCCTAGACTCCTATGATCTTGAGAAGATCTGATTGTTTCTCGACGCTTTGTAGCCGCTTGGTATGTTCACCTGTCACCGAAGTCCATCGCATTAGGTTAGATTCCGCTATTATTCTTTGCGTCCTATTGATCATCAGGGCCAACACGGTGAAGCGCAGTGTGCTGAGTATGCTCCTAGCCGTGATTGTCGCTGGTACAATACTCGGAGCCATCATATTGCTGAATGAACAGCAAGCATTGGGATGCGGACTCCTTCCGTGCTTCTCGACGAACCCCGAGTCGTTATGGCTGAAGTCTTACCAAATTAGCTCGCCCACAAATGCAACCCTGAGAATCGGAAACAACGGGCCACAACAGACTACTCTCCTCTCCTACAACGTCAGAGATTCTTATGGTGATCAATATAACAGCACCAACTGGTCGGGTCCAACGATTACTCCGGGAACCATTGCCGTTGTGAACATGCCGATAGACGGGAGAACTTTCACATTTCAGGCAGGACAATACTTCACGATAACGGTCGAGACGATACGAAACTACCATTTTGCATTCTCCATATCGAGTTAGAACGCATTTGGGGTTCTCCCATCGGAGGGTGCGCTTAGGGCCGTCAGCACGGATGAGAGCTTTGGCGAGCTGCCTATCAGTATTCGCTCTTAAACCGGCTCGAAAGCCGGTCATATTCTCCCTCTGAATCCAGCTCGACTCCAAATCGCGAGAAACACCTTTCCAGATTCCTCAGGTCTCTAAGCAGCAGATCCTTTCCGGATTCGAACTTCGCGGACCTGTCGACGCGGGACGAGAGGTCCACCGCTTGAGGGAAGTCTATCACGAAGAGGCGGCCGTCATGATAGACTAGGTTGTACTCTGAAAGATCGCCGTGAATTATGAATGCGCGTAACAACTTTTCAACTATGGCGATTGCTTGTTCAGCGACTTGCTCAGGCTCATCTAGTACCGCTTCTTTTAGGAGAGGTGCTTTCTGGCCTTCGCCGAGAAACCTCATCGTGAACATGTTGTCGGCTCTCCCCGCGGGTGTGGGAACGGGCACTCCTGCTCGGTAGGCCTTGTCTAAGGTTGTGAACTCTCTCGCGGCCATCGCTCCCATCATGTCAGGTGCATAACCAATCTTCGCCTTCTTCCTATGCGGTGTGCTGTGAAGCCTGTAGACTTTCAAGGCGAGTGGTGAGCCTTTCCAGAGTCCGAGGTACACGTTATCCTCTTTCCCAGTGCCAAGAACTGCAACTACCTCGTCGACTAGCCCGTTGTCAACAGCATCCGCTGTGACTGAGTCGAGGGAGATCTCCTGCACCTCGACGTACCGGCTTCTTCGCCCCGCCAGTAGCTCCTTTCTCTTCCAGAAGCTCCTAGCGGAGGCCAACTCCTTGTTCGACATTTCTTGTTCACTAACGACAAACGCGGCCCTCTTCCCCTAGGCATGCGGTCCAAAATGGTCTGGACTGTCCCAGGGCTTGCCGATGAAAAAGCTGGGGGGTTGCCCTCTCTATGCAGACTGGAGGGCGCGATCAGCTTCTAGAAACTTTTGTTCCATATCGCAGATCCTCCTATCAACAGCGCTGATCGGGGAGAATATTAGCATTACGTCCGTGATTGCTGGTATAAGAAAAACCTGGGTGGTTCCGTCTGCACTCTTTATCCGGCTACTATGTCACCTTGCGAGGACGAGCGTAGGGTCAGACGGCTCCTCTTTGAGATCTAGTACCGGCTTGGCGAAGCTGTAGATGAGGGTGCATTCTTTCTCGTCAATCTTGAAATTGACGCTACAGATCTTGCTCGCCATCACGCGGAGGAGCTCTGCCACATCTCTCGGAACCTGAAGGTAGGTCGAGTTCTGAATCGTCACGGGCTTTGTCGATAGTCCCATAGAT
>Ga0209469_1000752_pt1 | contig 19284 bp, 25 predicted proteins | sample GraSoiAngelo_123_FD_185880 | JGI IMG/M metagenome (GOLD analysis project Ga0209469, IMG submission 185880) | Grasslands soil microbial communities from the Angelo Coastal Reserve, California, USA - 14_0927_02_40cm (SPAdes) (version 2) | ecosystem: Environmental > Terrestrial > Soil > Grasslands ... | reverse complement strand
CGCGCGCGAGCCCGGATGAGCGCGCTGATCGCCCGCAGGCTGTGAGTCTCGCTGTGAGTTTCTCACGACACTCGGTCGATGTTCGGGCTTGCTGTTACGACACCGATGCCCAGGACATCGCGTGATTGCTACTTGGTGTCGTAACTCAGTCCCCTAACGAGTCGCAGGGGGTTCAGGGGGTCGCGGGTCCTTCACGGGGTAACCCTTCCACTCCGCCCGCTGGTCTCGGATCCACATCTCCGCTCGACCTTGAGTCTTGGTGTTTGCCATAGTTTCGGTCCGCCGCTAGCGGACCAACTCTCAAGCTGCGGGCGGCTCGCTTGCGGGCTCGGCGACGATGGCGGGTGCCCTGCAAGATCTGTCTATGACTGATCCGCCAACCTCGGTTTGCTGTTCTTGATCACCCACACAGCCGGTGCTGATCGGAAGTTGCCAGTCCCCGCCTGCTTTGTAATCTTGCCTGCCGTACCGCTGTACTCAGTCATGCGTCGGACGTATGTCAGGACGTCCTGCCCGCTCTCGAAGGCCTGGACCAACACTCTGAACGAGTCGTAGGCATACGGCATCATGTGGGTGGCAAGCCTGCTTTCGGGATACCGCTGATCGAGCCGCGCCTTGAATTCAGGACTGACGTAGCTGTCCGTATACCAGCCGCCCTCGAACAGTTCCGGCATTTCGCTCACTGAGAATGCGACGACCGAAGCCAAGTTACGGACGCCTGAATCTTTGAGCTGCTGTCCTAGGATATCGAGAGCGGGGTTGAAGGCCTCGACAAAGTACACGTCGGGAGAAGTTGATTTCGCGGCGGCGATACTGGAGCGGAAGTCTGCTGTCGACGCTTCGAACCTGTCTTCGTAGACGAATGCGATTCCCGCGGGTGCCGCCTCTACCTTCAGCGCCCTCACGTGGTTGTCAATGCTCGGATAGTCTTGGGTCAGGCGCGCAATTCTCTTGATGCCTCTTCTCTTGGCCTCGGTGACCCATTGCGTTGCTTCATCTTCAGCGAGGGGCATAATGGTGAACGTGTATAGCTCATCGCCGACGCTACTGACCGAGCAAATGCAGAAGAGGGGGATTTTGGCAGCGGTTGCATAAGTCTTGGCGATCTGCCCCGACATGGACAGCCCGACGATGAGCGCGTCGACCCTATCCATCTTGATTAGCTTTTGAATAGCAGGTTCCGCTTTATCCGGACTCGGGATCTCTTCGATCGCAAGCTCGTACTGGTGCGTCGTGCTCTTGAGATCTTCTCTTGCCAATTGAATCGCTTTCAGGAACGATTGCCCCAGGAGGGCCGCTGGTCCTCTCGTCGCGACGACAGCCCCGATCTTGATCATCACGTCCCCCTTTTTTCCGCCCGCTTTGCGTCGTCAAACTATTCACGAGCGAGCTTCCGCGGGAGCACCCATCAAAATGCTCCAGGCGCAAACGCGACGCTACGGGACGCACACGAGAGCGTTGTTGCGGCACTGAGGGGTCACGGCACGCGCTCCCACACCAGAACTGTTGTTAAGGACCGACCGCCTATCTGAATCGGTGGTGTGGAAAGAACAAGCCGTGTCCCATCAAACTTGTAGTATCGAACTTGGTCTTTACCCACCCAGTTGGGATAGGAGGCTGCCCGAACGTGATGCGTGATGGTGCCTTGCACGGCGTCTATGGTGTAGGTGCCGAAATACGCAATGAAACCATCGAACGCCGCGCGGACCTCCGTATCCGTTCCTCGGCGCAGGTCGTGGGAGGCGAATGGCGGTCGGTCCGGCTTCATGAGCATCGCCGACATGTGCCTCCAGCATCGTATAAGAGCTGACCGACAACCCCTTGGCCAAGGGGTCCTGAACCGCGCCGGTGCTGTCCCGGGAGACATAGGAGACCAGCCTCCACGCCCCGACGAAGTCTGCCGCTGCCGGCCCAGAGGCCTTAGTCAGAAAGCCGCCAATTCTCGCGGCGACATGGCGCAGGACTTCTCAACGCGGCATCGGCAGTTCAGAGCTAACCATGTCGGTGGCCCACAGCCACGAGCCGTCGGCCTGCTTCCGCAGCAGTCCCATGTAATGACCGCGGTCGGCATGCTCCGCCGCTCCGGCTTCGGGAGCGACGGTAAGCACATAGGTGCCGCGCACAAACGCCAGATCACTGCAACCAACTATCTCGTCGGCGGTGATGCTGAAGTGCTGAATCGGCGGGAACGTCTCGAGCCACGCGCGCATGGCCTCTCGCCCTTGTACCGGCGGTTGATGTGGCGGAAAGCGAACGGCGTCAGTCGTAAACATCCGAATCACTGCTGCCCAGTCGGCGCGCCGCACAGCCTCAGCATCTTTCTCGATGACTGCGCGGATCGCCGCGATGTCCTGTTCCTTCAATGGCATGAAGTGCCTCTCGTCAGAATGTCCCACGGCGAACGCGCCGGCCACCCCGGCCGCGAGTCGCCCCAGAAACGAGCGGCGCTTCATGGGGGCGGAAACACTTCGGCAAGAATGAGCGCCGCGCCGCTCAAGCACACCGGCACGAGCAGGTTCGCCCACTGATGCCCATCATGCAGGTCGTGCGCTACCCGGGGGGCATGCACTGTCGCGACGAAGATGAGGAACATCGCCGGCGGGATGTTCGCCAGGTCGGGCGCGTGGGCGTACATGGGGTGCTGGATCCCGAACAGGCCGAGCGGATCGCGAACAGGTAGCGGCCGGCCCTCAGAACGGCAGCGAGAGATTGCGAAGAATCTTCCACCGGCCGTCCGCGTCCTGGTTCCATACGGTCAGGTAGCGACCTTTCACTTGCGTGGGCCTCTCGGCGCCGCGCTGCAGGCGCAGATCGACGTGGCCCCATTCGTATATCTGCGATCCCACCTGCGTCAGCCCATCCTGCACGATGTCGCCATCGACGACGCGCCCCTCTTGCGCGAAGCGCTCGCGCATCAGCGCAGCGATCGCCAACGGACCCACAACGCTTCGCCCCGTCGCCGTCACGAACACCCCGGCATCGTCATACGGTGCAGCGATGGCGTCGGCGTCTTCGCGCTTCATGGCGTCCAGCCAATCCGCGTTCGCGCGCTCGATCGCCTGCCGCGCGGCACGGGGATCGGCGACCGCGTCGTCGCGACGGCGCTGGTCAGCGCACATCAGCGAGCCGAGCGCGAGCGCCGCCGGGATCACCGTCGCGCGCCAGCGCACTAGGTCTCGGCGGCCCGTGGGACATCCGCGACCCGATTCGAAGGCGCGTACCGGCGCAGGATCAGGGCAATCGGCAGCCCCACGCAGGGGATGTGAATCGTTACGCCGACGAGCACTGTCGCCAGAGTGAGCGGACGCGGACCGATCGCGGACAGAGGGATCACGACGAGCTGCATGAAGAAGTAGACGACCACGCCGTACGCCGCGCCCGAGACCGCGGCGTGTTGCAGCAGGAAGGGCAGGCGCCGGCTCGCCGCGAAGTACACGGCCGCAGCCGCTATCGCGATACAGAAATGGCACAGCAGTCCCAGCCCGGCGGTCACCAGCCCGCCCCTGAAGGCGTCGCTGCCCAGTATCCCGCTCGCGATGCCCTGAAGCATAGGCACGGTGCGCGTGACGTGCGCGTACACCACGATCGCCGCGGTGATGTCGAGCACACCGGCCACCAGGCCCGCACGCAGGATCGCGAGCCAGGCGTTCGCCCGACGGTCAAGGAGCTGCGGTGCCACGGCGCTCAATGTTTTCCCCACTCGCGAGGAAGTATGCGGTTCGAGAATCACGCTGTCGCGCACAATCGGACGGTCTCATCAAGTTTCGACGGAACTATCGGCGCGGCGTTTGTGAATATTGGAGAGCCGGCGGGCAGCGGGTAGCCGGACAGGCTGACCTTCGATGACTAAGAGGCGCGGTTCCTTATCTCACGGGGCGCGACTCCCAAAATGCGGCGCATGTGCATGGCGAGGTGACTCTGATGGCAAAAGCCGACTTCCACGGCTACCTGATTGATCGACAGCCTTCCCGCGCGCAGTAATGCCGCGGCGCGGTCCACGCGACGGCGGATCATGTACTGATGCACCGAAACGCCGGTCGACCGGCGAAACTGCACGGTGAACTGCGATACGCTCAACCCGGTGACCATGGCGATGTCACCCAGCGAAAGATGGCGACCCAGGTTGTCTTCGATGAAGGATGTCGCATCTCGCAGCCGCCGCGCGCTCATCGCGCTGCGTTCCGTCGCGGGCTCGCGAGCGATGGAGCTGTGATTGCGCACGATACACGCGGCCAGTCCCTGGGCCAGACTGTCCAGATACAAGGCCCCGCTCGGATAGCCGCTCTCCATCTCCGCTTTGAGCGCCCAGCCAATGTGCTCGATGCGTGGGTCACGCGCCTGAAAGCGACTGCGGATCTCCAGATGACGCGGGTCCGCGTGAGAGCCCTGCACGACGCGGCGCAGCAGTTCCTCCTCGATCGTGATCACCAGATTGACGTCGGTGCCTCGCAGCTCCCAAGCCGCCGGAAGACGTGCCGGGATGATGTCGATGTCGCCGAAAATCACGGTTCCCCGGTGCTGCGCACTTCCGTAGCGAGAGAGGGCGTAGATCGGCGGACCGCTATGTATGCAGACGCGCACGCCATCGCAAGGTGGGGATTCCACGCTGCCGGCGGGGTCGGTCATGAGCCTCAACCGAACACCGCCCGTCGCACCCAGGACCCTCTGCCGAGGCAGATCGAATGTTCGCAGCGCCACAGCCATCAAGCTACGCTTGGCCGCGGCGCTCAGGAAGCGTTGATCAACAGGGGAAGCACCATGACGAAGGCACTCATCATCGGCGGCGGCATCGCTGGCCCCGTCACCGCCGTGGCATTGCAGCGCGCCGGCATCGAGTCGGTTGTGTACGAAGCCTATCCGGCGAACGCAGGGAATGCGGGCGCGTTCCTCACCGTCGCCGTCAACGGGCTCGACGCCTTGCGGGCGCTCGATCTTCATCAGCCTGTGATGGAGCTGGGTTTCTCCACGAGGACCATCGAGCTGGTGAGCGGAACCGGCAAGCGACTAGGCGTGATCCCGATCGGGGGCGTACTCCCCGACGGCACTACAACTCATACGATCAAACGCGCCGACCTGTATCGCGTCCTGTACGAGATCACACAGCGCCGGGGGATCGAGGTGCAGCATGGCAAACGCCTGGTCGACGCCGAGGTTCACGCGAACGGCGGAGTGACCGCCTGCTTTGAAGATGGAACACGGGCCACCGGGCATCTGCTGATCGGCGCGGATGGTATCCATTCGCGCACGCGCCGGATCATCGACCCCGCCGCGCCCGCCCCCCGCCACCTTGGTCTCGGCAATGTTGGAGGCTTCACCCGCACGGGGGCCGTCACCATGACTCCAGGGGCCTACGTCATGACGTTCGGCAAGCGGGCATTCTTCGGTTACGTGGTGCATCCGTCCGGGGAGATCTGGTGGTTCGCCAATCCGCCGAGTGCGCGGAGGGCCGCGCGACGCGTAGTTCCGGAAACGTTGACAAGCGATCAATGGAAAGCGCGCCTGATCGACTTGTTCACGGATGACGCGGGACCGACCGTCGATATTATCCGGAGCACGACCGAGCTGGTTGGCGGCACCGATCAATATGACCTCCCCAAGGTCCCGACATGGTACCGCGGTCCGATGATCGTCATCGGCGACGCTGCTCACGCCGCCTCGCCCAGTTCCGGGCAAGGCGCGTCGATGGCGATCGAGGACGCACTGGTCCTGGCCAAGTGCCTGCGTGACCTCGCAGAGCCCACCGCGGCCTTCCAGGCATTCGAGCGGCTGCGTCGCCCGCGGGTCGAGCGCGTCGTAGCGTTCGGGGCGCGGTCCTCGAGCAACAAAGCGCCCGGCCCCGTCGGTCGAGTGATCCGGGACCTGCTCGCGCCCTTCTTCCTGAAGCTCATCGCTCGTCAATCGCAGGATTGGTTGTTCGGCTACCATATTGACTGGGATGATCGCGTCCGCCTCGGCGCAGGGACGGTGTGAGATGACCAAAAACTGCTGCGACTTTCGCGGTGGGGCTTCTTCTTGCCCTGTATATGCCTTGACACGCATGCCGCCGCGTCGCAAGCGGCGCAGCCTGTAGGGAGCGACGAGGGCCAGCTTATCTTGTTGATAGAAGGAGGCGAACATGGCTCGGTCACCCGTGATGAACTTCATGAAGCAACAGGGGTTCACGCAGGAGCCGCCCGATCGCGCGACCCTGCGATTCAAGGGCTTGCAGTTCCAGCCCACGATCGTGGGATCGATGATGCTGGTGGCGATCCTCACGCAGTCGCCGGCGATCTTCCTGCTCGTTTCGGCCCTGTTGTGGCTCAACGTACTCGTGCCGGCGGCAAACCCGTTCGAGCAGATCTACAACCGCTTTGTCGCCCGGCCCCGCGGGCGACCGCTGCTCACGAAGGCTCCTGGGCCGCGGCGATTCGCCCAGGGGATGGCGGCGACCTTCATGCTGGCTGCGGCGCTGACGCTGCTCCAAGGCTGGAGGGCAGCGTCCTACGTCTTCCAGGGGCTCCTCGCCGTGGCCTTTGCCGCGCTCCTGTTCGGAAAGTTCTGCCTCGGCGCGTACGTCTATCATCTGCTGAAGGGGAACGTCGCCTTCGCCAATGGGACCTGTCCCTGGAATGATTCGGCCTAGAGCTGGCCGCTTTCGTATGGAGGGAGGACGCCGTGATGCAGCGCCGGGAGTTTCTGGAAGTGACCGCGGCGGCGGCAGGGGCTTCGCGGCTCGCCGCGCCGTTCGCCGGGGTGCGCGTCCCGCCGAGCGACACCGTGCGCTTCGGCATGATCGGCGTGGGGATGCAGGGATCGGGCCTCCTAGGGGCGGCGATTGCGCTGCCGGGCGTGACGTGCGCCGGCGCCGCCGACCTGTACGACGGCCGTCACATGTTGGCGAAGGAGATCGCGGGTCCGAATCTTCCCGCCACGCGTGAGTATCGCAGACTGCTGGACGACAAGACTATCGACTGCATCGTCGCCGCGGTCCCCGACCACTGGCACCGGCGCATGGTCGTCGAAGCGGTGAGCGCGGGCAAGGACATCTATATCGAGAAGCCGATGTCGCATACGGCGGCCGAGGGCGTCGCGATGGTGGACGCCGTCAGGAAGAGCGGCCGCATCCTCCAGGTGGGCTCGCAGCGCGTCAGCTCGCAGATCTGCGCCAAGGCTAAGGAGATGATCGCGCAGGGCGTGCTCGGCGACCTCACGCTCGTGGAAGGCTGGAACGGCCGGAACGATCCGACCGGCGCGTGGGAGTATCCGCCGCCCCCCGACTTGTCGCCGCAGACGCTGGACTGGGACACCTGGCAGAACGACGTGCCGAAGCGCGCGTTTGATCCGAACATCTTCGCGCGCTGGCGCTGCTGGAAGGAATACGGTACGGGGGTGGCGGGCGATCTGCTCGTCCATCTGATCAGCGGCATGATGTTCATGCTCGGCATCAACGAGCCGCCCAGGCAGGCGGCGGCCGTCGGCGGCATTCGCCGCTGGAAAGATGGCCGCAACATGCCGGACGTGCACGCCACGATCTTCTACTATGGCGATGTCCCCGTGTACATGCGGCTGAATCTGGGGACCGCGATGCCGGAGCAGTACCGCATCCAGGGATCGAAGGGGGTGCTCGAGGTCGCGGGCCATACGCTGACCTTCTCGCCGCAAGATGGGAAGGATGCGGAGCCGAGCTATTACGCGGGCAGCTACCCGCGCGCCCTGCGCGAGGCGTACGAGCAGCAGTGGCACCGGGACCACGATCCCAAGCCGGGCGAGGCGTTTCCCTTCGCGGAGACGGTGTCGTTCACGAGTCCCGAGCCTGACGTCACGCGGGCGCACCTGTGGAGCTTCTTCGAGGCGGTGCGAACCCGGAAGCCGGTGGTCGAGGACGTGGTGTTCGGCCACCACGCCGCGCTCGCCTGTCACATGGCCAACGAGGCGTATTTTCGGCGGGCCGCGGTCAGGTGGGACGAGGCGTCGAAGACGATCAAGTAAACCCGCGTATCACGACGGCGTGGAGGCAGGCACTGTCGTGGCGCTCCAAGCACCCCTAGCAGGAGGGCCGCTGGTCCGCTCGTCGCGACGACAGTCCCGATCTTGATCATCAAGTCCCCCTTTTTTGCCGCCCGCTTTGCGTCGTCAACTATTGCGGGCATGGGCGTGTAGCTGGAAATCGCGCGCCCATGGGCCACTTGTGCCGTCTGTGGTGCAGTTTTGTCAACCACGTAATCAGCATCAGGTGGTCGCGAGACTCGTTGATCCCGAGGCCAGCGCGGCATCGCGCACTTTCCGCTTGCCTGGCCCCCGGTTGGCTGTAATATGCCTTGACACGTATATGCTCTATGGCGTATACTAAGCCCATGGAAACTGTGTTCGAAATCATCGCGGAGCCGAACCGCCGCGCGATCCTGAGCCTCCTGGTCTCGTCGCAACAGTCGGTGGGAGAGATCGAGTGTCGGCTGCGTATGCCGCAGCCGACCGTGTCAAAGCACCTGCGGGTGCTGCGCGAGGCCGGTTTCGTGGAATCCACGGTGGACGCACAGCGCCGTCTCTACCGCTTGAAGCCAGAACCACTTCAGGAGGTGGATGCCTGGCTCGCTCCGTTCCGTCGGTTCTGGTCCGCTCATGTAGATGCTCTCGAGCGCCACCTCGACCGCATGGACCAGACACCAACGAAAGGGAAGACAAGGAGAAGACGATGAACGTCCTCTTGTGGGTCCTCCAGGTCGCGCTCGCCTTGCTCTACCTCGCGGGGGGGTCATACAAAGTGTTCAAGTTCGACGAGCTCGCGAACCAGATGCGCGGGCTCTCGCGCGGCGGATGGCGCGCGCTCGGCGTGCTCGAGATGGTGGGCGCCGTCCTCCTGGTCGTCCCGGCCGCCGCCAACTGGATGCCGGTCCTGACCCCGCTCGCCGCCGCCGCGCTCGCGCTAGAAACCCTGGCCCTCGCCGGGCTGTACGCGCGGTATTCGCTTAAACTGGCCGCTACCAACCCGCTGGTCTGGAGCCTCACGATGGGGCTGCTGGCGGCTTTCGTGGCCTACGGGCGGTACGCCCTCATGCCGCTGGCCTGACGCCTAGCCTCTAGGAGAAAGAGATGACCGATCGCATGCAGTACGCACCGGGTCCGGCCAGCGGGGCGCAGGTACGAAAGGACGGAGAGAAGTGGACGCTCATTCTCGTCAGAGAACTGCGCCACTCGCCGGAGAAGGTCTGGCAGGCGCTCACCGACCCGGCGCAGCTGCGCGAGTGGGCGCCCTTCGACGCCGATGGGAGCCTCGGAACGATTGGAGCCACGGTGAAGCTCACCACGGTCGGGGCGCCCACGCCGCACGTTACCGAAACAACCGTGACGCGAGCCGACCCTCCCAAGGTGCTCGAGTACAACTGGGGTGGCTTCGATATGCGGTGGCAACTCGAAGCCGTTGGCGGCGGCACGCGCCTGACGCTGTGGACCAACATCGATCGCCGCTTCATCTCGATGGGTGCCGCCGGGTGGCACATTTGCTTCGATGTGCTGGATCACCTTCTCAGCGGAACTCCCATCGGCCGCATCGTTGGTCCCGAGGCGATGAAGTTCGGCGGCTGGCAGCGGCTGAACGCGGAGTACGCCAAGCAGTTCGGTATGTGAAACGCGCAACTAGAGGTGGTTGCTATGAGCCCAAAGAAAGACACCCAGAAGGCCACCAAGAGGTTCAAGGGATTCACGGACGAGGAACGCGTCGCGATGAAGGAGCGCGCCCAAGAGCTGAAGGACACGGCGGACGGGGACAGCGCTGTGCTCGCGAAGATCGCCCAGATGCGGGAACCGGATCGCGCCATGGGCAAGCGGCTCCATGCCATCATCAAAGCCAGTGCGCCAGTCCTCTCGCCGAGACTCTGGTACGGGATGCCCGCGTATGCCAGGGACGGCAAAGTCGTCTGCTTCTTCCAAAGCGCGCAGAAGTTCAAAACGAGGTACGCGACCTTCGGCTTCAGCGATAAGGCGACCCTCGACGACGGCGCCCTGTGGCCGGTCGCCTTCGCGCTGAGGGAGTTGACGGCCACCGAAGAGGCACGGATCAGCGCGCTCGTGAAGAAGGCGGTGGGCTAACGCGGATGCCGTACTCTCTGTGCTGTCGACGCGCGCTTCTCCTGGTGTCGCTGGCGGGCTGTGCGACAAGCTCTCCCCCAATCGCGGGTGGCGCAGACGCTCCGGCCAGGCAGCATCCCCGCGTCGTCGTCACCACGGACCCCGAGCTCGACGACGCCAACTCCCTCATCCGGTATCTGCTCTACAGCACCGATTTTCGGACCGAAGGGCTCATCTACGCCAGCAGCGGCTTTCACTGGAAGGGCGATGGCTCAGGGAAGAAGGTGTCGGTCCCGAACCGGGAGTACTCGCGGTTCGGGCTCAACCTGTGTCCGTGTGAGTCCTGGCGCTGGGCTGCGGACGAGCACTTCATCGACCTCGCCGTAGCGAACTACGAGCAGGTGTACCCGAACCTCCGGGTGCACGATCGGAACTACCCCACTCCCGCCGAGCTGAAGTCGAAGATCCGGTGGGGGAACGTGGAGTTCGATGGCGACATCTCGCAGGACACGCCCGGCTCCGATCTGATCAAGGCGTTGCTGCTTGATGATGAGCCGGGCCCGGTCTACCTCCTCGCCTGGGGGGACAAAGCACCATCGCGCGGGCGCTGAAGTCGATCCAGGAGCAGTACTCGGCCAAGCCCGAGTGGCCCGCCATCTATCAGAAAGTCTCGCGCAAGGCGATCCTCTCGCCCTCCGGGGATCAGGACGACACGTACGCGAACTACATCAAGCCCAACTGGCCCGACATCCGAACGCTCCCTGCGGGCGGGGGGGGCGTCGCGTTGGGCTACGGGGCGCAGGGGACCGCGAGCGCCGAGAATGCGGTGTACTACAGCGTCGACTGGACGAGGGAGAACATCTCGAGCCTGGGCCCGCTCGGCGCGCTCTACCGCGTCTGGGGCGACGGGAAGCAGATGGTGCAGGGGGACATCTTCGACTACTTCGGTTTGTCAGGATACACCGCTGACCAACTCAAGGCGAAGGGCTACATCGTGTGGACGCCGCCCCGTCCCAAGGGCGAATTCCTCGGGGAAGGCGACACGTTCACATTCCTGAACCTGCTCGACAACGGACTGCTCGGATACGAGGAGGAAAGTTCCGGCGGCTGGGCCGGACGTGGCCTGAACAGCTCGACATTTCAAGGCGCGGGCCAATTCGGAGCGATCAATTCCTACGACGACTTGCTCAAACTCCAGGGGCGAGCCGCGGCCGCGGGGCGGCCACCGTTGCCGGACCCGAACTTCACTCCTGCCGCGCAGCACGACTTCACCGCACGCCTGCGGTGGTCGGTGACTCCGACGTACGCCGGCGCCAATCATGAACCCGGGGTGACGATTCGCGGCGACTCCCGGATCTCCGCTCGTGCGGGCGAGACGATTCGCCTGCAGGGGGTAGTGTCAGATCCCGACGAGAACGCAGTGACGGTGCGGTGGTGGCAGTGGACGGATGTGGGCACCTATCCAGGACGGGTCACGCTCACGAACCCCAGCGCCCTTGCCACGAGTATACGGGTGCCGTCTGACGCGAGCGCAGGGCAGACGATCCACCTGATCCTCGAGGCGACCGACAATGGAACACCGCCGCTGACCCGTTATCAGCGGGTGATCATCTCCGTTACGCGCTGAAGTCGTTCTAGCGTACTCTCCCACGGGCAGCGACCTTCCAGCTCCCTTCCACCCGGCCGCGGCGGCCGTACCAGATTTCGTCGTGCAGATTGACCGTCGCGCACACATGGCTCGGCACCACCCAGACTTTCTCTCCCACCCGGGCCGGCCCATCGATCTCCACGTAGCCGTGCTCCTCATTCAATTTGCGCATGGTCCATGTGCGCCCGACGAAGTGGCCGAACGTTCCGACAGCGACCGTCTGATCGCTGGAGAGCGTTTTTGACCCCGCGTCGATCACGCACTGGCCCGGCACCGCGGTGCTGACGACTGTGGTGAGCACTCGGAGCGCGCAGTCCGCTAGGGCGCAGCACTTCGCCTCGAGGCTGCTCGCGTCATAGAAGACGTAGGTACCAGGTCGGATCTCGGTTGTCCGCGGAATCAGCGGCGTTTTCGCGGCACCTGGCGTGGAACCTCCGGAGACAATCTTCGCCTCGAAGCCCGCCGCGGCGAGCGCAGCGAGGACGGCGTCGATTTTCACGCACGCCGCCCGGAAGCCGGCCTCGTCGAGCCACGACGGCCAGTAGAAGATCCCCCGGAAATCCGAGCACGCCTGCGCGATCTCGACCGCTTGTTCGGGTGACTGCGCGCCACAGCGGCCCACGCCCACATCGATCTCCACCAGCGTTTCGATCCCCTGGAGATCACGAGCGACGTCCACCGAATCGACCGCAACCTTCACGCGTCGCGTCTTCGCCAGTTCTCTCAAACGCGGCAGCTTCGCCTTCAAAAGGGGGTAGGCGACAAGCACATCGTCGCCGGGCAACACCTCCGCCTCGCCCACTTTGGCGACCGTGATCCCGATTGCGCCGGCATCGAGCTGCAGCTGAGCAATCTCGGGGATCTTGTGCGTCTTCACGTGCGGCCGGAGCGCGACACCCCACGCGCGACATTGCTCCTGCATCCGAGCGATGTTGCGCTCGAGGACGTCAAGATCGACGTAGAGGGCGGGGGTGTCCAAGTCGAGCGCGTCCACTATCGAGCCTGCTTCGCGATGCACTCGATCTCGACGGCGATCCCGCCCGGGAGCGCGCCCGCCTGGATCGTGGTGCGTGCCGGAAACGGCGCCGAGAAGAACGTCGCGTACACCTCGTTCATCGCGGCGAAATCGTTGATGTCGCGCAGATACACGTTGCACTTGATGACGTGATCGAGTGATGAGCCCGCCGCCTGGAGGATCGCCCGCAGGTTTTCGAACACAAGCTTCGTCTCCGACCGCACGTCGCCAAGCTCCAATTTCCCGGTGACCGGATTGATGCATCCTTGTCCGGCAACGAAAATGAAATCTCCCTCGATGATCCCTTGCGAATACGGACCAATCGGCTTGGGCGCCTGCTCGGTCAGAATGGCGTTTCTCAAGGGGGGGCTCCTCTTCAATCGTTTCCCAAGGTGATGAACGGGGAACTCGTGATACCGACGATCAGCGCCGTTCCGCCGGCGAGCCCGATGACGCGTCGGAGATCCTGCGCCTGTGACTGAGCGGGCGTAGCGACGCGGTCAGCCATGCGTGAGCTTCAGCACTGCCTCGGGCAGCCGCTCCCCGATAACGGGAATCTTCGACGCCGCCTCCTCGATCTCGCGCAGGTCGGCACCGGTGAGTTCCACGTTCGCAGCGCCGAGATTCTCCTCGAGACGCGCGACCTTCTTGGTTCCGGGGATCGGGACAATCCACGGCTTCTGCGCGAGCAGCCATGCAAGCGCGATCTGCGCCGGCGTCACGCGTTTCTTCTCCGCGACCCGCTTCAACAGGTCGACCAGCGCCATGTTCGCGGCACGGGCGTCGGCGGCGAAGCGCGGGGAAATGCTGCGGAAGTCTTTCGGATCTAGCTTCGTGGTCGTGTCGATCTTCCCAGTAAGGAAGCCGGCGCCCAACGGGCTGAACGGAACGAAGCCGATTCCCAGCTCTTCGCACGTCGCGAGCACGCCGTTGCGGTCGGGGTCGCGGGTCCAGAGCGAATACTCGCTCTGCACAGCTGCGAGCGGCTGCACCGCGTGCGCACGCCGGATCGTCGGGGCGCTCGCCTCCGAGAGTCCGAAGTGCCGTACTTTCCCCTGCCGGATCAGCTCCTTGACGGTGCCCGCGACATCCTCGATGGGGACGTTCGGGTCGACCCGGTGCTGGTAGAGGATGTCGATGGATTCGACACGGAGGCGCTTGAGCGCGGCGTCGGTCACCTGCCGGATGTGCTCCGGCCGCGAGTCGAGACCGTAGCGCGTGCCGTCCGGGTTGATTCCAAAGCCGAACTTCGTGGCGATGACCACCCGATCGCGAAAGGGCGCGAGCGCCTCTCCAACGAGCTTCTCGTTGGTGAACGGACCGTAGGCCTCCGCTGTGTCGAAGAGGGTCACGCCGCGGTCGACGGCCGCGCGGATGATCGCGATTCCTTCCTGCCGACCGGCCGCGGGCCCGTACACACCTTCAAGGCCCATGCAACCGTAGCCAAGCGCCGAAACTTCTGGACCGAATCGGCCTAACGTTCGCGTCTGCATGTCATTCTACTCCGGCCTCGTATCGAGATTCTTCTCATTGAGTCGCGACTCAGCGAGGCGACAGGAACCGCAGACAGACGGGGCTCGGTATCCCGATCCGCTGGCGCGTGGGTGTCAACCTACCGGTGTCCGGATCGCGCCCGAACACGACGACGGAGTCGGAGCGCTGATTGGCGACGAGCAGCAACCGCCCGGAGGGGTCCAGGCTGAAATTGCGCGGCCAATCGCCCTCTGTGTCGACCACCTGGTCGAGCGCGAGCGCATGCGTCGACTCCGCGACCGAGAACACGGCGATGCTGTTGTGGCCGCGATTCGACACGTACAACGTCCGCCCGCTTGATGCGACGTGGACGTCGGCCGGGTAATTCGTGCCTGTCCATCCGGGCGGAACAGTGGACCGTGTGTCCAGCAACGACAGTGCGCCGCGCGCCGAGTCGAAGCGCAGCGTGGCGACCGTGGAATCGAGCTCATTGGCGACGAACACCAGCGGCAGCGTGGGGTGGAAGGCGATGTGGCGCGGGCCGGCGCCGGGACGCATGACCGCGTCGCCCCCGTCGACCTTGCTCAGCGATCTTCCGTCGAGGTCGAGACGGTAGACGAACACGCGGTCGGCGCCGAGGTCTGCGGCGAGCGCGAAGCGGTTGGAGGGATCGGGAAGGATACAGTGGGCATGCGGCGCCTCCTGACGCTCGGCGTTCGGTCCTGTTCCCGTGTGCTGAACCACGGGCGCGGCTGGCGCGAGTGCTCCATTCGCCTCGATCGGCAGCAGCGCCACGCTGCCCCCGGCGTAGTTGGCGACGAGCGCGACGCGGCCGCTTCGGTCCACGCTCACGTAGCAAGGCGCGCCACCTTCCGACGGCTGCTCGTTCAGTCGGGTGAGCACGCCGGTCTCTCTGGCGATCGCGAAGGCGCTCACCGCCCCAGTCGCTCTCCCTTCGTATTTCTCGAGCTCGTTCACGGCGTAGAGCACGCGCCCGTTGGGGTGGATGGCGAGGAAGGACGGGTTCGGCCCGGCGTCCACCGAGCCGACTCGCTGCAGTTGCCCAGAGCGCCGGTCCATGCGGACGAGATAGATGCCCTCAGACCGGGTGCCTGCGGTATACGTCCCAACGTAGAGGAGATCACCATTCGTCTGCGCCACGTCGCGCAACGCGGGACTCACCGAGCCACGCGCGAGCCCGATGAGACCGATCGCCGACGCGGCCAGGAAGTCGCGGCGAGATGGGTCGCGAGGATCGGTCATCTCGGGGCCCGTACTTCCTTTCCCGGCGCAACGCCCTCGACTGCGCGGCCGTTCGCGACCACTGACACCCCGTTCACGATCACGTGCTGAATGCCAACCGGCGACAGCGACGGCTCCCGGTACGTCGAGCGATCCAGCACTCTGCTTTCGTCAAAGATCGTGATGTCCGCGTCCGCGCCAACACGCAGGCGTCCTTTCTGTCGCATCGCCGGCACTCGCGCCTCGAGTCGTTGCGCCGGCATCAGCGTCATCTTGCGGATTGCGTCCATCAACGAGAGCGAGCGGGTTTCGCGCACGTAGCGGCCGAGCACCCTTGCGAACGTTCCCGTTGTCCGCGGATGGCCCGTGCCATTCTGCCAGTATGCGTCGCTCGCAATAATGGTGAGTGGATTGGCTATCGCCACGGCGACCATCTCCTCCGTGTTGGTATGAACCACGACGGGTCCGCCGATCCGGCTGTACCGGTCATAGCTCTCGCGATTGAGCCGCTCGCCAGTACGCGGCCATTCCAGCTCGGCCAAGCGCTCTTCGGGAGCGCTTTTGTAAACGTCTTGGATAGTGGCCGATTGAATCTCCGTCATACCGGCATCATACGGATACGCCTCCGTCGTCACGTCGCGTCTGTGAGCTCGCGCCTCTCTGATCATCTCGAGCATCACCGGCGTTTCGGCAAGGCCGGCACTATTGATGTGCACCACGTGCAGTGGGGCATTGGTTTCGTCCGCGAGCGCAAGCGCTTCTTTGAGCCCGGCGACGCCGGGGCGAATGTGCACGTGGACTGGTGTTTTGGTCTTGGCGGCCACGCGGAACACGGCCAACAGCTCATCTCGTGTTGCCGCCGGCGTGTACGGAAACCCGGTGCCGATGCTGACCGCGCCCTCGCTGAGACCAATCTCGATGCGTTTCGCGATCTCGCCAATCTCCGCAGGCGTCGCCGCGCGATAGGCTCCGTCGCTCACCGGCATCCAGGTGCCGGAGTCGTGCATCACCGCCATCCGGACTTTGATGTGGCCGATGCTGACGCCATAGTTGATGCGCTCGCCGGCACTCCGCTCGCGGTACCAGGCGTCGACGTCCGACGTTCCAAGCTCGAGCTCGAGCGCGGTCGTCACGCCGTCCAGCGAATAGAACCGATATGTCTCGGGTGTCTGTCCGTGCGCGTGCAGGTCGATGAAGCCAGGGGCGACGACGAGGCCGCGCGCGTCTACCGTGTCCCGGCCGCGTATGGCGTGCGTCGTGATGACGGCGATTCGTCCGCCCAAGAGCCCGATATTGCGGACCGCATCGAGCTTGGAGGCCGGATCCATCACGTGTCCGCCGAGAATCACGCCGTCGTAGACGGGCGGCGTGCCTAGCTGCAGGAGGAGTAGGAGTCCGATAATCATGGGATGACATCCTATCACCCAAAGCAGATCCTTCGCTACGCGCGCGTTCCGCGCGCTTCGCTCAGGATGACAGGCTCGCTCGTGCCCTTGAGGAAAGAGGAGGGAAAGACGTACTTCTAACGACAGGGGGTCACGTCACTCGCCGAACCGCACTCGCCTGGTCTCCTGCTCCTCACCGAGTTACACCCGCCCGTCTGGTGCGGCGCGAGCAGGATCTCGGCGCCCAGCAGCGCCGTGGCGCGGGCGTTCTCGACGATGTTGTTGTCGTAACAGATCAGCACGCCCACGCGGCAACCGTGCGGCGTGTCGAACACGGTGTAGCGGTTCCCGGCGCAAATGTTCGGGTGCTCGAAGACGTGCAGCTTGCGGTGGACCGCCCACGCCCCATCCGGCATCGCGACGACATAGGCGTTGTAGATGCCGCCATCGGGCGCCCGCTCCAGCAACCCCGCGCCGATGGTCAACCCGTGTTTCTGGGACAGGTCCAGGAGGTCCCGCGTCGACGGCCCGTCGGGGACCGGCTCGGCCAGCGCCTCGAATGCCGCGCGCGAGAGCTTGCGCACGTGCCAGTAGCCCGTGAGGCACATCTCCGGGAACGCAATCATCTCCACGCGCGCGCGGGCGGCCTCCGTCACGAAGTGGCGGAGGCGGCCGAAGTTGTACGCCTTGTCGCCCGCAGCGTGCTGAAACTGGACTGTCGCCACACGGATGTCGCGCATAGTCCAGACAATTGTAATCGCCGAGCGGGCTGGAGTGACATGGGTTCCCCCTCTCCCGAAGAGCCTGCCCTGAGCGCAGCGAAGGGGAGAGGGGGACAGGGGGTGAGGACCCAAAGGGAGAGGGGGCTAGGGTCACTAAACGGGGACTGCTCCTTCAGAACGGGCTGAGGGCCGCGCCAACACGAAGAGCAGCAGCGCCGACAGGCCGGCCACAGCCACGCCGGCCAGCAGCTCGCCGCGTTTGGTGGGCAGTTGAATCGCCATCAGCGCCATGACCGCCCCGTGCGCGAGACTGGACCATACGGTGTACGCAATCAAGCTGCGATGCGCGGAGGGGTTGCGTGCGGCGAGCACCAGGAAAACGCCGAGGGTCGCCAAAATGGTGTAGAACATCGGCGCTGTCGTCCCGCCAGTCGGGCGCAGCGCCAGGAGAGAGGTCACCAGCGGATAGATATTGGCGACGGCCGTCCCCAGACCCAACACCACCAGAACGACCTGCAGCGCGCGTTCTCGTTTAGACGTCACGGCCATTGGAGCCCTCCTGAGGTAGATGCGCTGTCGTGCCAGGATCTGCTTTACGCAAAGCAGATCCTTAATCCTATCTCACCGGCTGATACGTATTGATCACCACCCCGCTCGAATACGCCGTCGAGCTCGCCAGCCGCAGCGCTTTCCGGTCCTTGAAGATCCGCATCCCGCGCCCGATCGCGACCGGGTTCACGAAGATGTTGAATTCGTCGATCAGATCGTGCTCGATCAAGGCGCTCACAAACGTCGCGCCACCGTACACGACGATGTCCTTCCCCCGCTGCTCCTTCAAGCGGGTAACGGCCTGGACCAGGTCACCGGTCTCCACCCGCACATTCTTGCCCTCGACGCGCGCGAGGGTCTTGCTGAACACGACCTTCGGCGTGTCCACCATCCTGCGCGCGAAGATGTATTCGGGGCTCTCGGGTTTCACGGCCTCCCAATACTTGATGAAGCCGTCGGTCATCTTTCTGCCGAGCAGGATGGTATCGCTCGAGTCGGTGATCTGGACGATGCGCGCAATCGCCCCCTCGTCGAGGTCGCGAGTCATCCAGTCCAGCTGTCCTTCCGGGCCTGCGACGAACCCGTCGACCGACATCTGCACCTGCAGCTTGAGCTTGCGCAGCGCCATAGGAGAATGTCCTTGTGGTTGGTCTCATGTATGCGTCGAATCAACTATCCCGAAATCGACACCCCGTCCGCTTGTGGGGCGAGCGAATCCCACAACCGAACGCGCCCACGAAAGCCACTTGACACTCTGTAAGTAGTTACTTACCGTAAGTAATGGCTTACGCTGCAGTGTTCACCGCCCTCGCCGACCCCACCCGCCGCCGGATCCTCGAAGCGTTGCGCAAGCAGCCCAAAACCGTGGGCGAGCTGGCGGAAGGCCAGCCGGTTAGTCGACCCGCGGTGTCCCAACATCTCAGGGTGCTGCAGGCCGCGCGATTGGTCACCGTGCGACCGCAGGGCAATCGTCGTCTGTATTCCATCAAGCGCGATGGACTGGATGATCTGCGGAAGTATCTCGAGAGCTTCTGGTCCGATGTCTTGACTTCTTATGGCGCTGAGATCGTGCGACGCATGACACCGAAAAGGAGAACGTAATGCTGGATCCGATCATCAAGACCATCGAGGTTCCCTGCAGCCAAGCCAAAGCGTTCGACGTATTTCTGAACGAGATGGACAGCTGGTGGCCGCTCGGCAAATTCA
>Ga0209469_1000747_pt1 | contig 19330 bp, 10 predicted proteins | sample GraSoiAngelo_123_FD_185880 | JGI IMG/M metagenome (GOLD analysis project Ga0209469, IMG submission 185880) | Grasslands soil microbial communities from the Angelo Coastal Reserve, California, USA - 14_0927_02_40cm (SPAdes) (version 2) | ecosystem: Environmental > Terrestrial > Soil > Grasslands ... | reverse complement strand
CCTCGGTGCCGACAGCTTGGCCACGAGGTCGCCCAGTCCGCCCGCCTCGATGGCGCCGGCCTGAATCGCCTCTTTGACGGGCTCGGCCGCCCGGTCCCACACGATCACGCGATGCCGATCACGCTGCAGGCGGCGCACCATGTTGAGGCCCATCCGTCCGAGTCCGACAAACCCGAGTTCCATGACGTCCCCCTTCGATCCGCCCGGTCAGGGCAGCAGCGCGCTCTCGATGAGCTGACAGGCACGGTCGACCGTCGCGGCATCGGCCGCCGCAAGATGGATGTGAAGCGCGCGCCGGCCTGTGGCCCCCAGCGACGCAAAGTCGCCGAGCGCCTGCGCCAGCTCGAGCACGCCGAACGAGAACGGCTCTCCCGGAATCTCCACGTCCTCACGCACGTCGGCGGTCAGCACGACGAACTGGCCGTTGTTGGCCCCGCCCTTGTGGAGCTGCCCTGTCGAGTGCAGGTAGCGAGGACCGAAGCCGAGCATCGTCGCCACACGCTTGCCGTCACGGAGCCCGTGGCGCAGCCGCTCCAGGCGCGCCTCGATCGCCGGCTCGCCGGGAAGGTAGGCCAGCACCCCCAGGTAGTCGCCGGCCTGGACGAGATCGAGGAACGCGCGAACGGCAGCAGCCGCGCCGGCCGGCGAGCCCATCTTGTCGAGCGCGGGCCGCGTGAAGGTCAGGCGCAGTCCGTCGGCGCTGGCATACGGGGACGGAATCGGCAAGCGTCCGGTGTTCGTGTACTCCTTCAGCAGCGCCTTGGTCGCGTCCTTGGCCTGCTGCACGTTCGGCTCATCGAACGGGTTGATACCGAGCACGGCGCCGGCCGTCGCCGTCGCGACCTCCCAGCGCACGAACTCCGCGCCGATGCCCAGCGGCTCGACCAGGCGGATGGTGACGATCGGATGGCCGGCGGCACGCAGCCGCTCGACCAGGCCATCGCGCTGATGTTCCTCGGGGTCACCACCATGAAGACGAAGGCGGACGAACAGCCGATCGTCACCGTACACCGAGGGCCCGCCGAGCGGCTCGCCGGCAACCGGCACGATCCCGGTCCCGCGCTTGCCGGTCGACTCTGCGATGAGCTGCTCGATCCACAGACCGAATGGCCGCAGCCGCGGTCCCGTGATCAGCGTGAGCTTGTCACGCCCGGAGCGCGCGGCGCTGCCCAGGACGATCCCGAGCGCGACACCGGGATTCTGACCGATCGCGTTCGTCGGCCCGCAGAGGCTCGCCATCCCGCGCCCCCAGCCCAGCAGCCCGCTGACGTCCAGTCCCATGATCGCCGCCGGCACCATGCCGAAAAAGGACAGCGCCGAGTAGCGGCCGCCGATGTCTGACGGGTTCAGGAAGATTTCGCGATAGCGCTCCTGCTGAGCCAGCTCGTGCAGCGCGGTGCCCTCGTCCGTGATCGCCGCCAGGTGGCGGCCGTACTCTTTGACGCCGGCGGCGAGGAGTCGAAACTTGAAGAACGCGCAGAGGGCATTCGGCTCGATGGTCGTGCCGGACTTGCTGGCCACGATGAACAGCGTGCGGGTGATCTCCACCTTCCGGTCCACGGCGCGGACGGCCGCCGGGTCCGTGGAGTCCAGCATCGTGAAGACCGGAGCGCCGGGCGCCCCGCCCAGGACCGCTCGCATCACCTCGGGGGCAAGGCTCGATCCCCCCATGCCGAGCAGCACCACGTGCTGGATGCCGTCCCGGCGAACCGCCTCGGCAAACGCCAGCAGGCGCGGCAGGTTCTTGGCCATCAACTCCGGTGATTCGAGCCAGCCGAGCCGGTTGCCGATTCGCTTCTGCTCTTCGGGCTCGTCGGACCACAACGTCGCCTGTTTCGCCCACAGACCCGGCGCGAAGCCCCGAAGCTGCAGGTCGATGTTGAAGCGGTCGAGCTCCTTGCCCAGGCCCGCACCCGCGATCTCGTAGCGGCCGCGCAGCAGTGCGGCCTTGCGCTTGGTGTCGATGCCCAGCATCAGTGCCGCAAAGGAATCGACGAATGCCTGCAACGCTTCGTTCTTGAGCCGGGCGAGGGTCGCCGGGATGTCGAGGCCCGCACGACCAAGCTCGGCGATGACACGTCGGGCGCCTTCCACGTCGCGGTCGAGGGTCGATCCGGCCCGCCCGTGATCGCGAAAGGCGGCGAGCGTGCCGGGCGGCATCGTATTCACCGTGTCCGCGCCGACCAGCTCCTCGATGTACAGCACGTCGCGATACCTGGCATTCTTCGTTCCGGTCGATGCCCAGAGCAACCGCTGTCGGCGCGCGCCGAGGGCTTCGAGCTTCTGGAACTCCAGGCTGGCAAAGAGCTGGCGAAATCGCTCGTACACGAGCTTGGCGTTGGCGATGGCGGCGGTGCCGCGGAGCGCCTCCTGAGCTCGCCGGATCTCAGGATCGCGCGTCGCCGCGGTCAGACGGTCCAGCTCCTTGTCGACCGCAGTGTCGATGCGGCTCACGAACACACTCGCCACCGAGGCGACCCCGCGGACGTCCTGGCCGCGCGCGACGCGATCGTGGAGTCCCGCCATGTACGCGCGGGCCGCCGCCTCGTAGTCGGCCACGGAGAAGAGGGTCGTGATGTTGACGTTGACACCTTCGGCGAGCAGGCGACGCGCCGCGATGAAGCCAGCCTCGGTGCCCGGCACCTTGATCATGACGTTGCTGCGGGCCAGCAGCTTCCAGAGCTGAAGGCCTTCGCGGACGGTGCCTTCAACGTCGTCGGCGAGCACCGGGGAGACTTCCAGGCTGACGTAACCATCGGCGCCGGCGCCCTGGCGCCAGACCGGATAGAGGATGTCGGCGGCCTCGGCGATGTCGGCCACCGCGATGCGCGTGTAGATCTCGGCCGTCGACATCCCGCGGCGCGCGAGCAGGCCGATCTCCTCGTCATAGGCCGTCGACTTGTTGATCGCGGCTTCCAGGATCGTCGGGTTGGAGGTGACGCCACCGAGCCCGTCGCCGGCGATCAAGCGGAGCAGCTCGCCGGACGCCAGGAGATGGCGGCTCATATAATCGAGCCACACGCTCTGACCGTATTGTTGGAGATCAGTCAGCGCCATCGTCGTCCCCTCACCGCGCCAATGCGCCCGCGCCCTTGACCTTGCGGTCCAGCACGTGGTCGATGGCGCCCAGAATGTGCTCGGTCGTCAAGCCATACGCGCGCAACAGCTCCTCGGGGGTGCCCGACTCGGCGAACGTATCGTCCATGCCCACGAATTCCATCGGCACCGGGTGGCGCCGGGCCGCCGCCTGAGCGACGAGGCTGCCGAGGCCGGGTCGCCACAGATGTTCCTCGGCGACCACGATCGCGCCGGTCTCGGCCGCGGCGATCTCGATGGTCGCCTCGTCGAGAGGCTTGGCGGTGTGCATGTCGATCACACGGACGTCGATCCCGCGACGTTCGGCGAGCTCGGCGGCCTCGCAGGCCACGCCGACCATGAGCCCGTTCGCGATGACGGACACGTCGTGGCCGTCGGACAGGGTTTTGGCCCGACCGAACGAGAAGCGCTCGCCCGGGGCGTAGATCTTGGGGACGCGGGGACGGCCGACGCGGATGTAGACCGGGCCGTAGTGCTCGGCCGCGGCACGGACGAGGGCGGCGGTCGCGACTTCGTCGGCGGGGTTGGCGACGGTGAAGCCGGGGAGCGCGCACGCGATCGCGATGTCCTCGATCGATTGTTGCGACGGGCCGTCTTCACCGAGCGAGATGCCGCCGTGACTGCCCACGAAGTTCACGTTGAACTCCATGTAAGCGCAACAGATCCGCAGCTGCTCATAGCCCTTGCAGATGAGGAAGGCGGCGAAGCTCGAGGCAAAGGGGATCATCCCACCGGCGGCCAGGCCGGCGGCAATCGAACACATGTTCGCCTCGGCGATGCCGACGTCGAAGAACCGCTCCTTGAACCTCTTTCCGAACAGCCCGGTGTGGGTGGATTTGGCGAGATCGGCGTCGAGGACGACGATGCGCGGATTCTCTTCTCCCAACTCGGCCAGCGTTCGGCCGTAGGCTTCGCGGGTGGCGCTGCCGAGCTCGAGCGGCGACGGCCAGCGGCGAATCATCGCGCACCTGCCGAGATCTCGGCGAGGGCCCTGGCGATGTCTTCCGGCTTGTCGGGAACCGAGCCGTGGAACTTGAGCTGGTTCTCCATGTAGGACACGCCCTTCCCCTTCACCGTGCTGGCGACGATCACCGTGGGCTTGTCGGCCACCGACGCCGCGCGGCTGAAGGCGTCCGCGATCTGCCGGTAGTCGTGGCCGTCGATCTCGATCACGTTCCAGTTGAAGGCCCGCCACTTCGCGGCCAGCGGCTCGAGATCGGTCAGCTCGCCGATGCCGGCATCCAGCTGGAGCCGGTTGAAGTCGATGACGGCGCAGAGCGAGCCGAGCTTCACGTGCGGCGCGTACATCGCCGCTTCCCAGATCTGACCTTCTTCACATTCGCCGTCACCCATCAGCACGTAGGTGCGCGACGGGCTCCCGCGGAGTCGGGCGGCCAGCGCCAGCCCGATCCCCATCGACAGGCCGATCCCGAGCGAGCCGGTCGACGCTTCGATCAACCCGAGCTTGCGCCGATCGGGATGGCCCTGGAGCGGCGACCCGAACCTGCGCAGCGACGTCAGCAGGTCATGCGTGATGTAGCCGGCCTCGGCGAGCGCGGCGTAGAGCACGGGGCACGCGTGGCCCTTGGAAAGGACGAAGCGGTCACGATCTTCCCAGAACGGTTCGTCGGGACGGTGACGCATGACCCCGCCGAAGTAGAGCATCGCGACGATGTCCGCGGCGGAGAGGCTGCCGCCAGGATGCCCCGAGCCGGCCGCCGCCAGCATCTCGATGACGAGCCGGCGGATGTTCCGTGCACGCCGAGCGATTTCCGCGACGTCGAAATTCCCCGGGTTCATCGTCCTGCCCCTTTCCGGCCGGCGTCAGGCGCCTATGAGCGCGTCCGTCCCATGAGGTTCATTCGAGCGACCGTCCGGTCAGGCGCCGGATCGTGTGCCGCCCATCGAGATCCGTCTCGAGGCTCTTGTCGTGATAGAGGTGGCACTCGACGCAGGCCGTCCGCGCGCCGGAGCCCGACCGGTGGCACTCTCGACACACCGACACCGACGGCATCAGCACGTCGGCGGTCTGGGTGCTCGTAGTCGCCTTGTGGCACTCGACGCACTGGATGGGACGGTGGACCCCGTGATCGAAGACCGCATGCCGGAGCCAGCGGACCGGGATGCGGGTTGGCAGGTACTGCGGCAGGGGGCCCTTCGCCTCAGCGTCCTTCACGTGACAGAACTGGCACTTCTGCTTGAACAGGACGTTTTCGGCGCCGGGAAGCTCGGCAGAAACCCAGGTCAGGGCCGAACGTCCCGGCGTCTCCCTCTGCGCTCGAGCTCCGTCGCGCTCGGCTGGCGCTTCTTCGGCCGCACCGCCGCGAAGCAGCCGGCGCCCTCGCGGTTGGTCTGCCGGCGGTTCTTCCTTTGGTTCAGCCTCGCTGCGACGCAACAGGCGGCCCCCGCGCGCGCCCTCGCCCTCGGGTCGGTCACCGGTCGGCGCGCTGCTCGGTGGCGCCTCCGTCTTCGCGCTCAGTCCGAGCTCGCCGCACTGAGCACGGCGCGTGTCGGCAGGCGGCGTCTGCGCTGCCGCTCCACCGAGCGACTGGCACGCCTCGAATGTCTCGAGGAACAGGGTCCTGAGAAAGCCGTGCACGATCGTGGGCGTGTCGTGCGGAGCCGCCACGCCCGGGAAGCGCCCATCGAAGTCCAGCTCGTGACAGGCCGGTCCACAGTGCTTGGCGTACGACACCGGCTGAATCATCGCGCGCGAGGCATCGGTCTCGTGACAGAACCCGCAGGAGAGCTGAAGGCCGTGAGGAGTCTCGGTGATGCCGCGCGGCCCACGAAGCTGGCGCAGCTGATCGAGGCCTTTGAGCCCGACTTTGACGTGCTTCTGATGATTCAAGAGGATGCTGGCCGTGTCCTTGACCTCGGCGCCGCGATCGAGACGGACGCGGCGATCGCCCACCTGCACCGCGAACTCCGGGTGTCCGCCAGCGAACCGCGTGATCTTCGTCTCGAACTTCGGCGCGGCTCCCGAGCTCGTCTTGAGATCACGGTGACAGCGCGTGCAGTGCATGTCGTCGAGCGTGGCCAGTAGGACGTGACCCTTGTGCTCTACATGACAGGTGCTGCAGCTCGGTTCGAACGTTTGGGTGTCGTGGTGCGTGGGCCCGCGGTGACACGTGGTGCAGGCCTCATCGGTGACCCTCAGGAAAAAGCCTCCCCTGGCCGACGGCTTGCCGTCAGCGTCGGCCGCACGGTGGCACGCCTCGCACCTGGTTCCGAACATCGCATGCGCCGTGGCCACCGGTCCGCTCGTGTAGATGCGGGAACTCCCGAGCGCGGCGTACCCGACGAGCCAGCCGCCGGCGATCACCGGGGCCACGATGGAGAGGATCAGCTTCCAGCGGCGGAACGGGTGTGCGTGCTTGAAGTAGGAGAGCTCGATGCGCTTGGCCCGGACCTTGGTCGTGTAGCGCTCGTCGGCCACGGCGGCCTAGTACCGGAGGCTCACGATCGCGTGGACGGCCGACAAGAGGAGCAGCGCCATCGAGAGGGGGACGTGGATGAGGAGCCAGCCGTGCAGCCAATGGTGCAGCCGCTTCTGAACGGCGAGCTGGCGCCGCTCCTCGCAGATCGCCCGGAGCTCGTCGACGACCCCGTGGAGTGAGCCGGGCAGCAGCGTGCGAAGGTGACCGAATAGTGCGTCGCGCTCGCGGCGATTCCCCAGGCGGCCGTTGCGCGGCACATCTCGCGCCAGGTACCCGCGAATCTCACGGACGTAGGCATCCTTCAGGGGAGCGGCCTCTGCCTCGGCCGGCAGCGGAGCCACTGCCGTCGTTCGGCTGTGGACGGCCAGCGCCTCACCGTGCGCCAGGCCCCCGCCGGCGTGCGCCGGCCCGGACGGCTCGAGATCGACAACGGGCAGGAGCCCGACGACGGAGCCGACGAGCGCGTCGGCTTCGCCTCGGAGCTGGGCGACGATCACGTCGATCTGCTCGTACACCGTCTCGAGGGGTAGCCGCTCCGTCATCAGACGAGGCATGAACTGCTGGAGGAGGACGCCGTAGATCCCGCTCGCGATGACGATGGTGAACAGCAGCATCAGGACGAGCGTGAGCGTGCCTCCCCAGGCCAGGCCGGAGTGATAGAGGATCAGGAGATAGCTGAGGAGGCCGAGCCAGAGATGGCCCTTCATCCACGTCGTGGCCCGCCCCAGCCGCCACGTCGGCACCTTGCGCCGCGCCCCCAGGAGGCCCGCGTAGATCATCAGCGCGAAGCCGAGGCCACCGAAGACGAGGCCCGGCCAGCTGCCACCACTGGGGCCGTTGAGCCGGCTGGCCGCGTACGGCACGTACGCTGCGGTGGCCACGACCGCGGCCACCGTCGTCGCGATGATCCAGCGATGGTGGGATGTGTCCAGCAGCATCTACTTGGTCAGCCCCAGCTTCTCGGCGAAGAAGCTGAGCGGCTCCACGCGCATGGCCGCGCCGTGCGGGCAGGCGTAGACGCACGACGGCTCCTTGAGATCGTGACAGAGGTCGCAGGTGGTCGCCTTCTCGCGCACCACCGCCCTTCGCCGGCCGGGTCGGGTCTCGTCGGCGACCATGACCGTGAAGTTATGGATGTTGATGTTTCCGTACGGGCAGTTCTTGGCACAGAGCCCGCAGCCGATACACCAGTCCTCGATGAGGATCTCGAGCGAGTCGCGGCGACGGATCGACCCGACCGGACACCCGATCATGCACAGCGGATCGCGGCACGAGCGGCAGGACGTCGCCACCAGGTACTTGTCGAACCGAAGGCCGTCGCGGACGAGCCGGGTGACGCCATCATGCGCGTCCGCACAGGCACGGACGCAGAGATCGCAGCGCGTGCACCGATCCAGGTCGAGGAGCAGGAGGTTCTGAGCCTCCATCAGGCCCTGGGTGAGGAAGTCGCCGATCGGCAGCGACGCCACCCGCTCGTGACGCTCCTGGTTCTCGCCGATCCGGGCGCGAGCCACGTCCATGAGACGCGCCTGGATCGCCGGGAATCGGCGCATCATCTCGTGAAAGTCGTCGGCGCGGATCTGGACGAGCTCGACGTGGTCGAGCGCCGTGCACGTCGCCGTCCGCGCGCCGCCGCGCAGCAGCCCGATCTCGCCGAGATAGTCGCCACGGGCCAGATACTTGAGGACGATCTCGCCGCCCGGAAGGGACTGGGTCACCTTGACGAAGCCGATGCGGACCAGATAGAAGCTGTCGGCGGGTTCGTCCTGCCGGAAGATGACCTGACCGGGCTGGAACGGGATCAGCGTGACGCGGTCGCGCAGCTGGTTGATGAACTCCTCGCTGACGTCGGCGAAGATGGGCACGCTACGCAGGTGCGTGGCCAGGGCACGCTCGCGGTAGCGACGCTCGAGCTCGACTTTGAACGTGCGATTCTTCTGCAGCATGTAGAGCACGTTCCTCAGCATCTCGAGGACCTCGGTGTCCTCCAGCGCCCGGACCGTCGCCGATCGGGGGTACAGCGACAGGCAGGTCATCTCGCCGAACAGCTCGTCCCGTCCGAGCTGGGCGACGGGATTGTTGTGCTCGAGCGCCACCGAGGCGTCGATCGGGATGAAGCGATGACCGCCCGCCTCACGGGGATCCTCGTCGCTGCTGACCAGCCGACTGAGACGCTCGAAGAACCGTGAGACACGCGCCGGCCCCGCCCCCCGGCCACTCTTGACGTGGGCCAGCGGGCTGGCGATCGAGACTTCGACGCGCCCACTCACGATGTAGAACGCCGTCGATCCGTACTCCCCCTCCCGGCAGATGACGTCGCCCGCGCGGAACCGCCGGCGAACCACCGAGCCCCGGTTGAGCGAGAGGAACGTGCCGGACGCGCCGGCGAACATCGGCAGGTCGAGCAGGTCGTCGGCGCTGATCTGCTCGCCCTCCTGCAGATCGACGTCGAGCGCGCGCTTGTTGGTGAGCGCGCCGGTGGGACAGCTCACCATGCACTCGCCGCAGCCCACGCAACTCGACGTTCCCATCGGCAGGTCGTTGTCGAACGCAATCCTCGTCTCCGTGCCCTTACCGGCACGGCCGATCACGAAGTTCTGCTTGACGTCGCTGCAGGCGCGGATACAGCGGTCGCAGAGGATACAGGCGGCGTGGTCCACCTTGATGATCGGCGAGGAGTCGTCGATGCCGTGGACATGGGCGCGGGTCGCGAACCGCGATTGACGGAGCCCAGCCTCCGCCGCCTGAGTCTCCAGCTCGCAATCGCCGGTCGCCTGCTGACGAAGGCAGGGCGCCGGGTGGTCGGCCAAGAGCACCTCATAGAGCGTCCGCCGCACCTGCTGCACCCGCTCCGACGCCGTCAGCACCTCCATGCCGTTCTCGACGGGCCGGATACAGGCGGCCGCGAGCACCCGGGCATTCTTGACGTCGACGGCGCAGACACGACACACCGCGACCGGCGTCTGGTGCTGGGCGTGACACAGGACGGGAACCGCGATGCCGTTTCGACGGGCCGCCTCGAAGATCGTCGTCCCCGGCGCAACCTCGACCGACCGGCCGTCGATGGTCAGCTTCACGAGGTCGGGCGCCGTCACGCTCATTCCCGTCCCTCGATCACACGGAGGAAATCGGGCACACGCCCGACGGGCACGTTCGCCTGAGAATGTGGGCCTCGATCTCGTCGGCGAAATGGGTGATGACGGACTGAATGGGCGCGGGCGCGATCTGCCCCAGGCCGCAGATCGACGCCAACCGCATCGCCTCCGAAAGGTCGCGGATCATGTCGTAGTCCCCCGCCTCACCGCGACCGCGGGCGGCTCGCTCGAGGATGTCCACCAGCTTGGCGCTGCCCACGCGGCACGGCACGCACTTGCCGCACGATTCGTTGCGGAAGAACCGGACACTGTTGAGCGCCATGTCGAGCATGCAGGTTCCTTCGGCGCACACGACGAGCGCCCCCGACCCGAGCATCGAGCCGGCTTTCTGCAGGGAGGCGAAGTCGAGCGAGACGTCGACCATCGACGCCGGGAGGTACCCCGACGACGGACCCGAGGGGGCGAACGCCTTGAGCGGGCGGCCCGCGAGCATGCCGCCCGCATGGTGGTCGATCACCTCGCGGATCGTCGTCCCCATGGCGACCTCGTAGACGCCGGGGCGCGCGACGTGGCCGCTGACCCCGATGAACTTGAGACCGGAGGCGCCGTTCGCCCCCTGCGCCTTGAACCACTCCACACCCTTGACCAGGATCAGCGGCACGCATGCGAACGTCTCGACGTTGTTGATGACCGTCGGTTTCTGCCAGAGCCCGTGCGTCCCGGGAAACGGCGGCTTGTTGCGCGGCTCGGCGCGCTTGTCTTCGATCGCCTCGAGCAGCGCCGATTCCTCGCCGCAGATGTAGCCGCCCGGGCTGACGAAGACCCGCGCATCGAAGGTCAGGCCCGAGCCAAGAATGTTCGCGCCGAGCAGGCCCTCGCGCCGGCAGGCGGCCAGCTCACGCTCGAGGCGTTCGGCCTGCGCCTCGTACTCGTGGCGGATATAAATGATGCCCTCGTGGGCGCCGACGACGAGGCCGGCCAGGATCATCCCCTCGATCACCAGATGCGGCACGTGATCGAGGATGAAGCGATCCTTGATGGTGCCCGGCTCGCTCTCGTCGGCGTTGCACACGACGTACTTCGGCGAGCCCACCGCCGTGCGAACGATCTCCCACTTCGTGCCCGTCGGGAATCCGGCGCCGCCGAGGCCACGAAGGTCGCTGGCCCTGAGCGTCCTCAACAGGCCGGCCACGTCCCGCGTCTCGACGAACGCGCGGACGGCCTCGTACCGCCGTCCGTCGGCGTAGGGGTCGACGCGCAACGACACGGGCGGGGGCGTGGCGTCGTGGTGCGAGACAGCGGCTCCGGCGGCCACCGACGCGACGAGATCGCCGAGCTTCTCGGGCGTCATCCCGGCCAGGATCACGTCGTTGACGACGGCGGCGGGAGCCCGGTCGCAGCGTCCGAGGCAGGAGACGTGACCCAGACTCGTGCCGGGCAGCCTCGCCACCCGCTCTTCGGCCGCGCGCAGAAGCGCTCCGGCCCCGCGCAGATGACACGACATGTCGTTGCACACCCGTACGTCTACCATCGGCGGTGGGGCGAGACGGAAGTGCGGGTAGAAGCTCGCCACGCCTTGAACCTGGTAGAGCGGTACGTTAATGCGCTGCGCCAAGGCGGAGAGCGCCTCGGTTGGCAGGTAGCCGTGTTCACGCTGGATCGCCCGGAGTCCTTCGATCACCATGCCTGCCGGTATGAGGGCGCAACGCTACTTGGGTTGGAGGCCCTCTGTCAAACGGGCCGGAGTCTCGAACAGGCGAGGTGTGAATGCGGTCGGTGGCTTTCTCGCTTACGCGGGCGACGAAAAAAGGTTAGCATGTCGCTCCAATCGCGGGGCGGGCCACCGGAGGGCCCCACCGTTGAGGAGTGTATGGGCGAGACTCGGCGTCGGCGACTGCTCGTCCTGCTGAAAAGTGTATTCCTCGCCGTAGCGCTCTTGGCCGCGCACGGCGGCATCGCGTATGGCGATGCATTGCAAGTGCAGCAAACGCCGCCGGCCGCTGAAAAGGGCCTCGGTGAAACCGGGCCGAGCTCGGTCCGGCCGGTCCCCACGCAAACGAGCCCCGACTTCGTGCCGATTCCCGACCGGTGGCGGCTCGGGTTCCCCGATTGGAACCGGTACGAGCGGCCGCTCAAGGACGCCCCCTTCGAACGCGGTCGGTTCTGGGACCCGTACCATCAGAATGTTCTCAAGGGCGACTATCCGATCCTCGGGCAAAAATACTTCTTCGCCATCTCGGCGATCAGCGACAGCCTCCTCGAGCTCCGTCGCATCCCGCTGCCGAGCAACGTGAGCGCCAATGAGCCCGGTCGCGCCGACTTCTTCGGTCCCGGTGATCAGCTCTTCTTCAATCAGAACTTCATCATTTCCCTGGAGTTCTTCAAGGGCGACACGGCCTTCCGGCCACGCGACTGGGAGCTGCGCGTGACGCCGGTCTTCAACGTCAACTATCTCAGCGCCCGGAACACCGGCGTGGTGGACATCGACGTCCGGCAGGGCACGACGCGTCTGGACAGTCAGGTGAGCTTCCAGGAGCTGTTCGTCGAATACCACCTCGGCGACCTCAGCCCCAATTACGACTTCGTCTCGTCGCGTCTCGGCATCCAGCCGTTCACCAGCGACTTCCGTGGCTTCATCTTCAGCGACAACACTCTCGGCGCCCGAATCTTCGGCAACCTGGGCTCCAACCGTGATCAGTTCAACCTCGTCTACTTTCGCCCCCTCGAGAAGGACACCAATAGCGGGCTGAATCGCGTCTTCGACACGCGCGGCCAGCACCTCGGCATCGTGAACTACTTCCGGCAGGACTTCATCTGGCCCGGCTACACCCTGCTGTTCAACGGCCACTATCTGCACGACGCGGGCGGCAAGCATTTCGACGAGAACGGGTTTCTGGTGCGACCAGCGCCCGTCGGCACCCTGGCCCGAAAAGAAGTCGACGCGTTCTGGCTGGGCTGGAACGGCGACGGCCACATCGGCCGCTTCAACCTGACGCACTCCTACTATCACGTTGTCGGCTACGAGCGGCGCAACCCCATCAACAACCGGGAGAACTACATCAGCGCGGACATGGCCGCCCTCGAGCTCTCCGTCGACCTCGACTGGCTCCGGCCACGGATCTCGTTCTTCTGGGCCTCCGGCGATGGAAAGCCCGACGACAACACGGCGCGCGGCTTCGACATGATCCTCGACAACCCGAATTTCGCCGGCGGCGGCTTCAGCTACTGGGTGCGCCAGGGCCTGCCGCTGACCAACACGGGGCTCGAGCTCAAAGGCCGCAACAGCCTCGTGCCCAGTCTCCGATCCAGCAAGCTCGAGGGCCAGCCGAATTTCATCAACCCCGGGCTCTTCCTGCTGAACGTGGGGACCGACATCGAGGTCACGCCCAAGCTCAAGATGTTCCTCAACGCCAACTTCCTTCGCTTCCACCACACCGAAGCGCTGGAACGGCTGCTCTTCCAGCCGCACATCCGCGAGAACATCGGGATCGACTGGAGCATCGGGGCGCGCTGGCGGCCGTTTCTCATCGAGAACGTGGTGGTCACCGCCGGAGCCGCCGCGCTCCAGGCCGGAGGCGGCTTGCGCGACGTATTCACGGAGACGACGTTCCGGTTCGGGCCGAACGGTCTCGAGCGGACGAAGTCGTTCCCGTATGACACGCTCTACTCGGCATTCCTCTCGCTCACCCTGACCTACTGAGGAGGTCCCCGCGCAATGGGCGGGCGAACGCGGATGGTGACGCTCCTCGCCGGCGCTCTGCTGACCGTCGTGGCGTTCGCGTCCACGTGGCCGGAATCGCCCAAGGGCGAGAGCGTCAGCGCCGGGCCCGCTCCGGCAGCCGCCGGGGAGAGCCGTCTCCAACTCGCCCAGCGGATCCGTCGTGCCCCGACGGAAGAGGAAAAGCCGGCCGAGCCGCCGACCGAGACTCCGGCCCCGACCCGGCCAGAGGCCGAGCCGCCCAAGGGCTTCGGTCCCGATCTGAGCCGGCAGAGCCAGCTCGACGTCGACCGCAAGAATGCCGGTTGCGTGAGTTGTCACACGAAGACCGACGCGGCGACGATGCACGAAGCGACGACCGTCAAGGCGGCCTGCATCGACTGCCATGGCGGTCAGGGCGACGTGATCAAGCCCGCTGAAGCGACCGCCGGGTCGGGGCCCTACGACGCCGTCAAGCGGAAGGCCCACGTGCAACCGCGGGTGCACGATCTGTGGAAGACGTCGGCCAATCCCGAGCGCAGCTTCGCCGCGCTGAACTTGGAGTCCGTCGAGTACATCCGCTTCGTGAATCCAGGCGATCTGCGCGCGGCCCGGCAAGGCTGCGGCCAGACCGGCTGCCACGCCGCGGAGGTCGCCATCGTCCAGAAGAGCATGATGGCGACCGGCCCCATGCTGTGGGCCGCGGCGCTGTACAACAACGGCACGTTTCCGACCAAGCTGCCCCGGTTCGGAGAGAGCTACGACGAAGATGGCCGGCCCCGGCGACTCTACACGGTCCCGCCGCCCACGCCCGAGGAGACGCTCCACAAGGGCATCCTGCCCTTCCTCGATCCGCTGCCGCGCTTCGAGGTGGGCCAGCCCAGCAACGTGCTTCGCGTCTTCGAGCGCGGCCAGCAGCGGCAACTCGAGCTGGGGCTGCCGTTCGTCGACGAGCCGCCGGGCAAGCCGACGAACCGGCTGAGCCAACGCGGCTTCGGCACCCTCAACCGCACCGATCCGGTCTGGCTGAACCTGCAGCGCACGCGGCTGCTCGATCCGATGCTGTCCTTTCTGGGGACCAACGATCAACCGGGCGATTACCGGTCGAGCGGCTGCTCCGGCTGCCACGTCGTGTACGCTAACGACCGCTCGCCGACACACTCCGCCCACTACGCGGAGTACGGCAACCGTGCGCGGAGCGTCACCGAAGATCCCACCATCCCCAAGAACGAGTCGGGGCACCCCATCAAGCACGTGCTCACGAACCGGATTCCGTCCAGCCAGTGCGTCACCTGCCATCATCATCCGGGAACAACCGTGACGAACAGCTATCTCGGCTACATCTGGTGGGACAACGAGACCGACGGACAGCTGCTCTACCCGAGCACGGACCAAAGCCTGTCCGCTTCGCAGGTCGCCGCCATCCAGGCCCGCAATCCCGAAGGCGCCGCGCTTCGAGGCAAGTGGTCGGATCCCGAATTCCTGGCGAACGTCGTCGACCTCAATCCACGGCTCTCGCGGATGCAGTTCGGGGACTTTCACGGTCACGGGTGGATCTTCCGGGCGGTGTTCAAACACGACCGCAAGGGCAACATGCTCGACGCCGCCGGAAAGCTGGTGCCCCACGACGACCCCGATCGCTTCAAGAAGGCCGTTCACCTGAAGGACATCCACCTCGAGAAGGGCATGCACTGCGTCGACTGCCACTTCAAGCAGGACGCCCACGGCAACGGCAAGCTCTACGGCGAGGTGAGGGCGGCGATCGAGATCGGGTGCACCGACTGCCACGGAACCATCCAGGCGCGCACGACGTTGAAAACGTCGGGACCCGCGGCGCCGCCGGGTGGCACCGATCTCTCGGCACTCCGGACACCGTTCGGTCAGCGGCGATTCCAGTGGCGAGGCGACACGCTGATCCAGCGCTCGATGGTGACGAAGGAGCTCGAGTGGGAAGTCAGTCAGGTCGCCGATACCATCGACCCGGGCTCCGCGTGGTCGATCGCCAACGGCGAGAAGGCGCGGAGGTCCCGCTTCGCCAAGACGCTCCGCCGCGACGGCAGCACCTGGGGCGACGCCGTGAGCAAGGATCGGGAGGCCACCGATCTCGCCCACGCGGATACGCGCATGACGTGCCAGGCCTGTCACACGGCGTGGGTAACGAGCTGCTTCGGCTGTCACCTGCCGATGAAGGCCAACGAGCGCAAGCCCGCCCTGCACAACGAGCCCGACATCCAGCGCAACTGGACGCCGTACAACTTCCAGACGATCCGCGACGACGTGTTCATGCTCGCGATCGATCCGACCGTGATGAAGCATCGGATCGCCCCGGCGCGCTCGTCGTGCGCGATCCTCGTCGGCTCCCAGAATCCCAACCGCGAATGGGTCTACTCGCAGCAACAGACCGTGTCGGCGGAGGGCTTCAGCGGCCACGCCTTCAGCACGTTCGTCCCCCACACGGTGCGGGCGACCGAGACGCGCGGCTGCAGCGATTGTCACGTCTCGAGCCGGAACGACAACAACGCCTGGATGGCCCAGGTGCTGATGCAGGGGACGAACTTCTACAACTTCATCGGACGCTACGCCTGGGTGGCCGAGGGCGACGCCGGGCTGGAAGCCGTCGCCGTCACCGAGCGCGAGGAGCCTCAAGCGGTCATCGGCAGCACGCTGCACAAGGACGCGTATCCGTCGAGCTACGAGCGTCACGTGGCCGGCGCTCGCACGCTGAGCGAGGCCTATCGCCACCGCGGTCGAGACGTGCTGGACTTTTTCAGCGCTGACCAGGTGCTCGGGATCCAGCTGCGCGGCGAGTACCTGTACACCGCCAACGGTCCCGGCGGCTTCCGGGCCTACGACGTCGCTCAGATCGACCAGAAGGGCTTCTCGCAGCGGCTCTTCACGGCGCCGGTCTCGCCGCTCGGCCAGCGCTTGTACGTGAAGACGAAGTTCGCCACCGCGGTGGCCTCCCCCTCCACGCTGGCCGTCGATCCGACACGGACCCAGTACCCTCAGAACCAGGAGCAGAAGATCCCGCTCGTCTACGCGTTCCTGTACGTGACGGACAAGTACGAGGGGCTCGTCGTCGTCGGCAATCCACCCGGCAGCAAGAACAGGGCGGGCGTGGCCACGTTGCTCGACGGCGATCCGACGAACAACTTCCTGGAGCGCGCGGCGACGTTCAACCCCGACGGATTGCTCGACGGCGCGGTCAACCTCACGATCGCCGGACGATCCGCTCAAGCCCCGGGTAGCGGCCGTCGTGGGCGCACCCGCCGTGGTCAAGCCACGCGCGGTCGCCGTGCAGTTCCGCTATGCGTTCGTCACCGACGCCGAAGGGGTGAAGGTGATCGACATCACGGCTCCTGCGCGACCGCGGCCGGTGCCGTCGGCGACCCTGCGATTGGCCGACGCGCAGGGCCTCTTCCTGGCGCGCACCTACGCCTACGTGGCCGCCGGCAAGCAGGGCCTCGTCATCGTGGACATCGAGCGACCCGAGCGGCCGACCGTCGACCAGGCCTTCGATGCCGGCGGGCTCATCAACGACGCGCGCGACGTCAAGGTCGGCATGACCAACACCAGCCTGTTCGCCTACGTCGCGGACGGCGTCAACGGTCTGAGGGTCATCCAGCTGACGTCACCGGCCGAGACGCCGACGTACCTTGGTTTCAGTCCGCGACCGGTGCCGCGATTGATCGCCACCAGGAAGACCCGCGGCGCGGCGCTGGCCGTCTCCAAGGGCACCGACCGCGACCGCGCGGTCGACGAGAGCGGAAACCAGATTGCCGTCTTCAACCGGCTCGGCTCGAGACCGTTCAACCGCGCGGAAATGGAGCGGCTCTACCTGCGCGACGGCCGGGTGTACGTCGTCAGCGACGAGCCGACGACGGAGCCCCGGGGGGCAGCCGCGCCCCGGCGAGAAGAGCCAGGCCCATCGGCGCCCGAGGGACCGCGCTTGCGGCGTCCGCGCTGAGCGCAGCCCACAATCGGCTGGCCGACAAATTCGGAAGAGAGGAGTCGTCATGGTGACCCTCAGGGGTTCGAGTGCGCGCGGCATCACGATGGGCCTGATCGGACTGTTCTGGCTGGCTGTCGGCCCGGGGCTGCCCGCGGCCGAGGCGCAGCAATACAAGTACACCGGCGCCGCCTCGTGCGGCGCCTCGAACTGTCACGGTAGCACGAAGCCCAAGGCGGACTTCCCCAAGCTGGACGAGAGTGTCCAGTGGGCCAAGAAGGACCGGCACGCGCAGGCCTACGCGACCCTGCTGAACGAGAAGCTGAAGTCCGGGGTGAGCCCGTCCAAGATCGCCAAGGGCCTGAACCTCGCCAAGGCCGAGGCCAGCGAGCGTTGTCTCACCTGCCACGCGGTGAACGTGCCGGTGGCGCTGCGCGGGCCGAAGTTCGACGTCACCGAGGGCGTGCACTGTGACGGCTGCCACGGGCCCGCCGAGAAGTGGCTGGAGCCCCACGCCGAGAAGGGCTGGACACACGAGCAATCGGTGAAGGTCGGGATGTACGACACGAAGAACTTGCTGCTCCGGGCCGAGAAATGCGTGTCGTGCCACCTGCAGATCGACACCGACATGGTGGCGGCGGGTCACCCCGAGCCGCTCACCATCGAGCTCGACACGTTCAGCGAGAACATGCCACCGCACTGGGCCACGAAGGGGGCGTGGACGCGGACGCGGATCTGGGGCCTCGGCCAGGTGATCTCGCTGCGCGAGGCAGCCAAGCAGGTCGGGGCTCGGGCCAAGGCCAATGCCTCGGCCAAGCTCATGGACGAAGCGTTGTCGAAGGTCCGCGGCCACTTCGTCATCGCGAAGCACCTGCTGGCGGTGACGGCGCCGCCAGTGGCGACGGGGCTCGGGCAGGACGTCGCCGCACTGAACGAGGCGGTGACCAAAGGCGACAAGGCCACCGCCCAGACGGTCGCCGCGAAGATCGCCACCACGGCCGGTCAGGAGGCGCCGAAGATCGCGACGCGGGACTTCGACCAGGCAGCGACCCAGCGCCTCATCAAGAGCGTGGCTGGCGACGCTGATGCCATCGGCGCGGCCGGTATCAAGGCGGCCGAGCTCGCGGCGATGTCGCTCGATCGGCTGTCGTCGACGTATTTCAAGGGGATCAATGCCAAAGCCGACAAGTCGGTGAACGACGCGCTCGACGCGATGTTCGGAGCCGTCGAGAATCCGGCGAAGTACGACGCCAAGGAGTTCATGACCCAGATCAAGGCGTTCGACAAGAGCTTCAAGTGACCGGAGGCGACCGGCCGCTCACCGCCGAAGAGCGCCGGCTCGCAGAAGCCCGCGACCGCAGCACCCACTGGCGGCGCTGGGGCCCCTATCTCTCCGACCGTCAGTGGGGCACGGTGCGCGAGGATTACTCGTCCGGAGGGAACGCCTGGGAGTACTTCCCGCACGATCACGCGCGCTCTCGGGCGTATCGGTGGGGTGAGGACGGTCTTCTCGGCATCTCGGACAACCATCAACGCCTGTGCTTCGGCTTGACGCTGTGGAACGAGCGAGACGCCATCCTCAAGGAGAGGCTGTTCGGACTCGCCGGGCCCGAAGGCAATCACGGGGAGGACGTCAAGGAGTACTACTTCCACCTCGACGCCACTCCCACCTACTCGTACTCGAAAGCGCTCTACAAGTATCCCCAGGCGGAATTTCCCTACGCCCTCCTGGTCGAGGAAAACCGCCGGCGCGGACGCAGCGCGCCGGAGTTCGAGCTGCTCGACACCGGAGTGTTCGACGATGACCGGTACTTCGACGTGTTCATCGAATACGCCAAGGCGGCCGCCGACGACATCCTGATCGTCGTGACCGTGGTCAACCGGGGACCCGAAGCGGCTCCGCTCCACGTGTTGCCCACGCTCTGGTTTCGCAATACCTGGTCCTGGGACCGCGACACCGAGCGGCCCCGGCTCCGGGCCATCGATCGCCTCTCCGACTGCGTGGTCGTGCGTGGCGTGCACCCCACGTTGACCCGCGCGGTTCGGCTCTTCT
>Ga0209469_1000744_pt1 | contig 19371 bp, 18 predicted proteins | sample GraSoiAngelo_123_FD_185880 | JGI IMG/M metagenome (GOLD analysis project Ga0209469, IMG submission 185880) | Grasslands soil microbial communities from the Angelo Coastal Reserve, California, USA - 14_0927_02_40cm (SPAdes) (version 2) | ecosystem: Environmental > Terrestrial > Soil > Grasslands ... | reverse complement strand
AGAACGAGCGCGTTCAGGTAGGGCTCGAGCAGGTGCTCGACCGGCTCGAGCGCGGGGAAATCCGCGCCGAGCACGCCCTCCCGGGCTCCCACCCGAGCGCCTTCGTGCGGATCGCCGAGGAATTGCGGAGCGCGTTTCTCAACCCCGGGGCGCCGCCCCGGAGTTGACCAACCCCAGTCACTGTCGGGAGAGGCATGACCGAGATACGACGGGTGGGGGTGCTGGGGTGCGGTCTGATGGGAAGCGGCATCGCGCAAGTCGCCGCGACCGCGGGCCACGAGACGATCGTGCGCGACGTGTCGCAGCAGATCTGGGAGCGCGCGCGTGGCGGGATCGAGAAGTCGCTCGCGAAGTTCGTGGAGAAGGGGAAGCTCCCCGCGGCCGACCGGGACGCCGCGCTCAAGCGGCTCACCTTCACGACCGCCACCGGCGACCTGAAGGGCTGCGACATCGTCGTTGAGGCGATCACCGAGGACCTGGAGCTCAAGAACGCGCTGTGGAAGGAGCTCGACGCCCTCTCCCCGCAGCACACGATCTTCGCCTCCAACACCTCGAGCCTGACCATCGCGGCCATGGCCGCCGCCACCAAGCGAGCCGTGGGTCTGCACTTCTTCAACCCCGTGCCGCTGATGCCGCTCGTCGAGGTCGTGCGGGCGGTGACCACGTCGGAAGAGACGTTCCGGCGCGCCTTCGCGTTCGCCCGCTCCCTCGGCAAGGAGGCGGTGGCCGCGAGGGACAATTCCGGGTTCATCGTGAACCTGCTGCTCGTCCCCTACCTGCTCGACGCCATCCGCGCGGTGGAGCACGGCGTCGGCAGCGTGCCGGACATCGACAAGGCGATGCAGCTCGGGTGCGGCTACCCGATGGGGCCGCTCACGCTGCTCGACTTCGTCGGCCTCGATACGACCTACCGGATCGCGGAGATCATGTTCACCGAGTACCGGGAGCGGCGATACGCGCCGCCACCGCTGCTGAAGCGCATGGTCACCGCCGGGCTGATGGGCCGGAAGAGCGGCAAGGGGTTTTACGACTATTCCGTCGATCCGCCCCGGGTGACGGACCTCGGCGCCTGACGCTGCTCCAGCCAACCCCTGCACAAAGGACATCCGCATGCTCGGCTACGACTGGCCTCGCTTCCACGCGGCGGTGAACGATCTGCCAGCGGCCCTGCTGTTCACGACCGTGCTCTTCGACGTCGCCGCCGGCCTCACGAAGCGCGCGTCGCTGCAGGCCGCGGCGCTGTGGACGCTGTGGGCGGGCGTCGTCGGCGGGTGGGTCGCCGTGCTGGCCGGGCTGCAGGCGGAGAAGGTCATCGAGCACGGCGAAGCGATCCACGACCTGATGGAGACGCACGAGACGCTCGCGCTCACCACGATGGGGATCTTCACCGCCGTGCTCGCGTGGAAGCTGTTCCGCCGCGCGCGGCTCAGCGGCGGGGAGGAACTGGGACTGCGGGTGCTCAGCCTCGCGGGGTTCGTGGGTATCATCTGGACAGCCGTGCTCGGCGGGAAGCTCGTGTTCGAGCACGCGGCGGGCATTCCCAACGCGACGATGCAGGCCGAGATGACGAACCGGGCGGCGGGGCACCAGCACGAGCCCGGCGAGGTGGACGAGCACCAGTCCGTGGGCGTCGACACGGTCCGCTCCCGCGGCGACACCGCGAAGGCCGCGGGGCACACGCACGCCCCGGGCACGCCGCCACACAAGCACTAGAGAGTCAAATGGGGAATGCGGAGTGCGGAGTGCGGAGTATCAATGCGAGGTCGCGCGCCACGACGCTCACCTTTCCATTCCGCACTCCGCATTCCGCATTCCGCATTCTGGTTTTCATCGCCGCTTGCACCCCGGCGACCATGCGTCCGCCGTTCCAGCCCTATCCGGCAGCACCCGCCCTGGTCATCAACGCCCGCCCGGCCCGCGTGATCGCGGTGCTCGACAGCCTGGCCGTGGCCGAGAGCCTGCGGGTGACGGTGACGAGTCCCCGGGACGGCTACCTCGAGACGGCCTGGTACGACACGACGACGCGGACGTCGCACGCGACCTGGAGCGACGTCCCGAACCTCGCAACCACGGTGAAGATCCGCTGCTGGGCCGACCCCTACGTGCCGGGCGAGAGCACGGTCACGCTGGAAGCCGTGTACCGGCCGCGCTACGATCCCTCACGGACCGAGCGGGACCTCGAAGTCGTCGTACCCAAGGAGCACGAAGGGTACAAGATCGTGGAGCGGTTGCTGGGGAAATTGAAGGACCGGCTGGGCGCGATCACGCGGTAGCGCGTCGGGCGGACGCTCAGGCGCCGACCAGCCCTCGCACCCAGCTCTCCATCACGTCCAGATCGATCATCGCGTCCCGGCAGGGGCCGTTGGCGAGCCGCATCGTGAGGCCGAGCACGGGGAGCTTGCCCGCGACGTCGCGCAGGCCCGTCATCATGTCGCGCTCGCACGCGACGGCGACGACGGCCCGCGGCCGCCGCTCGCGGATCACCCGGCGCGCCAGCTGGCCGCGCGTCGCGACGAACACCGGCACCTCGTAGCGTCCCGCGATCGAGAGCACGCCGTCCAGCGCCTGCTTCGAGAGGCACCGCGGGATGAGTACCAGCAGCTCCCCCTTCCCCACCTTCCGCCCGCGGTGCTCCGCCAACGCGTTGTATACGTCGATCGCCGCGTGCTCCACCCAATCGCGCCGCCCCACCAGCCGCGCGACTCGGGACGTGAGGTTCATGAGCTGGAGGAAGGGTCCGCGCTCGAGCAGCCGCTCGGGAAGCAGGGCAACGCCTCCATAGAACGAAGCCGCGAGCGCGGCGAGCCACAGCGCCGCGAGGCCGAACGCGCCCGCCAGGGCCCACCCGGCGGCGCGAGGCAGCGCCGGTGCCAGCGCGGCAAGCCTGGGCGAGAGCAGGAAGAGCACGCCCGCCGCCGCCCCGCACAGCACGACCAGTGTGAGCGCGGCAAAGCGGAAGAACAGGCCGGGGGGCGCGGAGAAGTCGCCGCGGTTGGGGAGCGGCCCGCCGTCCCATTCGTCCCATTCGTGGCCGAGCCGGCGGTCGGTCTCGATGTGAATGAGTTGGGCGCGCGGTACGTCGATCGCCATGGGAAGGGACAAGCATCACCCGACGCCCCCATCGTGTCAAGCAGACCGGTACGTAGTGCGTGGTCCGTGGCGCGTGGTAACTTCCAGCCACGTGTCGACGCCCCTTCCCCATTCCCCCTTCCCGGGTCTTTGGACCGACGAGCGTATCCGCGCCGCCTACTCCGAGGGGGCGGGGATCTACCGCATCGTCCCCGCCGGCGTCGCGATCCCGCGCGGCGTGGAGGACCTGCAGCAGATGGTCCGCTGGGCGGCGGAGACGGGCACGCCGCTCGTGGCCCGGGGCGGAGGGAGCGGAATGGCGGGCGGCAGTGTGGGCCGCGGCGTGATCGTGGATCTGAGCCAGGGGTTCGCGTGGACCAAGCCCAGCTGGGAGCGGCGCTGCATCTGGGTCGGCGCGTCGGTGACCTGGGCTCAGGTGAACGGAGCCGCACGGCCGTTCGGGTTGCGGCTCCCTCCCGACCCGGCGTCGGGAGCCTTCGCCACCTCGGGCGGGCTCGTGGCCACGAACGCGGCGGGCCCCCGCTCGGTGCGCTGCGGCAGTGTGCGCCAGTGGGTGAAGGCCCTGGAGGCGGTCGGCGACGATGGCGCCGTCCGCCGCGTGAGCCGCGGCGGCGGCCCGGGGCGCTGGCGCCTCGACCCCGCCTCGAGCGACCTCGTGCGGGCGCGCTTCCCCCGCACCCGGAAGAATTCGAGCGGCTACGCCCTCGACCGCTTTGCCGAGTCGGGGGACGAGCTGGACCTCCTCATCGGCTCGGAGGGGACCCTCGCCTTCATCACGGCCGTCCAGTGGCGGCTCGAGCCGATCCCACCCGACGTGGCCGGGGCCGTCCTCGGCTTTGCCACACTAGACGCGCTGACCGGCGCGCTCCCATTCCTCGTGGCGCTCAACCCATCGGCGGTGGAGCTCCTCGACCGCACCCTCCTCGGCTTGGTGGAGCACGCCGGGGCCGTCCTGCCTCCGGGACTCGCCGCGGTCCTGCTGCTCGAGTTCGAGCGCGACACCGCGGCGGCCGCCCGGGCGGTCGTGAGCGACGCCGTGCGCGGGCTCAAGTCCGTGACGGCGCACGTGGAGACGGCGCTCGACCGCTCGGGCCTCGAGAGGCTGTGGGCGATCCGCAAGCTCGCGAGTCCCGCCCTCGCCCGCCTCTCTGAGACGCGACGCTCGCTCCAGGTGGTGGAGGACGGGTGCGTTCCCCAGGAGCGCCTCGGGGCCTACGTCGAGGGCATCCGCGCGGCCGCGGAGCGGCGCGACCTCGCCGTCGCCCTGTTCGGCCACGCGGGTGACGGGCATGTGCACGTGAACGCGCTCCCCGACATCAGCCGCCCCGGCTGGCGCGACGCCATCGCCGGGCTGTTCGCGGACGCCGCGGATCTGCTGGTGCGGCTCGGAGGCACGCCCAGCGGAGAGCACGGCGACGGCCGGCTGCGGGCGGGACTGGTGGAGCGCTTTTACGGTGCCGAGGTCGTGGCGCTGTTCCGCGACCTCAAGCGTACGTACGACCCGCTGGGCATCTTCAATCCCGGCGTTATACTTCCCGCGACCGATTGGGCGCCGCTCGCCGATCTCAAGGTCGGTCCCGACGCCGCGCCGATTCCCGACGATATCGCGGCCCGCCTGCGCGAGATCGAGCGCACCGCCGCGTGGGCCACCCCGAAGCTCGAGCTGGCGACGCCCTGACCCCTGGCCCCCGACCGCCGATGGAAATCTTCCGCGCGCCTCGCGTCACGCTGCTCGCCCGCCCCGAGTTCCTCGAGCCCGAGCACCTCCGCGTCGAGTGGCGAGGGGAGGCGTCCCCCGGCGAGCGGCTGGCCGAGTACGCGGGCCGCCTCTGCTACATGAGCCAGCACAACCCGGCCAAGCGCACGACGGGCGAGTACCTGGAGAACATCAAGCGGCAGGGGCACGGCTCGGTCCTGGAGCACTCGGTCTACGTGCTGTTGATCGAGGGGATCTCCCGCTCCTGCTCTCACGAGCTCGTCCGGCACCGGGCCGGGTTCGGGTACTCCCAGATCTCCCAGCGCTACGTGGACGAATCGCAGGCGGCCTTCGTCATGCCGCCGGCGATCGTCGGGGACGCGACGCTCGAGGCCGAATGGCAGCAGCAGGTGGCGGCGGCGCAGGCGGCCTACGTGCGGGCGGTCGAGGGCCTGATGGAGCGCTACGCCGGGGTCGCCGACAAGGTCCATCGCCGCAAGATGGCGCGCGAGGCGGCGCGCAGCGTGTTGCCGAACGCGACCGAGGTGAAGATCGTCGTCTCCGGGAACGCGCGCGCGTGGCGCACGATGCTCGAGTTGCGCACCTCCGAAGGCGCCGAGCTCGAGATCCGCGGGATGGCGATCGCGTGTCTCCGCGTGCTGCAGCGCGAGGCGCCCGCGCTGTTCTGCGACTTCGAGGTCTACGTCGCCGACGATCGTCACGACGCCGCGCGCGTCGCATACCACAAGGTATGACGTCGGGAAAAAATCCGATTTCCCTATTGCGCATCGCTCCGCGTTTCCTTATTGTCTAGTCGACGACTCGTTTTCAATTCACGGACCGCACCACGGAGCGGCCTTTTTTGTAGGAGGGTGCCCGAGACCACATGCGCATCGGTCTCGCATACAACGAGAAACCCGACCGCAGCACCACCGACGAGCCTCCAGGTACGAGCGACGCGTTCGCCGAGTGGGACGACCCATCCACCATCGCGGCTGTGGAGGAGGCCCTCGGTCTCTTCGGCAGCGTGACCCGACTCGAAGCCGACGAACTCTTCCCCCAGAAACTCGCCCTCGCCCATCCCGATCTCGTCTTCAACATGGCCGAAGGGCTGCACGGCCAGAACCGCGAGTCCCTGGTCCCCGCGATCTGCGAGTACTTCACCATCCCCTACACAGGCTCCGACCCGCTCACCCTCGCGTTGTCGCTGCACAAGGGGCGCACCAAGGAACTGCTCGCCTACCGCGGGGTGCCGACGGCGCCGTTCGTGTGCGTCGAACGGCCGCAGGACCTGGCGCGCGTGTCGCTCCCCTATCCGGTGTTCGTCAAGCCGGTGTGCGAGGGGTCGGGGAAGGGCATCTTCGTCAACAACCGGTGTGAGACTCCGGCGCAGCTCCGGGAGCGGGTGCTCTTCCTCCTGGAGCGCTACGCCGAGCCGGTGCTCGTCGAGACCTACCTGCCGGGCCCCGAGTTCACGGTGGCGATCCTCGGCAACGGGCCGCAGGCCTACTGCTTCCCGATCGTCGGCTTCGACTTCGCGGCGCTGCCGCCCGGCGCGCCGCCGGTCTACGGCTACGAGGCGAAGTGGGTGTGGGACACGCCGGAGCATCCGCTGGCGATCTTCCAGTGCCCGGCGCCCGTCGCGCCGGAGCTGTACCGCGAGATCGAGCGCACGGCCCTGGACGCTTATTTCGTGCTCGGCTGCCGCGACTGGTGCCGCGTGGACATCCGCGTCGACCGCTTCGGCGTTCCCAACGTGCTGGAGCTCAACCCGCTCCCCGGAATCATCCCCGACCCGGCCATGAACTCCTGCTTCCCCAAGGCGGCGCGGGCCGCCGGCTTCACCTACGACGAGCTCATCCAGGACGTGGTGCACATCGCGTGGCGGCGCCTCACCGGCCAGCCGGTGCGACTCCCGGCGACCCGCGCGTTCGCCCTGGAGGCGTCGGCGTGAAGGTCGTCATCCTGTACGACCCGGGGGCGGAAGACTGGACGGCCGAAGACGTCCGCAGCGTCATGACTGCCGTGAGCGAAATCGCGGTGATCTTCGACGCGATGGGCCACGACGTCCGGCGCCTCGGCGTCCGGCACGACATGCGCTGGCTCCAGATCTGCCGCTCGGCGGACCTCGTCTTCAACCTGTGCGAGGGCGTGCACGGCAAAAGCGAGTGGGAGGAGCACGTCGTGGGGACGCTCGAGTTCGCCGGCGTCCCGTTCACCGGCTGCGGCCTCTGGACCCTCGCCGCCTGCCGCCGCAAGGCCGTGGCCAACGCGCTGCTCGCCCACGCAGGGCTCCCCATCCCGCGCTGGACCCTGGCCCAGGGGACGATCGACGACGACTTCCCCCTCCCCGCGATCGTGAAGCCGGCGGCGGAGGACGCGAGCGCCGGCATCGATCGGGGCTCGGTCGTAACCGACCGCCGGGGGCTGCGGGCCCGGACGGCGGCGATGACCGAGCAGTTCGATGAGGTGCTGGTGCAGCAGTACGTCCCCGGCCGGGAGTTCAACGTCGGGTTCGTCGGAAGCCGCACGCTCGCCATCGCCGAGATCGACTTCGCCGGCATGCCGGAGGGCGCGTGGCCGATCCTCACCCACGCCGCCAAGTGGGACCGCGGATCCCCGGAAGACCTGGGCAGCGTCCCCGTGTGCCCGGCGAACATCCCGCAGCGCCTGGCCGGAGCGCTCACTCGGACGGCCGAGACGGCCTGGCGGGTGATGCAGGGGACGGGGTACGGCCGGGTGGACCTGCGCGTGGACGAGCAGGGCCAGCCCTGGGTGCTCGACGTGAATCCGAATCCCGACCTCAACGACGACGCCGGCCTGTCGCGCATGGCGCAGGCGGCCGGCTGGGACTACGCGGAGCTGGTCCGCCGCATTGCCGAGGTGGCGCTCCGCGAGGCGCAGGGCGCCAAGGCGGCGCGTGAGCTCCTCGCTCCGTCCCGTCGGACTCGCGCACCGCGCACCGCTTGAGCGGCTGACGCGCGCGGCCGGCCTCTTCCGCGAGGACGAGGTGGCGATCGCCGTCGAGCTGCTGGACGACTCGCTCGCCGGCGACCCCGCCTACCGCTTCCTCGGCGCCTACGAGGGTGACGAGCTCGTCGGCTACGCCTGTTGGGGACCCGTGCCCGGGACGGCCGACACCTACGACCTCTACTGGCTCGTCGTGGACCCGGCGCGGCAGTGCAGCGGGGTGGGCACCCGGCTGGTCGAGGCCGTTGAGCATCGGCTGATCGGCGACGGCGGCCGGCTCGTGGTCGTGGAGACATCCTCCCTGCCGGCGTACGCGCCGACGCGCGCGTTCTACGAGCGGCGCGGCTACACCAGGGGCGCCACCGTGCCGGGCTACTACGCGCCCGGCGACGACCTGATGATCTATTTCAAGGATCTGGCGAATGGAGTCCTGGCAAGAGCTCCTGCGTAAGCGGAGCATCGCCTCCCTGGAAGCGCTCGTCGCCCGATTCGGCGCCGAGCACTTCCCCGATCTCGAGCGGCTGCGGCAGGCCGCCGTGAACTTCGAGTTCCGCATCTCACCGGCGATGGTCGACCTGATCAAGTCGCCGGGCGATCCCATCTGGCGCCAATACGTGCCCGACCTCCAGGAGCTCGACGTACGCGACGGGATCGTGGACTCGCTCGCCGAAGACGCCCATTCGCCCGTCCCGAACATCTCGCACCGCTACCCCGACCGCGCCCTGTTTCTCGTGTCGCCCGTGTGCGCGTCGTATTGCCGCTTCTGCACGCGGCGCCGCAAGGTCGGCGACCCCGAGAAGATCTCCCTGTCGGAGCTCGAGTCCGCATTCCGCTACCTCGAGGAGCACACGGAGATCCGCGACGTCATCATGTCGGGCGGGGACCCGTTGCTCCTCTCCGACCGCCGCCTCGACGAGCTGTGCCGGCGACTGCGGGCGATCCCGCACCTCGAGATCCTCCGGATCGGCAGCCGCGTGCCCTGTCACCTCCCCGAGCGGATCACGCCCGAGCTGTGCGCGATCCTGAAGCGGTACCATCCGCTCTACATCAACACCCACTTCAACCACCCGGACGAGCTCACCCCGGCCGCGGTGCAGGGGCTGGGCCTGCTCGCCGACGCGGGGATCCCGCTCGGCTGCCAGACGGTGCTGCTCAAGGGTGTGAACGACGACCCGGACGTGATGAAGCGGCTGATGCAGAAGCTCCTCGCCGCCCGCGTCCGGCCCTACTACATCTACATGTGCGATCAGGTGGCGGGGGCGGAGCACTTCCGCACCACGGTCGAGCAGGGCCTCGAGATCATCAAGGCGCTGCGCGGCTGGACCTCGGGGCTCGCCGTGCCGCACTTCGTGATCGACGCGCCGGGGGGCGGTGGGAAGATCCCGCTCTTGCCCGAGTACGTGGAGTCGATCACGGAGGAGGAGGTCGTGCTGCGCAACTATGCGGGCAAGCGGTACGTGTACAGGCAGCCGGCGGGGGAGCCGCTGCCGGTAGGGTAGGCGTGTGCGCGCTTCAGGCGGTCAGGTGCTCGACCGCGTCTCCTTCAGGTAGCGCTGCAGCACGGCGAGCCCGGCCCCGTCCACGCCCAGGAAGGGCTCCCCCGTCGTCACCGTACGGATCGCCCGCACCAGCTTCTCTACCGGACCTCCCTTTTCCACGAAGCCACGCGCGCCCGCCTCGAGCGCCCCGAGCAACTCCCACTCCTGCGAGAGCGCCGTGAGGACGATGACCTTCGCCCTGACACCGAGCGCGGTGAGCTGGCGCATCGCCCAGAGACCTCCCTTGCCAGGCATGGCCAGGTCCATCAACACGACGTCCGGTCGGGTCGCTTTGGCGCAGGACACGGCTTCTTCTCCCGTCCCGACCTCGCCCACCACGACGAGATCCTCCTGCTTCCACAGTAGCGCGCGCACCCCGGCGCGGAAGACGACGTTATCGTCCACGAGCAGGATGCGGATCGCATTCCGCAAGTTGGGAGTGGGGCCGAGGTTCATCACAGACGCCTATCGTATATCACACGTGCAACGCCAAGGGCCGCGAGAAACAAGTATTAGCAAAATGCCTGCGGGAAGACAAGCGGATCCCGCTCGCGGGCGTGGATTGGGATGCCACAATTCGTGGCGGTTGGGCTCGAGGGAAACGCTATAATTCGCGGCCCTGTGGCGCAGGCGCCACTCTGCCGGTCCCGGAGAGCCGGTGTTCGTCGACTAGCCGCCCCGCGTCACTGCCTGCGCCATCCCAGCTCGTACAGCTTCTTGTAGGCCTCGTAGGTAAACCACGAGCCCGGGAGGTTCGCGATCACCGTCATGGCCTTCCGGTTGCGCTGCACCTCGCGGTCGAAGACCAGTCGATCGAGGGTCCCCGTGATGATGGCGTAGCTCCGCGGTGCCAGGATGGCCGCCAGGTCCTCACGCCCAGGCCCGTCCAGCTCTGCAAGGAGCAGGGGGCGGGCTTGCGCCCGCAAGTATTCGTAGCGGTCCTCCAGGACACCCACCGTGGCGAGATGCGTGAGGATGGCGAGATCGTGCCGTGCCCGGGGGTTGGCGAGCAGCAGCCGCACGAGCGCCTGGCGCAGGTACGGGCGGTGCAGCATCTCCGCGATCAGCAGCAAGGTCGATGCGGGCGTCGTGGTGTCGCGCGCGAGCGAGTCGCCCAGCTCGTCGCACAGCAGCTGCGCCGCTTGGGCGCGCGCGCCCCCGTAGAACCGCGCCAGCGAGTCGGGAGGGCTGGCGAGGAGCGTGAGGATCGCGGCGCTCCGCTGCACGCGCCTGTTCTCGAACAGCAGCCGCTCCATGAACTGATCGGGTGCGACCGTATAGATCTCGCGCGCGAACCGCTCGAGCACCGCCACCGGTGTGTCCGGGTCCCGCACCAGCATCGGGCGAAACGCGCTGTGGGCGAGCCAGTAGCTGCCAGGCTCCTCCAGGTGGTCCAGCCTCGCGAGCAAGTCCGCGGTGAACAGGTAGCGATCCGTGGAGTCCACGTCGAAGCACGTGATTGGATGGTCGAATCGCGAGTGATCAGAGCGATCACAGTCCATCCACCCGATCTTGCCCGCGAAGCGCAGCCCGGACAGCCACGAATAGAAACAACCGACCATGCAGTCCTGCGGCTCGCCGTATGACACGGAAAAGATTTCGACCCGCTCGTCTCGGACCGCGAGCAGCAGCCGCGGCGTCTGCGGCTTCGGCAGGCGCTGCGAACGCACAAACTTCGCGACCGCCGCCGACACCGCCTCCCCCCCCTGCCCGGCGAGCCGGCCCGCGCGCCCTGCCAGCAGCCCCGGGAGGACCACGAGCAGCATCCGCCGAGCGACGATCAGACTCACGGCGCCGGCAGCTGCCAGATCTCTACCCGGTTCCCCGTGAAGATGGGAATCAGCACGCGGTTGCGCTTCGCGTCGTAGCCGATGTCGGCCGGACTCGGCACGCCGGTGATCAGCTTTACTTCCTGGCCGGTTTCGTAGCTCGATACGGTCGAATCACTCCAGCTCGAGACGAGGATCCTGCCGCCGACGATCTCGACGCCGTCGAACCCGCCCGGGCCCTTGGCGATCACACTCGGCGCCTTGTCCCCCGGCTTCCACGCGAGCACTGATCGCCCGCCGAATTCCACGATCACGAAACGCTTGCCGGCGGCGTCGAGCGCAATCCCGTTGGGGCGGCCGAGGGTGTCCCCCCGGACCGCGACGGTCACCGCGCGGTCCGGGCCGATGCGGAAGACCCGATCGGGGCCGGGGTGCAGCACGTTGCCCACGTCGTCGAACCGGATGCCGGTGTCGGTGACGTACAGCGCGCCGGTCGGGACGACCACGACGTCGTTCAGGAACACCGCGCCCAGCTTGCTCAGGCTGACGCTGTCGATCGGGGCGCCCGTCTTCGCGTTGAAGGCGCGGACCGCGTCGATGTCGGCCACCCACAGCGTGTCGCCGGCGAGCGCCAGGCCTTTCGGGGCGTTCAGGGTAATCCCGGTCCGACCACCTTCGATGAACTTGAGATTCTCGACCGCGCCGTCCGGCTTCACGCGGCTGATGAACCCGTTGTTGTCTTTCGCCGTCGGGCTGCCGTTGATGTTCGAGACGAAATAGATGTCCTGCACCGTGTCGTGCAGCACGGATTCCGGCGTGAGGAACCCTTCCACCGTCAGGACCTTCGTCGCCGCGGGCGCGGGCGGCGGTGGCGGCGTCGGCGCGGGCGTCGAGGGGGCCGCAGGCACGGCGGCCGTGGAGTCCGTTGGGCGCGCCGGAGGGCGCTTTTCGATCTGGCAGCCGCCCGCCACGGCCATTCCCCACACAGCGAACAATCCGAGTCTCATGGCTCTCACCCCTCCTTCGCGTTCTCCGCCAGCCGCTTGATGTGCTCGAGCACCCTCAGGTGGATGGTCCGCACGATCCAGTCGGAGTAGAGCTTCCAGTAGGGCTGCGGAGCCATTTTCACTTCGTACCAGGTGCGTCCCTCCAGCCGCGTGCCCCCGCCGGGGAGCGCGAGCAGCCGGAACTCGCCCCGCGTCGCTCGGAAGTACCCGTCCAGGTGCGGGGGGTTCACGTCGCGGTAGGGGCTCCACTCGCGCATCGGCGGCGCCTGGGCCGTGATGTCGAACCGCAGCAGCCGGTTCTCCTCCCAGGCGGTGATCGGCTCGACGAAGCTCCCGGTGGTGAAATCGCAGTACCGGATCGCGCCCACTCCCGAGCCGTCGAGCCGCGCGCGCAGCGGCGCGGCGACGCCGATCCGGAACAGCCGCTCGCTGGGCGGCGGCAGGTCCGGGAAGGTGATCACGTTGCGCCACACCGTCTGCGGGGACGCGGCGATGTCGACGACCGTGAGGACTTCCTGGAGGGGCGGCGGCGTGCGCGGCTCCGCCAGCACGAGCAGCGGAGCGAACAGGGCGGCGAGCCCGGCGTGCGACGGTGGCTCGGCGCCGCGCAGCGCGATTGCCCGGCCGAAGATCCCGCCCGCGACCCCGACCACGGCCGCCAGAGGGAACGCGAGCGCGAGGCAGAATGCCCCTTCCGCAGCGAAGAAGAACAGCGCCGCGGTGGCGAGCCCGAGCGCGATGAGCACGACCTCGATCGTCTGTCCCACCGTGCGCGGATGTCGGTAGTTGAAGACGTGGGCGCTGATGTACCCGATCGTGAACGGCGTGCCCAGGAACAGGCCGGCGGAGTAACTCTTCTTGAAGTACACGCCGAGCAGCACCGTGGGGATCGTGATCGCGAGCGCCGCGGCCACGCCGAGGAGCCCGCTCGTCAGGCGGTCGCTCACGACGGGCGCGGGGGCGGCACGCCGCCACGCCGGCACGGGCGCGCTCGGCAGCAGGCTGAGCCCGGCCATGAGCAGATAGTTTGCGACGGGGACGAAGAAGAGCAGCGCCCACCACGCCGATTTCCCGGCGTCCGCCGCCCGGCGCAGCGACATCCCGAAGCCGATCCACAGGAACGGCAGGGTCCACAGCGCGAGCCCGAGCATCGTCGCGCTCGGCAGCTTGCTGAGGGCCTGCTCCCGCAGCAGCGTGACGGAATTGACGTATTGCAGCGGAGTCCAGAAGCGGCCGGTGTACGCTCCGACGACCGCCGCGTCGACGGCGTACTTGAAGAACATCAGACCGGCGCCGTTCAGGACGTAGGCGCGCCGGTCCACGGGATCGGAGAGGCCGAACCAGAGGCGGAGGCGCCCCCTCAAGACGCCTTCGCCTCCTCCACCTCCTTCTTCCTCGCCTCCGTGATCTTGTGTGCCACCTCGGGCGGGACTTCCTGGTACAGGTGGAACTTCTGCCGGTACGTGCCGCGGCCGTGGGTGACCGAGTGCAGGTTGGTGGCGTAGCGGTCGAGCTCGGCCTCCGGGACGAGCGCCTTCACCGTCGTCAGCCGCCCGGCCGGCTCGGTACCGAGGATCTGGCCCCGGCGGGCGGAGAGGTCGCCCATCACGGCGCCGAGGTATTCCTCCGGCGTCCACACCTCCACTTCCATGATCGGCTCGAGCAGCGTCGGCCTGGCGTTGGGCGTGACGTTCCGGAAGGCGAGGATGCCGGCCATCTTGAACGACTGCTCGTTCGAGTCCACGTCGTGGTAGGAGCCGTCGTACAGCTCCACCTTGAAGTCCACGACCGGGTAGCCCGCCACGGGGCCGCGCTGCGCCGCCTCGACGACCCCCTTCTCGACCGCCGGGATGTAGCTCCGCGGGATCACGCCGCCGACGATCTTGTCCTCGAACACGAACCCCGACCCCCGGGGCAGCGGCGCCACGCGGATCCAGCAGTCGCCGTACTGGCCTCGGCCGCCGGTCTGCTTCTTGTGCTTGCCCTGTCCTTCCGCCCGGCCCTTGAGGGTCTCCCGGTAAGCCACCTTGGGCTTCGTCACCAGAGCGTGGACGCCGTACTTGCGGGCCAACCGCCCCACGACGATCTCGAGATGGCGCTCCCCCAGCCCGCGAATCAGCGTCTGGCCCAGCTCGGCATTGTACTCGTGGTGGAAGGTGGGGTCTTCCTCTGAGAGCTTGTGCAGGCCCGTCGATAGCTTGTCCTCCTCCCCCCGCTGTTTCACCTCCACGGCCACGGTGATGATCGGCTCCGGGAACGGGATCTTGGGCAGCACGAAGGGAAACTCGCGGGTCGAGAGGGAGTCGTTGGTGTGCGTGTCCCGCAGCTTCGCCACGACCCCGATGTCTCCGGCATGCAGCTCGCCGATTTCGGACCGCTCCTTGCCCACGGCCACGCACAAATGGTTCAGTTTCTCCGCCACCTCGCGCGGCGCGTTCCAGACCTCCTGGCCGTTCTTCACGGTCCCGGCGTACGTGCGGAAGTACGTCACGTCCCCCACGTGCGGCTCCGAGATGGTCTTGAAGACCTGCGCCACGAAGGGCTTGGCGTCGTCGACCTGCAGGGTGATGCGCTCGGCGCTGCCCCACTTCGCCCCCTCGGTCGGCGGTCGCTCGTGCGGCCCGGGCATCAGCTCGACGAGCTTGGAGAGCAGCGCCCGCGTCCCATAGGTGAGCTCCGCCGCGCCGCAGAACAGCGGGAACAGCTCGCCCCGCAGCATCCCCGCTTTCATCGCGGCGATCGCCTCGTCCCGCCCGATCTCCTCGCCGCCAAGGTAGCGCTCGAGCAGGGTGTCGTCGGTCTCGGCGATGCGCTCGATCAGCTCCTTCGAGTACTGCTCGAAGCGGGTCCGGTACTCGCCGGGGACGTCCACCTCCTCGTACTCGCCCGCCTTCGTGCCCTTCTTGTACAGATGACACTTCTGCGAGAACAGATTGATGATGCCGTGGAACTCCGGCCCCTCGCCCACCGGGATCTCCACGGGAATGACCTTCGGCGTCAGCAGTTGCTTGATCTGGCGGTACACCTTCTCGAAGTCGGCGTGCTCCTTGTCCATCAGGGACACGAAGAACAGCCGCGGGACGCCGCGTTGCTCTCCGTAGTCCCACACCTTCTCCGTCCCGACCTCGACTCCGCCCGTCGCCGACACCACGACCAGGGCGCCGTCCGCCGCCCAGACGCCGGCGAGCGCCTCGCCCGTGAAATCGAGATACCCGGGGGTGTCGATGAGGTTGATCTTCGTGTTCATCCACTCGGCGACGCCGAGGGCGAGGTTGATGGAATACTTGCGTTCGATCTCGTCGGGGGTGTAGTCGGTTAGGGCGGTCCCCTCCTTGACGGACCCGTGGCGCTTGCTCGTGCCGGCCACGAACGCGAGGGCGTCAACCAAGGAGGTCTTGCCGCTCGCGCCGTGGCCCACCACGGCCACGTTGCGGATCTCCGCTGTCTTGTACACGCGCACGGGCGTTGATCGGCTCCTGCAAGGGGGGGTGAAAAATATGAAGCGCCTGCAGGGAGGCGGCTAGGACGGCGAAACGGCCTCCGCCCTCTCGCCCGGCAGCCGCAGCGTCGCCCCGGCCGCGATCGTCATGACGACCCCCGCGGCAAGGAACGCCCACGGCGGCGAGAACCGGTCGTACGTGATCCCCACCAGCTCTGGGCCGGTCAGGCGGCCCAGCGCCGCCAGCGACTGCGCGGCGCCGAGCATCGCCCCCTGCTCGGTCGGATCAGCGAACACCGAGATCAGCCCCGTCGCCGCGGGTGAGACCACGCTGTTTCCGAACGCGAGCACGATCGTCCAGGCGTACAGCGCCGCCGCCGTGTGCAGATACGGCACGATGGCGACCGCCACGGCCATCGCGAACGTCCCGGCGATCACGAGCGCCCGATCGCCGACGCGCCGCGACAACTTGGCGAAAAGATACCCCTGCACCACCGCCGCCGTGATCCCGACGAGGGTGAAGAACCAGCCGAGCTCCTTCTCGCGCCAGCCGAACCGCGCCGCCGTGTACAGCGGGAGCGCGACCGTGTAGCCCGAGAAGGCGAGTGGAATCAACCCCCAGGCGATCATCAAGGGCGCCACCCGCGGGTGCGTGAGGGCCTCCGCCAGATGCCCGAAATCGAACAGCTCGCGTGTGACGCGGTGCTCTTCCTTCAAGGATTCCGGGAGGATCGCGTAGGCGGAGCAGAAGTTGAGCAGGGACAGACCGGCGGCGACGAGGCCGGGTGCGAGGTGGCCGCCGTAGTGGGCGGCGAGCCCGCCCAACGCCGGCCCCACGATGAATCCCAGCCCGAAGGCCGCCCCGACGATGCCCATTCCCTTGGAGCGCTCGGCGGGCGTCGTGACGTCGGCGACGTAGGCCTGGGCGGCGGAGATGTTGCCGCCCGCAAATCCGGACACGAGCCTGGCGACGAACAACACCACATACGAGCCCGCCAAGGCGAAGAGCACGTATCCCGCGGCGTTGATCACCATCGTGGTGAGCAGGATCGGCCGCCGCCCCACGCGGTCCGAGAGCCGGCCCAGCACCGCCGTCGCGAGAAACTGCATGCCGGAGTAGGCGCCGACCAGCGCACCGAACAACAGCCCCCGCGCGCCGAAGCTCTGCGCGTAGTAAGGCAGGATCGGCAGCACGATCCCGAACCCGACCAGGTCGATGAAGACCGTGAAGAAGATGACGCCGAGGCGGGCGCGGGTGGCGGGCATAAGGGCTACAATTTAAGCCGCCCCACACAGGAGCGCCCCGATGACCACCTGGCACCGCCTCGGCGATCGCACCGAGCTCATGAGCCGCGTTCCCTGCTCCTTCAAGCTCGACCGCTGGTCCATCGCCCTGTTCTTCTACGACGGGAAGTTCCGGGCGATCGGCAACAGCTGCAACCACAAGGGCGGGCCGCTGTGCGACGGACGGCTGCGCGGCGAGTTCGTCATGTGTCCCTGGCACGCGTGGGAGTACAGCGTGATCACCGGCAAGGGACCGGAGGGCTACGACGAGGAGCAAGTCCCCGTGTTCGCGGTGGAGGAGCGCGCCGACGGCGTATACGCGCAGACCCCGCCCGCCATGCCGCGCAAGCTCGTCAAGCACATGCCATCACACTTACTCGAGGAGCATCCCAAGACAGCCGGTGCCGCGCCCCGGGTGCTGTGCGTCTCCACCACGGCCATGGATGACGTGAACCCCCGCTACTCCACATCAGACGCGCTGCTCGAGCACGCGCTCGAGCAGGCGAAGCGCCGCAATGCCGATACGCAGTACGTCAAGCTGCGCGACCTGAAGTTCCGCAACTGCGAGGGGAACTACTCCAAGGCGTCCCACGCCTGCACCTGGCCGTGCGCCATCACGGAGCGCGACCCGGACGATCAGCTCACCATCGTGTACGAGGGGCTCGTGCACTGGGCCGACGTGGTGCTGATCGCGACGCCGATCCGCTGGGGCAACGCCTCGTCGCTCTACTACAAGATGATCGAGCGGCTGAACTGCGTGCAGAACCAGATCACGATCCACGACAAGGTGCTGATCAGGAACAAGGTCGCGGCGTTCATCATTACGGGCGGCCAGGACAACATCCAGGCCGTCGCGGGCGGCATGCTGACGTTCTGGTCGGAGCTCGGCTTCGTGTTCCCCCCCTTCCCGTTCATCGCCCATTCGCGCGGCTGGGACGCCGAGGACATGCAGAACAACGTCCGCCAGGTGCGCGCGAGCGAGCCCCTGCGCGAGGCGTCCTACGAGCTGCTGGATCGCGCCCTCGACTTCTGGACCATCATCGACCAACACAAGGCCGAAATGGACAAGCCCATGGAGCGGGCCGGGCGCAAGGCGAACACCCTCCCGGAGCCCGAGGAGATCGAGGAGATCACGGTATGAGCGAGCGCATGCAGGTCGCGAAGGGCTACGAGAAGGCCCTGTTCGCCGGCAAGATGGAGGAGGTGGCGAGCTACTTTACGGACGACATCGTCTACTGGGTGGCCGGCGCGCCGCCGATCGGCGGCGAGTGGAGGGGGCGCACCGCCGTCATCCGCTGCTTCGACAATCGCGAGGCGGGCCTCGGCGCGGCCGAGTGGAGCTACGAAGACGTGTGGCGCAACTGGTACGAGGCCGACGGGCGGGCGATTGTCGAGATCCGAGAAATGAGCTGGCTCAAGAGCGATCCCCAGGACGTCATGGACCAGCGCACCTGCGCCGTCCTCAGGTTCAGGGGCAACAAGATCTGCGAGATGCGGGATTACACCGACTCGCACGTCTACGAGGAGTTCCTGAAGCGGCATCGCAAGGACCTGCCCAAGTTTCGCGGGAAGTGACGACGCGCGGCTTCACAGACGCATCTGCTTGAGGAGCCCCGCGAAGCGCGGGTCCCCGCGCAGCGGATCCAGGATCGGGTTCACCTTGAGATAGGCCAGCCACCCGCGCCGCTCCTCGTAGGCCCGCTCGATCCACTCGAACGCGTCGTCCCACCGCTCGAGTGCGATGTGCAGCGTGGCGAAGGCGACCGGAGAGACGTACCCCAGCCGACTGCGCGCCTCGAGCCCGACCAGCAGCTCCTCGGCTTCGGCGCGCCTCCCGGCCCGGGCCAGCACGTAGCCCAGCGTCGCCATCGTGTACGGCCCGGCAGCGGCGAGCGCCATCGCCTCACGAGTGGCCCGCTCCGCCTCGGCCCACTGCCCCTGCTGCGCGAGCGCGAGCGCGAGAATGCGATAGTTCTCCACCGCCGTCGGGTTCATCGCGATCGCCCGGGAGAGGTGATAGCGCGCTTGGTCGTACCGCCGCGCGTAGAAATACGCCCACCCCACGCTCCGCCTGATCGACACCGACGCCGGATCGAGCTCCAGCGCCGTGTGACTCTCGACCAGCGCCTCGTCGAGCCGGCCCATCGCGGCGAGGTAGAATGCGAACCACTGATGCGCCGTGGGATACCGGGGGTCCAACGTGATCGCCCGCTTGAACTCCCGCGCGGCGCCGTCCCAGTCCCAATCGTAGATGAACAGCACCCAACCGAGCGACGCGTGTGCCTCCGCGACCGTCTCGTCCAGCTCCAGCGCCCTGCGTGCGTACTCCTCGGCGCGGGCGAACCCCTCGGCGACGGGCACGCTGCGGTAGTCCAGCTGCAACGCGTAGGAATCCGAGAGCCCCGCGTACGCGGGGGCGTAGTCGGGATCTTCCGCGATCGCCTGCTCGAAGTAGCCAATGGCGTCGGTGATGTCCTCCTGCGTCCGCTTGTTCCAGGCGTAGCGGCCCTTCAGGTACAATCCGTACGCCGCGATGCTCTGCGTGTACCGCCGGGCGGCCGGGGCCGTGAGGTCGGCG
>Ga0209469_1000740_pt1 | contig 19432 bp, 12 predicted proteins | sample GraSoiAngelo_123_FD_185880 | JGI IMG/M metagenome (GOLD analysis project Ga0209469, IMG submission 185880) | Grasslands soil microbial communities from the Angelo Coastal Reserve, California, USA - 14_0927_02_40cm (SPAdes) (version 2) | ecosystem: Environmental > Terrestrial > Soil > Grasslands ... | reverse complement strand
ACACACACACACACCGTCACTCCTCCACTCCCTCACTGCGCCACCCTCCCGACGCTAAGCCAGCTTCCCGATCGGCAGCTTCCGCACCCGCTTCCCCGTCGCCGCGAAGATGGCGTTGCACACCGCCGGCGCGATCGGCCCGACGGAAGGCTCGCCGATGCCGCCCTGCTTGTCGTTGCTCGGCACCACGTGCACCTCGACCGCGGGCATCTCGTCGATGTGCATCATCGGGTAGTCCGTGAAGTTGCTTTGCTTCACCCGGCCGCGCTCGAGCGTGATCTCGCCGTATAGCGCCGCGGTCAACCCATACACGATACCGCCCTGCAGCTGGGCTTCGATCTGCCCCACGTTCACGGTCGGCCCGCAGTCGACGGCACAGACCACGCGGTGCACGCGGACCGAGCCGTCGGCTGTCACCGAGACCTCCGCCACCTGCGCGCACACGGTCGGGTCCCATTCGGCGACGGCGATGCCGCGCCCGCGGCCGGCGGCAAGCGGCGAGCCCCAACCGGCTTTTTGCGCGGCAAGCTCGAGGGTCCGCAGGTGCCGCGGCTTGTCGCGCAGCAGCTGGCGCCGCAGCTCGTAGGGGTCCTTGCCCGCCGCCGCCGCGACCTCGTCGAAGAAGCTCTCGGTGACGAAGGCGTTCTGCGAGATCCCCACCGACCGCCAGAAGCCCCGGGGCACCGGAAGGAGATCGACCGCCACCTGATCCACCAGGAGATTGGGGATGGCGTACGGCAGGTTCGCCGCACCGTCGATCAACGTCCGGTCGATGCCCTTGTCGAGCGGCCCGAACTTGAGGAGGATGGGCGGCGCCACGATGCGGTGCGTCCAGGCCACCGGGGTGCCCGCGGCATCGAGACCCGCCGCGAACTTGTTGTACGTTGCCGGGCGATAGAACCCGTGCTGCACGTCGTCCTCGCGCGACCAGATCACTTTCACCGGGGCGCTCACGGCCTTGGATACCCGCACCGCCTCCGAGACGAAGTCCGGCTCGAGCCGGCGCCCGAACCCGCCGCCCAGGAAGGTGGTGTGGACGGTCACCTTCTCTTTCGGCAGGCCGGTGAGCTCCGCCGCCACTTCCTGCGCCCGCGTCTGATTCTGCGTGGGCGCCCAGACGTCGCAGCCGTCGGCGCGCACGTGCGCCGTGCAGTTCATCGGCTCCATCGTCGCGTGATGCAGGAACGGCACCTCGTACACCGCCTCCACCCGCTTCGCTGCCGCGGCGAGCGCGGCGGCCGCATCGCCGTTCTTGCGCGCCTCCACGCCGGCCCGCTCGGCGCCCTGTACGAACTGCGCCCGGATACCGTCGGAGTCGAGCGTCGCGGCTGCGTCTTCGTCCCACTCGATTTCCAAGGCGCGGCGCCCCTGCACGGCGTGCCAGTAGGTATCGGCGACCACCGCGACTCCCGCGGCACACCCTGCCGCCCAGGGGCCGCTTGTACCGGTCCAGGGACTCGGCTCGAGCGCTACGACCGCGTGGACGCCTGGGAGGGTCTTCGCCTTCGCCGCGTCGTAGCGTTTCAGTGTGCCTCCGAATACGGGACACCGCTCGATCGACGCGATCAGCATCCCCGGCACCTTGACGTCGATCCCGAACACGGCGCTGCCGTCCACCTTCACCGGGGTGTCGAGCCGCGGCGTCCGCGTGCCGAGCAGGCGGAAGTCTTTCGGGTCCTTGAGCGGCACCTCGGTGGGCACGGGGAGCTTGGCGGCGCGGGCTGCGAGCTTGCCGTAGGTGAGCCGGCGCTGCGTGGGGGTGTGGATCACGGCGCCTTGCTCGGCGCGGCACGCGGCGCGGTCCACGTCCCACGTCGCCGCCGCCGCGCTGATCAGCAGCTCGCGCGCCGTGGCGCCCGCCTTGCGCAGCGGGTCCCACGAGGTGCGGATCGCCGTGCTGCCGCCGGTGGACATGCGGCGCGACCAGCCCGCGGGATTCTCGGGCACCGGCCCGAGCCGCACCTTCGCCCAATCTGCCTCCAGCTCCTCGGCGAGGATCATCGCGAGACCGGTCTGCGATCCCTGGCCCATCTCGGACTTGTCCACGGTCAGCGTGACGACGTCGTCCGCGCCGATCCGCAGCCAGGCGTTGGGGGCAAACCCCGCGTCCGCGGGATCGGGCCCCGCGTCGCGGCGATGCGCGGGGAGATAGAAGGAGATGACGAGGCCGGCGCTCGTCTCGACGAATTCGCGGCGGGTGATACCGGTACGCATGATGCTATTAGTGCCCATGATTCCCTTGCCGCCCATGATCCCCTCCGTGGGGTTAGGACGGACTGAAGTCCGCCCTCGGCCGCATGTGCGTCCTTAAGGACGCACCGCCGCCGAGCAGGGACTTCAGTCCCTCATAACCACGAGCTCGAATGTCTTACTAAAAGCGAAATCGCACACCACAGTCGAAATCGCACACCACGTTTGGAGGTCGAATCTCACACCACTTTCCCAATCGGCAGCTTGCGAACCCGCTTCCCCGTCGCCGCGAAGATCGCGTTGCACACCGCCGGTGCGATCGGCGGCGTGCCCGGCTCGCCGACGCCGCCCTGCGCGTCGGTCGAGGGGACGATGTGCACCTCGATCTGCGGCATCTCGGCGAGGCGCACCATCGGGTAGTCGTGGAAGTTGCTCTGCTTGACGCGGCCACCCTCGATGGCGATCTCGCCGTACAACGCCGCCGTGAGCCCGAAGACGATCGCGCTCTCCATCTGCGCCTCGACGATGGACGGGTTCACGACGGGCCCGCAGTCCACCGCGCACACCACGCGGTGCACTTTCACCGCGCCGTCCGATGCCAGGGACACTTCCGCGACTTCCGCGACGTAGCTCTCGAACGCCTTGTAGACGGCGATCCCGCGCGCCCGGCCCGCCGGCGGCGGCGTGCCCCAGCCCGCCTTGCTCGCGGCGAGGTTGAGCGCCCCCAGATGCCGCGGTGCCTTGCCGAGCAGGTCCCGCCGGTACTCGTACGGGTCCTGCTTGGCGGCGTGCGCCAGCTCGTCGATGAAGCTCTCCACGGCGAAGGCGTTGTAAGAGTTGTTCACCGAGCGCCAGAAGCCGACCGGGATACCCGTGTCGGTGAGCAGGTAGTCCACGTGCACGTTGGGGATCGTATACGGCATGCCGACGCCGCCCTCGACCGCCTCCTCGTCGAGCCCGTTCTTGATCGTGTCGGGGAAGACGCGCGCCATGATGGACGGCGCCACGATGCGGTGCGTCCAGACGACCGGCCTGCCATTCGGGTCGAGTCCCGCTTGCAGCCGGTGGTGGTTGACCGGCCGGTACTGCGCGTTCCGGATATCGTCCTCGCGGGACCAGATCACCTTGACCGGGGCCGCGGCGGCCTTGGAAGTTTCGAGCGCCTCCTGGATGAAATCCAGTTCGAAGCGCCGGCCGAACCCGCCCCCCAGATAGGTCGTGTGGACGAGGACCTTGTCGGGGGTTACGCCGCCGATCTTGGCGCCCAACCCTTGCGCGCCGGTCTGAAACTGGGTCGGCGCCCAGATGTCCACGCCGTCGGAGCGGACGTGGGCGGTGCAGTTCATCGGCTCCATCGTGGCGTGCGCGAGGAACGGGAGGTCGTAGGCGGCATCGATCTTCGACGCGCTCGATGCCAGCGTGCCGCTGGGATCGCCGTCGTGTCGGGCGACCGCCCCCGCCTGCTCCGCCCGCTGGGCGAAGAGCTGCGCGATGCTCGCGCTCGAGACCTGCGCGTTCGGGCCCTCGTCCCAGGACACGTCGAGCGCATCCCGCCCCTTCTTAGCCGTCCGCCACAACCGCGACGCCGCTCGAGATCTGCACGACCTGACGCACGCCGGGCACGGCCTTCGCCTTGGTGGCATCGAAGCTCTTGACCTTGCCGCCGAACACCGGCGAGCGCGCGATCACGGCGACGAGCATCCCCGGCACCTTCACGTCGATCCCGAACTGGGCGCTGCCGTCCACCTTGGGCGGGGTGTCGAGCCGCCGGACGCGGGTGCCGAGGATCTTCCACTCTTTGGGATCCTTGAGCGGCACGTCGTGCGGCAACGGGACGGTCGCCGCCTTCGCCACCAGCTTGCCGTACGTAAGTACTCGCTTGCTGGGCGCGTGGATCACGGCGCCTTTGTCCGCGTGGCACGCGGACTTGTCGACGCCCCACGTCTCGGCCGCCGCGGCGACGAGCATCTCGCGGGCCGCCGCGCCTGCCTTGCGGAGCGGAGTATAGGCGGCCCGCACGCTTCTGCTGCCGCCGGTCGCTTGCATGCCGAACAAAAGCGGGTTGGCGTACGCCTTGTCGGCGGGCGCGAACTCGATCTTGATCTTGGACCAGTCGGCGTCGAGCTCCTCGGCGAGCAGCATCGGCAACGCGGTCGTCACGCCCTGGCCCATCTCGGAGCGGTCCACGATCACGAGCACGCTCTCGTCGGCGCCGATGCGCAACCACGCGTTGGGGGCGAGCGGTGCCGCCGCCGCGGTGCGAAACCGGGATCCGGATGGGAGATGGAAGCCGATGAGGAGTCCGGCGCTCGCGGCGCCCGACGTCTCGAGGAACTCCCGTCGGGTAAGCGGAGTGCGCGCGCTCATGGTCAGGCCCGCTGCGCGGCGCGGTGGATGGCGGCGCGGATCCGCTGGTATGTGCCGCAGCGGCAGATGTTCGTCATCGCGGCGTCGATCTCGGCGTCGCTCGGATTGGCGTTCTTGGCGAGCAGCGCGGCGGCCGCCATGATCTGGCCCGACTGGCAGTAGCCGCACTGCGGCACATCCTCCGCGATCCAGGCCTTCTGCACCGCATGGGAGCGGTTGGGCGACAGGCCCTCGATCGTCGTGACGCGCTTGCCGGCCACGGCGGCGATCGGCGTCACGCACGAGCGCGTGGCGACGCCATCCAGGTGCACGGTACACGCGCCACACTGAGCGATGCCGCAGCCGAACTTCGTGCCGGTGAGGCCGAGTGTGTCGCGCAGCACCCAGAGCAGCGGGGTGTCGGCGCTGTCCGAGACCGAGCGGGATTTACCGTTGACGGTGAAAGTGATCGGCGGCATCGGAAGGGCTCCTCGAGAGAAGTGCGTCCCGAAAACTGTAGGGGTAGCGGGGAAGGGGGAAGGGGGAAGGGTGTTAAGTTCTGCGCCATGTCGTACCCTTCCCCCTTCCCCTTTCCCGGTCCCCGGTCCTGACCACCTACGCACGACGCGTCGGTCTCTTCTCCGGCACGATGGCGGTGATCGGCGGCATCATCGGCGGGGGTATCTTCCGCACGCCCGCGGCCGTCGCGGAGCGAGTGGGGTCGCCGCGCCTGGCGCTCGCGGCTTGGGTGGTGGGTGGCGCGATCGCCCTGGTCGGCGCCTTCTGCTTCGGCGAGCTGGGACGGCGCCGCCCGAGCGCCGGTGGCGGCTACGTGTACCTGCGCGAGACGTGGGGACCGCTCCCGGCCTTCCTGTACGGGTGGGCGCTGTTGCTGGTGATCGCCACGGGCGCCATCGCGGCGGTGGCGGTCACGTTCGCCAACTACGCGCTGGCGCTGGCGGGGCTCTCCCCCGGGCTCACGGTCCCCGTGGCGATCGGCGCGATCGCGCTCTTGTCCGGGATCAACTACGTGGGCGTCAAACCGGCGGCGGTCACGCAGAACGTCTTCACGATCCTCAAGCTCGCCGCCCTCGCCGCGCTGATCGTCGCGGGTCTCGTGCTCGCCGTTCCCTCAACCGTCCTCCACCATCCTCCACCGCCCGCCACCGACCGGGGCGGGGTGGTGGGTGTGGTCGTGGCCCTCGGCGCCGCTCTCGTGCCGATTCTCTTCACCTACGGGGGGTGGCAGCAGACCAACTTCATCGCCGAAGAGATTATCGAGCCGGAGCGGAACCTGCCGCGCGCGCTGGTGCTCGGCGTCGCCGGGGTCGTGATCGTCTATTTGCTCGCCAACGTAGCGTACTTGCGTGTGCTGGGGCTGGGCGGGCTCGCCCGCAGCACGGCACCGGCGGCCGACGTGATGCGCGCGCTGCTCGGTCCCGCGGGCGGCACGCTCATCGCCGCCGGCATCACCGCGTCCACCTTCGGGTTTCTGAACCTGGTGATTCTGGTGACGCCCCGCGTGCTGCAGGCGATGGCGGCGGACGGCGTGTTCCTGCCGCGGCTCGCCGTGCTGCACCCCCGGTTCCGGACGCCTGCGCTGGCGATCCTGGTGCAGGCCGGCTGGGCGACCGTGCTCACGCTCTCGGGGACGTTCGCTCAGCTGGTGGATTACGTGGCGTTCGGGGACTGGATCTTCTTCGGCCTCACCGTGGCGGGACTGTTCATCTATAGGGCGCGGGAGGCGGGGGGGCCAGGGGCGGCGGGGGGGCCGGGGCGGGCGTTCCGCGTGCCTGGGTATCCCTGGACCCCGGGGCTGTTCGTGCTCGCGGCATTGTATGTGGTGGCGAGCTCGATCCTCGCCAACCCGCGCAATGCGCTGATCGGGGCCGGCCTGCTCGCGCTCGGCGTGCCGGTGTACCTCCTCGCCGCAAGGTACTCCGGTCGCGGCGTGGTCTAGCTCCGACAGGGCGTGGTGTGCCGGCACTGGTGGATCGGGGCGACGCCGACAGCACGCAACAAGAAAGACTTTGCGTGACGCGGCGTGTGACCGCGCTCACACGGTCGCGGCGTTGCGCTCGGAACGCCCTCGGAAGGTACAGAACTTGCCGCCCTGCGGTGCCTTCAGGCCTGGATATGAGGCTGAATAGATCATGGCACCGAAGATTGCATTCATAGTGGAAGGGCGGTACCTGCGCCAGGAGATGCCACGCGCGGTGATTCGCGAGCTCGAGGCGCGGGGCCTCGAGCCCGACGTGCTGTGCCCGCACGGGGCGCAGTTCGATCCGCAGTCCGGGATCTTCTCCTCCGACTCCAATCTCCGGCTCGACCTCAACCGGTGTGACGTTGTCGTGGCGCGCTGCCGCGACGCGCTCGGGCTCGCGATGCTGGCGTATGCCGAGACCGCTCACCTGCTTACCATCAACACGCGCACGGCGACGGAGCAGGTCCGCAGCAAGGCCGAGATGGCGGTCGCGCTGGAGCGCGCCGGCGTCCCCTCCGCACCCACGGTGTTGGCGAGCGACGTCGCGGTGGTGGCCGGGCTCTCGGAGGACTGGTTCCCCTTGCTGCTCAAGCCGACGTACGGCGACAACAGCCAGGGGTTGAGGCTGATCCGTCGCCGGGACGACCTGTGGGATGTGCACTGGCCGGAGCAGCTCGTAGTGGCCCAGCGGTACCTGCCGAACGACGGATTCGATCTAAAGTTCTACGTGTGCGGCGACCGTGTCTTCGCCACGCGCAAGCCGTCGCCGTTCAACGGTGATCGCTCCGCCGTGGCGCAGCCGTTCAAGCCCGAGGCGGCGCTGGTGGACCTGGCGTTGCGCTGCGGACGGGTGTTCGGCCTGGACGTCTACGGCGTCGATACGGTCGAAACGGCGGACGGGGTGGCGGTGCTCGAGGTCAACGAGTTCCCCAACTTCACCGCCGTCGCCGGCGCCGCCTGCACGATCGCGGACTACATTCTCGCCCGGGCCGAGGCCTGGGAGGTCATGCCGGTGGGAGTCGGGATCCGACCCAACGCCCATCCCACCGCCCGCGCGGTCTGATCCGAGGACTGCAGATCGAAGCCGCCGCGGGAGACGGCTAGCGATTCTCCTTGAGGCGCTCGCGCGCGTCGGCGCGCAGCTCGGGGTTGGGGTGGGCGCGGGCCGCCTCGGCCACGGCGGGGATCCCGATGCCACCCGGCAACGCCATCAGCCGGCGCAGCGCCTCCGCCTGTACGGCGGGCGAGCGGTCGTTCGCGAGCCGGTCGGTCAGGAGCTGCCTGGCGCTTTCAGGGGCTGCGACCTTGGCGTACCGCGCGATCGCCTCCCGCCGCACGTCGGCGCTGGAATGGACGCGGGCGAGTCGGGCCACGGCGTCCAATGCCTCCGACCCGCCCTGACTGGCGAGCGCCTCCACCGCTTCGCGCTGGAAATCGACGTCGGTTCCCGCCAACGCGGTCTGCTCGAGCAGCGCCGCCGTGGTGCTGTCCGAGGTGAACTCGCCCAGCTGTTTCCTGGCCTCCCGGCGCACCTCGGCGATCGGATGGTGGCGGGCGAAGGCGATGACGAGCGCGAGCGCGCGCGGGCCACCCACCCTCCCCAACTCCTCGACCGCTTTGCGTTGGACGTGGCGGTCGGGGTCACGGCGGACGACGCCTTCCAGCACCGCGAGCGCGACGTCGTGCGATGCCGCCTCGGCGACGGTCTCGACCGCGCGGCTGCGCACGTCCGGGTCGGCGTGGGTGCGGGCGATGTCGATGACGGCGCGCAGGCCCGGCTCCTTCATCTCACCCAGGCCTTCGACCGCCTCGCGCTGGACGTCCTCATCGCGATCGGAGCGCGCGATCGCGATCAGCGCCGGCAGCACGCGCGGGTCGCTCTTGTGGTCCAGGCCTTCGACCGCCTCGCGCCGCACGTCGGGATCGTCGTGCGCCCGGGCGAGCGCGAGCAGCGAATCGGTCGCCGTCGCAAACGGATTGATTCGCAACCCTTTGACCGCCTGCTCCCGCACGCGCGCGGCGGGGTCCTGCCGCGCCGCGTGGGCGAGCCCGCGCACGGCCGCCGCATCCGGATGATGGCCCAGCCATTCGGCGGCCTGGGCCCGCACCTCGGAGGGCACGTCACCCCGCAGCCAGCCGTCGAGCAGCGGCACCACCGCCCTCGAGCTGCCGTGTAGTCCGACGTCGGTGACGAGATCTTCCTTCAAATCGGCCGTCGGCGCCTCGGCGAACAGCGCCTGCAGACGGGCCAGGCTGGCGCCGTCATCCGCCGGTCCGAGCCAGACCAGCGGCGTACGCCCCAGGTCCACCGGCAGGACGAGACTGGTTACGCGCACGGTTTCCAGCGTCGGTCGGCCGGGACCGCGCGCGCGAAAGCGAAACAGCAGCGCGAGATCGTCCTCGTCACCGCTGTCCGCGATCACCGGCGCCAGCGGGACGCCCCGGAAGCCCCCGGCCCCCGGCTCGTCGCTGCGCTCGTCGTGCCGCTCACGGTGGTGCTTCTCGGACCGATGGGGCACGCTCGCGACCTGCTGCACCCGGTACCCGATCCAGAATCCGCCCCCCATCCGTGCGCCTCGCTCGAGCGCCCAGTCCCAGCGCCGCGCGAGTGGCTGGGCCGGATCGGGATACCGGAGCACGCTGGCGGGCGCCGTGCCGGCACCGTCGGAAGGATGGCGCGGCGGCGTTGCGCCGGTGCGCAGCAGGCGGGAGCCGCCGGCGGCCAGGACGAGCGACACAGCCATCATTCCCGCCGTCCACCGCGGAAAGATCTCCACCGGCGGGGGAGCGACCAGGCGCTGGACGCGGCCCATGAGGGAGCCGCCGGCCGCCGAAAGCGCGAGCATCGGGGTCGTGACCCGCAACCGCTCCATGCCGAGCAGCGCCGACGCATAGAAGTGCGCATCCCCGCACACCGCGACCGCCAGGTCGTCGCAGCAGTGCTCGCGCTCGTCCCGCACGCGAGCGGAGATCCACCACACCGCCGGATGGTAGAACAGCAGTGTTTCGATCACCGACTGGACGAGGTTGACGAGGTAGTCGTAGCGGCGCACGTGGGCCAGCTCGTGCGCGAGCAGCGCCTCGAGCTGCAGCGGCGTGAGGCCCGTCAGCGCGCTGGCGGGGAGCAGAATGACCGGACGCACCCACCCGAGCACGGCGGGCACCTGCACCATGGCCGACTGGAGCAGCCGCACCGGCCGGCTGACGCGCAGTCGCGCCGCGAGGCGGTGCAACGCCGCGACGCAAGGCTCGGGTGCCGGGAGCGTGCCCAGCGCGCGGAGGCGGCGCGCCGCCAGCCACCCCGACGTGAGCCGCAGCGACAACGTCACCACGCCGGTGAGCCACAGCACCACGATCCACGGGAGCAGGGGCTCGAGTCGTGCGCGGACGCGCGAGGCCAGCCGCAGCACCACGATCGCGGGCGCCGCGGAGCCGTAGCGGCGCGCCGACTGCGGCGAGAGCGGGATGAGGCCGGGCGACGCCTCCGGTGCCCGGGGGATAGCGGCGGGGGTGGGGGCGACGGCCGCGGGGACGGCGCTGTCGACGCTCGTCTCCGACGACGCGGGATGGAGCCGCACCAGCGTCCCGACCGGAAGCGCAAGCGTCAAGGCGAGCGTCGCGGCCGCGAGCGCGTACCGGGCGCGCGCCGCGCGCGCCGGCACGACGGCGAGCAGCGCGGCGAGCCCGGCTGCGGCGAGCGCGCATTGCCACAGCGAATGTACCAGCGCCCAACCCAGAGCCTGCGTCATGGTCATTGAGTTCCTCCTGAGACAGACGTAGCTACCCCCGGCGTGGCGTGCAGGTTTCGCGCGCGCACGGAACGGAGTGCGTGGCGTTCGGGTATCCCGCGCATGCCGGCGGTGTGGCGGTCGCTCATCACGTGGGTCGTGTGCTGCGGTGTGCTGGGTTCGTCCGCGCCGAGTGTCGCGGGCCCGCCACGCCTCGCGTGGCGTCCGCGCCTACCACTCGAGGGCTCCGTGGTCGTACTCGAGCTCTCGGCCCTCGCCACCGACAGCGTGACTGCGGTGCACGGCGAGCTCGCGGGCGAGCCACTGCATTTCGAGCGCACGACGCGCGGCTTGCGCGCGCTCGCCGCCGTGCCGCTCGGTGCGGGGGACAGCGTGGCAGCCCGGGCGACGATCGAGCACCCCGGCGGCGCGAGCGACACGGTGGTCGCGTGGCTCGTGCCCGGGCGGCGCCGGGCGCCGCGCGAGCGGTTGCACGCGGCGCCCGAGCTGGTGCAGCCGCCCGACTCGCTCACGGGGCGGATGCAGCAGGAGCGCGAGCTGGTGGACGGGGTGCACCAACGGGCCCACGAGACGCCGCGGCTGTGGCACGAGCCGTTCGTGCGCCCCCGCTCGAGCGCGGTGACGGGTCGCTTCGGCGTGGCGCGGGTGTTCAACGGCGTGCTGCGCAGCCGTCATCTGGGCGTCGATTTCGCCGGCCGGCGGGGCGCGCCCGTTCAGGCGGCGAACCGTGGCGTCGTCGCCCTGGTCGCCGACTTATACCTGAGCGGCACCACCGTGCTCATCGATCACGGCGCGGGGCTCGTCACCGGATACCTGCATCTCAGCCGCGCCCTGGTCGCGGTCGGGGACACGGTCGGGCGCGGCCAGCTGATCGGCTACGTCGGGGCGTCGGGGCGGGTGACCGGCCCGCACCTCCACTGGCTCGCCGCGTACGGCCGCATCACGTTCGATCCGTTGGGGCTGGTCGGTCTGGATTTCGATCGGCCGATGACGTTCGGGTCTCACTGAGCCCCGTGATCACGATAGTATGAGGGACTTAAGTCCCTACTCGGCGACGACGCGTCCTGAAGGACGCCACCGCGTCTGGCTCATTGTCTGCCTGATCGGCGCGTGCCACCATTTCCCTCCTCCAGCCCCGACTCCCCGCGGCTTGGCGATCCGCGTCAATCAAGTCGGCTACCTCCCCGACGCGCCGAAGGTGGCCGTCGTGTGCGCGCTCGAGCCGCGCGTCATCACGAGCTTTGATGTCGTCGACGAGCGCAACCGGAGGGTTTTCGGCCCGCGCGCCGCGGACGCGGCCGGGCCGTTCGGGCCCTGCGCGGCCACGTCCCGCCTCGACTTCTCGACCCTGCGACAGACGGGCGTTTATCGGATCGAGGCGGCGGGCGTGACCTCCCTTCCGGTGCGGATCGGGGACGACGTCTATCAGGGCGCGGCGGACTCGCTGCTCGCGTACTTGCGGGAGCAGCGCTCCGGCTACAACCCCGTGTTCCGAGACTCCGTGCACCACCGCAGCGACGGCGTGCTGGTCGATCATCCGACGCGCAGTGGCGAGTTCATCCCCGTGAGTGGTGGGTGGGCCGACGCGTCGGACTACCTGCAGTACGGCGCCACAACGGCACACGCGACCACCATGCTGCTGCTCGCGTACCGCGACCACCCGGGGGCGTTTGCCGACAGGTATCAGGCGAACGGTCTGCCCGGCGCGAACGGGATCCCCGACGTGCTCGACGAGGCGCGCTGGGGGCTCGCCTGGCTGCTCAAGATGTATCCGGAGGACGACCTGCTCCTGAACCAGCTGGGGGACGATCGCGATCACGCCTTCTGGGACCTGCCGGTCAACGATTCGTCAGACTACGGGTGGGGGAGGGGAGGGCGGCGGCCGGTGTACCCCTGCACCGGGAAACCGCAGGGACTGTTCGAATTCAAGAACCGCTCCACCGGACTCGCGTCGACGGCGGGGAAGTACGCGGCCGCATTCGCGCTGGGCGCCGCGGCGTTCCACGAGCGCGACAGTGCGTTCGCCCAGCGGCTCGGCGCGCGTGCGCGGGCGGTGTACGCACTCGGCGTTGCGCATCCCGGCGTGTGTCAGACGGCGCCCGCCCGGGCGCCGTACTTCTATGAGGAGGACGACTGGGCCGACGATATGGAGCTCGGGGCGGTGGAGCTGTACGCCTTGACGCGCGAGCCGACCTATCTCGGCGCCGCGCTCCAGGACGCCGCCCTCGAACCCGTGAGCCCATGGATGGGACAGGACACGGCGCGCCACTATCAGTGGTATCCCTGGCACAACAATGGCCACTACGAGATCTGGCGCGCGGGTCCGGACAGCGCGCGGCGAATCGTGGCCGAGTACTACGCCCGCGGCCTCGCGGCGGTGGCGCGCCGAGGGCGTAACGGGTTCCGCATCGGGATTCCCTTCATCTGGTGCTCGAACAACCTGCTCGCGTCGTTCGCCACTCAGGCCCACTTCTATCGGCGGATGACCGGCGATTCGAGTTACCTCGAGTACGAGACGGCGGCGCTCGACTGGTTGTTCGGCACCAATCCCTGGGGCGTGTCCATGGTCATCGGCCTGGGAGCCACCTATCCTCGCACGCCCCACTCAGTCGTCGCGCAGCAGCTGCACCTGCAGCTCACCGGCGGGCTGGTGGACGGCCCGGTGTACCGTTCGATCTTCGAGCATCTGCGGGGGATCCGGCTGCTCGTGGCGGACCAGTACGCCCCGTTCAACACCGGCTTCATCGTGTACCATGACGACGTCGGAGACTACTCCACGAACGAGCCGATTATGGATGGGAGCGCGAATCTGGCCTATGTGCTCGCGGCGCGGGCTCCAGGAGCGGGTGCGGAGAAATGAGGTCCACTCTCGTTGCGGTGAGGTCCACTCTCGTTGCGGTGAGGTCCACTCTCGTTGCGGTTATGAGGGACTGAAGTCCCAACTCGGCGCGAGCGCGTCCTGAAGGACGCACGTGGAGCAAGCGTCCTTGAGGACGCTCACGGGCCGAGCGGGGACTTCAGTCCCTCATAACACAGACGTCAACACTACTAGGGCGGAGGGCAGCGAACAGTCGTCCTGTTTGCTCCCGTCTGTTCACCGCTGTACGTCTGTGCGTCTAGTAGTTAGTTGTCCTGTTAACTGAGGTACTCCTCCCTATACATCTTGATCAATTCGAATAGGTAGGACAGTGCCAGCGGTCCGATGAGCAGTCCTAACAGCCCGAAGTACGGCACTCCCGCCAGCGCTCCCACCAGCGTCACCAGCGGGTGGATGTGCGCCCAGCGCCGGAACACCATCGGTCGGACGAGGTAGTCGACGTTCCCCACGACTACGAGGCCGATCAGGGCGAGCAACACGGCGGGACCGGGGCGGTGATCGAGCAGCAACGCGATGGCGCCCGGCCCCCACACCAGGCCGCTCCCCACGACGGGGAGGACGGCGAACACCATCGTGACCACGCCCCAGAAGACCGCGTTGGGGAGGTGGACGATCCAGAATCCCACGCCGACGAGCAGCCCCTGCACCGCGGCGGTCAGGCCGGTGCCGATGATCGTCGAGGTGGTCACGTCGCGGAAGCGCTGGCGCAGCTTCTCGGCGTTCTTGGCGGAGAAGGGGATGTAGGGTCGCACGGCTTCCCAGGTTTGCTCGGGCCGGAGCAGCAGGTAGAACAGGCCGAATAACGAGATCGTCAGGTTCAGGGCGAGCCGTGTGGCGGTGCCGATCAACCCGAACGCCGAGGAGCCGATCCACGACACCACCTGCGCGCCCAGGTCGGCGATGCGCGGGCCCAGGTCCACGCCGGCGATCTGGAGCTGGGCCAAGCGGCCGAGGATCGGGTTGCGCACCACGCTGCCGGCGATCTGCTGCGCCTGCGCGACCACGAGCCCCGCGAACGAGACCCCGGGCACGACTATAAGGAAAAGGGCGAGCGCGACGACGAGCAGGGCGGCGAGCTGCTCCCGCATGCGGCGCGCCAGCCATTGCTGCACCGGGGCGAACACGGCGTACAGCACGGGGACGCCGACGAGCCCGGTGACGTAGGGGCTCAAGGCGATGACGATGGCGACGCCGAGCAGCAGGACGATCGCGGCAGCGCTCTGCTGTTTCGAATCGAGCAAACCCATGCGGTAGAGTAGGCCCCGCCGGGTGGGCGCGCCAGGCCTTGGCGTCTTGCGGCCTGCACGAGCGCGCGGTAACGTCGGGCCCCATGGACCCAACCCCGGCAGGCCTCATTATGAAAAAAGGCGTCGTCATAGCGTTGCTCGGAATACTCTGCGTCGCTCCCCAAGCTGTTTCACAACAAAAGACCGTCACCGGCAAGGTGACGAGTGAGCAGGGCGCTCCCTTGTCCGGCGTGTCGGTCGTCATCAAAGGGACCAACACGCGTACCTCGAGCAACAACGAGGGCAACTACTCTATTCGCGCCGCGGCGGGCCAGGTGCTGCAGTTCCGGTTCATCGGGACGGGGCTGGTCGAGCGGACGGTGGGCGACGCCGACGTGATCGACGTGCAGCTGCGCCGGGTCGCGCTCGATCTCGATGCCGTCGTGGTCACGGCGCTGGGACAGACCACGGCGCAACGGGCCCTGGGAACCGCGCAGCAGACCATTCGGGGCACCGAGATCGCGCAGACGCAGCGCGAGAATTTCTTCAACGCCTTGTCCGGACGCGTCGCCGGCATCGACGTCACCAGTACGTCGGGCGTACCGGGCGCTTCTTCATCGATCATCATCCGCGGCGTCAGCTCGATCAGCAGCAGCAACCAGCCGTTGATCATCCTCGACGGGCTGCCGGTCGACAACCGGACCGTCAACACGGGCGTGCTCGCGTCCGATAAGAGCTCGACCACCGCGTTCAGTAACCGCGGTGTCGATTTCACCAACCGTGCCGCCGACCTGAATTCGCAGGACATCGAAACCGTGACCGTGCTCAAGGGCCCGGAAGCCGCCGCGCTGTACGGCATCGATGCGGCGAATGGCGCGCTGGTGATCAAGACGAAGCGCGGGAGGGCCGGTGGGGGCATGCAGTACAGCTCCAGCATGAGGATCGAACGGACCAGCGCGAACTATCGGCTGCAGCGCGTCTATGGCCCGACCACGGTGACGGGGAGCACGCTCGGCTCGTTCCAGTACTTCGGCGCCCCGTATCCCGCCGGGACGCAGTTCTACGACAATATCGACGGCTTCCTGAGAACCGGGCTGAGCCAGAACCACAATTTGTCCTTCAGCGGAGCGACGACCGACAATACGATCAACTACCGGCTGAGCACGTCCCTCGATAAGCAGGAAGGCGTTGTCCAGAGCTCGGCATACGATCGCGTCAACGTCACCGGATCCTCCCAGGCACGGATCAACTCCTGGTTGACCACCGACCTGTCGATGATGTACACCTATGCGAACAACGACCAGGTGTACAAGGGCGACATCGGTCCGCTGATGGGCCTGATGCTGTGGCCGCAAACCGACGATGCGAAGGACTACCTGACGCCCGCCGGCACCCGGCGCCGGCTGACCGCGCTCGCGGCCTCGACGGAGCTCGATAATCCGTACTTCAACGTCGCCAAGAACAAGATCAATTCCAAAACCAACCGCTTGATCGCCAACGTCGGCTTCATTGTTGCGCCGTTTTCGTGGGGAAGCGTCAAGTCCAACCTCGGCATCGATACATACACGAATCAGAACCTGCTGCTCAGAAACCCGGAAAGTGTGACGGGGAATGCGTCGAACGGGATACTCGATCAAGCGGACGTCATCACGCGCAACCTGAATGCCCTCACGGTTCTCAACGTGTACAACCACCCCCTCACAAGCAGCTTCTCGATCAGCGGCCTCGTGGGCCATCAGGTGAGCGACTTGAAGACCACGTCGGATGCCCAGACCGGCATCGGCTTCCTGGATCCGAACTTCGTGTCGATGAACAACACCAGCACGCGGTCGACCCTGACCACGATCGAGCAGCGCCGGCTGGTCAGCCTGTTCGGCCAGGCGGTGCTCGATTACAAGGACTTCTGGTATCTCACCGTGACGGGGCGGAACGACTGGACGTCGACGATCCCCCGCCCCCGGAATTCGTTTTTCTATCCATCCATCTCGAGCAGCTTCATCTTCTCCGAGGCGTTTCCCAGTGTCCGTCGCTTCGTGACCGGGAAGGTACGACTCGCCTATGCCGCGGTCGGCAAGGACGCGCGGCCCTACGCCTACCGGCCGTCACTGCAATTCAAGACGACGTCGTTCGGTGGGTACGGGTACGACTTCTGGGGTCCCAACCTCGCGCTGAAGCCCGAGTACAAGCGGTCCGTCGAGGGCGGGGTCGAGCTCTCCTTCTTGAACGGCCGACTGGGACTCGATGCGACGGCGTATCGTGCCACGACCAAGGACCAGATCGTCAACGACATCCGCGGCAGCTACGGCACCGGCTTCATTCTCTTCAACTTGAACGGCGCCGCGACGCGCAGCCGCGGTCTCGAGCTGACCATCCGCGGCACCCCGATTCTGAGGCCGTCGTTCTCGTGGGACATGACACTGAACTGGACGAGCTCGGGAAGCATCGTGACGCAGCTGCCCAATGGCATACCGGAATCGTACGTCTCGGACACCTGGCTGTACGGCAATGTACGCAACGGGACCCAGGTGGGCCTGTCCACGATGTCGCTCACCGGTTGGTTCTACCTGCGGAATAATCGGGGTCAGTTGTTGATCGATCCGGCGTCGGGCCTCCCCGTCCGATCGAACGCCGTGTCGGCGAACTTCATCGACGCCGGCTACGATCGCCAGCCGGATTTCACCATCGGGGTCGGGAATACGCTCCGGTACAAGCGGCTTTCCCTCGATTTCCTGCTCGATATCCGCAAGGGCGGGGACATTTTCAACGCGACGGAGCACTATCTCACGTCGCGTGGTCTCAGCCTCGAGACGCTGGACCGCGACCAGCCGCGCGTCATCGCGGGTGTGTTGCGCGACGGGAAGGAGAACAGCGCGACCCCGACGGTCAACAACATCGTCGTGATCCCGAGCGCGCAGCCGGTCTATTACACGAACATGAGCGAAGAGCTGTTCATCGAGAAGCACATCAACTGGCTGCGGCTGCGGGACGTCACCGTGCGCTACGAGATTCCGGGAGGGTTCCTCAGGGCCCGCAGCGCCAGCGTGTATCTCACCGGAACGGATCTGTTCGTCCTCACGAACTACACCGGCCTGGACCCCATCATCAACGGGAACACCGCGGCCGTGGGCGGCTCCGGGGCGGTGGGGATCGATTTCGGGAATCTCCCGATGCCGCGCGGCGTCAATTTCGGCATCAGCGTGGGGTTCTGATCATGAAGACCACACACACAGCCGTGTTGATCGGCACGCTGGCTCTGTCGGCCGGATGCAGCGACTTCCTCGACGTCAATACGAACCCGAACGGTCCTCAGTCGGTGTCGGCGAATCTCTATCTGCCGCCGATGTTGCATTGGATGGTGACGTCTCCCCAGTTCGATGGCCGCTTCGTGGGGCATTACGCGCAGGAATGGATCTCGACCTCCACGAATTTCAGTCCGGCACAAAGTTGGGGCAAGATGGGCTATGACGGCGGCAGTGACAACGGCGCGCAGCAGTGGCGCGACGTCTACTGGTCGCTCGGGCAAAACCTGATCGACATGAATACCAAGGCGCAGGCCGAGCAGCGCTGGGATCTGCTGGGCGTGGGGATGATCCTGAAGGCATGGGGATGGCAGGTGCTGACCGACCTGCACGGGGAGATCATCGTCAAGGAAGCGATCGACCAGACGCGGACCCAGTTCGATTACGACACGCAGGACTACGCCTATCAGGAGGTCAAGCGACTGCTCGATAGCGCGATCGTGCTCCTCAAACGCAGCGACGGGGCCGTCGATCGGGGGTATCTGGCGGTCGGGGACCACATCTACAACGGCGACAGAACGCAGTGGTTGAAGCTGGCGTACGGGATGCTGGCGCTGAACCTCAATCACTATTCCAACAAGGCAACGTACGACGCCGCGCGTGTGATCAGGCTGGTCGATTCTTCGTTCACGAGCAGTGCCGACGATGCGCTGCTCGCGTATCCGTGCGGCTCCACGGATTTCGCGGACTGCAATTTCTGGGGCCGCACGCGCAACAACATCACGCTGTACCGGCAGACGCAGTTCGTCGTGAACCTGATGAATGGCTCGCAATTCGGCGGTACCGTCGATCCACGGATCAGTCGCATGCTGGCGATCGACTCGGCGAATAAGACCTACCGTGGTCTTGATATCAACGCCGTCACTTCGCAACAGCCGTTTGGCCCGATCACCGATTCACTGCGGCCGAGGAACTTCTTTGGCTACGTTGGGAGCGGCGGACTGGGCTTGTCGTCCCGCTATATCTTCGGCGACCGGTCGAGGATTCCCGTGATGACGTACTTCGAGTTGCAGTTTATCAAGGCGGAGGCCGCATTGCGGATGGGTGATCAGGCAACGGCGCTGGCGGCCTACAAGACCGGGATCCAGTCACACTTCCAGTTCGTGAACGACCGCAGCACCGAAGCAGGTAACCCCGCGTCGATTACCACGGCGACTCGGGACTCGTTCCTGGCGTCCCCGAACATCGTTCCCGCCACCCTGACGTTGTCGCATGTCATGTCGCAGAAGTACATCGCGCTGTGGGGGTGGGGCCACAACGAAATCTGGATGGATATACGTCGCTATCACTACACCGCCCCCGACTCGATCAGCGGCACGCAGGTGTTCCGCGGATTGACGCCTCCCAATCCTCTCTTTAGCGACAATGCCGGTCAGGTCGTGCAGCGGATCCGGCCCAGGTTCAACTCGGAATACGTGTGGAACCGGGATGCACTCAATGCCATTGGTGGGCTGGCGGGCGATTATCACACCAAAGAGCTGTGGATTACGCAAAAACAATGAGCAAGCGCATGCAGGTATATCGGACCGCGGCAGTGCTGCTGACGGCGGCGGCACTGGCCGCGTGCGAGAAGAATTCGGTGCAGCAGCTTCCCGTCGAACCGCTGCTGGACGCCCGCATCAAGTTCTTCAACTTTGGGGTGAACGCCCCCGGGGTGAATTTCTACGCCGACGAAACAAAGATGACGGCGATCCAGTCCGGGACGGGGGTGGAACTCAATACGGGCGTGGCGTACGGCGGCGTGGGAAATGGCGGGGCCT
>Ga0209469_1000698_pt1 | contig 19991 bp, 15 predicted proteins | sample GraSoiAngelo_123_FD_185880 | JGI IMG/M metagenome (GOLD analysis project Ga0209469, IMG submission 185880) | Grasslands soil microbial communities from the Angelo Coastal Reserve, California, USA - 14_0927_02_40cm (SPAdes) (version 2) | ecosystem: Environmental > Terrestrial > Soil > Grasslands ... | reverse complement strand
CCGCGTACCTGGATCCGTCCCGGCCGTCGTTGCTCGACCATCTGCCGGAGGGCGCGGTGGTGCTGGATTTCGAGCCAGGCCGCCAGCTGGTCGATGCCCGGACGCTGCTCGACGAGACGGCGATGCTTGCGGCGGCGGAGGCCGGCGGCGGGGAGCTCCCTCGCCAGTTCACCCTGCCGGCGGTCGGCCGCCTCGACGATTTCACGGCCCGGCCTCGCCTCACCGTCACCGCCGCCGAAGGCGCGGCCGAGGCGCTGGACCTCGGCTGGTTCGAGGGCGAGCCGCTGGTTGGCCAGCCCCGTGCGCTCGCCGGTTTCGCCGTCCGCGGCGACTCCGCCTCCATCGTGTTTGCGACCGAGCAGGACGAGCGGTTGCGCGCCCTGCTCGACGAGGCGGGCGTGAAGGGCGCTACGAGGGAGATCGACCTCGACCTCGACCTGGACCTGAAGGCCGCCCTCAACCATGCCTCGGTCGACATCGCGAGTGGCTGCTCGCAGCCGGCGATCGGCTTCCACCTGGCGACGGACGCGGAGCTGTTCGGCCGTATCCGGCGCGCCTCACGTGGCGGTCGCGTCGCACGCACCCGGACCGAGGACCTGACACGGGAGTTCACGCTCGACTTCGCGCCAGATGAGCTGGTGGTACACGTCGACCACGGAATCGCACGTTTCAAAGGCATGCGTCTGCTCGAGTCCGACGGCGCGCATCGCGAATACCTCGAGCTCGAGTACGCCGAAGCGGATCGCCTCTTCGTCCCGGTCGAAAACCTCGACCGGGTCCAGAAATACCTCGGTGGGGAAGGTGCGCCGACGCTGCACCGCCTCGGCACCTCCGACTGGACGCGCGCGCGGGGACGGGCGCGCAAGGTCGTCCAGGACGTCGCCGAGGAGCTGTTGAAGATCTACTCGATGCGCGAGGCGCGCCCGGGTGTCGCATTCGCGCCGGACACGGCGTGGCAGCAGGAGCTCGAGTCGTCCTTTCCTTATGAAGAGACCCCGGACCAGGTGGCCGCGCTGGCCGAGATCAAGGCCGACATGGAGTCAGACCGGCCGATGGACCGCCTGCTGTGCGGCGACGTCGGTTTCGGCAAAACCGAGCTGGCGCTCCGGGCGGCGTTCAAGGCGGCCATGAGCGGCAAGCAGGTGGCGGTGCTGGCACCGACCACCGTGCTCGCCCAGCAGCACTTCCACGTTTTCCGGGAGCGCCTGAAAAACTTCCCGGTCGTGGTCGAGATGCTCTCTCGATTCGTCGACGACGAGACGCAGGCGCGCACTATCGAGGGCCTCAAGAGCGGACACGTCGACATCGTGGTCGGAACGCACCGGCTGCTTCAGCGGGACGTCCGTTTCAAGCGCCTCGGCCTGCTCGTCGTCGACGAGGAGCACCGCTTCGGCGTGATGCAGAAGGAGAGGCTGAAGAAGCTGCGCACCCAGCTCGACGTGTTGTCTCTCTCGGCGACGCCGATCCCGCGCACTCTGCACATGGCGGTGGGAGGCATCCGCGACATGAGCGTGATCCAGACGCCGCCTGAAGAACGGCAGCCGATCAAGACGTATGTCACGGCGGATGACGACGAGCTGATCAGGGAGGCGATCGGCCGCGAGCTGCAGCGCGGGGGTCAGGTCTACTTCGTGCACAACCGGGTGCGCACGATTCGGAAGGCGGCGCAGCGAGTGAGCGGGCTCATGCCGCAGGCGCGCATCGCGATCGGCCACGGCCAGATGTCGGAGGACGACCTCGCGTCGGTGATGGTGGAGTTCGAATCCGGCAAGCACGACGTGCTGGTGTGCACGACGATCATCGAATCGGGACTCGACATCCCGAACGTCAACACGATCATCGTCGAACGCTCCGACCGATTCGGTCTCGCCCAGCTCTATCAGCTGCGGGGTCGGGTCGGGCGATCGGGCCGCCGCGCCTACGCGTACTTCCTCTTCGATCCCCGGCGGTCGCTGACCGAGGAGGCGGACAAGCGGCTCGACGTGATCTCCGGGCTGCACGAGCTCGGACAGGGCTTCAAGATCGCGTTGCGCGACCTCGAGATCCGCGGTGCGGGCAATCTCCTCGGCACCGAGCAGCACGGCGCGATCGCCGCCGTCGGTTTCGAAATGTACCTGCAGATGCTGCAGAGCGCGGTGTCCAGGCTCCGCACCGGGTCGGAAGAGACGGCGGTCGGAGATGTCCTGTCAACAGCCGAGATGAACCTCGATCTGCCGCTCGACCACTTCATTCCTCGGTCGTACATCCGAGACGAGAAGCTTCGGCTCGGCGCGTACCGGCAGCTGGCCAACGCCGAAGACGAGGAGGAGCTCGACTCGATCCTGCGTTCTCTGAAGGACCGCTACGGGCCCGCGCCGGACCAGCTCGACAACCTGGCGTACTCGCTGCGCGTGAAGCTGCGCGGGCAGCGCATGGGTTTGCGCGCTGTCATCGCGGAGGGACACGACATCGTCATCCGCGTCGATCCCCAGCGGTTCCTCGACGTGGAGGAGCTGTCGCGGCGCATGGCGGGGCGGATCGCGATGGGTCCGAACCGCATCAAAATGCGAAGGAAGGGCGAGGGCTGGCAGGCCGACCTGCTGAGCCTGCTGGACGAGATGGCGCAGCTTTACGAATCCGGCAGGACCGCGGCGGTTCCGTCGTCTTCATAGAATCAGATCGGCATGGAAAAGCCTTACTCCGACGGAATCGCGGCCATCTTCGAGGTCGTGCACCGGCTGCGCGCGCCCGGTGGGTGTCCCTGGGACCGCGAGCAGACGCACGAGTCGCTCCGCCCCTACCTTCTCGAAGAGACGTATGAGCTGCTGGAGGCGATCGACTCGGGCGACGACGCGAAGATGATGGAAGAGCTGGGCGATCTTCTCCTTCAAGTCGCGATGCACGCGGAGATCGCGGCCGACGAAGGACGCTTCGACACGGCGCAGGTCTCGGAGGCCGTGGCGGCAAAGATGGTCAAGCGCCATCCGCACGTCTTCGGAGACAGGTCGGTCGCGAACGCGGAAGAGGTGCTGCGCAACTGGGAGCACCAGAAGATGGACGAGTCGCGCAAGGCGGGCAGCGAGGACTCGGTCGTCGACCGCGTCCCCTCCACGCTACCCGCGCTTGCATGGGCGCTTGGCCTGCAGAAGCGCGCCGCCCGCGTCGGGTTTGATTTCCCGTCGCCAGCCGCCGCCGCGGAGTCGGTCGCCGAAGAGGCGCGTGAGCTCGCTGGAGTCAGCGACCATGACCGCGCCTTCGAGGAGATGGGAGATCTGCTTTTCGCGATCGTCTCGCTCGCGCGCAGCCTGAAGGTCAACCCGGAGGATGCGCTGCGTGTCGCGGGTCAAAGATTTCGGCGCCGATTCGCGGCCGCGGAATCATCGCTGCGCCGCGAAGGCAAAAAGTTCAGTGACCTGGAAGCCGATGAGCTGGTTCGGCGTTGGGAGGAATCCAGGTAACCATTTGATATAGTCGGCTCCCACTCGCGTCCCTGAAATCAACGCAGCATGAGACACAGCAGAGCCTTGACCGTCGTGGGCAGTGTGCGCACCAGCTCGTTTGGCGTGCGCAGGACGGTGGTGGTCGTGGCGGCGGGCGGTGTGCTTGCGTGGGCCGGCGTCGCGTTCGCGCAGGAGGCCTATATCGGCCACCGGTTGAGCCAGCAGGTGTCAGACCTCCGCAAGCAGAACGCCGAGATCGCGGCTGAGAACGCCGGCTACCGCAAGGACGTGCAGGCCCTCACCTCAGGCACGGCCGACGAGGAAGAGGCGCGGCTGAACGGCTACGCGCGGCCCGATGAAAAGCTGTATCTGGTCACGCCTCCAAGCCCGTCGCCCACAGCTTCGCCGTCGCCCAAAGCGCACTAGCGCGGCTCCCCTCTCCCCGCCGGGGAAGGGGCCGGGGAGAGGGGCGCGGGCGGCAGTTATACTGAAACCGCGGAGTGGAGCAGCGGCAGCTCGTCGGGCTCATAACCCGAAGGTCGTCGGTTCGAATCCGACCTCCGCAACCATCTGACCCCAACCCCGGCGGGCGACCACGCCTGATTTTCTGACGGAAGGACATGAACAAGAGAAAGCGCGTCGCCATCGCCAAGCATCGCAAGAAGAAGCGCAAGCTCAAGGCGCGGATTCAAGCCGCTCGCTAGGATCTCTCGGCGGTGCCGTAGCTCAGGTGGTAGAGCGCGCGACTCATAATCGCGTTGTCGCTGGTTCGAGTCCAGCCGGCACCACCATGGCAGCGCGATTCTTCGTCCGAGGTTGCGGCCGATGACGCCCGAGGAGCTCCTCGACCAGGCGCGGCGCGGCGATCTCGCGCCCCTCGATCAGGATCGTGCGGCTCTGGCGGATGCTGTGCGTGCTTTCGCGCGAGTCGGTGACGCAGCATCCGCTCTCGAGCTCGCCGCGCGAACCTGGCGGACCTGGCTTTCGCACGGAGAGCTCGACGCAGGAAGCTCGGCGATGGCGGCGGCGCTCACGGCGCCTGGCGCCGAGACCGCACCGGTGTGGCGGGCGCGCACCCTTTACGCCGACGGGCTGTTCGCCTTCCGGTCCGGAGATCGCCGGCGCTCATGGGAGCGCAACCAGGAGGCGTTGACGTTCGCCCGCACCACCAACGACGCCCGCGGCGAGTGCGATGCGCTGACCGGACTGGCGCGGATCGCCCTCCGCGACGGCGAGTACGGCGAGGTCATCGAGCTGGCTATGCAGGCGCGCGAGCGCGCGCGTGCGGCCGGCGACCGGGAGGCGGAGGCGTCGCCGCTCCACCTCCAGGCAGCAGGCGTGAGGCTCCAGGGGCAGTTTCATGCGGCCCGTGAGCTGTACATGGAGAGTCTCGATCTCAACAACGCTCTCGGCAACGCCGCGCGCCTACCGACCGAGCAGCACAACCTGGGCTGGGTCGAGCTTCACCTCGGCAACATCGACGCGGCCGAGCGCAGATTCCGCGAGCGCGACACTCACGCGGGCGCCGACGCCTACGGGGACGCCTGGAGCGATATCAACTGGTCGGCAGTCGCCTCAGCGCGTGGCCAGTGGGAGGAGGCGAAGCGCCGTTTCGCCCTCGGTATGAATGGACTCGAATCGCTCGGGATCGCGCTCGACCCGGATGACCAGTCGGAGGTCGATTGGCTGAGCAGCCGGCTGGCGGCCGTCGAATGTTGATCGCGGCCCTCCCACACGGCCGTGTCGTCGTCGCCGTCTCTGGCGGACCCGACTCGACCGCGCTCCTGATCGCGCTGCAGGAAGCCGGCCGCGACATCGTGGCTGCGCACTACGACCACGCCCTGCGCGATGGCTCGGACGGCGTCGCACTGCAGGTGGCCGAGCTGTGCGCGCGGCTCGGCGTCCCCCTGATCAGCGAGCGGCGCGCGGAACCGCTGCCGAAAGGATCCCTCCAGGCGGCCGCGCGCCAGCTTCGCTATGCGTTTCTCGAGCGCGCGCGCATTGCCGCGGATGCGCACCTCGTTGCCACCGCGCACACAGCGGACGACGTCGTCGAGGGCGTCGCGCTCCACCTCATGCGAGGCAGCGGGATCGCCGGCTTCCGCGGCATGCCGGCGCGGCGCGGCCACTACGTGCGTCCTTTGCTCGGTTTCTGGAGAAGTGAGGTTCGTGAGTTTCTCCGCCGGCGTGGGGTCGTCGCTTACGACGACCCGGCCAACCTGGAACCGCGCTTTGCGCGCGTGCGCGCGCGCCTTTTCATCCTGCCGGCGCTCGAGCGCGACCGGCCGGGCATCCTCCGCCGCTTCCACGCCGCGGCGACCGCCGCCTCGAGATGGCACGACACCGCGACCGCCCAGGCTGCCGCTGCGATGGGATCTGGACCTCTGACGCCGGCCAGGCTGCGGGCGCTGCCCGAACCCGTGGCGGTGGAGGTCCTGAAGCTGATGTATGCACGCGCGGGGGGCCCCGAGCCCGGCCTCTCTCGCGCCCACCTGGAAGCGATGCTGCGGCTCACCCAACCTGGTCGTGGCGGCCGGGGCGTCGATGTTCCGGGAGGCCTGCGTTTCCGTATCGTGGGGGACCTCATGCAAGTCGTGCCTTCGCAGCCCGCTACAGGCGAGCCTGCTCGCCTCGAGGTCAGGAGCTGCGCGGGCTGCGACGACCGCCAGGCAACCCACCTCCGCGCCGGCCTTCAGCTGCAGGTGGGATTCCGGCGGGCCGGCCTGCGCATGCGGCCGGTCGGCGGCCGGGGCACCCGCAAGCTTCAGGACATCTTCGTCGACGCGCGGGTGCCACGTGAGGATCGCGACGGTTGGCCGCTTGTTTTCGCCGGTGAGAGGCTCGCGTGGATCCCCGGTCTTGCAGTCGACGCCCACCTCGCCAGCCCTCTGGACGAGGGCGGCCTGCACGTGGCGATCACGCCTATGCCGGTTCCCCCGCCACCGAAAGTTGTTAGGCTAGAACCTCCAAAAGCCCTCGAGGAGATCTGAGTTTGAGTCGTTTTCCCCGCTCCAGCCTCTTTTACTTTGCATTGGTCGTCGTCCTTGGTCTCATCTTCTGGTTCACCTGGAGCTCGATCCAGAGCAGCCAGAACCAGGGCGACTGGACTTACACGCAGCTGATCGACAACGCGGACAATCACCAGGTCAGCGACCTCGAGATCAGCGGGACCGACGGCGTCGCAACCGAGGTCGGAGGCGGCAAGAAGCACAACGTGACCCTGCCCGACTGCAGCAGTGGCTGCTCGCAGCTTCTCACCGAGATGCAGACCGACAAGGTCAACGTGAAGTTCGACAAGAACAGCAACGGCAGCTATCTGCTGCAGGTGCTGCTGCCGAACATCATCCTCGTGATCCTGATCGCGGCCTTCATGTGGTGGGTGCTCAGGCAGACGCAGAGCGGCAACAACCAGGCCATCTCCTTTGGGCGGTCGCGCGCGCGGATGATCGCAGGCGATAAGCCTGCGATCACATTTGCGGATGTCGCGGGGGTAGACGAGGCGAAACAGGAGCTCACGGAGATCGTCGAGTTCCTCAAATACCCCGAGAAATTCGTCGCACTCGGCGCGCGCATCCCCAAGGGCGTGCTCCTCGTCGGACCTCCGGGAACCGGCAAGACGCTGCTCAGCAAGGCCGTCGCCGGCGAGGCGGGCGTGCCGTTCTTCTCCATCTCCGGCTCGGAGTTCGTCGAGATGTTCGTCGGTGTCGGCGCGAGCCGTGTCCGCGATCTCTTCGACCAGGCGAAGAAAAACTCGCCCTGCATCGTGTTCGTGGATGAGATCGATGCCGTCGGCCGCCAGCGCGGCGCCGGCCTGGGCGGTGGTCACGACGAGCGCGAGCAGACCCTCAACCAGCTGCTGGTCGAGATGGACGGGTTCGACACCAACACGCACGTGATCGTGATCGCAGCCACCAACCGCCCGGACGTCCTGGACCCGGCGCTGCTGCGCCCGGGCCGCTTCGACCGCCACGTCACCCTCGACCGCCCCGATATCAAGGGTCGCCGCCAGATCCTCGACGTGCACGCGCGCAACAAGCCGCTCGACTCGACGGTCGACCTCGACGTGCTCGCGCGCCAGACGCCTGGCTTCAGCGGCGCCGACCTGGCCAACCTCATCAACGAGGCGGCCATCCTCGCCGCGCGCGCCAACCAGAAGGTGATCGGCATGGACGAGCTCGAGGAGGCGATCGCGCGCGTCATCGCCGGCCCCGAGCGCAAGAGCCGGCGTATCTCCGACCGCGAGAAGGAAATCATCGCGTACCACGAGACCGGCCACGCCTTGGTCATGAAGGCGCTCCCGCACACCGATCCAGTGCACAAGATCTCGATCATCTCGCGCGGCATGGCGCTCGGCTGGACGCTGAGCCTGCCAGAAGAGGACAAGTACCTCGTATCGCGCGACGAGCTGATGGACCAGATCGCGGGCATCATGGGCGGCCGCGTCGCCGAGGAGATCGTGTTCGGCGACATCACCTCAGGCGCTGAAAACGATATCCAGAGGGCGACCCAGATCGCGCGGCGCATGGTGACGCAGTGGGGAATGAGCGAGAAGCTGGGCACTGTGACCATGGGCCACAAGGAAGAATTGGTGTTCCTTGGGCGCGACCTCGGCGAGCAGCGCAACTACTCCGAGGAGATCGCCGCGATCATCGACGAGGAGATCCGCAGCATCGTCGACCACGGCTACCAGACCGCCAAGGCCGTGCTGACCAAGTCGCGGACGAAGATGGACGCGGTGGTCGAGCGCCTCAAGGTCGTGGAGACGATCGACGGCAAGGAGCTCGACGAGATCATCGCCCGCGAAGAGCCGCAGCAGCCGGCGGCGGCCAGCTCTTCAGCTTCCTAGAACGCCAGACCAGCTAACCGTTTCGGGCCGCGGCAATCTAGGCCGCAGCCTCGCCCGCGCCCTGCACGCGCGCCTCGTGCCTGCGCGAACCGGTTTCCGGATGCCGCGCCGGGGCTTGCTGTTCCTCGCCGTCCCCGACGGCGCCGTCAGCGAGATGGCGACTCGCATTGCGCGGATGAAGCCGCCCGCGGAGCTCGGCATCGTGCACCTGAGCGGTGCGCTAGGACTCGACGCGCTGAGCGCGCTCGAAGGCAACCCGCGGGGATCGTTCCATCCGCTGCAGTCCTTTCCGATGCCGCGCGACCCGGCGGCTTTTCGCGGCATCACTGTCGCGATCGATGCGACGACTCCGACCTTGATGCGACAGCTCCGCGCTCTCGCCCGGGCGATTGGCGCCAAAGCCAAGCACGTCGGCGACGAGCAGCGCGTCCTGTATCACGCGGCGGCGGTGTACGCCTCCAACTTCGTCGACGTCGTGGTAGAGGAGGCGATCCGGCTGCTGGAGCAGATCGGCTGGACTGCCGCGGAAGGCCGGGACGCATTGCTGCCGCTGGTGCAGGGTGCGGTCGCCAACATCCGCGCGCGAGGCCCCGTCGAGGCGCTGACCGGACCCATCAGGCGCGGCGATGCTGAGACGGTTTCGCGGCATCTCGACGCTCTACGGAAGTTGAAAGCCCCCACCCGGCGGCCTGCGGCCACCGACCTCCCCACAGGGTGGGGAGGTGAAGCTGATCTTTATCGTATGCTCGGCCTGGTCGCGCTCGAGATCGCAAAAGAGGCGGGACTCGATCCCGCGGCGGCCGGACGGACCAAAAGGGCGCTGACCCGAGATGTGGCAGCGACCCGAAGGAGAGGTCGCAGATGACCACGGTGCTGGACGTCCAGCGATTCAAGGACGAGGGCCGCCGGTTTGCCGTGCTCACGGCGTATGACTTCCTCAGCGCGCGGATCCTCGACGAGGCGGGCATCCCCATCCTCCTGGTCGGCGACAGCCTGGGCATGGTGATGCTGGGCCATCCGACCACGCTGCCGGTGACGCTCGAGGACATGCTCCACCACGCGAAGGCGGTCGCCCGCGGCGCGCGTCAGGCGCTGCTGGTCGGCGATATGCCCTTCATGTCGTATCACGTGTCAATCGAGCAGGCAATCACAACCGCGGGCCGGTTCCTTCAGGAGGCCGGGATGCACTCGGTCAAGCTCGAGGGCGGCGGCCACGTGATCGAGATCACGCGCCGGCTGACCGAGCTCGGCATCCCTGTCATGGGCCATCTCGGCCTGACGCCGCAGTTCGTCCACCAGATGGGCGGGTTCAAGGTCCAGGGCAAGACGGACGCGCAGGCGGCCAGGATCCTGGCTGACGCGAAAGCCCTGGAGCAGGCGGGAGCCTTCAGCATCGTGCTGGAGGGAGTGCCCAGCAAGCTCGCGAGCACCGTCACTGAGGCGCTGCGCATCCCGACCATCGGCATCGGCGCCGGCGCCGGCACCGACGGGCAGGTGCTCGTCCTGCACGACATGCTCGGGCTGACGACCGGCAAGGCGCCGAAGTTCGTGAAGCGGTACGCCAACCTGGCCGATGAGATCACGCGGGCGGCGAACGCCTATGCCGAAGACGTGCGGAACGGGAAATTCCCGGGCCCCGAGCACGAGTACTCGGCCAACGGCTCAGCTCCGGCCTCCCAGGGGTCCCCGCGAACTCTCGGCGAAGCCTCCGAGTTCGTGGGGCAAAAGGACAGGGAAGAGGTCAGGTACGGCGGTTAGCGCCCCGGCCGTCATCGAGACACCCGGCGCGATGCTCCACGCCTCGCGCCGGTGGCGCTCCGAGCGCAGATCGATTGGGCTCGTGCCGACGATGGGCGCCCTGCATGCCGGGCACCTGAGTCTGGTCGAGCTCGCGCGACGCGAGAACGATGTCGTGGTCGTCAGCGTTTTCGTGAACCCGATCCAGTTCGGGCCGGGCGAGGACTTCGCTCGCTATCCGCGCGATCCGGATCGCGACGCGAGACTGCTGGGTGAGGGTGAGGTGGACGCGATCTACGAGCCGCGGACCGAGCTGATGTATCCGCCAGGGGCGAGCACCCGGGTCCACGTCGGCGGCATCGCCGAGCCGCTCGAAGGCAAGGCGCGTCCCGGTCATTTCGAGGGAGTCGCGACGGTGGTGACGAAGCTCCTCGCCGCCGTGGAGCCGGACCGCGCCTACTTCGGCCAGAAAGACGCACAGCAGGTGGCGGTGGTGAAGCGTCTCGTGCGCGACCTCGACCTCGGCGTCGAGATCCGGGTGGGGCCGATCGTGCGCGAGGAGGATGGCCTGGCCCTGAGCTCGCGCAATGTGTACCTGGATCCCGCGGAGCGGAAGGCGGCGGCGAGCCTCAGCGATGCGCTCCGCGACGCCGCCCGAGCCTACGCTGCCGGCGAGCGAGATCCGGTCCGGCTGCGGGCCGTGCTCGTGGCGCGGCTGAGGGCAGAGCCGTTGGCCGATCTCGAGTATGCGGAGCTGGTCGACGCGGCTACTTTTGAGAAGCCCGGAACGCTGGCGGTGATCGCGGCGCGGATCGGCAAAACGAGGCTGATCGACAACCATGACCTCTCGATTCCCCTTCCTGGGTAGAGCTTCCGTTCTGCGTTACAATTGACGTTCATTTTGACGGAGGCCGTTTTTGACGACCAAGATCACATCAATAACTCTTAGGGGGTTCGTATTTTGTTGTCCACTGAGTCCGGTGCTGTCCTGACCGAGAACGAGGAGGGGACTGACCAGGAATCATCGGCATCGATGACCATGGAGGACTACCTCCACTTCGAGGAGGAAGCCTTCAAGACCCCCAACCACGGGGACATCGTGGATGGGATCGTCGTACGAGTTGACCCCGATGAGGTCCTTGTGGACATCGGGGCCAAGGCTGAGGGAGTCATCTCGAGCAAGGAGCTCGGCATGCGCGGAGACGTGGACTCCGAGCTCGAGCCTGGCGACCAGATCAAGGTCTACGTGCTCCAGCCCGAGAACGAAGAGGGCAACGTCGTCCTCAGCCTACGCCGGGCTCGCGCCGAGACGACCTGGATCGTGGCCGCCGAGAAGCAGGCCGACGGCACAGTCATCGACGCCGACGTCCGCGAGCAGAACAAGGGCGGGCTGATCGTCAACATCCTCGGCCTGCGCGGGTTCCTGCCCTCGAGCCAGGTGGCGCGCGCTTACGCGGGCAGCCTCGAATCGCTCGTCGGCAAGCGGATCCCGGTCAAGATCCTCGAGGTCAACCGCAAGCGCAACCGGCTGATCGTCAGCCAGAAGGCGGCGGAGGACGAGGACCGCGCACGCAAGCGCGAGGAGCTCTTCAGCCGGCTCCAGACCGGCACCACCGTGAAGGGGACCGTATCGGGCATCACCAGCTACGGCGCGTTCGTCGACATCGGCGGCGCGGATGGCCTGATCCACATCTCCGAGCTGTCATGGGACCGCGTCTCCAAGGTCACGGACGTGCTCCAGCTGGGCGAGGAGGTCACCGTCAAGGTGATCAAGCTCGACCCCGAGCAGACGCGGATCTCGCTGTCGCTGCGACAGCTGCAGCAGGACCCATGGGAGCGCCTCGTCCAGTCGATGCCGGTCGGCTCGATCGTGGAAGGCCAGGTCACCAAGACCAAGAAGTACGGAGCCTTCCTGCAGATCATGCCGGGCATCGAGGGCCTGCTCCACATCTCCGAGCTGTCGTGGGACCACGTGGAGCGGACCGAGGATGTGCTGAAGGTGGGGGAGACGGTTCAGGTCAAGGTGATCGGCATCGACACCGCCCGGCGCAGGATCTCGCTGAGCCTCAAGCAGCTCTCGGCGCCGCCTGCGAGCCTGGCTGGTGCGCGCACCGACCAGCGCCAGGACGAATATCCCGAGGTCGAAGAGTAGCCCGCCGGTCACATTCTTCCCCCGCCGTCCGTCAGCTCCACCTCTGGAGGGTCGCCGCCCCGGCTGCGTGACAGCTCGACTTGTTCTCAGCCGTTCAGCGCCGCGAGGCGCTGAGCGGCGGGACTGTAGTAGGGATCGATTTGCAGCGCGCGCTGATAGGCGCGCCGCGCCGCATCCCGATCGCCGATCTCCAGCTCGCGGTCGCCGAGCTCGACGTAGAGGCTCGGCTCGGTCTCGCCGAGATCGGCGGCGCGGCGCAGCTCGGCGACTCCCCGCGCCTGCTCGCGCTTTGCGATTAGGCCCTCGCCCAGCGACCAGTGGTACTGGGCCTGAAGAGGATCGACCTGGACGGAGAGGTCGGCGCGGCCACGCAGGTACCAGGTGTCGGCGAGGATGGGGAAGACGGCAAACACGGTGGCCGCCACGACAAGCACTGTGGCGAGCGCTGGTTGCCATACGCGACTCCCCACCCGGCGTTCGGGCGACCTCCCCACAGCGTAGGGAGGTGAACAGGCGGACCACAGCGTTCCTGCCAGGAGCCAGAAGGCGCCTGTGGCGGGGGCCCAGTCGAAGTTGAAAAGCACCCACACGCTGTAGCCGGCGATGGCTGCGGTCAGGCCTGCGACGCCGGGTTCGGAACGGCCCTTCCAGACGCCTCGGAAAAGAACCACCAGCACCCAGGCGAGCGCAACGAGACCGAGCACGCCCTGCGTCGCCGCGATGTCCAGCGGACCGGAGTGAATGCGGTCGAAGGTCACGTAGGTGGCGTAGTCCTGGCTCAGGAAATGTCCGAAGGCGAGGCCGGTGGAGTCCTCGCCCCAGCCCGTGATCGGCCGCGCCGCGACCATGCGCGCCCCATCGCTCCACAGGTGCAGCCGGAGCTCCGGCGGGTCGTTGTTGAGGACGCGAAGCGGACTCGCCAGCATCACCGCCAGCACGAGCGCGACCGCCGCCCCGGAAGCGATGCCGACCGCCCGTCCCAGACGCCGCGGGACAGCGAACGCGAGCAGGGCCAGGCATCCGGCGATCACTCCCAGGTCGCCGCTGCGAGACGTGGTGACCAGGAGGCCGGCAACCATCAGCACCACCCCGGCCGCCCAGGCGCCGACGAAGTACGTGCCGTGGCGGGCGCGGTCGACCGCCAGCGGGATGCCCATCACGATCAGCGCCGCGAGCAGGTTCGCGTTGCCGAGGTCGCCGTCCGGCCGGAAAGGGGCGTGGAAATACCACTGGCCGAGCGCCTTGAGACAGGCCACCGAGGTGCCAAAAACGAACGCCGCGACCACCCAATCGCGCTGCCGCTGGGTGGGCAGCAGCCAGAACGTTGTGGCCAGAAGGCCCAGGTAGCTGAGCCTCATCGGCAAAGACTCGTACCGTGTGTAGGACCCGGCAAGGCTGAGGGGCTGGGAAACCGAAAAGAGGAAGGCCAGCACCGCGGCGCCGGCGGCGGCAATGAGCGGCATGCGCAAGGCGCCAAGTCGCGGCGTGCCAGGGATGAGAAGCGCAATCCCTGCGCCAAGGCAGGCGCAGGCGATCACAATCGATGCACGAGGGAGGATGTAGGAATCGCTGGCGACGGGTAAAAAGACGATCGGCAGCAAAAGACCCAGGGCCGCAGGAAGGTAGCCACCCAGGCGTTCGAGAAGGTGCCTCACCGCCCTCCTCTTAACTGAAATCGGGTAGCTGAGTTGGACGTTATATTAGGTGCTGGGGTACCACCCGGTACCACTGTTGTGTTGAGGAGGTGCTGGCCCCACCTAAGCAGTAGAAGGAGTCCAGGAGGATAGGGACCTTGTATCCGTTTGAGAGATTCACTGAGCGGGCCAAGAAAGTTCTGACGCTCGCCCAAGAAGAAGCAGAACGATCGCACCACAGCTATATCGGAACCGAGCACCTGCTCCTCGGACTGCTCCGTGAGGGTGAAGGCCTGGCCGCCAAGGTCCTGAACAACCTTGGGGTCGAGATCGGCAAGGTCCGGCAGACCATCGAATCGGTCCTCGGCCGGAACGAGCGGATCATCATCCAGCAGATCATCCCGACGTCGCGCGTGAAGAAGGTCATCGAGATCTCCTTCGAAGAGGCGCGGCGCATGGGCCACAACTACGTCGGCACCGAGCACCTTCTGCTCGGTCTGCTCATCGAAGGTGAGGGCATCGCCGCGCACGTGCTCGAAGACCTGGGTGCGAACCTCGAAAAGGTGCGCACCGAGATCGAGCGCCTGCTGCACGACTCGAGCGCTGAGACCGAGGCCGAGCCCGCGCCCAAGAAGCCGTCGAAGACCCCGCTGCTCGACCAGTTCGGTCGCGACCTCACCGAGCTCGCGCGCCGCAACCAGCTCGACCCCGTGATCGGGCGCGAGACCGAGATCGAGCGCGTGATCCAGATCCTCAGCCGGCGCACCAAGAACAACCCGGCGCTGATCGGCGAGCCGGGCGTGGGCAAGACCGCGATCGCGGAAGGCCTCGCCCAGCAGATCAACATGGGCAACGTGCCCGAGTCGCTGCAGCACAAGCGCGTGCTGACGCTCGACATGGGCGCACTGGTCGCGGGCACCAAGTACCGCGGTGAGTTCGAGGAGCGCTTGAAGAAGATCCTCGACGAGATCCGCTCGAGCCGCGAGGTCGTGCTTTTCATCGACGAGCTGCACACGCTCGTCGGCGCCGGCGCGGCCGAAGGCGCCATCGACGCCGCCAACATCCTCAAGCCCGCGCTCGCACGCGGCGAGATCCAGTGCATCGGTGCGACCACCCTCAACGAGTACCGCAAGTACATCGAAAAGGACGCCGCCCTCGAGCGCCGCTTCCAGCCGGTGTACGTCGACCAGCCGACGCTGAACGAGACGATTGACATCCTCAACGGAGTCAAGGCGCTGTACGAGAAGCACCACCGCGTCACCATCACCGACGCGGCCGTGCATGCCGCCGCTGTCTTGAGCGACCGCTACGTCAGTGACCGGGCGCTTCCCGACAAGGCGATCGACCTGATCGACGAGGCGTCGGCGCGGGTACGCATGAAGCTGACCACGACGCCGGAGGACCTCAAAGAGCTGCAGAAGGAGATCCGCAAGCAGCGCGCCGAGCAGGACGACTCCGTTAACAAGCAGGACTTCGAAGCCGCGGCGGGTGTCCGCGACAAGGTGAAGAAGCTTCAGGACAAGCTCGCCCTGAAAGAGGCCGCGTGGCGCGACAAGCTCGGCGAGACCGTGCCCGAGGTGGGTGAGGAGGACATCGCTCAGATCGTCGCGGCCTGGACCGGCGTGCCGGTGTCACGCCTGGTCGAGGAGGAGAGCGCCCGCCTGCTGCGGATGGAAGACGAGATCCACAAGCGCATGGTCGGGCAGGACGAAGCGATCGTCACCGTCTCGCAGGCGGTGCGGCGCGCCCGGGCGGGCCTGAAGAACCCGCGGCGGCCGATCGGATCGTTCATCTTCCTGGGCCCCACCGGCATCGGGAAGACAGAGCTGGCGCGAGCCCTGGCCGAGTACCTCTTCGACTCGGAGGACGCGCTGATCAAGCTCGACATGTCCGAATTCATGGAAAGGCACACGACCGCGCGGTTGGTTGGATCGCCTCCGGGATACGTGGGGTACGACGAGGGCGGACAGCTGACGGAGGCGGTGCGCCGGCGGCCTTACTCGGTCATCCTCTTCGACGAGATCGAGAAGGCGCACCCCGAGGTCTTCAACATGCTGCTGCAGATCCTCGAGGACGGCCGCCTCAGCGACGCCAAGGGCAAGATCGTCAACTTCGCCAACACCGTGATCATCATGACCTCGAACCTCGGCATCCGCGATGTCAACCAGGCGGGCACCGCTCTCGGCTTTCAGCCCGCGGTCGTGGACGAGTCGGAGGAGGTCGAGCGCCGCCACCAGAACACGAAGCAGAAGATCGATGACGAGCTCAAGCGAATGTTCCGCCCCGAGTTCCTGAACCGTGTCGACGCCGTGGTCGTGTTCAAGAGCCTGACCACGCACCAGATCCGCGAGATCGTCGACCTGCAGCTGGCCAGGCTGAGCAAGCACCTGGCCGAGCAGCAGATCACCATCGAGGTCACCGACGCGGCCAAGGACCTGCTGGCGAAGGAGGGCTACGACCGGACGTACGGCGCGCGGCCGCTGCGGCGCGTGATCACGAGCCGGATCGAAGACCAGCTGTCAGAGCACCTGCTGCGCGGCAAGATCGCGCGCGGCGACGTGGTCCAGATCGACGTCGAGGGTGAGGACGGGCTGAAGTTCACGCCCACCAAGCACACAAAGAAGGAGCCGGCGGCCACCGGGCCTGCAAAACCGTAAGCCCCCACCCGGCGGCTTCGCCGCCGACCTCCCCACGTGGTGGGGAGGTGAAAGCCTTGCCTACCCCTTAAGCCAGCCTTTCAGCCGTTGGGAGAGGCGGGCCGGCGTGGTCTGGCTTTTGATCAGGTGGTCGAGCGCTCCCAGCTTTATCCCGCGCTCGACCAGCTCCTTCTCGTTCCAATTGGAGAGGATGACGACGGGGATGGCGGCCGTCGAGTCGTCGGCGCGCAGGGTTTCCAGCACGGTGAGGCCGTCCATTTTGGGAAGCCTTATGTCCAGAAAAATGATGTCCGGGTGCAAAGCCCTTGCTTTTTCCAGCGCGACGAGCCCGTCACCTGCGACGTCGACGGTGTAGCCGTCGAGCTCGAGCTTGAGCCTGTACATCTGGGCCACGGACGCATCGTCCTCAACGAAGAGGACCCTTACGTCATCTGACTCGGATTCTGCACGCTGGTTCAACTCCCATCCCTTCATTTCGTGCAACGCTTAGCCGGTGGCTTTACGACTGATTACAGGTTCAGGTAGGTGAGCGTATCCGTTCCGCTGCGGCTGCGCCCGCTCGAGATCGGGGACTTGTTGGATGAAACATTTCGTATGTACCGGCGCCACTTTCTTCTGTTTGCGGGCATCTCGGTAATCCTCGCCATCCCGACGGCCGCGCTTTTCGGACTCGGGTTCGGATCGCTGACCCTGGCGTTGCAGCAGGCCGGCCAGGCAGACTTGAGCTCCCTCACCCCGCTGCTCGCATCCTTCGGGGCGGGCTTGCTGATCACGTTCTTGATCCTTCCGTTCACGAACACGGCGGTCGTGTACGCGGCGTGCGAGTCGGCCCTGGGCCGGCCGGTGACGGCAGGCGGCATCTTCATGGGCGTGCTGCGTCGATACTTTCCCCTGCTCGGTTACTGGCTGCTTTTTTCAGTGTCCGGACTGATCGCGGTCCTGCTGTGCGTGGCGCCCGTCGCGCTCTGGGCGTGGCTCTTTGTGATGTGGATTGTGGTCACGCCCGCGATGTTCGTCGAGAACATAGGCGTGGGCGCCGCCTTCGGACGCAGCCGGCAGCTGGTCGAAGGCCGGTGGTGGCGGACGTTTCTCGTCCTTTTCCTGATGCTCATCGTCTGGTACGTGGCCCGGTTTGCGCTGGATGCGTTCCTGCAGCTGGCCCAGTACCTGCTCGCCATCGTCGTCTCGCCCTTCATCGTGGCGGCCCTGACCCTGGGCACCGCCGAGCTGGTGAGCGCCCTGGTCAGCCCTGTCCTGCAGATCGTCATCGTGCTGATCTATTTCGACCTCCGAGTACGCCGCGAGGCGCTGGACCTCTTTCAGATCGCGTACCGGATCGCGTATCCGGCGGCAGCTTCCTGACCGCCGCGTTGACGAGCCGGCGGCTGACCGCGGTGGCCATCGCGCTCGCCCTGACTCTGCTCGCGGCCACGACCGCAGCTGCGGAGCCGCCGCCGGCCCCCCTCTACGCGGACGCGGTGCAGCGCGCCTACGGAATCCTGCAGGGAGCCTCGGCGCCAGACACCGCGCCGGCGACCAATGCGCTGAGGGTGCTGGTTTCGGGAACCGGGACCAGCCAGCCGGAGATCGTGGCCGACCTCGAGGCTCGGCCACCGCTTTATGACGACGCGAGAAGCCGGCTCTCCGCGGTGCTGAAGGCCCTCCGCGAGGCCGCGAACACATCCGATCCCGCGGTCGCGCAACAAGGCCTGCATGAGGTGATGTCGCTGAGCCGGTACGACGCACTCCACCGGCCACCGTCGCCGCTGGAGCGCCTGGTGCAGTGGATTCAGGACCGGATCACCGCGCTGCTTCGCCTCCTGTTCGGCAGCCGCGGCGGCGCACAAGCGCCGGCCCTGTGGTTTTACATCGTCGGCATCGCGGTCGTCGCGGCGGTGGTCTTCGTGCTGGCTCGTGCTGCGCGCGGCCGCTTCGCGCAGTCGATCGACGGCGTGTCAGATGGACCGCGACCGGCGGCTGACTATTTCGCCGAGGCCGACCGCCTCGCCGCCAGAGGCCACCGGGTCGCGGCGATCCGGGCCCTTTGCGCCGGTGTCGCCGCCACGCTTGCCGGCGAACGGTCGTGGGAAGGCAGCCCGCTCACCGTGCGTGAGATCTTCCAGCGGGCGCCGGACTTCAACAGCCTGCGCCCGCTGCTGCTCCCGTTCGAGGCGGCGGTGTACGGCGGCCACGACGTCGATGAGGCGACCTACACAACGGCGGCCCACGTGGCTGAACCCTTTCGACACCAGGTGGAGGCGGCGGCGTGAAAGGAGCGCGTGGCTGGGTGATCGCCGCGGTGGTCGCGATCGTCATCGCGGCAGCCGCCTACCTGCTGCAGCCGCACGAGGACTCTCCGGAGCACAGCAGCAACAGCGACGCTTCGGCAGGTGCGTCGGCAGCGCTGCTGTTCAGCCAGGCCATCGGCCACCAAACCGACCAGGTCACCGGCACGTTCGACACGCCCGCGCCGATGTCCTTGATGTTCGTGTTCACGCCGACCAGCCAGTACACCGCCGCCGAGGCCGAGCTCACGCGCCGCTGGGTGCAGACCGGCGGCGGCACGCTCATCTACGCCTCTGAGCACGGAGACCGGGAGTTGGATCGGGCGTTCGGAGTCACCCGGGTTGGCGGCTACGCGCCAGGAGGTGAGTACACGGCGACCCCCGTTGTCGCCGGGGTGGAGCGGGTGGCGGGCGGGAGCACGATCATGCCGCTGGATCCATCACCCAGCCAGGTCGCGGTTCTGCGGAGCCCGGACGGTTACGTCGCCGGATACGTCGAGCACGTCGGCGTCGGGACCGTTTACGTGCTCGCCGACCCGCTCGTGCTGTGCAACGGCTATCTCGAAAAGGCGGGCAACGGAAGGCTGCTCGCTGACCTCCTCAGCTCAGCCGGCCCGAGCGCCCACGTCGCTTTTGATGAGTACCACCACGGGCTCACTGTGAGCGACTTTGCTCCCCAGGCGTGGGTCACGACGCCCTGGGGCGCTGCCCTCCTGTGGCTGTTGGTCGCGGTCTTCTTCGGCCTCGTCCTGCGCGGACGGCGGTTCGGGCCTTTGATCCAGCGACCCGCCGAGGTCGCGCGGTCCGACGCCGAGTGGTCGGTCGCGGTCGGCCAGCTGCTGCGGCGGTCGAGCGCCCGCGCCGTGACGCTGGGCCTGCTCGCGGGCGCGACCGAACGAGCGGTGGCGACGCGCACAGGCCTGCCGCTGCACCCGCGCGAGCGGTTCTGGAATGCTCTTTGGGTGCGCGCCCCTGAGGTGGCCGGGGACTTGGCTCAAATCGAGAATTCACTTGTCGCGGCTTCGGCCACGGAGCGTGATCTGCTGAACGCGGCCCAACGGCTGCACGAGATTGCCCACCCGGCGCCGTTCCGCCGGCCAGCCCCTCCGTCGGCGCCCCTCCGGCCCTCCGGGCCACCTCCCCGTGAATGGGGAGGACGGGGTACTTCCCGATAAATGGGGAAGAGCATTGCCTCGACCACGGCGACCGAGTTCTACGCTCGTTTTCGGGAACAGCTCGCGAAGGCGATCGTCGGCCAGGA
>Ga0209469_1000668_pt1 | contig 20531 bp, 20 predicted proteins | sample GraSoiAngelo_123_FD_185880 | JGI IMG/M metagenome (GOLD analysis project Ga0209469, IMG submission 185880) | Grasslands soil microbial communities from the Angelo Coastal Reserve, California, USA - 14_0927_02_40cm (SPAdes) (version 2) | ecosystem: Environmental > Terrestrial > Soil > Grasslands ... | reverse complement strand
GGTGAGGCCCCCGAGATACATCGGCCGGCGGCCGTAGAGATCGGACAGCCGGCCCCACAGCGGCATCGTCACCGTGGACGTGAGCAGGAATCCGGAGAACACCCACGAGTAGATCGAGAGCCCGCCCAGGCTGCCCACGACTTTCGGCATCGCGGTGGCGACCACCGTCGATTCCATGGCGCCCAGGAAGATCGAGAGCATGATTCCAAAGAGCACCCGGCGTCGGCGCGCGTCGTCCATCAGTGCCCGCCCGTACACCCCGCGCATCGGCAGAGCGCGCGAAGATCCGGATAGGGATACAGGCTCGTGTGACCATCGGCCCACGTGACGCGGAGGCCCTCGGGAATCCGCTTGATGTCGGTGGGCCAGGCCATCGTCTGGGTCAACGTGTCGAGCGACGCGCACGCACCGCACGGGCAGTCACGCCGGAGACGCTCGAAAGGATAGATGCTGCCGTGTTCGTCGCCCCACGTGATGCCGACGGCATACCGGCCAACGAGATGAACGTCCTTCGGTGTGTTCGGGTCGGGCTGACCCAGGAGGGGTAGCAGCAGCTTCCGGTTCATGTGCCGCCGCCGACCGTCGGTTTGCTGAGACGCATGCCGGCCAGCAGGTAGTGCACAGCCAGCGTCTGATAGGGACCCCAGGCGGCCGCCCGCCGGCGGATCGTCTCCTCTTTGAACGTCCGGCCGCGACCATAGTAATGATGGAACGCCTTCCGCACGGCCAGGTCACCCGCCGGGCAGACGTCGCCGCGCCCGAGGCATCGCGCCATGTACCAGTCGGCCGTCCATCGTCCAATCCCGCGCAGCGCGGTGAGCCGCGCGATGATCTCGGCGTTGTCGGCCGTGACGAGCGCTGCGTGATCGATGCCTCCGTCGAGCATGGCGCGGGCGACACCGCGAATGGCGACGGCCTTGGCCGTCGAGAACTGCATGGTCCGGAGTGACGCCACGCGAACCCGCGCGAGCACGGCCGGCGCGGGGAACGCGTACACGTCGTCGCCACCGACTCGGACACACTCGCCGTAGCGCTTGACCAGGCGCGCCCGCAGCGTGAAGGCGAACGCGAGATTCAGCTGCTGGGCGGTGATGGAGCCGACCAGCATCTCGATGGCAGTGGGCGCCAGGGTGGGTCGCAAGCCGTAGAGCGGCTCGATGAGGCCGGCCAGCGCGCGATCGGCCTTGGCCAGCCGGTAGAAGCCGGGAAGATCGAAATCGAGGCCGAACAGCTGACGCACTTCGCTCAGCACGGCGTCGGTCACGCCGGCGGCCCGCCGGCCGACGATGCGCAGGAGCAGTTTCGGATCGTCGACGGACCCTTGCCAGTGCACCTCGTACGGCACGAGCTGGTTCCCCCGACGCACGACCCGGCGGAACACGCCGTCGCCCAGACGGTTCACGGGATCCTCGCCCCAGATCCGATAGCGGGAGAGCGTGGCAGCGGCGTCGAGAGGTCCGTCGGGGGTGAGAACGACGTTCATCGAATCATCACGCGGAGTTCAAGTGTATCAAAGTCGCTCTGAGCCCCTGCCGTCGGTCGAGCCGCCGAGCGCAGGAACGCACGCCGACGGCAGCCGTTGGGCGTCAGTGCCTCAGGTGGTAGGGAACGTCGGTCACGACGACGTTCTTCCTGAAGAGCAGCTGCCCCTTGATCAACAGCGCGGTCTGGTTGTGGAGGAGCTGTTGCCACCAGCGCGCCGGGATGAATTCCGGCACCACGATCGTCACGATGTGGTTTTCGCCGCCCTTTTCCTGCAGGTGATCGATGTACTCGAGCAGCGGCCCGAGCAGCGAGCGGTATGGCGACGTCAGGACGATGAGCGGCGCGCCCATGCCCCACTTGCCCCATCGCTCCTCCAGCCGGTGCGTCCGCTCGGGATCGATCTCGACGTAGACGGCCTTGGCACTCGGTGACAGCGACTGCGCGTACTGGACCGCCTTCACGACACCGCGGTGAAGATCACCGACCAGCACGAGGACCGAGTTCGTGATCGGCGGCGCCGCGAACCCTTCCAGCGAGAGCTGACCGGCCACTTCTTCGTAATGACGACGGACCGTCATGAAGGCCGCGATCAGCGTGGGAATGAGCAACACGACGATCCACGCGCCGTGCACGAACTTCGTCACCGCGATGGTCAGCATGACGATGCCGGTGACGAATGCGCCCATCCCGTTGAGACCGGCCCGCCAGGTCCATCCATCACCGCGCACGCGGAACCAGCGCCGAACCATGGCGGCCTGCGACAGCGTGAAGGAGATGAACACGCCGACGGCGTAGAGCGGGATGAGCGCGTGGGTGTCGCCACGGAAGATCACCAGCAGCACCGCGGCGAGTCCGCCCAGGATGAGGATGCCATTCGAGAACACGAGCCGGTCGCCCTGAGTCCCGAACTGGCGCGGGATGAAACGGTCCCGGGCGAGGAAGAACGACAGCCGAGGAAAATCGGCGAACGACGTGTTCGCGGCCAGCAGGAGGATGAGCATCGTCACGGCCTGGATCTCGTAATAGAGGAGACCGGCGCCCCCCAAGAGTCGCCGCGCGAGCTGCGAGATCACCGTTTCGTGCGCCTGAGGCGTGATGCCCAGGTCGTACGCCAGGAACGTGATGCCGAGGAAGAGCGTGATGAGGATGGCCCCGAGCCAGGTGAGGACGATCCGCGCGTTGTGCGCCTCGGGCGGCTTGAACGCCGGCACACCGTCCGAGACCGCTTCCACGCCGGTCAGTGCCGCGCAGCCCGACGCGAAGGCACGGAGAAGAAGGAAGACTCCGATACCTTCGAGACCAGGCGGATGCGGCTGGTAGGGAGCCTCCGGAATGAGATTGAAGATCGCGGCCACTGCACCGTAGCCAATCAGAGCAAGGAGGCTTCCCACGAACAGATACGTCGGTGCGGCGAACAGCTTGCCGGACTCACGGATCCCCCGGAGGTTCGCCGTCGCGATGGCGCCGACCGCGAGCAGACAGAGGGTGACGCGATAGGGAAACATGCCCGGCAGCGCCGAGGTGACGGCGGCGACGCCGGCGGCAACGCTCACGGCGACCGTCAGGACGTAATCGATCAGCAGCGCGGCCGCGGCCACCAGGCCCGAGAAGACCCCGAGATTGTCCTTGGTGACGATGTACGCGCCCCCGCCTTTCGGGTACGCGCGAATCGTCTGGCGGTACGAGCTGACGACGATGGCGATGAGCAGCGCGATGGCAATGCCGATCGGCAACGAATAGCTCAGCGCGGCGGCACTGGCGAGTACCAGAACGAGCAGGATTTCTTCGGTTGCGTAGGCCACGGAGGACAGGGCGTCGGAGGCGAAGGTCGCCAGGGCGGTAGCCTTGCCCAGGCGCTCGTGGCGCTGCTGCGCCGTGGGAAGCGGTGTGCCGACGAAGACGCGCTTCAGGCGGTGCAGACGCACGAAGCCGATGATACCGCGGAGGCCGGCGGGGTCAGCGAAAGCAGAAACCCCGGGGTCCGGTGCGGAGACCGGACCCCGGGGCGTTGAGTCAACGCATGTGTCAGTGAGCTCGGTGGTCGTCGAACCCGTGGGAGCTCTTGATCCGATCCTCGCTGCCGGGAATGTAGAGCTTCTCCAGTTCCTGGAAGTGGGACACGCGAGCCATCACGTGGTGGCTTTCGGTCGGATGGCCGGCCTTCAGCTTCTCGAGCGTCCACTGGGCCTGCTCCTGGTTCTTCACCAGGTCTTCCATGGCATTCCACACGGCGTGCATCCCCGCGTGGGCCGCGTAGAGCGTGATGAAGATGAACTTGTAGCCGAGATCACCCAGCTCGCGGAACAGGAACGGGTTCGCGTCGCTGCTCCAGCGGAACGAGGACGAGTAGTTGAAGGCGAGCGGGAGATTCGGGTGGGTCTGCCGCATGGCCTTGGCGAAGGCGATGGCGGGCTCGCGGCCCGCGTTCGAGAATTCTGACCACACGAGGTCGACACCGAGGTCGGCGTAGGCACGTCCGCGCCAGATGGCTTCCTCGAGGCTGCCGCCGACGGCGCCGAACGCATCCGTCCGCGCGATGACGACGAAGTTCGGGTCGTGCTGGTTTCGCGTGTCGATGGCGGCCCGATATTTCCCGATCGCCTCTTCGCGACTCACGATCGTCTTTCCCGCGATGTGACCGCACCGCTTCGGAAACCGCTGGTCCTCGAGGTGAATCCCGGCGACGCCCGTCTTGATGAATTCCTGGACGGTGCGCATCGTGCTCAGCGCATTGCCGTAGCCGTCATCGGCATCGGCGATGACCGGAATGCTCACCGCGGACTGGACCATCGACGAAATGCGCGTCACCTCGGTCATGGTGAGAAAGCCCATGTCCGGCCACCCGTTGGCCATGGCGACCGAGTAGCCGCTGAGGTAGATCGACTTCATGCCGACCCGCTCGGCGATCTGCGCATCCAGCGGCGAGTACACACCGCCGGTGAACAGGTACTCCTCATCCTTCAGCAGCTTCCGGAACTTCTTCCCCATGCTCTCCATGAGTGGCGCTCCTTGTCAGGCCGCCGCCACCAGCGACGTGGCGCACCAGCGGCAATAGGTCTGGGTCTCGACTTCCAGCGCGCAGCTCCGGCAGCACGCCGTACCGCATTCCTGGCAAGGAGCGGCACTTGCCGCACGTTCCAGGGTCGTCTCGCACTCGCAAGTGTTGGTCATGACTGGCCTCAGTGCAGCTCGAAGGTTCCCGCAGCGCACACGTTCGTCGCGCCCAGCAGGGATCCTGCGCAGCTACGGCAATACGTCACGGATTCGAGAGGAACGGCACATGCCGAGCAGCAAGGCGCTCCGCACTCCAGGCATCCCAGAGTCGGTCGCGCTTGGGAGCGTTCGGTACCGCAGCTACAATCCCCGCCCATGGCGTCCTCCTAAATGGCGCTCAGACGGGAACTACTTCAAGAGGCGTTCCAAGGGATGCCGCAACTTAAAGTACTGATAATACTGAGGTAAGTATTAGGATGAGACATCTACGACTCAGCAATATGAGTGCAGAGCTGGCGAAATAGTGTTATAGAATCATTAGGTTAGGTCTAAATAGTCAGTGAGACCTAATAGTCTCACTGATGAGACTTTACTGTCTCAGATCGAAATTCCGCAGCGGATATGCGGTGCTTGAGCAGGAGCCGGTGAAAGTTCCGCCGCGTGATTCGAGCTTTCTTGGCCGCCGCCGAAATGTTGCCGCGACTCTCCCGAAGGAAGCGCAGGACAGCTTGACGCTCGAACTCGCGGACGAGCCGTTCCTTCCCCGCAAGCAGGCCATCGTCGGAGGGACCCGTGAAGCCGCGGGATTCCTGCAGGTGAAGGGGGAGATGCTCGGGCTCGATCGACCGATCACGGGTGAGAACAACCGCTCGCTCGATGATGTTCTCGAGCTCGCGAAGGTTCCCTGGCCAGGGATATCGCTTGAGGAGGTCCAGGGCGTCAGTCGAGATCCGCTCCACCTTCTTGTTGACCTTCGCTTCCGCTTTGCGAAGGAAGTGATAGGCCAGGACCGGCAGGTCCTCCATCCGTTCGCGAAGCCCAGGAAGGGTGATCGTGAACGCATTGAACCGATAGAAGAGGTCCTCTCGGAATTCCGTGCGTTGCATCGCGGTCTCCAGATCCCGGTTCGTCGCGGCGATGACGCGAACGCGCACACGCCGCGTCGCGACGTCGCCGACCGGCTTGATCTCGCCGGCCTGGAGCACGCGGAGGAGCTTGCCCTGCATCTCCAGCGGCATATCACCGATTTCGTCGAGGAAGATCGTGCCGCCGTCCGCCTTCTCGAACAGGCCGACCTTGTCCGCGATGGCTCCGGTGAATGCTCCTCGCCGATGGCCGAACAATTCGGATTCCATCAGCGAGGGCGTCAGCGCCGTGCAATTGACGGTCAGGAGTGGCTTGTCGCGAAGGGGCGAGTACTTGTGGATGGCCCGAGCCACCAACTCCTTCCCGGTTCCGGACTCGCCGCGCACTAAAACGGTCGTCGGCGCCGGCGCGACCCGCGCCACCAGCTCGGCAATTTCTCGCATCTTGGGGTTCTGGCCGATGATGAAGTCACCTTCCTGGGCCTGCAGCTCGCGCACCACCAGCGAATAGCGGTCTTCCAGTTCCTCGGTGCGTTTCCGTTCGGCCAGCAGATCCCACACGAAGCGCGCGCTGAGACCGCCCATGACCTCGGCGCCCGCCGGTTTCGACCGCAAGATCGTCTGGTGCACTTCGGGGCTGCCGGTGACGTCGATGATGAGGTCGGTCCGCGGATCGGTCACGAACTCTCGCAAGTCCGTGGTGACCGGGATGTTGAAGCGGCGGGCGAACTCGATGCCGGGCGCCCACGGATTGACATCGGCTACGCCCAGGATGGACACGGTGGCGTCGCCGACGAACATCTCGAGCAGGGCTCGCCCGCCCTTGCCCGCACCGATGATGACCACTTTCGTCACACATCAGACAATATCATCGGCGACGGGCGCGAGGCCCGTCCCCCGCTCAGAAGGCGGGCTGGGGCTGGCGGTGGAACTCCGCCACGTTCTCGAAGCGCGCGTATTGCGGCAGGAACACGACCTTGATGGTGCCGACCGGTCCGTTCCGCTGCTTCCCGATGATGACCTCGGTGATGTTCGCCTCGTCGGGCGGCAGATCCTCTTTGTATGCTGACTGCCGGTAGAGAAAGAGGATCAGGTCGGCATCCTGCTCGAGCGCACCCGACTCGCGAAGGTCGCTGAGCTGAGGCCGGAAATCGCGGGTGGCCCGCGACTCCACGGCCCGCGAGAGCTGGGACAGCGCGACGACGGGCACACGAAGCTCCTTGGCCAGCGCCTTGAGTGACCGGGAGATCTCGGAGATTTCCTGCTGACGGCTCTCCATCGACGCCCGCCCGCGCATGAGTTGCAGGTAGTCGATGACGAGAAGGTCGAGGCCGTGCTCGGCCTTCATCCGGCGCGCCTTGGCGCGGGCCTCCAGGACGGTCAACCCTGGAGAGTCGTCGATGAAGATCGCGGCTTCACTGAGCCGGCCCGCCGCCGCCGTGAGGCGATGCCAGTCGGAAGCGCTGAGACGACCGGTCCGCACCGCCTGCGAGTCGACTTTCGCCTCGGAACACAGCATGCGCTGCACGAGCTGAGGGGCCGACATTTCCAGACTGAGCACGAGCACCTTGCCGTGAAGCGCCACGCCGACGTGCTGCGCGATGTTCAAGGCGAAGGCGGTCTTCCCCATGCTAGGTCGACCGGCGATGATCACGAAGTCGGCCGGCTGCAGACCCGACGTCTCCAGATCGAGCTTCTCGAAGCCCGTCGCCACGCCGGTGACGTGCTCTTTCCGCTCGTAGAGCCGCTCGATGTACTCGAACGTGTTCTTGAGAATCTTGCCCACCGGCAGGGCGCTGCCTTCGAGCCGGCGCTCGGCGAGCCCGAAGATCTTCCGCTCGGCGTCGTCGACGAGGGTTTGCACATCCTCCTTGGCCTCGAAGGCCTGACCGATGATCTGCGTCGAGGTCTGGATGAGCTCGCGCAGGACGGCCATGTCACGCACGATGCCGGCGTAGGCCGAGAGATGGGCGGCGATCGACGCGTGCTCGACGAGAAGCGCCAGCGCCCCCGGACCGCCGACGGATTCCAGCGTGCCGTCACGGCGGAGGTTCTCGCTCAACGTGATGAGATCGACGGGCTCGCTGCGGTCGAAGAGTCCTTGCATCGTCTCGTAGATCGTCCGGTGTGCGTCGGTATAGAAATCGGAGGACCGCAGCAACTCGATGACACGTGGAAGAGTCTCCCGGCCCTCGAGCAGGACGGCACCGAGGACGGCACGTTCCGCGTCGAGGTTGTGCGGTGGGATTCGCGCGGGGAGATCCAACGGACTCATGCGAGCGTGGTGTCCCCGATGCGAAGCATGCGGTTCGCATCATCGGCGGGACGGCGGCAACCGGTCAACAGAATTGTGAAAAAATCAGTCTGCGGTGGACAACGATGTGGGTATCACGTGCACATCGAGTGGAAATCGCGTGGACAAGACGAGCAATCCTCGTGGGTCGCGGCCCACGAGGACCTCGGATTACGCGGGACGCTACTCGCGAAGGACGTTGACGCGAAGCTGCGCGGTGACCTCCGGGTGCAGGCGAATCGGAACGCTCGTCTCACCCAGCGTCTTGATCGGCTCGTCGAGCTGCACCCGACGGCGCTCGATCTTCACGCCCTGCCGCCCGAGGAAGTCGACGAGATCCTGCGCCGTGACCGATCCGAAGAGTTTGCCCTCTTCGGACGCCTGGCGCTTCTCCTCGTACATCGTTTCCTCGATGCGCTGCCGTAACGTATCGGCCTCGCCCTTGATGCGACCCGCTTTGGCGTCCTGCTGTTTCTTGATGTGCTCGAGGTTCTGCAGATTGCCGGCGGTGGCCGAGAGGGCGAGCTTCTTAGGGATGAGGAAGTTGCGAGCGTAGCCGTCCGAGACGTCACGAACCTCACCTCGGCGGCCCACCTTGGCGACGTCGTCCAGAAGAATGATCTTCATCGAGGCTCCGGTCTCAGTCCGTTGACACGTACGGGACCAAGGCCACCGTCCGCGCACGTTTGATGGCGTGCGTCAGCTGGCGCTGATGGCGCGCGCAGCTCCCCGAGATGCGCCGGGGAATGATCTTCCCGCGCTCGGTGACGAAGTTCCGAAGCCGACGGACATCCTTGTAATCGACGAGATCGACCTTGTCCGCGCAGAATTTGCAGACCTTCCGCCGGCCGAACCGGCGGCGCTTGACAGGCTTCTGAGGCGTGGGAATGGCTGACTCCTCCTTGAACGACTAGAAGGGAACGTCGTCGTCGGCCGCTGCCGGCACCTCGTCACCGGCAAACGCGGGCGCCGACGACACGGCCGCGGCGGGCGTCCCTTTGCCGCGGCTCATGAACTGGACACGCTCGGCGACGACCTCGGTCACCGTCCGCTTCTGGCCGTCCTTGCCTTCCCAGTCCCGCGTCTGCAGACGACCTTCGACGAAGACCTGGCTGCCCTTGTCGAGATACTCGCCGCACGATTCCGCTTGCTTGCTCCACACGACGACCGTGAGAAACGTCGCTTCCTCGCGCTTCTCACCGCCCTGGGTGGTGTAGTTGCGGTTCACGGCCAGGCGCAAGTCGGCGACGGCAGTGCCGCTCGGGGTGTAACGAAGCTCCGGGGGCCGGGTCAGATTACCGATCAGTAGGACTTTGTTGAGGCTCGCCATCAACCGACCTCCTCGAGCACCTCCGGTTGCGGTTTGCTTGGCCGAGCTTTCTTGCGGATGGGCACCCGCGTGGAGAGGAAGCGCAGCACGTTCTCGTTGAGACGAAGCTGGCGCTCGAACTCCTTGATCATCGACGGCTCGGCGGACACTTCGAGGACCGCGTACGTGCCCTCACGCTGCTTGCGGATGTCGTACGCGAGCCGGCGCTTGCCCCAGTTCTCGACTTTGGTGACGTCGGCGCCGAGGCCCTTGAGCTGCTCTCCGACCTGCGTGAGCAACGCCGCGACTTCTTCATCGGTGGGCCGAGGATCGGCGATGACGAGAATTTCGTAAGGCCGCAAATGCTCACCCCCTTCTGAAAGCGCCTTAGGCTATCAAACTACGCTAAGAGCAGCAAGGTCAATGCCGTGAAAATGATACGGCCCGGGTCGATTTCCCGACCCGGGCCGTCGCCCGCGCATCGCGCGGACTCCAACGGTCTAGTACATGTCACCGTGAGGCATCGCGGGAGCCGCCGGCTTGGCGTCCTCCGGGATGTCGGTAATCAGCGCCTCGGTGGTGAGCAGCAGCGCGGCGATCGACGACGCGTTCTGCAGCGCCACCCGTTCCACCTTGGTTGGATCGATGATCCCGGCCTGCATCATGTCGACCGGCTGCATCGTTTCCGCATCGAACCCGCGGGTGGGAACGTTTTCCGCCTTCACCTTCTCCACGACCACGCTGCCCTCGAGGCCGGCGTTCTCGACGATCTGACGGATCGGCTCTTCGAGCGCCCGCCGGACGATCTGAGCCCCCGTCTTCTCGTCACCTTCCAGCTTCAGCGAGTCGATCGCCTTGGCCGCCCGCAGCAGCGCGACGCCGCCGCCCGGCACGATACCTTCCTCCACGGCTGCCCGCGTTGCGTTGAGGGAGTCCTCGACGCGCGCCTTCTTCTCCTTCATGGCCGTCTCGGTGGCGGCCCCGACCTTGACGACGGCCACACCGCCAGCCAGCTTGGCCAGCCGCTCCTGCAGCTTCTCGCGGTCGTAGTCGCTGGTGGTCTCGTCGATCTGGGCACGAATCTGCTTGATCCGGCCTTCGATGGCCGACTGCTTGCCGTTGCCCTCGACGATCGTCGTGTTGTCCTTGTCGACGACGACCTTCTTGGTCCGGCCGAGGTCGTCGAGCTTGATGTTCTCGAGCTTGATGCCGAGGTCCTCGGTGATGGCCTTACCGCCGGTCAGAATCGCGATGTCTTCCAGCATGGCCTTGCGGCGGTCGCCGAAGCCGGGAGCCTTGACCGCGCAGGTGTGCAGCGTGCCGCGCAGCTTGTTCACGACGAGCGTGGCCAGCGCCTCACCCTCGACGTCCTCGGCGATGATGAGCAGCGGACGGCCCGCCCGCGCGACTTGCTCGAGCAGGGGCAGCATGTCCTTCATCACGCTGATCTTCTTCTCGTGAATCAGGATCAGCGCGTCCTCGAGCACGACTTCCATCCGCTCGGGGTCGGTCACGAAGTACGGCGACAGGTAGCCGCGATCGAACCGCATGCCCTCGACGACGTCGAGCACGGTGTCGGCCGACTTCGACTCCTCGACCGTGATAACGCCGTCCTTACCAACCTTCTCCATAGCCTCGGCGATGAGGTCACCGATGGTCTTGTCGTTGTTGGCGGCGATCGTCGCGACCTGGGCGATTTCCTTCTTGTCCTTCGTCGACTTCGAGAGCTTCTTGAGATCCTCGACCACCGCGTTGACGGCGGTCTCGATACCACGCTTGAGGCCCATCGGATTGGCGCCGGCGGTCACGTTGCGCAGGCCCTCGCGGAAGATCGCCTGGGCCAGCACGGTGGCGGTGGTGGTCCCGTCTCCGGCGATGTCCGACGTCTTGGACGCTACTTCCTTCAGCATCTGGGCGCCCATGTCCTCATAGGGGTCCTTCAGCTCGATCTCCTTGGCGACGGTGACGCCGTCCTTGGTGATCGTGGGGCTGCCGAACTTCTTGTCGATCACTACGTTGCGGCCCTTGGGGCCGAGCGTGGCCTTCACGGCCTCGGCCAGGATGTTGACGCCCTTGAGCAGGGACGCCCGGGCCTCCTCGTCGAATTTGAGCTGCTTCGGCATCTGTGGCTTCCCTCCTGGGAAAGAGTGATTACTCGAGAATCGCCAGAACGTCCTCCTCGCGGAGGATGAGATATTCCTTCTCGTCGATCTTCACCTCGGAGCCCGAATACTTGCCGAACAGGATGCGATCACCGGATTTCACGTCGAGCGGGATCTTCTTCCCGTCCTCCGTCACCTTGCCGTTACCGGCGGCGACGACCTTGCCTTCCTGCGGCTTCTCCTTGGCGGTGTCCGGGATGATGATCCCACCCCGTACTTGCTCCTTCTCCTCGACGCGCTCCACGAGGATGCGGTCGTGCAACGGGCGAATCCGTGGTAGAGGGTCTAGAGGGCTTGGTCGCGGCAGTTCGTTTGGCCATCCTTAGCCTCGGAAGTCTGTTAGCACTCGTGAAAAGCGAGTGCTAACATACCCGCGCGTCAGGGCCAGGTCAAGAGAAAAATCGGGGGCCGGAAATGGCGGAAAGCGTCTTCATTTCAAACGTTTTGCCGGCGGAGGCTCGATCACTGATTCCTCGTGAATGGACCGTGGACTACAACGAAACAGACATCCCGCTGTCGAAGGCTGAGTTGATCAGGAGGCTTCAAGGCAAGGAAGCGTTGGTCTGCCACATCATCAGCGCCATCGACGAGGAAGTCTTCGCCGCCTGCCCCGACCTCAAGGTCGTGGCGAACGTGGCCGTCGGGTTCAACAACGTCGACGTCGCGGCTGCGACCCGACACGGCGTGATCGTGACGAACACGCCCGACGTCCTCACGGAGACCACGGCTGATTTCGCCTGGGCGCTGCTCATGGCGGCCGCCCGACGGGTCGTCGAGGCCGACCGCTACGCGCGGGCAGGCGAGTGGAAGGCGTGGAAGTGGGATCTCCTGTGGGGGGCTGACATCCACGGCAAGACCCTGGGCGTGATCGGCTTCGGGCGGATCGGGCGGGCCGTCGCGCGACGGGCCGGCGGTTTCAACATGCGCATCCTCTATCACGACGCCCTGCGCGCCGACGCCGCTGCCGAGCGCGAGCTCAATGCGACGTTCGTGGCGAAGGATCGACTGCTGGCCGATGCTGACTTCGTGACCGTCCACACCAACTTGACGATGGAAACGCGTCACCTGATCGACGAAGCGGCGCTGAAGCGGATGAAGAAGACGGCCGTGCTCGTCAACGCGGCCCGTGGCCCGATCGTCGACGAAGCGGCCCTGGTGCGGGCCCTGCGGGAAGGCTGGATCGCCGGCGCCGGTCTGGACGTCTTCGAGGACGAGCCGACGATCCATCCGGGCCTGCTGCCTTTACCGAACGTCGTCCTGGCGCCCCACATCGCCAGCGCCTCCCGCGACACCCGGACGGGCATGGCGATTCTCGCCGTGCGCAACTGCGTCGCGGTGCTCGAGGGAAAACCGGCGATTACGCCGGTGCGGTAACGGCTCGCCGGGTTCGGCGCTCGAGTCGGGAGAGGCGATAGACGAGCGCGTCGAGCGCGCGGACGGGCGCCTTCGACGCTTGGGCGAGGGCGAGGGCGTCCTGGACGATCCCCAGCGCGGTGCCGAAGTCGCGCCGTCGATGCTCGTGGTATTTGGCCAGCTCCTCCCACGGCGTCACGTCGAAGACACGGGCTGCCGACGCCTCCTGCCACAGCGCGCACGCCTCGTTCCAGCGGGCCTGGCGCTTCTGCCACCGCGCGAGCCGGAGGCGAACCCGGTGGCCCTCGTCGCCAGCGAGCCCGGCCGAGAGCGCTCGCTCGTAGTACACCGCAGCCCGCCCCGGATCGCAGCGCTCCCAGAGGCGGCCGACCCCGGCCAGTTCGCCGGCGGCAAGGTCGGCATCGTCGGTGAGGGCACGAGCGAACCATCCCAGCAGCGTGGCCAACGACAGCACGTCATCCCGGTTGTGCTCGAAGACCCGGGCCAGATGAGGTAGCCGGGGACATCGTTCTCACGGACGAGACCGAGGACCTCTCGCTCCAGCGTCGGTAGCCGGCAGTCATCGAAGTGGGCCGACCACATCCGCCGTGCGGGCCTCAACAAATCGACGTGAGCGAGCGTCGCCGGCCATCGACGACGCGCGAGAACGAAGCGCGTCTCGAGGAGAGGCAGGTCGAAGCCCCCGCCGTTGAAGGTCACGAGGCCACTGGCCCGGTCGAGCAGGGGATCGAGAGCGGCCAGCAGCGCCGATTCCTCGTCGAAATCCCGCATGAAATGTTGAACGAGCACGAATCGTTCGTTCTCGAGGAAGGCCGCTCCGACCAGGAAGGCGTACGTGCCGGTGCCGCCTGCCAACCCGGTCGTCTCGGTGTCGAGGAAGAGGAGCCCGCGCGGGTCGGACGGCGCTCCCAGAGGCGCGAGCAACTCAAGCGCCGGCACCGCGACGTCGAGCGCATCACCCAGGGCGAGCCGGCCGTGGCGATGCGAGAGCGGATATTCGCGTCGGACGACGACGAGCGGGCCGCCGCCGGTGTCCACGACTTCTCCGCCGACGAGGCGCTCGATCGGTTCGGGGACGGGCCGTGTGGCCCGCACGTTCTCGATGCGCCGGATGACCCGGCGAAGCTCTTCGAGCGTGCGGGAGCGGCCGTTCAGATCAGCGGGTGAGCTCACGGAGGAGGGCAGCGGCGGTGGCCTTGGCTCGTCGGCCCACCTCGTTCACGGGTCCCACGCACGAGGGGCATCCGAAGCGGCACGGGCAGGCCCCGAGCGTGTCCCGGCCGCGCTCGAACAGCAGCGGGAGGACATCGAACACCCGCTCGGCGAGACCGATGCCACCCGCGTGGCTGTCGTAGAGATAGATCGTCGGGTTGAAGCGCTCGGCCTCGAGCAAGCGCCGGCGCGCCGACTCGCGGGTCACCACGGCGCCCGGCTGGGCCGGCGTGGTGTCGCCCAGCCAGGAGCCGAGGTCGCGGATGTCGCAGAGCAGGAAGATGGGCGCGAGATGATGCAGGAGGTATCCGACGGCGCGAAGACCATCGATCAGCTCCTCACGTGAGGAGCTGATGCGCGCGAGGGCGTCCGGAGCAATCGTCACCCAGGCGCTCGTCGTCTGCATTTCCTGCTGCGGCAGCTCCACCTCACCCGATCCGACGTTCTCGAGCGTCCCCATCTTGATCTTCTTGAAGCCGACGACTTTCTCCGCCACCAGGACCTCGCCCTGTTCGGCGACGTAGGCGGAATGCTCGCGCTCGGCGAGCCGGCGCAGGATCCAGACGCCCTTGGCGCTGATGGCGTCGGTGAAATAATCGACGGTCACCCGTTTGACGTACGCGACCTTTTCCTCGTCCTCGCGGAAGTGAAGCTCCTGAACTTCGTAGGGCACGCTCTCGACCAGGTAGATCGCCTTCGGGTAGATCGTGGCGAAGGCGCTGCTCCAGTCAACCTCGGCGATGATCTGGCGCCGCTTGGTCTGCTTCTCGTCGCGTGCGGTGGTGTCGATCACCAGGAAGTTGTCGGTGGTCACCGTCCGGAGCGAGATGTGGTCGGCCGGATAGGTTTCCGAGGCCCAGTGCCACCGCCCGCCCGCCTGGTGGAGGAGTCCTTCGTCCTCGAGGGCGGCCAGCTCGCGGCGCACGTCGACCTCGCCGAACGACTCGACGCTCTGGCCGGCGGCGCTCGGCGCGAACGGCAGCTCGAACGCCGCGCACTTCAGGTGGTTGACGAGGATGAACGGGTTGTCGGGGTTGACGCGTGCGTGCTCGGGCGAGGCCCCGAACAGGTACTCCGGATGCGTGACCATGAACTGATCGAGGGGGGCGCTGCTCGCGACGAGGACGGCCGCCGAGGTGCCCGAACGTCGGCCGGCCCGGCCACTCTGCTGCCAGAGCGAGGCGATCGTCCCCGGGTAGCCGGCCAACACGGCGACGTCGAGATGCCCGATATCGACGCCGAGCTCGAGGGCGTTCGTGGAAACGACGCCCAGCACCTCGCCGGCGCGGAGCCCTTGCTCCACCGCGCGCCGTCGCGACGGCAGATAGCCACCCCGGTAGCCGCGGACGATGCCGGCATCGCCGGTCTTGTCGGCGACACCGGTCTTGATGGCGGTCAGGAGCACCTCGGTCGACAGCCGACTCTGGGCGAACACGATCGTCGGGATCTTTTCGCGCAGGAACCGTGTCGCCAGCCTGGCCGCTTCGCCGAGGTACGGCGCGCGGATCCCCAGCTCGGGATTGACGACCGGGGGGTTGTAGCAGAGGAAGAGCTTGTCGCCGGTGGGGGCTCCGCTCTCGGCGACCTCCTCCACGCTCTCCCCGATGATCCGCCCGGCCAGCTCACCAGGATTCGCAATCGTGGCGGACGCCATGATGAATTGCGGCGCCGACCCGTAATGACGACAGAGACGGCGCAGACGACGCATGACGTTCGCCACGTGACTACCGAAGACACCACGATACGCGTGGAGCTCGTCGATGACGACGTAGCGGAGATTCTGGAAGAGCACGGCCCACTTCGTGTGATGCGGCAAGATCCCCGAATGCAGCATGTCGGGGTTGGTCAGGACCAGGTTGGCGCGCGCCCGCACGGCCCGCCGCGCGTCCTGCGGCGTATCCCCATCGTAGGTGAACATGCGGAGCTCGGGCAGGGCCTTGGCGATCGTTTCGAGCTCGGCGAGCTGATCCTGGGCGAGCGCCTTGGTCGGAAAGAGATAGAGCACGCGCGCGTCGGGCTGCCCGAGCAGCGCCTGCAGCACGGGCAGGTTGTAGCAGAGCGTCTTTCCCGACGCCGTCGGCGTCACGACGACGACGTGCTGGCCCTTCTCGATCAAGGCCCATGCCTTGGCCTGGTGTGAGTAGAGCTGACTGATCCCGCGGGCACGGAGCGCCTCCGCGAGCCGAGGATCGACCGACGTCGGGAGCGGGACGAAGACCGGCGGGCGCGCGGGAAGCTGTCGGAGTGCGGTGATGCAGGGCCCGGTCGACGGCGATGTCAAGAGATCGTCGAGGATCTCGCCGAGCATCGGCCGCCACTCTACCACGCCACCTGTATAGTGTTGCAAGCATGCGCCGCTCGGACTGGGTCCCTCCGATCGTCTGGATGGCCGCGATCCTGGCGCTGTCCACCGACGCGGGCAGTGCCGAGCACACCGGCGGCTTCGTTCTTCCCGCTCTGCGCTTCATCTGGCCGACCGCGACCCTGCCGCTGCTCGAATCCATCCACGCCGTCGTCCGAAAGCTCGCCCACGTGACCGAATACGCCGTGCTCGGCAGCCTCTGGTATCGCGCGTTCGCCGTCGGGCGCCGCCCGCCCAGGATTGCAGTCGCGCTCGCCTTCGGCTTGAGCGTGGCGTGGGCGGGCGTGGACGAGGCCTTTCAGATGCTGGTTCCGTCGCGAACCCCGAGCATCCTCGACGTGGGGATCGATGCCGCCGGCGCCCTGATCGCCTGTATCGGCGCGGTGGACCGGCCTCGGCTCGTGGATGTCATGACCTCCGCGCTCTTGTGGGCGGCGACGGTCGTCGGTAGTGTCGCGCTTGTCCTCAACGCCGTGATCGGTGATGGCTCCGGAGGGCTCTGGGTGACGACGTCGGCGGCAGCGCTGGCGGTCGTCGCGCGACGGCGGGGGACGACCGGCTAGATCTTCAGTCGTGGGTCGAGCGTGTCTCGAAGGCCGTCGCCGAACAGATTGATCCCGAGCACGGCCACCAGGATGGCGAGCCCGGGAAAGGTGGCCAGCCACCACGCGGTCGACAGGTACACGCGCCCGTCGGCGAGCATCCCTCCCCACGTCGGGGTCGGCGGCTGGACGCCGAGTCCCAGGAACGACAATGCCGACTCGATGACGATGACGCGGGCCATGTCGAGCGTGGCGACCACCAGCCACGGCGTGAACGCGTTCGGGAGGATGTGGCGCACGAGAACACGCCAGTCCCGGACGCCAAGCGCCTGGGCGGCCTGGATGAACTCGCGTTCCCGGATCGACAGGACGGCGCCGCGGACGACGCGGGCGTAGATGACCCAGCTCGAGACACCGATGACGGCAATGATCGTCACCAGGCTCGGCCCGAGCACTCCGATCACCGCGATGGCGAGGAGGATGAACGGAAAAGCGAGCTGGATGTCAGCCAGACGCATCAGAACGTCGTCCACCGGGCCACCGAAGTAGCCGGAGAGGAGTCCCGCGATCATCCCGAGGACGCCGGAGATCAGCACCGCGGCGACGCCGACCAGAAGGGCTGGCCGGGCTCCGAAGATCACGCGAGCGAGAATGTCGCGGCCGAGATGATCGGTACCGAGCGGGTGAATATATCCCGCCCCGTCCTGCCATCCCGGCGGCTTCAAGCGATTCTCCAGATCCTGCCCGAGAGGGTCGAAGGGTGAGACCAGCGGCGCGGCGAGCGCAACCGCGAGGACGACGGCGACGACGACGGCGCCGAACAGTGCCGTTCGTCGGCGCACGAGCCGGCGCGAGAAGGCCAGCCACTCACGGCGCCCCTGGGCGGCGGGGTGCGCCATCGGCAACGCGACCCGAGCGGCGCCGGAGTCGCTCTCAGGCACGACCGTTGGCCGGCCAGCGATGCAGCGTTCGAGGCGTCATCGCAGCCGTATGCGGGGGTCGAGATACGTGTACAGGACGTCCACGACGAGATTGACGAGGACGAACGTCGAGGCCAGAAGGAAGACCGCCGCCTGCACGACCGGATAGTCGCGGTTGTAGATGGCCTGCACGCTGAGGCGTCCCACCCCCGGCCACGCAAAGATCGTCTCCGTGATGACCGAGCCGCCCAGCAACGTGCCCAGCTCGATTCCGACGATGGTCACGATGGGAATCGCGGCGTTCTTGAGGGCGTGCTTCCACACGACGGGAGGATCGCCCACGCCCTTGGCGCGAGCGGTCCGGATGAAATCCTGGCTCAGGACATCGAGCATGCCGGACCGGGTGAGCCGAGCGATGCGCGCGGTCGTGAACAGGCCGAGCGTGATAGCAGGCAGGATGAGGTGCTCGATCCTGCCACGGCCCGACGATGGCAGCCAGCCCCAGTGCACCGAGAAGACGAGGATCAACATGATTCCGAGCCAGAAGGTCGGGAGGGATTGGCCCAGGAGCGCGACCACCGTCGAGACGTAGTCCACCGTCGTGTTGCGTCGGACCGCCGAGACGATCCCCGCGGGAATCGCGAGGGCGAGAGCGATCACGAGCGCCGCCCCTGACAGCTCGAACGTGGCCGGCATCCGCTCGACGACCAGACCGAACGCGGGCTCGCCGTGACGGATGGACTGGCCGAAGTCGCCCTGGAGAGCACCGCGAAGGAAGCGGCCGTACTGCACGAAGAACGGATCGTTGAAGCCCATCGCCTGCCGGAATCGCTGGAGATCTTCTGCGCTGGCGTCCGGAGGCAGAAGCACCGCCGCCGGATCGCCGGTGAGATGCAAGATGAAGAAGACGACGAACGAGACGCCGAGCAGGACGATCAGTGACTGGGCCAGCCGACGGACCAGGTATGTGGTCACGCCCGTCGGAGACGGGCGACTGCCTCGATGTGGGGCGTCTGCGGGAACATGTCCACCGGCTGTACCCACTCGAGCCGGTATCCCTGGCGCAACAGATCACCGACGTCGCGGGCGAGCGTGGCCGGATTGCACGAGACGTACACGATGCGCACGGGCGCCAACGCCACCAACGCCTGTAATGCCTTCGGATGAAAGCCGGCGCGCGGCGGATCGGCGACGACGACCGCCGCGGTGACACCGTCGCGGACGAAGGTGGGCAGAACGTGGCGGACCTCGCCAGCCAGAAACGTACAGTTGTCGATCCCGTTCGCGCGCGCGTTGCGAGTGGCGTCGTCCACGGCCGCGGCCGCGACCTCGATGCCGTACACGTGGCGGCAGCGCCGGGCCAAGAGCAGACTGATCGCGCCCGTACCCGAGTAAAGGTCGAGGACCGTCTCCTCGCCCGTCAGCTCACACGCCTGCTCCACCAGCCCGAACAGGCGCTCGGCTTGCAGCGTGTTGGTCTGGAAGAACGAATTGGCCGAGACCTGGAACGTCACGTCGTCGAGACGCTCGGTGATGTGATCGCGCCCGACGAGGACGTGTTCTTCGGTCCCGACGGCGACGGCGGCCTTTTTCGCGTTGACGTTGAGCACCACGCTCGCCGTCGACGGCACTCGGGCGACGAGGGCTTCGGCGACGGGCTGAAGGCGCTCCACGTCGGGAGCGGCGACGACGATGTTGACCATTCGGTCGCCCGTTCGTCGGCCCTCCCGCAGGGTGACGAAACGCAACAGGCCCTGGCCGGAATCCTGATCATAGACGGCGAGCGCACGATCGCGCGCCTGTCCTCGGACCTCGGCCAGCAGCGTGTTCATCGCCTCCGACTGGAGCAGGCAGCGTTCGGTGTCGAGGACGACGTCGTAGCGATCGGCCTCGTGCAGGCCGATCACGGTCGCGCCCGCCGCTTCCGCCACCGTGAACTCCATCTTGTTGCGGTAGCCGTAGGCCTCCGGTGCGGGCAGAATCGAGCGCAGCTCGAAGTCGCCGGCCGCACCGAGCCGCTCCAGACAATCGCGAACCTGCTTCTCCTTGAACATGAGCTGGGCCGGGTAATCGAGATGCTGGAGACGGCATCCACCACACCGCCCAAAGTAAGGACAGGGGGCCGGTACGCGGTGCGGAGAAGGCGCCGTGACCGATTCGATCACGCCCCGGCCGTACCGTCCGCGCGTCTCGGTCACCTTCACGCGCAGGTGGTCACCGGGAAGTCCGCCGCGGACGAACATGACGTAGCCATGCACGCGGCCCACGCCCTCCCCACCGAACGCGAGGTCGTCGATGATGAGGTCCAGAACGTCGCCGCGACGGGGTTTTGCCATCGGAGAGGTCACTATAAAGGTCGGTCAGAACTGAGTCAATTTGACGAACCTCGGATACTCGGCACTTCTGGTGCGGCAGAGGTATGATAGCCATCAATGAACCCTCGAGCACCGCGTGCAATCTCGGAATTGATCGTCAATGCTCTTCCCGAGTTACGCGAGCGGCTCGTCGAAGAGGGGATCCGACGGTCATGGCCGGCCGTCGTCGGCGCCGAAGGGGCCCGTCGGTCCCGGCCCCAGCGACTGACCAACGGCCTTCTCGAGATTGCCGTCGACAACTCACCCTGGCTGCACGAGCTGACGCTGCGCGCGCCTGACCTGACGACGCGACTTCGGGCGCAATTCGCCGCGATCACCTCCCTGCGCTTCGTGCTGACACCGGTGGCACAGGACGCCGCGTCCGTTTCGCCGAGCACCGAGCGACGGCGCCGCGCTCTGGCGCCGGAAGAGAAGCGCG
>Ga0209469_1000661_pt1 | contig 20603 bp, 18 predicted proteins | sample GraSoiAngelo_123_FD_185880 | JGI IMG/M metagenome (GOLD analysis project Ga0209469, IMG submission 185880) | Grasslands soil microbial communities from the Angelo Coastal Reserve, California, USA - 14_0927_02_40cm (SPAdes) (version 2) | ecosystem: Environmental > Terrestrial > Soil > Grasslands ... | reverse complement strand
CCGACGCCCAGCCGTCCGGCGGCACCTCGAGCGCGCCCGTCTCGCAGGCGTGCGCGCACGGCATGTCGGCGCACACGACGCACGCCTGGAGCGTGGGATCGATCATCGGCGTGCCAGCGGCGAGTCCCGCGCTCGCCGGCGCCGGGGCGATGGCGTGCACCGGGCAGACGTCGATGCAGTCGCCGCAGCGGGTGCAGGACGCGAGGAACGCGATCTCCGGCGCGGCGCCCGGTGGCCGGAACCAGCGGCGCGGCGCCACGCGCTCCTCCGTCAGCGCGGCCGCCTCGCGCAGCAGCCTGCCCATGGTCTCCCGCAGGAACCCGCGGCGATCCGCGACGCTCAAAAGCTCGGCTCCAGGCTGAACTGCCACCGCGGCGCCAGCTTCCCCTCCCCCGGCCGGAAATCCGCCGCCCGGTCCCAACGGTTCACGACGAGCGGCACCTCCAGACGCATGGTCCAGCCGAGGTCGCGCACCCGCGGCCGCACCACGAGACCTACCCCGCCGTCGTACAGGGTCGTATACCATCTCCCGGGCGCCGACGCCGGGACCGCCAGGGGGTCCACCACGCCCCCGTCCGCAAAAACCTCCACCGCCACCTCCCGCAAGATACCCGCTTCGCGGCGGAACACCGAGCGCGTCAGCTCGACGTTGAGGGCCGCGGCCCAGCGTCCGGCGAGGTCGCTCCGGAAGCCGCGCAGGTTGGCGTTCCCCGGGGCGTGGTACTGGACGTCGGGGCGGACGAACAGGGCGCCACGGCTGCGCAGCAAGGGGTTCGTGAAGGTCTCGTAGGGATCCGCGCCGGCGATGGGGATGCGCCGTTGGCGCACGGGAATCGAGCGTCCGGCGTAGCCGCCGCTGAACAGCCGCACGCCGAGCGTCGTGCCGAGCCAGAAGGGGGCCCGCACGCTCGCCTCGCCCGTGAAGCGGCCGAACCCCTCCACGTCGTAGCGGGTGGACGTGACCACGCCGATCCCCGGGTTCGAGTACACCAGCGCCCCGCGCGCCCCCAGCCGCAACCGCAGCACCGCGGCGCCGCGCGCGAGGGCCGTCGCCACCCAGGGACCCGCTTCAAGCGTCCCGGCATCGTCCCACAGGCGGCGGTCGAGGTACGTGAGGTTGGTCGTCGCCATCCACAGCGCGTCGAACCCGACGTGGGGGTCGGCCCTGGAGGCGAGATGGCGCCGCAGCGAGCGATCGATCGAGAGCGCCGCGCCCGCCCGTCCCTCGATCGCCCAGGCCGCGACGCTGGTTTGGGTGCGCGGCGTGAGGTGGCCGATCGGGTCCGCGAAGCGCAGGTAGCCGCCGAACCGCGCGGTCGCGGCCGGGCGCGTGGCGACCGTGCCGAAGAGCAGCCCGCGGTTGTAGGCGCCGAGGTAGTTGGAGCGCTCGCGCAGCCCGAGCGTCACCCCCCCGGCGTCGTTGTACCACGCGACGGGCATCCACGCACGGACCAGCCGGTCCCGCCGGGCGGTCTCGCGCGTGGGATCATCGATGCGGAATTCCCACGCCCCACGGCCCACGCCCCAACGCTCTTCCCGGTTGTTCAGCATGTCGTAGTCGTGGGCGCGCCCCCGCGGGTCGAGCATCAGGCGCGCCGGCTCCCGCGCGCTCGTGAACTCGACCCGCTCGACCTCGGGCTGGCCCGTGGCGCGGGCGTAGATGGTGTCGCGGTCGCCGATCTCGACCGGCATCCAGCCGTCGCCCCGGCGCTCGATCGTGACCGCCGTCAGCCATTGGCCATCGGCCAACCGCCGCCGTTCGACCCGCCTGAGGCGATAATCGATCAGCGGCGTGCCGTGCAGCCACTGGCCGAACAACCACGCCAGGTCCTGCTTGGACACCTCCTCGCACACCGCGCGGAACGCGCTCTCGTCCACGTGCTTGAGCTTCCAGCGCGCGTAGTAGGTCCGCAGGATGCGGCGCATCGCCGCGTCACCCACCACGTAGCGCAGCTGCTCATAGAAAAGCTGCGCCTTGGCGTAGACCATCTGCCCGTAGGTCTCAAAGTCGCGGTAGCGCTCGCTCACCATCGAGACCGGCTCGCTCCAGCGCTCGAGGTCGAGGAACAGCACCCGCGCCTCGAGCTCCGGATACGGGGACCCCCGGCCGTGCGCCTCGGCGAACCAGCCGGTCTGGAAATCCGTGAAGCCCTCGTCCAGGAAGGCTTCGCGCCACTCGTTGTTCGCGAGCATCCCCATCGTGTAGTTGTGCCCTACCTCGTGCAGGATCAGGCCCTGCCCCGCGCTCGCGTCCATGACCATCATGGGGAATTCCGTGCTCCCCCGGTCGATGCGGTGCAGGTTCATCAGCTGCGGCCAGGCAAACGTGCCGTACAGCGAGTCGAGCCACGCCAGCGCGGTGATCGTCCGGCCCAGGGCGAGCCCGCGGCCCCAGGTGGCGCTGTCTCCCGGCAGGTACAGCACCCGCACGACCACGTCGCCGTAGCGGCCTTGCTCGTACACGTACCGCGGGTTGAGCGAGAACGCGAAGTGATGCACCTGCTCGGCGTCGAAGCGGACGCACTTGCGCCCCGCCGCCACCTGTACCGCCCCGCACCCCACGCCCAACGCCCCACGCCCCGGGGCGTCGGACGTGGGGCGTGGGGCGTAGTACCCCCGCTGATAATCCACGCGCAGGCTGGTGTCGGCTCTGGCCCGCTCCCACCCCGGATCCCCTTCCACCGGCACCCCGGTCGCACCGATCACCTGGTCCGCCGGCAGATCGAGCGTGACGTCGTAGCTCGCGAACTCGCCGTAGAACTCGCCCGCGGGATAGAGCGGGTGGTCCTCCCACCCGTGCCGGTCGTACACCACGACCTTGGGATACCACTGCGCGAAGTCGAAGCGGCGCCCCGCGCGTCCCTGGCGGCGCGGCACAGTGGAGAGCCGCGCCCGCCACTCGATCTCGACAGTCATGCTGTCGCCGGGGGCGAGCGGCCGGGGCAGCGTCCAGTGCGCGACGGTCGAGTCCGGGGTGTAGGGGTAGTCGGGTGCGATCGCCTGTCCCATCACGGTCGCCCGCGTGATGCGCTCGAACGCGTAGTCGGGGTCCGCGAGATGCTGGAACCGGACCCGCCCCTCCGCCGAGTCGGCCGCCGCCCAGCGCGAGCCGGGGCGGAACGCGTTGAGGTACTGGTGCACGAAGAAGTCGTGCAGCGTGTCGGGTGAGCGATTGACGTAGGCGATCCGCACGTGCCCCGTCAGCACCGCCGACGGCTCGTCCAGCGCCGCGGAGATGACGTAGGCGACCTGCTGCTGCCAGTAGCCGGCGACCGCCAGGGAGTCCTTTAGGGCGACCGCCAGGGAGTCCTTTAGGGCGACGGTGTCGCCTCCGGTCGCGAGCGCGAGCAGGACCGCGAGCATGGGGTGGTGAAGCTACAACCGCCCGGCTCCCGCGGGGAGGCGCGGCGTTCGGATGGTGGCCGCGTGAATCGGGCGACGAATCACGGCAGGAGGTGCTTCAGGTTGACCGGCCGGCGCAAGCAGGGCATCGCGCCGGCGCACCAACCAGGAGGCACCATGTACCGCAAAGCCCTTTACCTGGTGACGCTCGCGTCACTGGGAGCAGTGATAGCCTGTGGCGACCATCCCTCCGTCACCGCGCCCGAGCGGACGGCCGCGCCGGCCGCGCCGCCAGCGGCGCCGAGCGCCAGCGAGGCCGCGCCCGAGAAACTCGCGCGCGCCGTGGCCCTGGCGCTCGCGGATCCAGACTTTCGCGCCTATGTGAAGTCGCAGCTCGACGCCTCGCCCTTCCGGGAGCACAAGCTCCCGTTCCAGCGCTTCCTTGCGGCGAACGGCGGCCGCGCCGCGGCGGCGCTCGCTCGGGGCGCGGCGGCGACGCCGGCCGCGCTGCTGCGCGCGGCGGACGCCGCGATCCCGCTCGAGATCTACTTCCCGGTCCCGGCGCACCGCGCTGCGTGGGCAGGGGACGGGAACCTGCTCGTGGCCACGGCACTCCGCGACCACGACGCGCCGGTGGCGTTCGATCCGCGGGGCGAGCGCCGGGTCCTGAGCCCGGACGAGCCCCCGGCGACCCCCGTGCTCGCCCTCGTGCCGGTGGAGACCGACTTCCGCGCCCCTTTGTCCCGCGTGTGGTGCTTCGGCTGCGGCAGCGACGGCGGGGGCGGGCTGACGACCACACCGCCCCCGGGGCTCTACCTCACGCAGGCCCATTTCACGAAGACTTTTGAGGGTTGGTTGAAGGGCGCTCCCGAGTTTGAGGTGCACGTCCTCGGGCAGAGCGGGCAGACGGACTCGCTCCAGGACTACCAGTGCGCCGGCGAGCGCCAGTCGTGGCCGTACTACTTCGATCAGAACAACCTCGACTGGACGGGTAGTGTGCTGCTGTTCAGCAGGACGCAGCTCGACAATTACCACGCCGCGCACCCCGGCCAGGACTTGCGCGTCTTCGCCGTGGAAGACGACGACACCGCGTGCCAGATCAAGACGGACAACGACGTGTTCAAACGGCTCGAGGAGGCGGTCGACGGCGCCAACCGGGCGCTCACCGCAGGGAAAGACACGACCTCCTCCACGGCCGGCAAGATCTGGAAGTTTGCCCAGGCGCTGCAGAAGCTGTTCACGGCCATTGCGTCGCTGATCAACACCAACGACGAGCTCGTGGGCAACGCCGTGCAGGACAGCATCGTCGGGGAGTATCACCCGGGGTTCAACTGGATCGTGAAGGGAGAGCAGAACGCCACCACCGGGTGGATCACCCTGGAGATGAAGTGACCGCGCGCCATCCCGGCCTGCTGCTGATCGGCCTCGTGCTCGCCTCCCAGCCGCGGCTCGCCGGGCAGTGGAGCCTCGCGGTCGAGGCCACGGCGTCCTACTACGACGGCGTCTCGGGCGATAGCGGGGCCGATCCCACCGCCTTCCGTCCGCACCACCCGACGAGCGTCGGGCTCAGGGTGGACCGGCGGTTCGGGCGACTGGGCTTCGGGTTCGGCGCGTCCCTGGCGACCGCCGATCTGATCGCCGAGAACAGCAGCATCGGCGCCATTCTCAAGGACGCACTCGATTTGTTCGAGGTCGCGCCCGAGGTCGCGCTGCGGCTGGGACACACGGGCCCCGGCGCCGCCGCGCGCGTCCACGCCGGCCCGCTGATCGACGTCTGGTCACGGGCAGGCGACGACACGCGCACCCGCGCGGGCGGCCAGGTGGGCGTCTCGCTCGAGTCGCCGGTGAGCCGGCGGTTCGCCGGCTCACTGCGCGTAGCCGCGGCGCTCACGAGCTCTCTGTTCAGGGAGGGCGAGCTGCCGCCCGGGTTCGAGCGGCGCGCCATGTGGCGCCGCTCGGTCTCGCTAGGACTGCGGTACCGGCTGTGAAACGCGAACGGCCCGGGGAGCGCGGCTGAAGCCGCGGCTCGGCACGGCCGCTGAAGCGGCGCCATCCAAGCCCGTTTACGGGCTGATGCCGAGCCGCGAGTTCACTCGCGCTCTTTCGACCGGCGCGCTCTCGCCTTCGACGACGTCCTAGTCGATCAGCACCGTCAGTCGCCCGTCAGCATCCTGCGCCGCAGCACGGTGAGCTTGCGCCTGAGCGACCCGTCGAAGACGCGGTCGCCCACGCGCACGATCACCCCGCCCAAGATCCCCGGATCGGCGCGGAAGTGGGCTCGGACCTCCTTGCCCAGCACCGACGCCAGCCGCTCGGCGATCTGGCGCTCGAGCCCGTCGTCCGGCTCCGCCGCGAGGACGACGCCCGCGTGCACGCGGTTCAGCTCCAGGTCGAGGAGCGCCTGATACTCCTGGGCGATCTCCCCGATCAGCCCCTGCCGGCCGCGCCGCACCACCGCCTGGAGGAAGCGGATGAACGGCGCCGGGGCGGCGCCGCGCAGCGCCTGCTCGAGCAGGCGCCCCTTGGCGGCCTTCGCGACGCGCGGCGACTCCAAGACGACGGCGATGCGCTCGTCCGCCTGGATCGCGCCGGCCACGGCGTCGAGCAGCCGGCCGTAGGCCACCACCTGGGCCTCCCCTTCCGCCTGGGCGGCGAGGAGCAGCGCCTGCGCGTAGTTGCGCGCGATCGTGACGCTCTTCACGGCCGCTGCTCCAAGCTTGCCAGGTATTCCAGCGCCAGGCGCCTGTTGGCCTCGGAATCGAGGTTCTGCGCGATCAGCCGCGACGCAGCCGCGATCGAGAGGTCCACCGCCTCGCGCCGCAGCGCGAGGATCGCCTTCGCCTTCTCTTCCTCGATGTCCTTCTTGGCCCGGGCGAGCAGCAGCTCGTACTCCTCGCGCGCCCTGGCGAGCAGCGCGGCCCGCTCCTTCTCCGCCACGACCTTCGCCTTGGTGACGATCTCCTGCGCCTCGGCCCGGGCTCGCTCCAGTGCCTGTTTCTGCTGCTCCAGCAGGCGCGCCGCCTCCTCCCGCGCCTGGGCGGCCTCGGCGAGCTGGCGCTCCAGCCGCTGCTCCCGCTCCCGCACCGCCTGCAGCAGCACCGGCCACGCGCTGCGCTTCAGGATGAAGAGCAGCAGCCCGAAGACGACCAGCGTCCAGATGACGAGGCCGCCCTCGACCGTGAGGAGGCCGCCGCCGCCCGCCTCTTCCACCATACCCACCTCGGCTTAGAAGGTCACCTTTCCCTGCATCACGAACGCGACCACCGCCGCGAACAGGGCCACCCCTTCCACCAGCGCCGCGGCGATGATCATCGCCGTCTGGATGCGCGCGCTGTTTTCCGGCTGGCGCGCCATCCCCTCCACCGCCTGACCACCGACGCGGCCGATCCCGATGCCGGCGCCGAGCACGGCGAGGCCCGCCGCGAGACCCGCGCCGATGAGCGCGTAGCCCTTGCCGGTGGCGCTGGCGGATTCCTGCAGCACAGCGAGCAAGTTGAGCAGCATGTCACACTCCCAGCGTGTGCGGGAGATGGTCTGTCGGTGGCGCCGATTCTCCCCCGATCGGCGCCGCCCTGGAAACGACCCTAGTGCTCGGCGCGCATCAGGCCGATGAACACGCTCGTGAGCAGCGTGAACACGAACGCCTGCAGAAACGCGACGAACAGCTCGAGCAGCATGATCCCCGTGGCCATGAGCGAGGCGGCCACGCCCACCAGATAGCTCTGGAAGAAGAACGTCAGCCCGATCAGGGCCAGCACCACGACGTGCCCCGCCGTCATGTTGGCGAATAGCCGGACCGCGAGCGCGAACGGCTTGGCGAGCTTCCCGATGATCTCGATCGGCGTCATGATCACGAGCATCGCCGGCTTGAGCGCCGCCGGCAGCCCGGGCGGCAGGTAGAAGATCGTGCCGAGATACCCCTTCACTCCGAGCGCGCGCATCCCCGAGATCTCGATCACGGCGAGCGACACGAACGCCATCGCACCCGTGACCGCGATGTTCGCGGTGGGCGTCGCGCTCCAGGGCAGGAGCCCGAGCAGATTGCACGTGAGGATGAAGAAGAAGACGGTGAGCAGGTAGTTGACGTACCCCTCGCCATGCGGCCCCACGTTGGGCAGGATCACCTCCTGCCGGATGTAGAGCGCCATCGCCTCCATCGCCGCCGGGAAACCGCGCGGCGGCCGGCCCTGGGCGTGCGCCCGCGCCACGGCGCGCGACGTATAGAGGAAGACGAGCCCGACCAGCACGGCCGCGAGCACGAGGAACACCACGTGCCGGGTGGGCGAGAGATCGATCACGAGGCGTCCCACCCGGAAGGGCGTGAACTGCGGCAGCTCGACCTCTTTGTAATACGGCGGGCGGAAGGATGGGATCTCGAGCGTGTGCGAGTTGGCGAGGTGATGCACGATGTCGATTTCGTTCCTGCCCGGCGCCGCCGGCTGCTGCGCGGCGACGAGCGCCACCATCCCGAGCATCGGAACGAGTCGAGTCATCGCACCTCAGGTCCAGATCGTCCGGGTAGCACCGCCACCGCTTCGACGCCGAGCAGCGCCACGAGCAGGCCCACGAGCGAGAACAGCGTCGCCTCGGCCGGGAGGCCCAGCGCCCGCACCAGCACCAGGGCGGTCAGTCCCACGAGTCCCACCCGCGCGGCGATACCGACCGCCCATCTCCGCAGGAAGCGCTCGGTCCCGATCGCCCACAGCAGCCACCATCCGAGCGGTCCCTGCACCACGAGCGCGAGGCCGAGCGCGGCCCACAGGCCGCGGCGGTCCGCCGGCGGCAGGACGAAGCTAAGGGCCGCGGCGGCCGCGGCAACCGCTGCCAGCCCCGCGACGTAGCGCCCCCGCGCCGTCACTGCTCGTTCTCGTCCTTGTCCTTGGAAAGCGTGCGAATCAGGGAGTACAGGGTGCCGCCGAACCCGACGAACGCTCCGACGATGGTGAACACGCCGTCGGTCCCGGCCTTCTTGTCCAGCCACTGCCCGACGAGCACGAAGACGACGAGCGTGGCCGCGAGCTGGAGGCCGAGCCCTGCGTAGCGCAGCGGTCGCGGGTCCGGCACGGCGCAAAGCTACGCGCTTGTGAAAAATTTCGCAAGCAAACCGGCCAGGACGCAACCATATGTGGCGCTTGGGAGTATGATGTGGTAACCTTGGCAACCGACATGACGCCGAACCCTGCTCCCTCCCCTTCCCCCTCTCCCTCACCGTCTCCGCTGCCACGTCCCGCGGCTGCGCCGAAGGGGGACATCGAGCTGTTGGAGCGGCTCGCCCGGGCGCGCGCCGATCTGCTCGCCCAGGTGGGGCGGCGCATCGTGGGGCAGCGCGAGGTGTTGGACGGGATCCTCACGGCGGTCTTCTCGGGCGGCCACGCGCTCTTGCTGGGGGTGCCGGGGCTCGCGAAGACCCTGATGGTGCAGACGGTGGCCGAGGCGCTCGACCTCCGCTTCTCGCGCATCCAGTTCACGCCCGACCTGATGCCGTCCGACATCACCGGGACGGAGATCATCGAGCAGGAGGTGACGACCGGGAAGCGCGGGTTCCGGTTCGTGCCCGGGCCCGTGTTCGCGAACATCGTGCTGGCGGACGAGGTGAACCGCACGCCGCCCAAGACGCAGGCGGCGCTGCTGCAGGCGATGCAGGAGCATCAGGTCACGGCGGCGGGGCAGACGCATCCGTTGCCCGCGCCCTTTTTCGTGCTCGCGACGCAGAACCCGATCGAGCAGGAGGGGACGTATCCCTTGCCCGAGGCGCAGCTCGACCGCTTCATGTTCGAGCTCAGGGTGCCGTATCCGTCGAAGGAGGAGGAGGCGGCGATCGTCGAGGCGACGACGGGGGACGTGGCGGCGACGGTGTCGGTGGTGCTGACGGCGGAGGACGTCTTGGCGTTGCAGCATCTGGTGCGGCGGATTCCGGTGAGCCGGGTGCTGGTGCAGGCGGCGGTGACGCTGGTGCGGATGACGCGGCCGGCGGACGCCGAGGCGCCGGCGTTCATCAGGGAGTACATCTCCTGGGGGGCGGGGCCGCGGGCGTCGCAGTATGTGGTGCTGGGGGCGAAGGCGCGGGCGGCGCTGGACGGGCGGCCGATGCCCGATTACGAGGATCTCGAGGCGGTGGCGCCGACGGTGCTGACGCACCGCCTCGTGATCAACTTCGCGGCGGAGGCGGCGGGGCGCGCGGCGCCCGACATCGTGCAAGAGCTGCTGGCGAAGGGGAGATGGCGGGCGAAGTAGCAGCAGAGGGTGAGCCGAGGAGGTCGCGTCATATGAGAGTCGGGATAGCGCTGACTTTGGCGCTGGGCGCGCTCGTCGCGTGCAAGGGATCGGCGCCTGAGCCGTTCCAACCGGCCCTCGCGGGCACCAGACCTGCCGGCGGGGTGATCACGGGCACGTGGGGCGGTGACAACGCCGGCCTCATGGCCGACGACACGAGCGCCCACGTGCACCTTGGCTGCACCTTCGGCGACGTGCACCAGGCGATCGTGCTCGACGCCGCGGGGCGATTCGACGTGCCGGGGCAATACGTGCTGCGCGCGTACCCGGTGTACGTCGGCCCCTCCCTTCCCTCACGATTCCACGGTTCGGTGGCGGGCAAGGTGATGACGCTCAGCGTGACGGTGAGCGACACCACCGCCGACACGACCGCCCACCTCGGTCCGGTGCAGTTGATCCTGGGTCAGGAGCCCCAGATGCGGGCCTGCCCGATCTGCCGGCGAAAGAGCCTGTTGACGCCCGCCCGAACTGACCCGTCAAACGGGACGTAATCACCCTCCGAGCAACGTGTTGACACCGCGTTGAACAGGCTGCCTAATAGTATCATCCCGCAACGTTTCAGGTGGCCGTTTTGACGCCGCACCACCTTCATCTCCTCACTCTGGGGACGCCCCTGTTACTCGCCGAGGGGGGCGAGCCGGTGCGCTTCCGCACGCGCAAGCACTTCGCCCTGCTGATCCGCCTCGCGGTGGAGGCGGGGAGGAAGTTCACGCGGGATTACCTGGTGGACCTGCTGTGGTCCGACGCTCCGCCGCAGCGCGCGAGCCACTCCCTCGCGCAAGCGATCTCAGTGCTGAAGGCGAAAGTGGGCCGCGAGCACGTGCTCGTGCAGAAGGCCACGGTGGCGCTCGCCGACGGCGTGGTGGATGCGGACGTGCGGCGGCTGGACGGCCGCAACGTGGAGATCCGGGGCCCGTTCCTGGACGGCTTCGAGGTTCCGGGCGCCGCCTCGTTCGAGCAATGGAAGGACGAGCGGCGGGCGCGGCTGATGGCGCAGCTGCGGGACTGCCTCGTGACGCAGATGGACGCGGGCCGCCGCGTCGGCGACTTCGGGACGGTGGAGCGGCACGCGCTGGTGCTTCACGATCTCGACCCGCTCTCCGAGGATGCCGTGCGCGGGCTGATGGAGGCCCGCGCCTGGGTCGGGGATCGGAGCAACGCCCTCAAGGTGTTCGGCCGCTTCGAGGCGCGGCTCGCCGAGGAGCTGGGCGCGAAGCCGAGCCCCGACCTGGTGCGCATCGCCGACCTGTTACGTGAGGGGCGGGGTGCGGCGCCGCGGCGCCATGGCGAGGAGGCGGCCCCCGAGCCTCGGGAACGGCGCTTCGAGGCCGAGACCCTGATCGGCCGCGAGCGCGAATTCAGCGCGCTGTACGACGCCTGGCTCGAGGCGCGGCGCCGCACGCCGCGGATCATCGTGCTCACAGGCGATCCGGGGGTCGGCAAGACGACCCTTACGAATGCGTTTCTCTCGACCTGTCAGATGGAAGGGGCGGTCGTGGCTCGCGCGCAGGCGTACGACGCCGAGCGGGAGCTGCCGTTCGCGGTCCTGGCCGAGCTAGTAAAGCAGCTCGCGCTGCAGCGGGCGATCGGGGGCGCGGACCCCGAGGCATTGGCCGAGCTGACGCGCGTGTCGCCCGAGATCCCCCGCGCGTTCCCGGGTGTCCCAAAGCCTCCCGACTGGTCGGCGGACGTAATGCCGCTGCGCTTTGCGGACGCGTTTCTCAAGATGGTCGAAGCCGCGGCCGAGGAGAGTCCGCTCGTCGTCGTGGTCGACGACATCCACGCGTCGGACAACGCCAGCGCGGCGATCCTCCACATGGTGGCGCGCAAGCTGCCGCGCACGCGGCTGCTGCTGATCCTGACAGGCCGGCCCAGCGAGCTCCGCATGGCCGCGGCGCCGGCGGCGCTCGTGACCGACTCGACGGTTGAGGCGCTGCGGCCGCTGGAGCTCGAGCCGCTCGGGCCGGAGGCAGCGGCTCGGCTCGTGGCCGCGGTCGCGACGGGCGGCGACGCGAGCCGCGGCGAGCCCCCGACGGAGCGGATACTCCGGGCGTCGCGGGGTAACCCCCTCGCCATAGAGCTGCTCACGCGCGAGTGGGCGTCGCAGGAGCCGAGCTCGCTCCTGCGGGACTTAGAGGCGATGGACACTCAGCCGGTCGCCTCGCTGGGGATCCCGCGGGCGATCGGCGCGGTGTTTGAACGGCAGGTCAGGCGGCTCGATGCGGCGTCCCGCGCAGCCTTGGACCTCGCAGCAGTGCTCGGTCGGCGCCTGTCCGACCTGCGGCTTTACGACGCGGTGAATCTGAACCCCGGGCAGACGATGGAGGCGCTGGCGAGGCTAACGGAGGAGGGTCTGCTCAGGGAGGTCCGCGGTGAGCTCGAGTTTCGGAATGAGCTGATTCGGGCGCAGGCCTATTACTCCATCGCGGCAAGCCTGCGGCAGCAGCTACACAAGAGAGTGGCGGATCTTCTCGCAGCCCGGACGAACACAGAAGGCAAAGGTTCGGCGCTGGAGATTGCATGGCAGTATCTCCGGGGCGGTGACCCCGCTAGTGCACTCCCGCTTGCCCTGGAAGGAGCGGAAACGGCGTTACGTGAAGGAGCTCCAGCCGAGGCCGAGCGAATTCTGGCCGCCCTCGTGACCGAGCCAACGGTTCAAGCATCGATTCGAGCAATACGGCTATCTCTGGCGAAGGCACTACTGGATCAGTCAAAGGCTACGGCAGCGCTACCAATACTGGACGAGCTCTCCAAAGGAGGGACACTTACAAAGCAAGAGTTTGCGAGTGCGGCACGGATGCGAGCTGCAGCGGAGTACCTTGTGAATCAGGAGCAAGGAACGAGGTATTGTGACGCGGCACGGCAAGCCCTCGTTGCCGCAAGGGAGAGTGGGGACCTCGAGCTGCTGGCTGGCGCACTGTTCGACTATGCGAGGTCTGGCGTGACGGCTGGGCAAGCTGTCAGACTCTCGGAGGTAAGGAGCGAAATCCAGAACCTCCTGCTAGCTCCAGAACCCCGTCGCATCCCCATGCTCCTCTACACAAGGGGTTACTGTCATTTCTTTGCCCGCGATATAGAGTCAGCTCTGGCCGATCTTACCAGCGCCATACGACTCTTGGCGCCGTCATCGAACGTGGTAGAGCAGGCTCTGGCCCACGCTGGATATGGCGTCTGCGCGCGGGCGCTCTGCCACTTCGAGGATGCCGAGAGGGCTTTCCTCACAGCCTTGGATCTCAGCTTGAGCGTTGGAGACGACTCTAGGGGATCGGTCATCGCGGTCAATCTGAGCCAAATGGAAACCCTCCGAGGCAACTACTCTGCGGCTATCGAATACGGCCTCAGGAGTGTCGAGTTGGGCAGGCGAGCTCTCAATCAGCCCAAGATGTCGAGCTGTTACCTAGCTCTGGCAGAATCATATGTCTTGGCCAAGCAGGAGACAGCGGCCATTCAGAACGTAGAGCTGGCGAGAGAGTGGATGCAACGGGAAAGAGCACTAGACGATTACGTCGTGTACTGCGTCGAGAGTGCGGGCATCGCCCTTATGATGGGTAACCTTAGCCTCGCCCTAACCCTATTGGAGCAGGCCGAACGGGCCGGAGAGGGCCGGGAACTCGTGATGCCGGATCCCGGTGTATGGGCAAAGTTCAAGATCTTTAGAGGGGCTCACGTCCGAGGCCTCGAATGGGCGTGGGGCATGGCACGGGAAGCTCAAGAAGCGTATCAAAAGGTTCCCCTGGACTATGCTAGCGTGCTGGCGGCTGTAGCATGGCTCGAGAGACAGTCTCTTGGCCAATGCTCTCGAAAGACCCGAGACGAGCTCGACCTTTTCCGCACCTATGGCCTGTCCGGGAAGGTCGCGCTACTTCGTGCCCAAGGGTTCTTGGAATGACTAGTTAATCACCGCCAGATGTCGAGCGTAATCCGTTGTGCCAACGACTAGCGCCGGGAAGGCTGAGCCCATGCGGGTCTCAGCTTCGCACTCACCGGAACGGGGTGAGGCTCGGCCGCTGCCAGCCTTTCTGGAGCTAGCAATCTCCGAATCCCGGGAGAGTGTGCAACGAGCTTAACCAACACCGGATCGAACTGGTTGCCCGCATACTTCTCAAGTTCTTCGATGGCCCTGGCAAGGCTTAGAGCCTTCCTGTACGGACGGTCCGTCGTCATTGCATCGATAGTGTCGGCAATCATAATAATGCGAGCGCCGACCGGGATCTGCTTACCGCTGAGCCCGTCCGGATAGCCTGTTCCATCGAAGTTCTCGTGATGGTGTCGTATCATCGCTTCCACGGGACCGCGGAGACGCGCAGCTGTGGCCACAAGCTGAGCACTGCGAAGGACGTGGCTCTGCATGGTCATACGTTCTTCAGCTGTCAGTTTGCCTTCCTTCCTAAGAAGTGGCGCGAACTCTTCGTAGATCTTTCCGACGTCGTGCAAGAGAGCGGCCCGCTTGATCCCATCGAGATCGGTGGCAGGAAGCCTCAGCTCGCGAGCAATCGCCGTCGCGTATTCAGATACTCGGCGAGAGTGGCCAGACGTATACGGATCCCGGGCCTCCATTGCCTTGACCATCAACTCCAGCTTCTCCTCCAACTCCTCCTGAAGCTGCAGGTTCATCTGATATAACTGACGAACGAGAAACAGTGGAAAGACGAGGATAGCCAGACCAATGAACTGCATTTTGACGTACAGAACGGCCAAGAGGACAGCCAGCGTGCTCGAGAGCAGATCAGTGACTAGTGAGCCGCTGCCGATTCGGTCCCACGCCTCACGCACAGAAACGCCACTACTGAAGGCGACTGCCAGAGCGACGCTTCCATGGTTCACGATGTAGAAGACCGCTACTAGACTGACGAACGGGATGAGCGTGAAGGAAAACTCCTCCAGACTGGCCGACCCACCGAGTCGGGCATAAATGAGCCCACCCAGACCGGCTGCCAGCATGTACTGGGCGGTATTAAACCAGATCCGAATCGCAGGCTTCCGGCGGACGAATGTGTCCACGAAGCACGCCGTGACCCCGCTGATCACCATCGGCCATGGGTGACAGGAGCGGTATGAACCCAACCGACGTGTTGACCCTCGCGAACGGGAGTCTCAGGAAGAATGAATCGCTCAGAATTCCAAGGATGGCGAACGCAGCGAGAGCGTTCCAATACCTGGAGGGAAAAGCTCCTGGCCACTGCCACTCACCAGTGAGAAGAAGAAAGGCCGCCGCCGAGCATACGACCGCGATCAGGGCGTAGATTCGGAGTGGATGCAGCCTCTGTTGAGTGGCTTCAGTCATTCGAACCCACGCGAGTCGAACTGTAAGAGACGGGAGGAGCCCCTAAAGTCACGCTTACCAACCCACCAAGCCTTGCGCGAAAAACAACTTCGCGGCTGCCGTAAAAAGCGCAGCGAGCAGATGCAGCATTGAGCGTCACCCCTTTCATCGGACTACGAGTTCGCACTCGATAGACCAGGAGTGGTACGCCTCTCTACGGCGTACCCGACGCTCCGCTCCTCAACCGTTCGCTCGGCTCCGCTCAGGTAGCGGTGACCAGGGGCCCCTTATTCAAGATGTCCGTGTCGCGCGCCCTCACTCGGGCGCAGAAAACAGCCTATCGCTTCAGGCGGCCTTGCGGCGCTGCAACGCCTGCCGCAACGCCTCCACCACCGCCGAGATGCCGTCCGCCTTGTTCACGATCGTCTTCACACCCAGCTTCCGTAGACTCGCCGCCTCGTCGTCCCGCACACCGCCCGTCACCACGATCACCTCGGCGTCGAGCTTGCGGCCCGGCTCGAGCAGCCGCTCGAGCACCTGCCGCGCGTTGAGATCCGGCAAGCTGTAGTCGAGCAGGATCACCGTCGGCCGCACCCGCCCGATCTCGAGCAGCGCGTCCACTCCGTTCGTCGTCTCCACCACGTCAATGTCGAGGTCCGCCCGCTCCAGCGTCCGCAACAACGCCTCGAGATAGCCGACGTCGTCCTCCACTACCACCACCATCATGGTCCCGTTCTCGCTCCGCAGGTCGGACGGCACCGCCATCTCGTGCACCTTCAGGAACTCCACCAGATCCGCCGCCTCCACCCGCCGCCGGCCCGTGGGCGTGCGATGTCCCTTGAGATGGCCCTGATCGATCCAGTTCGCCACCGTCGCCGGAGACACTTGGCACACCCGCGCTACCCGTTGAGTGCCCCAATACCGCTTCGCCTGCGATGAAGTCACAGAACCCCTAATACCTCCAGAATCGGAAGCCCGCAAGGCCCCCAGTTGCGGCCGTGCAACGCTCCCGGGGTTTACGTTTTTACTAGAAGAACGCACAGAACACTAAATATCAGCAAAATAGGAAAAACGCAAGATCTCTCTATGGCAGGAGGGCAACAGTACTACATAAGTGGCAGTATTACAATTACTTAACGGCGAGCGTCCACCCAGCGATTGGTCGCGTCCAGCACCGCTAGCACCGCACTCTGCTCCGCGCTCTCCCGGATCTCGCATGTCCCGGTCAACAGCTGTGCCTCCCGCCCCCCGAGCCCGTGCACCGCGACCAGCACGAATTTCCGGTCGAACGCGTCGATCAGCTGCGCCCCCTCGAGCGCGATCGAGTTGTCGGGTAGCAATTCGTCGAGGCACGCCGCGGCGGCGCGCGCCGCCGCCTCCATCCGGTTGCGCGGCGTGTCGGTCCCCTGCTCATGCGCCTCCGCCTGGCGGTCCTGAAACGACAGCTTCACGTGCACCAGCACCCGCTGCTGCCGCTCCGCCGGCCGCACTTCCAGCCCCTGGAACACCACCACGCGCCGCTTCGCCCGCTCGTCGATCGCCTCCCGCTGCAGCGCCTCGATCGGCCGCACGTCCGCCGTCTGCGCGACGCTGATCTTGCGGTGGTCGATCCGCATCCCGAGCTGCGCCATCAGCGCGGACTCGATGTTCCGCACCACGCGCTTCGCATCCAGGTCGCTCTGGGTGAGGACGTGGATCTCGCTCACCTCGCCCTGCGGCGTCACCACCACGCGCGCCGACAGCACGCCGGTCAGGCTGGTGAGCAGGTTCTCCACCCGCTTCACTCCCCACGGGTCGGGAGACTTGGGGGGCGGCGTGAGCGCGATCGGGTCCTCGGGGGACCCGTCCGGTACCGGCTTGGAAGGCGTCACGTCACTGGTCTCCTGTGGCAACCTGGTTGCGTCCTCGGGCCTTAGCACGATACAGCGCGCGGTCGGCGGCCACCAGCACGTCTTCCGTCTCGGGGCCCGGCCGGTGCTCCGCCAACCCGATACTCGCCGTCACCAGCGCCTCGGGGTAGCCGAGCCGCCGCCCCATCGCCTCCACCCGCGCCCGCACCTTCTCCGCCACCCCATGGGCCCCGTCCGCGCCCGTCCGGATCAGCACCACCACGAACTCGTCACCCCCGTAGCGTGCCGCCAGGTCGGTCGAGCGGATCAGCGGGCCGAACTCGTGCGCCGTGCTGCGCAGTACCTCGTTCCCCGCCTCGTGGCCGAAGCTGTCGTTCACCTGCTTGAAGTTGTCCAGGTCCACGAACAGCACGGCGAACGGATCGCCGGTACGGGCGCTGCGCGCCACCTCGCTCGCCAGCCGGTCCCGCAGCACCCGGAAGGTGGCGAGCCCCGTGAGCGAGTCCACGGCCGCCTGCAGCTTCGCCTGCTGGGCCTGCTTGTCGAGATAGGGCGGGCACGACCGCAGGGTGGTGCGGCCCAGCGCCGCCGCCTCCGCGAACAGGCGGCACGTCGCATAGCCGCACGCGCCGCAGTCCCACGGCTTGCCGTTCGGCGCGAGCCCGATTTCGCCCAGCACGGCCTCGACCGCCTCGGCCGCGGGCCGCAGCCCGTTGCGCGGGATCGGGAACGCCTCCGCCACCTGTACGCCGTCCGCGACATCGGCGTCGATGACCGGGAGCCGCGAGCGAACGGGCTCCGTGGCCCCCACGATCTCGCGCCGCCAGAACAGCTGCTCGCGCGGCCCGAGCAACGGGTGGTCGAGGCACCCCTCGCACGGCAGGATGTCCACGAACCCGAGGTCGATGTGGTCCACGGCGACGGCGCGGGCGATGGCCTCGAGCTGCCCCAGGCCCCGCACCTTGCGGAACCGCCGGCTCGCGTGGGTCTCCTCCATCAGCACCTCGAACGGCAGGCCGCCCGCCGTGCTCCAGTGGCGGCGCCGCTCCTCCGGCAGCCGGTCGAAGTGGAGCGGCTGCTCCGCGATGCTCACGCCGCGACGCTCCAGCAGCCGCCGCAGGTCCTCGAACGTGACGGCAGCGTCCACGTCCGAGCCGCCTTCCGTGAGGCACACGCCGACGTACACGATGGGCGTGCGCGCGCCGTACATCCGCTTCAGGTAGCGCGCCTCGGCGGCGATCGGCGTCGCCACGGGCGCCAGATACGGAATGAGCTCGGGGTATTCGTGCTCGATCGTCTCGACCACGACGGGGCAGGTGCTGCGGATCATCGTGCCCCACCCGTCCTCGGACCAGAGCTGCAGGTACTCCCGCGCGACCAGCTCGTCCCCCAGCACGCCGCGGTGCACGGTGCGGAAACCCGCGCTGTAGCAAGCGTTTACGACCTGCTCCGGCGTGTTGGGGTAGAAGTAGGCCGCGGACTCGACGCTCAGGATGAGCGTCGCGCGGCCCGCCTGCGCCAGCTCGAGCGCGCGGCCGAAGTCGCCGTGGGCGACGATCGCGTCGTGGGGGCAGGCGGGGAGGCAGAGCCCGCAGCGGGTGCAGGCCTCGTCCACGATGCGCACCTGCTGGCCTTCCACCGCCACCGCGTCCGCCGGGCACACCCGGACGCACGCGAGACAGGCGACGCAGAGCTCCGGTTCGATCCTAAAATCCACGACACATCCAGGCGGGGGGCGCGGGACTGCTGGACAAGGGCGCCCTAACATGCGGGGCGGGCGACCGCCTGTCTAGGCCAGCGCGTATTCCTTGATCTTGCGGTACAGCGTGCGCTCGCCGATGCCGAGGATCTCGGCCGCCTTGCGCCGGTTGCCCTTGGTCTCGCGCAGCGCCGCCTCGATCGTCGCGCGCTCGACCTCCGCCATCGTCATCCCCGGCCGGTACAGCACCTCGGCCGCGGCAGCGGGCTCGGCGTCCACGGGGCCGAGCGGGGGAGCGCCGTGGCCCACCTCGATGACCTCCACCCGCTGGGGCCGCTCCTCGATGCGGCGGCGCAGCTCCTCGATCTGGAGCTTCAAGTCCACGAGGCTGTGGAAGATGAACTCGAGCTCCTGGCCGGCGACGTCACGGCTCGCGGCCGGGACCCGGACCGGGAGCCCGCGTCCCCGCTCGCGGATGTCCCGCGGGATGTCGCTCGCCCGGATTTCGCCTTCGGGGGCGAGCACGACCATCGATTCGATGAGGTTGCGCAGCTGGCGCACGTTGCCGGGCCAGTCGGCGTCCACCAGGATCTGGAGCGCCTCCGGGGTGACGCCGTGGAACTGGCGGTCGTGGGTGGCCGCGAACTCCGCGATGAAGCGCCGCACCAGGAGCGGGATGTCCGTCCGCCGCTCGCGCAGCGGCGGCAGATAGATGTAGAGGACGTTGAGGCGGTAGAAGAGGTCGTCCCGGAAGCGGCCCAGGGCGACCTGCTCCTTCAGGGACTTGTTGGTCGCGGCGATGACGCGCACGTCCACCTTGATCGGCTGCGTGCCGCCGACGCGGAAGAAGGTACGGTCCTCGAGCACACGCAGCAGCTTCACCTGCGTCGCCGGGGCCATCTCCCCCACCTCGTCGAGGAAGATCGTGCCGCCGTCGGCCAGCTCGAACCGGCCCAGTCGGCGCTCGGCGGCACCCGTGAACGCGCCCTTCTCGTGGCCGAACAGCTCGCTCTCGAGCAGCGTATCGGGGATCGCCGCGCAGTTCACCGCGACGAACGGCTTGCCGCGCCGCGGGGAGAGGTCGTGGATCCCGCGCGCCACGAGCTCTTTCCCCGTCCCCGACTCCCCCTCGATCAGGACGGTCGACGTGACCGGCGCCATCTGCTCGATCTTGACGAGCATTTCCTGGATGGCAGGGGACTCGCCGATGATCCCGGTGCGCTGCTGCAGCCGGCGCCGCTCGACCAGGCGCCGCACCGTGGCGACCACCTCGGCCGGGTCGGCGGGCTTCTCCAGGAAGGCCGTGAGCCCGAGCCGCCGGGCGAGGCCCTGGGGATCGGGCTCGGTGGACTCCACGAGCCCGAGCGTGGAGACCGAGCGGTCGCGCGCCAGCACGAGGAGCTGCGCCGCCGACGGCTCGTGCAGCCCCCCCGTCAGCACCAGGCAGTCGGGGATCGGCTCGCGCCGGAGGATGGCCTGGCGGGCCTCGTCGACGGACGTGGCGAGCGCGGTCTCGAACCCCGCCGACTCGAGCGCGGCGTTGCTCCGGACCGCGTGTTCCAGGTCGCCGGTCGTGATTACGACGCGATCAGCCATCAGCCCTCAATGTGTGACCTTCTCGCCCGTCACCAGCTCCACGGCGTGGTCGATGAATCCTTCGAGTACGGCCAGGCCGTCCTGCACGCCGCCGGTGGAGCCGGGCAGATTGACGATCAACGTCTTGGCGCGCGTGCCCGCGACGCCCCGCGACAACCAGGCCCGGGGAAACGCCCCGGCCGCGCCGGCCCGCAGCGCCTCCGCGATGCCGGGCGCCGCGCGCTCCAGGATCGCGGTCGTCGCCTCGGGCGTCACGTCCCGCGCGGTGAGCCCGGTGCCCCCGGTCGTCAGGATCGCGTCCACCTCGCCCGAATCGGCCCAGCGCACGAGCTTCCCCGCGATCCGGTCCGGCTCGTCCGGCACCACGCTGCGCACGACGACGTCGTAGCCGCGCCCGGCGGCCCAGTCGAGGATCGCGTCGCCCGAGGTGTCGGTCCGCTGGCCCATGGCCCCCAGGTCGCTGATCGTGAGAATGCCGATCCTGATCCCGTTCCCGCTCATTGCCGCCCCTTTGCCGCCTCTTACCGCCCTCTACCGCCCTCTACGCCCTCTACCGCCCTCTACCGCCCTCTACCGCCTG
>Ga0209469_1000644_pt1 | contig 20924 bp, 27 predicted proteins | sample GraSoiAngelo_123_FD_185880 | JGI IMG/M metagenome (GOLD analysis project Ga0209469, IMG submission 185880) | Grasslands soil microbial communities from the Angelo Coastal Reserve, California, USA - 14_0927_02_40cm (SPAdes) (version 2) | ecosystem: Environmental > Terrestrial > Soil > Grasslands ... | reverse complement strand
CCTCCCTCTTCTTCTCTGCGAACTGCTTCGCAGTCTGGATAAGCTTCTCCCGGAGAGTCACTCTCTCGATAACATCATCCAAGACTTCTCGTATATTATACGAGTCGTCGAACATCGTTTCCCGCATACGGACCGAGTAGAACGCCTGAGCGAGCGAGCCTTAAGAAATCCGTCACCGACGGCCTATCCGGCCGGTACCTTAGGATTCCCGAACCCGTCTGGTCCATGCACCGTTGGGCAGAATCATAGGACGACTTGTATTTCTTTGAACCTGCACAAGGATCAGTGCCATTCCAAGTCTAGCAATGCTCTACGCAAATGACCGCTCTCATCCAGAGAGGATGGAAATTACAGTGGTACTTGTAGACTCCAGGAGTAGTGAGCTGGACGAAGAAAGTATTACCACTATCCAGTTCTCCCGAATCAAACTTGGTCGCTCCGGGAGGGACCGATGTAGCGGTTGCAGTGTGCGGGGAGTCGTCAAGGTTCTTCCACTGGACGAAGTCGCCCGGCTTGATGGTCACGTTCGACAACTGAAAATTCAGCAAGCCGCTAACCGAGACTCCAAATGGAATGTTTACGCAGGTGGCGGTCGGACTTGGACAGACGATGGGCTTCGGTTTTGCAGGAAATACCAGCACGTAGAACATGGAGCCGCCGAGGGCAAGTCCGATCAGGAGGAGGGCCGAGAGGACAGCAGTGTCCGGCTGATACGCAGAGGAGGCCAACCTTCTCACCTAGTGTCCTATCGAGCCCAATGCAAGAACCACAGCCAGTACGGCGAAGAAGACTGAGGCAGCAGCGATACCGACGATTCCTCGGGACTCATACTTGAGGCGCAGAAATACCGTAGCCACTGCGAGGATCTGGCTTGCAGCGAGTACTGCGATGGCTATGTTGGCGTAGATCGTGGCTAGGCTCAGAAGGTTCCTCGCCAGTGCCCATTCCAAGAGGGTTGCAACGACCAGGTAGGACCAGATCGCTATCGGGGTTGTGTTTTGCATTTTTCTCACAGCAAGTAGAAGGTGGGGAAGATGAGGAGCCAGACACTGTTCACGAAAGACCAGTATAGGTTGAAGTTCTCCACCGTCCCATAACGTTCGGCTGAGAAGCCGCCGGTTGCCGCCCTCTTCATCAGGTAGATGATCAGCAAGAGTCCGGCAAGGACATGAGCGCCGTGTATCCCGGTCGTAACGAAATAGCTGCTAAGCGGTAGCCCAATCTCAGCGCCGGGGGCAAGACCCGTCGCGAGAACATACCACTCGCTTCCTTTTATCGCCAGAGAAAGGACCCCTAGGAGAAGGGTTACTCCTAGCAAACCGATCAGGCTTCGCCTGTTGCCCGCCTTTATCGATTGAAGCCCAAGATATGCCGTCAGACTACTTGTGATGACGATGATAGTGTCGACTGTTCCAAGATTGAGGTCGTGAAGAACGCCTGGCGCAGGCCAGAAGGGAAAGTTGACTCTTATGAAGGCGTAGCTTCCCAAGAGGACGCCGAAGAGAACCGCCTCGGACCCTAGAAAGGTCCACATGGCCAGCTTGTCCTTCGGAACCCTGCTGAAAGGCCACCGCTCTCCCTCCGGCTCTTCTGGCAGCCTGAACTTGCCGCGGTAGTCATCCCAGGCCCAGCCGCCAACCCCCCAGGCGAGAACGGCGAGACCAACGATGATGACTGGAAGGCCGAATGCTAGGCCTGCCATACTGATCGCGAAGCCGAGGCAGAGAAGTATCGGGCGGGTACTGAGAGGACTAACCTCGTGAGCAGACTCGGATACCGAGTGAGAAACGCCGTTGCCCAGGCCATTGCCTAGGCCGTTTCCCAGTCCACTACCCGGACCGCCGCTCCCATGGGGCATGGTCGTCCCGCCCGTCCATTCTCTATCTGTCGAATTCCAGGGATTTGCGGGGGCAGGCGGGCCTTTCAGGGTCTTTAGCATGTTGTAGACGAGGAGTATCTGGGACGGGATGAAGATGTGTGCTCCCACCGTCGCGACAAAGTTTGCCGGAGCCCACGCCGCTACATTGTAGGTAACGATACGCCTCGGCATATCTTCCAGATAGAACATTGGGAAGAAGATGAGGTTGAACCCGACGAAGGAAAGTATGAAATGCGTCTTTCCAAGGGTCTCGTTATACATCCGTCCAGTCATCTTGGGCAGCCAGTAGTAAATTCCCGCGAACAGCCCGAACTCCGAGGCTCCGACCATCACGTAGTGAAAGTGTGCTACGACAAAATACGTGCCTCTGAGGGCGATGTCAAGCGCTAGGGAGGAGTTGAAGACGCCTGAGAGTCCGCCGATGACGAATATTACGACGGAGCCCAGCGCGAAGAGCATCGGGGTGGTGAGTCTGATCGCTCCCCTGTACATTGTTCCAATGAAGGACAGCATCAGAATGCCGAATGGGACTGAGATCGTCTCAGTGTTGATGGTGAAGACCTCTCGCTCTGTCAGGCTGATCCCTGTCAAGAACATGTGATGACCATACACCATGTAGCTCAACAGTACAACAATTCCGACAGCCGCGAACAACGGCTTCCTCGCATAGACCGGTCGTCCGGAGAAGGTAGCAATTATGCCAGCCACTATACCGAACGCGGGCAGCAAGACGATGTAGACTTCGGGATGACCAAAGAACCACCAGACGTGGTCCCAGAGGATCGAGCCTCCGGCTGTGGAGGTGAAGAAGGAGGTTCCGAGAAGACGGTCGGCCTCGAGCATTATGAGGCCCGCGATTAGAGAGGGGAAGGCCCAGAGAAACTGGAGCATAGTCCAGAAGGTGAACATGGTGAACATTGGTAGCTTGACGAAGCTGACACCGGCCGCTCTGTGCCAGAGGATTGTGACTAGTATGTTCACCGTGCCGACCGTGTTCGATGCGGCTAGGACTATGAGGGCCGCGGCTCCCAGCGTCTCCCCGGACCCGGGGCTGAACTGGAGCGAGGTGAGGGGAGAATAGTTCGTCCAGCCCGATGCTGGAGACCCTCCTGGGACGAAGAAGCTGACAAAAGCGGTTATCCCGCTGAAGACATACATCCAGTAGCTCGTAGCGTTGAGCCGGGCAAAAGCGACGTCGGCGGCTCCTATCTGAAGGGGAACGAAATAGTTTGCAAAGGCAATTCCCAATGGCGACAGGAACCAGAGCACCATTATCAGACCATGCATCGTAACCGCCTCATTGTACTGTGGGGGCTGAAGGAACGTCTCAGACGGAACAGCGAGCTGGGTCCGCATGAGAAATGCGAGGATACCCGCCAAGAAGGCGAAATAGAACGACGTCACCAGGTAGAGAATACCGACTTCCTTATGGTTGGTTGTGAAGAGCCATCGTTTCAACCAGACCGTATTCAGAGCATACCCTCCTTAAGTCACGAATAGCTTCGCGATCATGAAAGCGTGCCCGTTTCCACACAGCTCATAGCATTGTATCCTACATCCTGCAGGGCTGCTACATTTGCCAGCGGGAACGCTGAACCAGATGAGATTGTATCTGCCGGGGATGGCGTCTGCCTTTACCCGCAGATCCGGAATACCGAAGGAGTGGAAAACATCGATCGATGTTATGTTCAGAATCACGATCTTGTCGTGTTGGACGGTCAGCGCGGCAGCAACACCACAACCACTGGTGCAGTTGAAGCTCCATGAGAAGCGTTGAGCAGTAACGTTGACGTGTAACGCATTCGGATTATTCCAGCCACCGGGTGGGTTGTTGTAGACGCCTATGGCGTTGAAGCTTGCATAGGCCGCGCCAGCGAGCACGGAGGCCATGACTATGACGATCAGGAGAACGGTCCGAACAGGAATCTTCCCATTCTCATCATGATGGACGGGAGCACTACCTGGTTTAGCCCTGTACTTCGTGGCGAAGAAAACCAGCGCTCCTATCGTTATTGCGCCCGCGGCGACGGCCAGCACCCAGTACAGGTTGTAGAGAGACTGCCAAGTATCCGCCGTGGGCGCTGAGATCGCCAGCAGACCGCGCCTCAGAAGAATAGTCTCCCCGCCCCGGTCGAGTTATAAGCTTACTGGGATAACCGGGACTTGCTCACTGAGCTAGTACGAACGATTAAGTGATTAGACTATGACCGCTTCGATCTTGCATCGCGTGGTAGAGTGCATATACTACTTCGGGATGGAAGTCTTGAGGGGTCCGGCGAGGCATGCTGACCGGTAAGGCCCTGACAATTCTCACAATTTCAATCACCGCACTCTTCGGATTCATTACATTACCGTACCTACACTTGCCCGTCACAACCTTCAACGTGTCCATCGCACAGAGCTGTGAAAGACCCCCAGGCTACGTTCTGATGATTCTGGACGACAATGGATTCAACAACAGCATCCACAGAGGCGAGCCAACCATCCAACTCCAACGAAACGAAACTGTCAATATTCTGGTCTGCAACCTTGACCCAGTACAGTCACACGGCTTCGCCATCGATCACTACTTTGCGGTTGGCGTGACGTTGAGACCGGGAGAAGCGTACAGGGTCTCCTTCGTCGCCAGGGACCCCGGCAGCTTCACAATGTACTGCAACGTCTTCTGTACAGTCCACACATTCATGAAGGGCAGACTAGTAGTGAACTAGGCGAAGCTTTCGCCTCTCAAACATGAACTACCATTATATACTCTGAGAGGTTGGTCTCGCGGAGGAAGATGTCACAATCCCAGACAGCATCATCGACAGGACGCACAGCTTTGGCGTTAGGAGTCGTCGCACTGATCATCGGCGCCTCGGCTCTGGGCTACGCGGTGTACCTAGGTCTCAGCCAATTGCCATCCGAGCTCTCCGCGGTTACTGCAAATGTAACATGTTCGACGAGTCAGCCATGCGCGAAAAAGACCGTCAGGGTCGATTGGACGCTCGACGACAGTAGTCAGGATAGATTCAACCCGCAGTACATCACTGTGCTTCAAGGCGACAATCTGACTATCATGTTCATCACCAACGACACCACGGATGCTCACACCTTTACCCTCTCCTTGGGACTTCGGGGTTTTTCCAGCAGCGCACTATTCCAACTGAATAATAGTTGGACAGGCTTGTCAAGCGGTGATTTCATCACGCCTACTACGCCTGGGTACAACCTTAATTTCACAGGAAAGCCTGACGGCTGCAGAGACAATGGCGACAACCCAGTCGCGTGCAATACGCAAAAGGCGGATACTGGCACTGGCCCCAACGGGGCCTGCAACAATACCCTTGAGAATCCTCCCACCTCAACTGCGCCGCCATGTGATCTCTGGTCCATCGGCTACCTAGGCGTAGTCACCGTTCCTGGCGTCTACGAATTCCACTGCTTCTACCACCAGAAGGGCGGCATGGTCGGCTACATCACTGTCCTACCAAACAAGGGCTTCTCCCCCTAAACCTCCCTCCTATTTTTTTCGTTGCACCTAGATGAATCCGCGACACAACCGGCCAGCGACACAACGCTTCCAGCCGAACTATCCTAGGCTTCGTCAAATCTCATCCGACACCGGGACTCTTCGACTCGCGCATGTGCAATCTTTGGGTCCAATTGGCAGTAGGACCCTCTCAATCACATCGTCACAAGTAGCCCCGAACGAGGCTGTAAATCCATACCCTAGGGACAGCACATCATCCGACTAGGGTCGTTACGAGGTACGTACCGGTCTCCTGAATAAGGCTAATCAAGCTATCCTAGTCGGACCTTCTCGTAAGGAAAAAATGCGAAGTCGCAAACTATTCGTGACTGCAGCGCTCATATTAGCTGTGTTTGCACTCGGATTACCCTCAACAACGCCCCGCGTCTACGGGGCGGCCACGCCTTGCTTGTCAGCACATCCCTGTGGGATCGCCATACTCTCACCCGGTTCTGGTGCCACCCTGAACAAAAATACTGATGTGAACCCGTCGTTTATCGTCTCTTTCTTGGTCCACAACATCACACTCGTAAACCCCGGAACAACTGGCGACGTCAACACAACGATCGGTTCTGGCACTAGTGGTCACAATGAAGGCCACATCCACGTATTCGTCGACAACGTTTACACTACTATCTGGGCGAACCTCAATGGAATCCCACTGACCCTAACTCCCGGATCCCACACAATCCGGCTAGATCTGGTAAACGACTTGCATCAGGAATTCAACCCCGGAATCAACGCTTCCACGACGGTGAACGTCGTCGACCCGCTCCAGAGCAACGCCAGCAACGCGATGTACTTTAGTCTCGGCGCCCTAATAGTCTCCATAATAGCCGTCATACTCGTGGCGTACGTTGCATTCAAACGCAAGCCAAAAGCGTAGAGGTCGCCCTCGAGCGAGGGCGCACCCCGATTTTTTGAAGTGTCCCAAGCCAGAAACAATCTTTGTCTTACTCGTAGGATTCATGTTCCTCCAAACCATCCATTTCTCTCCACCAGTAGCCAATGCAAGTAGCTCAACGTATGCAGTTGGTATTGTCGACGACGCGTTTGAACCTCTTCACATCAACATAACAACCGGAACCACAGTGACTTGGACATACGTCAGCACGGGACACGAGATTCACACTGTGACTTCACCGTACGGAACCAACCAGACGCAAACAGGCACCCCTCTCATCAACAGCGGACAACTATCCCCCGGCCAAAGCTTCAGCTACGCATTCTACTTGCCGGGCTACTATCCCTACCAATGCCAGGTTCATCCGACAATACCTAAAATGAATGGCTGGGTAATGGTGACTGGAAATCCGGTCACTCCGCCCTCTACGAACAACGGTCCAGGCAACTCTTGGTTGTTGCCAGCAGTAATAGTGGCCTTCGCAGGAACCTTGGCTATAGTCACATGGACATTGGTCAGACACGGGCGTCACCACAAGGTCTCAAACCAGTAGCGATCCTCTGACAACGATTCGGCTTTCCTATAGCCTCGAGAAAAGGGCTTGGTTTGAGCCGGGGAAGAAATGTATAGCGATTGTTTATTAGACCGGTTTTGCGCCGCCCTCGCAAGTTAAGAAAACATGCACCACAGTAGGGTTGTACACTTCGAGATACCGGCCGACAACGTAGAACGCGCCAAGAGCTTCTACAAGCAGGCCTTCGGATGGGACATCAGCCAGTACCCTGGAATGGAATACCAGGGGGTAGTCACCACGGCCACTGACGACAAGACCCGGATGCCCAAGGAAGTTGGAGCCATCAACGGCGGAATGACAAAGCGCAACAACGAGGTCAAGAACACCGTCATCACAATAGACGTTCCGGACATTGAGGCGACGTTGAAGAACGTTGAGAAGCTGGGCGGCAAGATGGTCCAGAAGAAGCAGCCGGTTGCTGACATGGGCTTCACAGCCTACTTCAAGGACACGGAAGGAAACATCGTAGGCCTCTGGCAGAGCGCACGCCGCATGTAGACACGATGGTCATGGGTCGGCCGGACCCCGTCTTTTTCTATCCACCGAGCTTGTCCCGTGGAAAGTGTTAGCAGGCTATAATCCTATAAGCTTATAGGAGAACATCATGCTAGTAAACCTGGTGACTGTCGATCGCAAAGACGACGATACAAGTGGACGAGGACATAGCAAGACTCCTCGAGCATCTCAAGAGGGAGAGGGCTTTGAAGAGCTATTCAGAGGCTCTTCGAGAGATCCTAAGCGAGAGCAAGACTCTGAAGAGGTCTGAGCGAGGAAGCCTGCCGAGACTCAAGCCCTTCTCGAGAGAAAAAATTGACCGTTTTGATTGATTCCTGGTCCTGGATAGAATATTGGAAAGGGAGCCGGTACGCCGAGAAGGCCGCCGAGTACATCGAAGGCACAGACACGGCCGTGCTGTCAACGGTCAACTTGGCTGAAATCTACTTCTCAGTCCTAAGGGACTATGATGAGAAGAAGGCTAGAGAGAAGGCTGACACTGTCAGAAAGAGAAGCTTCCTCATACCGGTAGATGAGCAGATTGCTGTTGACGCTGCACGGCTCAAGCACAGCCTCAAGCTCCCCCTAGCTGACAGTATAATCCTCGCAACCGCCAGAACCAGAAATGCGAAGATAGTTTCAGGGGATAAAGACTTCAAAGGTCTCCCAGACACACTGTTCATAGCAGATTAGTAGCCTAGCCTAGCGCACGCCGCATGTAGACACTATTTTGATGGGTTGGCCGGACCCCTTTCTTTTTCGAAACATCACTCTCACATCATGAGAGAAAAATTCTTTCTGCGTTCATATTGGTAGCGGCTTTGGTAAGCATGAATGATGACGCGGATGGTAACAGGTGGTTCTGGTGGGGTTTTGCGCTGATGCTTGACCCTTTTTTTGGGGCTACGATCTCGCCTGTCCGGCTCTCTACTGAAGAATTCCGGAGGATTCGTTTCTTGGTTGATCGTCTGGATGTTTCATCCAATACAATCGCTTCACGGCACCTAGAGTTAAGCCAACGCCAATTCCCATCAATGCTCCCAGCAACCATAGAGATCTGATATCGAAAAAGACCGATGAAACGATATTACCATAGATAGTCCGTAGAGAGGACAACACGGTTGATGAGCTCGTGATTGTCGAATTGTTGCTAGGTTGACTTCCGGAGGGTGGCCTGTAATCTCCTACCATGAGGAGTGCTTGAGAAGTATGAACATAGGTTCCGCTTACAGCTGAGACTGTTACAATATAGTTGCCAACGGGTGTTTCTCGATTTGACGAGAATGTCACCGCATACATGGCGTTGTTGGGTGTGAGTAGAATGTTGGCCGGCTGGAGAGTCACGGAAGGCGCGTCTGGAAGACTTGGCGAGACGCTCGCCGCCAAGCTTACATCGCCTTGGAACCCGTCGATGCTGGTCAACTGTTCCTGGATTGTCACGTTCCAGTCTTGGAGAATCGAATACGAGCCCCAGAGGCGAGCGATAAAGTCCGGCTTTGAAACAGGAACGATCCTTACAGGCAATGTCAGATTGTGTGATACCGCACCAATTGTTGCTGTTATGGTGTACGTGTAGTTTCCAGGGGTCTTTCCGGCTGTCAGCCTCATGTCAGTGTTCACTTGGTCTCCGGGGTTTAGATACATGCCAGTGTTGAACCCCGCTCCCAGTCCAGCAACATTCGTACCGAATGACACGCTAATCTGAACCGTGCCTTGGAATCCATTCAGGCTCGACACGGTTAGCATTGTGTCTCCCCAGAAATCTTCGGGCATGACCACGCTGCTCGGGCTCGCGGATAGGGCAAAGTCAGGACCTGATGCCCGTGCTGGTCTCGCAACTGCCGTAGCGCAGGTCACGAGCAGAATCAACGATAGCACGACAACCGTCATTCGGCGCGAGCCGAGGCCGATCATCTAGACTTGCCCCTGAATCAAAGGGAGCATCCAGCCATTTATGCGTCACGTACACAAAAACAGACCCTACTGGTCATAGATCACCATTTGTACGCAGGCACTACGTCTTACTAGATTGCGAAACGAGGAGGTTTCAGGTCATGCAGTGCCCGCTGCTAGTGCCGGTTCGTTTAGAGTCTCCCTAATTTCGTTCCACCAATCACGAAAGTTTTGGACTGTCTCCTCTGGGTTTCCCTCGAAAGTGAAGTGCCTGACCCCTGGCAGGAGGATTGTGCGGTTGTGGGGCAGTTCGTCCGCCCAGCGCATGTGCCATTGTTCCCTCGTCATCGCGTCCTTTTCTCCGAACTGGATCAATACTGGCTTGTCTCGGAATGCAGGGAGGGCACGGTCAAGCACTTCCTGAGTCTCATGGTCGAGGAAGCTAGCGTATAGTTTCAGGGTCCCGCTTCTCGAGTCTCTCTCTTTGAAGGGCCTAGTGTAATGGGCTCGCTCTATCTTAGTCAAGGTTCGGGTTCCAAGTGCCATTTTGGATCCCATGGACCATGCCAGAAAGTTCGTGTACCTATTCACCGCTCGCAAGACTCGACTGGTAAAGATTCGAAGAGGCCAGACAACCATTCTGTAGGGTTTTATAGACCAGCCGAATGTTCCACCAACGACAAGGCCAAGCACTCGATCCGTGTGATCCGACAATGCAAGCACTACGGTGGGTCCGCCTCCATCATTCGCCCAAGCGACAATCCTCCGCAAGTCTAGAGCTTCCACAAACTGCTCCAGTACACTTGCCTGCTCCTGTAGGGTGTAGCCATAACCGTCCGCTGCTTCTGAAAGACCGTAGCCTGGAAGGTCGGGTGCCACGCATCGAAACTCGTTCTTCAACTGTTGGATATGGTACCTGTAGGTGAAGCTCCATCCGGCCCCGGGGTGAACGAAGAGAAGGACCGGAGCATCCCTGGGACCCTCGTCAACATAATGCACGCGATGACCATCCAGAATCATCCATCTATCCTCGAAAGGATACAATTGCGAGTCAACCCAATCAGGTCTACGAATATCTGTGGACCCGATTTCGCCGTCCGTTTTCTTCCGGATCTCGAAGCCTGGATGACGCTTCGCCTCTCTCAATCCTGCCGGTTCAGCTGATCGGTTTGTTCTGCGTTCATGTATGATAAGAGGACGAGACATGATTTAGTCGTGTGTTAGGCTCTGGTTTCGATTTAGGGAAGGCGCACGGGATCGGCCAAGCGAATGAACAGTAAACTGACAGAAAAAAAGGGAGAGGCCCAACTTTAGAGTTAGGCCGTTCAGCCGGTCAGGTGTGTATAGTCACAGAGTATGTCCCGGTTGTGCTAGTCGGGCCGGTGGCTGTGAACTGGAAGGGTCCATAGCCATGAACGTCTTCTAGAGCACCAGTCCCATCATTGACGACAAAGCCACCAGCGCCGGTTCCGCCTACGCCAGTACTGTGTCCTGTAATGACTAGGGTTCCCAGTGCACCGTTCAATGTTCCAGTAAACGTTCCCGTGTCCATAGCAACGAACGAGCCGTCCGGATGAATTATCTCGGAGCCTTGCGCTATTCGCGTTCCGACGAAACTGCCCGTGAGGGTCGCCGTCTCGTTGACAGTGATGATCGTGTTGCCACCAGCCGTGGTAACCGAGAGTACCGTGAACGACGCGGTGAAGGTTCCAGTGGCGGTGGTGGGTGGACTCGCATGCGCGAATGGTGCAATCGGCGCAAGCAGTGCCAATGTCATTAGGAGTATTGTTTTCATTTTTCTTCGTCGTATGTCCTTCGAGCGGTCTCATTTACTCCCGTGTTAGGTCTGACTTTCGATTTAGGGAGGTTTTTCTATTAACACACACCCTCGACGAGTGTGGACTCGAAGGATTTTCGTCTGCTGGTTGCGCTTCACGAGAATGCTCGTCAGAGCTACAGGTCCCTCGGCAAACGCGTCTCCCTATCTGCTCCGGCGGTACGCGACCGACTGAAACGTCTGGAAGACCGTGGTATCCTGCAGGGATACTGGCTCTACGTAGACCCTGGCGTTTTCGATCGAGAGGACCTGATGCTCTTCTACAAGGGAGACTGGAAGCGAGAAGACGCGCTCAAAGCCCTCGCAACAGACGATGTCGCCTTCGTTACATGGAAACTGGACGGAGGTCTGTCCGTACAGGTATGGCCACACGATCGCGGAAAAGCCGTCAAGAATCTGACTTCTGCACTCGGAACTCAACCCTCCGGGCAGACTTTCACCGAGATTCAGCGAAAGCATGAGATCTCACCCGTCGGCTGGCGAATCATTGATGCTCTGATCGACGATCCTACAATGCCCTTCGAAACTCTATTCGAGAAAACTGGGCTCAGCCCGAAGACGGTAAGAAAGCATCTCCAGTCATTGATCAGGAACGAGACCATTTACATAATGCCGCGTCTTGGCTCGCTTGCCGACTCGGGAGATGTAGTCTACCACCTCTCTGTCAAAGGGAAGGCATCGCTCACCGAACTTCGACGTGCACTCGGTGAAGCGTTCTTGGTAGGCGAGACTCACGAGCCCCCGATGAAGTATCTGCTGTGCAGAGCCAATGACTTAGCTGATGTCACCAGCCGGACCCAGGCCGCCAGGAAGATCCCCGGAGTCGAATCTGTCGAGGTGACTTTGAACCGGGAGCTGCTTGTTTCAACCGGTCTTGTCCACTCCCTCGTCCGTAAGAAGATCAGAGAGTGGGAGGATACGCGACGCCGCTAGCGCCATGCGTGCATTGAACCTGATGGGGAGACAGGGCAAATTTGGAAACAAGCCCTAGTCCCGTGAGTTCTGTCAACCAGCACTGGTATAATGGTATATGGGTACTGGTATGTAAACATTTACCAGAACGTAGATATACCAGTCTTGTCATAACGGTAACTATGGTAAATCAAACAACCGTTCAGAAGAAAGCGTCAACGTCGCTCAATCTTAACGCAGAACTCTACAAAGAGGCCAGAATCGAAGCCATCAGGGAGGGAATGACTGTTTCGGAACTTGTCGAGGAAGCGATAGAGGCATGGATCAGGGAGCGAAAGAAACGAGCGTAGAACCGAGCTTCGCCGAAAAAGTCAAAGAAAGGTATGAAAAACTTAGGGACTCATACCTACAAGACATTACTCTACTCGACGGGTTGCTTTGGGAAGCCGAAAGCCAGGGCTCAAAGAAAGCGGATACCTTCGTTGCTAGAGCTGTTCCAACGCTTCACTTGATGAAAATAGACCAACAAAGAAACAAGATGCTTCTAGAATGGGTCAAACTTGCTTTCGAGGAAGAAGAAGTAAGGCTTGAGACAGCCCTCAAAGCATTAAACGATTTCGTCAAACGATACGGGCCAATGCTTGAGAAAATCGAAGCCGAACGAGCTGATCTCAGTAGAAGGGTACAGAGTTATGGCCCTCGATGACATTATCAAAGAACTCTCGACCAACATAGACCGACTACTGAAAACCAACCTTAGACCTCGAAAGGACGATACTGGCAGGGTCAGATATTCGACTCTGGCTAAGATGAACCGACATTTACAAGACAGGTGGCTCATCGGACGGAGTTAACGCGAAAAAACTCCGACGAAGACTTAACAGAACCTCCCCGTGACGGGCCCTTTAGCTTGGGAACCAACCCCTCCAATCGCGTCCTAAATGCTCGTTATCCTTGCGGTTCCTGCTCGTTTCCAGCCCCTGCCAAAAGCCATCTATCGCTTCAAAACAGCCCCAAAACGGAAAACAAGCCCAGAATCGGAAAATCCAATCCCGGACCCCCCCTTCCCCTCGGGGGGCCGCTACAGATAACGGGACACTATCCCGCCCACGGGGTCTCGGGACTCTGACCCGTATCTCCAGTATGGCCTGCTCACTTCAACGATTTTCCGTTGATCCTAACTCCACGCCTCTTCCCTACGATCCCGATCCTCATCGCGACCTGCCGATGCTTCTTGAAAACACGAACTATCTTCTCCGCTTGATCGTCGGGGCAGATCACCACCAGCCCTATTCCCATGTTGAACGTCCGATACATCTCGCGCTCCGACACTCGCCCCTCCTTCATGATCAGCCGGAAGATTCCAAGAGGCTCTGGTAACCGATCCAGATCTGCGCCGAGCCTGCCCAATCCCAGAACCCTCTCCAGCTTCATGAAAGCCCCCCCGCCCGTAATGTGAGCAAGCCCATGAATCTCCACCCTGCCCACCAGCTCTCTTACTGGCCTGACATAGATTCTCGTGGGCTCCAAGAGTTCCTCTCCAACGCTCCTCTCCAGACCCGACGCGGTGTCTCGAAGCCCGTACTTCTTGAGCAGGACCTTCCTCGCAAGGCTGAGCCCGTTCGAATGAATCCCCGAACTCGCAACACCAACCAGACAATCGCCATCCACAACTCGATCACCTAAAATCAGCTCCTTCTTCCTGCACACCCCAGCCGCAAACCCGACAAGGTCAAACCCCCCATCCTCAGCAAGCAGTTCCGGGACGATCGCTGTCTCTCCCCCGACAATCGCCATCCCAGCCTCCTTCGCACCTTTGACTAAGCCAACAGCCACCTCCTCGACAATCGAACGGTCTGGCCTGCTCATCGCCATGTAGTCCAGGAAGCTGATAGGCTCCGCGCCTGTGCAGATCAGATCATTGGCGCACATCGCAACGCAATCAATCCCGATAGTATCATACCTACCCATCATCTCAGCCACAAGCACCTTCGTCCCTACACTATCCGTGTGTAAACTCAAGACCCGGCCGTCGCCTAGATCTACGAGCCCGGCGTAGTGGCCTATCGGAAAGAGAGGCCAACCAACCTTGCGCTTACGGGTCTGAAACGTGGATTCTAGTCGTCTTGCAAGAACCTCATGTGATGCCCGAACATGTCTCGAGTCGACCCCTGCCTTCGCATAGGTCATCCGGGGCCGAGACAAGGTCTACAGCTTCAGTCCAGTCAACTTCTCATACGCAATGATGTAGCGTCTACTCGTCTCCTGTACAAGCTCTGACGGTAGGTCCGGCGGCCTAGGAGTCGGTCTCCCCTCTTTCCTCGCTTCGTCGAGAGTATTCTTGTAACCCACCTTGCCCAGCCAGTCGCGGATCACCTGCTTGTCGTAGCTCTCCTGTGTCTTTCCGGGCGCGTACTCGCTCTTCGGCCAGAGCCTGAACTCGTCCGGACCAATAGAATCGGCCAAGACAATATTCTCCTCCTTGTCAAAACCAAACTCAAGCTTCAGATCCGCTAGGATGAAACCCGCACTCTCCGCCCGCTCCGACATCCTCTTGTAAATCTCAAGAGTCCTTTTCCTAACCTCGCCCAGCTGACCACCGTCCAACCAGCCCTCCCCCTCAATCTGTTCCAGTGAGACCGGCTCGTCCTTCACATCCGACTTTGTAGTCGGGTCAAAATACGGCTCGGGAAGCCTCGCCGCCAAGACAGGCTCGACTGGCAATGAAATCTCCCCCCTCTTCAGTCGTTCATAGAGGCTGCCGTAGAGATAGCCGCGGACCACAGCCTCGACTGGGATCATCTTGAGCCTCCGCACGACCATCCGGTTCGTATCCTCGACCCGGAGCATATGATGCGGCACCTTGAGATAGTCAAACCAGAACGCCGCCAGCTTACACAAGACCTCGCCCTTCCTCGGGATCGTAGACGGCAACACTACATCATAGGCTGAGACCCGGTCTGTGAAGATGAACAGTAGCTGATCGTGTCCAAGGTCGTAGACGTCTTTGACCTTTCCACGTTTGAACGGGATTGAGGGGTTCTCCATCGACTCTTGCATCTTACAGCTGTCCACTCCGATACTGCGTGAGCTTCTTGGAGACGTCAGCATCCGATAAGGCTAGAATCTGTGCTGCCAAGAGTCCAGCGTTCGTCCCATTATCCAGCCCGACGGTTCCGACAGGGACCCCGGAGGGCAGCTGGACCATTGCGAGGATCGAGTCCAGATTCAACTTGCCAGAAACAGGCACCCCAATGACAGGCTTGGTCGACAGGGACGCAACGAAGCCGGGAAGAGCCGCAGATAGCCCTGCTATCGTGATGAACACGTCAGCCTTCGAACTCTCTACATACTTGTCAAGTTCCTTATGGTTCCTATGGCTTGACAGGACCTTGGTCTCGTATGGGACTCCGAGCTTGTCGAGAACAGTCTCAGCCTTCTTGGCGATCTCCCGGTCACTCTCCGACCCCATCAGGATGCTCACGCTTTTGGTCACTTATGACACCGTATCACACGAGACTCTGTCACGACCATGTCTACTGGTACATCAAACTGATCTCGCGGAACCCGACTGATCAGCTGCAGGTTGAAAGCCAAGCCGGCAGACCGCACGTGCTGGGGCCGTTTCTTGATCGCCCGGTCGAAGTATCCTCTCCCCCAGCCGAGCCGATACCCCTCCCGGTCCCAGACGATGCCCGGCACAAGGATAACGTCCACCTCGTCCAAGCTGACCGGACGGACAAACTCCGGCTTGGGCTCGAGAATCCCAAAGGTGCCAGGGGCTAGCTCCTTTCCTAGGTCCTTAATCTCGGAGAAGAATAGTTCGACATCGCCCTTCTTGACAACAGGGACGAGGACGCGTTTCCCCTGGCCCAGAGCGGTCCGGATCAAGACTCTGGTATCCACCTCAGTGTCCTTGTTTACGTAACATGCGATTCCTCGGGCACGAACGTACTCGTGCAGGTGCAACACCTGATCAATGATGTCCTGGCTCTTCTGCTCGACTTCACCGATTGACTGTCGATCTCTGAGACGTAGAATGTATCGTCTCAGATTCTCCTTCTCTACGGCAGTTTGCGCCTCACCCAATGATGGCGCACCAGTCTCTTGAAGGCCGCACGATCGACGAGGAATCGTCTCCCAATCTATAACGCCCGCTGCAGCTGAAGATACTCGCTCTCAATCTTCCCGCCCGACCCCATGTACAGTAATGCTCCGGGCGCTAGACACTCCAGATACGAGAACGTGTACACAGTGATCTTATGCTGACCCAGCTTCTTCGCCCAGCTTAACGCTTGGCTCATCATGGTCCGCCCGTATCCTCTGCCTCGATATTCCGGAACGACAAAAGTTCCCCGAAACCGGGCCTCTCCAGTCCTATAGTAGTCGGGGATGAGTCCAGTCAGTCCGACGACACTTTTTCCCACGGATCCGGAAAGCCATCGTTCGCCTTTCTTCAGCCCCTCCTTGAATTTTTGCGCAACAGCTTCTTCGCCTCCCTGTTCCTCCGTCCGCCAGTCCCAGTACGGACGGATAGATTCGACATAGACTTTGGAGATTTCTGGAGCCGTCTTCTCGGTGACCTCCCTAATCTCGACCTGCTTGTTTTCCTTCTCAGACGTCCCTGCTAGATTCCACGTTATCCTGAAGTCTCTTCGGACGGGTCTGAACCCGAAGCTCTTGTAGACATCCACGTACGGCTGCATCGAAGGTGTGGTTGCTCTGAGGAACTCAGGATTCTTTGTCTCGACATACTGGAGTGCTCTGCTGAGCAGTTTCTCAACAGCGTAGACTCGAGACAGGGCGCGCTTGGCTGAGAGGTATCTTACGACCAGCCAGTTCTTCCGAGGGAGGCTTGTGACGGCCACGCAGCCGACAATCGACCCCTTGTCTTCAGCGACAAAACAACCCGTAGGGTCAAAAGAGTCAGACGTCAGAGCAATCGCCGTTCCGGTAGCTTCGATAAAGCCAGAGGTCCAATCATGCAAGTTCTTCGGCAATGCTCCAAGTTCGTCCGGCTTCACATTTCTCACGATTGACTGCGGCAATGCTATTCTTCCCTCCTATCCCCCTCTCGTCTGGATTAGCGCTGCCTGGACCGTGTTCTCGAGAAGACATGCAACTGTCATCGGGCCGACTCCTCCAGGTACGGGAGTTATGAATCCGGCAAGCCTGCTAACCTTGTCAAAGTCCACGTCGCCTCGCAACTTTCCCCCGACTCGGGTCAACCCCACATCCGCCACAGTGGCCCCAGGCTTGATATGCTCGGGAGAGATCTGAAACTCTTCCCTTCCAACAGCACTGACCAGAATATCCGCTGTCCGCGTAGTCTCGGCGAGGTTTGCGGTCTTCGAATGGCAAACCGTCACGGTCGCATCTCGGTTTAGAAACAGATTCGCCAATGGTCTCCCAACTAGGGTTGTACGATTGATGATGACTGCATGCCGCCCAGCCACGGGGACCCTGTAATGCGTCAACAGCTTGACTATGCCCTTGGGTGTACACGGGACGAGTATTTCCTTGCCAGCCGCCAGTCTTCCCGCGTTGATCGGATGTAGGCCGTCAACGTCTTTGTAGGGGATAATTCTCTCGATTATCGAATCCTCGTCAAATCCTAGAGGCAGAGGAAGCTGGACGAGTATTCCGTGCACTTTCGGGTTTGTGTTCAGCTGGCCCAGAATTGCTTCGAGCTTGTCTTGAGCCGTGCTGGCGGAGAGATGGTGGTGTTCGGACTCTATCCCGATCTCCTCCGCAGCTCTGTGTTTGGCTTTGAGATAGCTCGTGCTTGCAGGATCATCTCCTACCTGTACGGTGGCGAGGAACGGCCGGGTCCCATGTCTCCCTAGTTGCTCTGCCTGTTCTGCGACTTGTTTCTTGACTTCCGCAGCGACCAGTTTTCCATCAAGGATTCTGCCGGTCAAGTTGCGAGGGTGACTCTCCTTCCTTCCACCTTCAGCCTTCCTTCGGTGAAGAGGCGTATTGCTTCGGGGTAGATTCTGTGTTCTTGACGCAGGATTCTCTCCGATAGCGTGTCCACCGTGTCGTCGTCTCTGACTGGGACGTGGGCTTGGAGGATTATGGGTCCCGAGTCAACGTCTTTAGCTGCAAAATGGACCGTTGCCCCGGAAACTTTCACTCCATGTTCGAGGGCTCGCTTCTGCGGCTCCAGGCCGGGAAATGATGGTAGGAGCGCAGGGTGGACGTTCATGATCCTATTCTTGTATATCTCTACGAACTCTGAACCTAGGATTCGGAAGTAGCCTGCGAGCGCGACGAGTCCCTCTCTCGAGTTCACCCCCTGAGCCTCGAGGGTCGCCATAGTCTTCGCGTCATACTCGGGGTCCATCTTCGGGAGGCCCTTATCGTCGAGTACGGCCGTTGGGACTCCGTGTTTCTTGGCGATTTCTAGTGCTCCCACGCCTGGCTTGTTACTAACGACGACTCTCACTTCGCCTTTCGTGATGTACTTTCCGTCAACAGCGTCAAGGATGGCTTCGAGGTTCGAGCCTCTCCCCGAGACAAGGACCCCTATCGGCACCAAGACTATCTCCATGCCCTACGCTCTCTCTTTCTAAGATGTGCGATATGCGGCTGACGTGAGTCCCAGGTCGAGTCGAAAGCGATTATCCGGATCGAGGCGAATCCGAGAAACTTTCTCGAATCTCCTCTTAGAACCGCACAGTCAGCGCCAGTTTCTATTCCCCGATAGGCTTTGATTGCTGACCGGATGACTGGTCGCCATTTAGATGGAAGTCTTTTCAAGGCCCATCTTGCTGCTCCAAGCTTCGAGACGACGACCCTTCCGTTCTCGAAACTGTAGACGAGTCTGCAGAGGTTCAGGACAGCCCACCACGCATCACTCTTAATGATCTTCCTCGCATACACTAGATGTCGATAGAGGGCGCTCCTGATCGACTTCCAGTCGGCTGTCGGAAAAATGCGGTTCGGGCTGGGACCACGAAGCCGTATGTAGGCGGAAGCGTGCAAATGTTCACGGTGCAACGGCCAGGCATCATCAGAGCCTCCATGATGGATTCTCCCATGGGCGCCATACACGAGTCCTCTGGGAATCTCAGATTTTCGCGCCTTGGCGAGTGGGATATAGAATCCGTCAAGCCTTTTTCCAAACTCAAATCTTGCTGCTAGCGTTCGATGCAGATGATCCAGTCTTCTGATCTCCTCTCCGGTGAGAGGTCTTCGAATCACAACATGGAAGTCTATGTCTCCATGATGAGGTTCATACCCGGGAAATGCTATGGACCCGTGCAAGTATGCACCCACCAGGTTCTTCGCAAGGACTGTGAACAATTCGTCGCGAAACTCTTCCACAAGCTCACGAACCTTCGGAGGTAGCTTGCTGATTCTACTCGCGAAGGGACCCACCTAACCTTCGGTCCACTACGGACCCGAGCAACCCTTTCCTGATTGTTTCGGCGATCGTCTTCATCTGTTCTGGCGTTATCGTCTTGACGTTCCGACCATTGACAAATTCTCCATGTCCATCATTGGGGAATCGTGGGATGAGGTGGATATGAGCGTGGGCGACGCCCATTCCCGCGACGTCGGCGGCGATCCATTCTGTTTTCATAGTTTTCTGGAGAGCTTTCGCGATTCTGGTAACTGTCTCAAAATATCTTCCAGCCTCGGGGACATCCCACACCCAACGGTAGTGTAACTTCGGGACGACCAGCGTATGTCCAGGATTCATCGGTCGAATATCGAGAAAAGCGATGTAATCCCCGTCGTCGAAAACCGAGTAGGAGGGGAGCTCTTCTCTGATGATCTTGCAGAAGACGCAGTCCTCCACCATCCTTCACGTCTGAATCTGTTCTAGCTTTCTTCGGCGTAACTGGCCGCTACCGATATCGCGGCGGTATTGCATTCCCGGAAACTGGACCGAGCTTCCGATTGCAGAGTACGCAGCTTTACGGGCCGACTCCACATCAGGTCCCGTCGCAACAATATCGAGGACTCGACCCCCAGCGGTCACCAGTTCTCCAGTAGAGGCTATCGCCGTGCCCGCATGGAACAGTACTACACTGTTTTGAGACAGTTTTCGGATCGTGATCCTATCTCCTGTAGATGGGTTTGTGGGGTATCCCTTGGATGCAAGCACGACAACCACGGATGCGGAAGATGCGCATTCTGGCAGAGACGGTCTCTTGGAATCCTCCGCGATCTCGCGCATATGTGTCACAAGTCCTCCTTTGACTAGTGGCGCGATGCCCTGTGCTTCGGGGTCTCCAAAGCGCGCATTGAACTCCAATAAGTGGGGATCCTCGCTTCCATGCTTGACTATGATGTTGAGGTAGAGTACTCCTTGAAATGGAACGTTCTCCTTCACCATAGCGTCTACTGAAGGATCTAGAATCTTCCGTCTCACCTCGTCGACAATAGCCTCGGTTACCATCGGGACCGGTGCGTAGACTCCCATCCCGCCAGTGTTGGGTCCGACGTCCCCGTCGTAGATCGGCTTGTAGTCCTGGAAGACGGGCGCCAGCCACTGGGCCTGGCCTCCGGAGATAGTTGCTGTGAAACTCGCCTCCCAGCCGTCGATGAACTCTTCTATGACTATTCTTCGAGGTTCTCTTTCGAGTTCTCTCTGAATTGCGGCTTCAGCCTCTCGTCTCTCACTGGTCACCGTGGTTCCCTTGCCCGAGGCAAGCCCGTCAGCCTTAACCACCCAAGGAGGACCCATCCGGTCCAGCGCTTTCTTCGCGACGGCCGCGTCTGTGAAAGTCTCCCAGCGGGGTGTTGGAATATTGTATCGTGAGCAGAGGTCTTTCGCGAAGCTCTTCGAGGTCTCGATCTGGGCTGCGCTCTTGTCCGGTCCGAAGATAGGGAGCTTCTTCTTCCGGAACGTGTCGACGATGCCAGCGCCCAGCGGGGCCTCGGGACCGACGACTGTTAGGTCAATGT